>ERZ772993.6-NODE-6-length-169113-cov-19.928764_pt1 | contig 169113 bp, 123 predicted proteins | sample MGYA00580670_ERZ772993 | MGnify/ENA primary metagenome ERZ772993 (study PRJEB29015, sample SAMEA2737936) | human oral metagenome | biome: human oral; feature: human-associated habitat; material: dental | place: China | collected 2136 ... | reverse complement strand
GCTGGTTGGCTACGTTCGGGAGGGATAACCGCTGAAAGCATCTAAGCGGGAAGCCCGCTTCAAGACGAGTTCTCCACCACCCTCGCGGTGGGAAGGCCCCCCGAAGACGACGGGGTTGATAGACCGGACGTGGACGCCCCGCAAGGGAGTGAAGCCGACCGGCACTAATGGGCCGACCAACCCAACACACACACTCTCTCTCCATTCGTTGGGGGGAGGGCGATTCGCGTCCGCTATGCGATACCCGAACCCCACACCCCCCGCGGGGCGGGGGTGTGGCAGCCCGGGACCGCGTGGCGGCGGTCATAGCGGCAGGGACACGCCCGGACCTTTCCTTTCCGAACCCGGAAGCTAAGACTGCCAGCGCCGATGGTACTGCACCCGCCAGGGTGTGGGAGAGTAGGACACCGCCGCCCACACCAACCACAAAAAGGGGGGGCCCGCCCAGCGGCCCCCCCTCTCGCCTGCCACCGCCTTTTCTCCGCCGCCCCCGCCACCCGGCGCCCGCCCCCGCCGACGCGCCCGACGCGGCAGACAACCACCACACACCGCCAGACACCGACACGGCTGCCGGCGTGCTCAGCGTGAACCCAGCCATAAACACCGCCCGCCAAACCACCAACACACCAACCACAGTTTTTCCCGGCTTTGTGCGACCAGTTCCCCGAGAAGCGCCCTTAGCAACCGAAGGTGTGTCCAGCAGGCGATTCGGATGTCTTGTCCGGTGGCGTAACGTTTGCTTCGTGGCTGTCAAGCTTCGTGACAAGACCCCGCCGCGCCCCTGCTTGTCGAAAGGCGGCTGAGAGGACGCCTCAAAGGTAAGTGCGAGAAGACAGCCTGGCACTGTGCCGAGTACGGAAAGAAAGCTCAGTGCCGTGTATGGAAAGGCGACCTAGCCGTGGCGCGTGAGAAAGTGTTTTGGGGGGAGACGGGCGTAGAAGGCGATCGACGTCGTTCTCGAGTCCGGCAAACTGACCGAGGGTCAAGACGCTCTTTTGGGGAGGTGCTTGAGGGCACCCCGATTGTTGAAGCGGCGTTGCCGGTTCGTTTCAACGAAGGCCTCGTCGATCGTCTCAAGGGCGGTTCTGTTGAACGCGCTTCGCAACGCCGGTTCGTGACTCCAACGATCGCACATCTGTGACTCGGGTCGATTTTCTGTTGATTTGACTTTGCACAGGGGGCAACGGGGACATATGCGAAGGTGTCGCCGTCGTTCAGCGTTAGGTCAAGGAGTTCTAGATCTCGTTCGCATCTCGCTTGTCCCAATCCGTCGCCTGCTTCGAGCGTGAGCGTGACAAACCCTGCGACGGCGACTTTTGAATGGGGTTATCGGAACGCTGTAGGCCAAACATGCTATGTCGATCAGCTTCGGAAATACCTTGCCTTTTCCTATTGCCTACACGGAACTTCTGCTCTAGGCTGAACTTGTGCGCACAAGAACGACCTGAAAAGTTGGAGACTGGGTTGCGAGCACCGGGCCGACAGGGTTTGACTCGGCACTTCGACCAGAAACAACGTACACAAGTCGATCTGGGACCGCGTACACAAGTTTCCTGCGTGTACAGGCTCACTTGTCTGGATCGTGGGTATTCATAAGGAGCAACTCGATGGAGAGCAAGTGGAATCCATCGCCGAGTCGGCACAAAAAGTCTAGTGGACGCCGCGGGCAGCTGCGACTGACTCCTGCGAAAGGGCTGCGACTGACTCCTGCAGATGGGTTGCGGCCGATTCCCATAAGCGGACGAGGCCCTTTGGGCGGCGCGCACCGCCTCAAAGGCTTGTGCAGCTTGAGCGAGTTGCGGAGCTTCGGCGGGTTGCGGCGTTCAGGCGGGTCGAGTCGCTTCGGCGGGTTGGAGCGTTCAGGCGAACTGGGCCCTTTCGGTGTTCGCCGTCGTCGAGGCAACCACTGTCCTTGCCGCGTTGGATCCCGAGAACGGAAAGGCATGGAATGAGCTTCGAAGAAAGCGTCGTTTATCAGATTTACCCAAAATCTTTCAGGGATTCGACGGGGACAGGAGTCGGCGACCTTCGCGGAATCATTGAAAAGGTTCCCTACATCGCTTCGCTGGGGATCGACTACGTCTGGTTCAGCCCCTTCTTCCCGTCGCCTCAACATGACAACGGCTATGACATCTCCGACTACTGCAACATTGACCCGGCGATGGGAACGATGGAGGATTTCGACGAGCTTGTCAGTGCCTTGAGGCGCCACGGCATCGGCGTGATGCTCGACATGGTTCTCAACCACACCTCCACAGACCACGAGTGGTTTCAGCGGGCCCTAGCCGGCGAGAAGAAATACCAGGACTACTACTACATTCGCCCGCCGAAGGCCGACGGCTCCCTTCCAACCAATTGGGTCTCCAAGTTCGGCGGGCCGGCGTGGGCGCCCTTCGGCGACACCGGCGATTACTACCTTCACCTTTACGATCTCAGCCAGGCTGATCTGGACTGGCACAACCCGGAGGTGCGGGCCGAACTCATCGACGTCGTCAACTTCTGGCGCCGCCGCGGCGTGCACGGGTTCCGTTTCGACGTCATCAACGTCATTGGGAAAGACGCGGAGCTTCTCGACGCGCCTGCCGGAACCGACGATCGGAAGATGTACACGGACGGCCCCGACGTTCACACCTACCTGCGCGAGCTCAACGAGGCTAGCTTCGGCCGCGACGCCGATTCGATAACGGTGGGTGAAATGTCCTCCACGAGCGTCGAGGCGTGCGTCGGCTACTCGAATCCGCGCGACCGCGAACTCAACATGGTTTTCAGCTTCCACCATCTCAAAGTCGATTACAAGGACGGCGAGAAGTGGACGTCCATGCCCTTCGACATGGGTGCGCTTAAGCGCGTCCTGAACGAATGGGCCGTGGGCATGCAGGAAGGGGACGGTTGGAACGCGCTGTTCTGGAACAACCACGACCAGCCGCGCGCCGTCAACCGATTCGGCGATCCGGGACGCTATCGCGTCGAGTCCGCGACCATGCTCGCGACCGTCATCCACCTTCTGCGGGGCACGCCGTTCGTCTATATGGGCGAGGAAATCGGCATGACCGATCCCGGCTACACCCAAATATCGGATTACGTCGACGTCGAAGCGCACAATGCGTACGCCGAGCTCGTCGAGTCTGGCCGCAGTGAACAAGAGGCATTCGCAATTGTCCGCGGGAAAGCGCGTGACAATGCTCGAACCCCCATGCAGTGGGATTCGAGCGAGGGCGCCGGGTTCACTACCGGGACGCCTTGGCTGCGCCCCACCGGTCAGGATCGAATCAACGTCGAAGAGGAAGAGTCCTCGGGCCGAATTCTCCCGTACTATCGGCGCCTCATCGCCCTTCGCAAGGAATGCGCGGTCGTCGCCCGTGGCACGTATGAGCCGTACGCCATGGATCACGCCGACATATACGCGTACATTCGCGAGTACGAAGGGAAGAAGCTGCTGGTTCTCACGAACTTCCGTCCGAGACCGGCAGAAATCGACATCCCCGAAGAATTCCTCGACGGCAAGGTCTTGATTTCGAACTATTCGCAGAACGGCGTTAAATCGCGGCTAGGCTCGCATTCAACGCCGGACTCGCGGCCCGACCCCGACTCGGCGTCCGGCTCGAATTCGACGCCTGAACCCGGTCCGGCGGACGACGTCGAACCGACGCTGACCCTGCGCCCATACGAGGCGTTGGCGATTCTCATACACACAGACACGCTCGGCGAGTAAACCGCTCGGCGAGCGAACACAAAGCGGCCGATGAGCGAGCCCATGTGCGGGCTGAGCGAACCGAGGCGGACGGCGAGGCGTCCACGCGAGGCGAGCAAAACGGCACAGGCGAGCAGCGGCCGGCGCACCCGATGAGTGCGCGGAACCGTTAGGGACCGCGCCCCCGCGTCGCATTGAAGGCGGCGCAGTCAACAACACACAAAACGCATATCCTCACTGCACTTGGCTTTGAAAGGAGCCTCATGTCTGACATCCCCGCCTCAGGCATTCCGATCGTTTCACCTCTCACTGGCGAAGTGATCGAATTGCCCGATGTTCCCGACCCCGTCTTCTCCTCGAAGGTGATGGGCGAGGGCTTTGGAATCAAACCTTTGATCGGCGAAGTGCTCGCGCCGGCCGACGCCGAAGTCGTCATGGTCGCCGAAACCGAACATGCCATCGCCTTCAAGATGGACTCGGGGCTGGAGATCCTCCTCCACCTGGGGATCAACACGGTGGAGCTCAAAGGCGGTCCCTTCCATCTCAATGTGAGCGCCGGCGACAGAGTGCGCGCGGGCGAGACCATCGGGACGATGGACCTCGCAGGCATAGCCGCGGCGGGAAAGAAGACGGAATCCGTCCTGGTTTTCACCAACGGGGACGAGTGCCTCGCCTCTTTGGATGTCAAGACGGGCCTGGCAGACGCAGGCGGTGAGGCAGCGCGTGTCACGCTCAAAGGAGCTGCCGCAAAAGCCCAGGCGAGGGCAAAATCCGCTCAGGTGCGAGCGGACGACGCCGCCGACGGGACCGACGTCGCCGCTCACACGGCGAACGGCTCAGCCTCGCCCGGCGCTATGGCTCCCAAAACCGAAGGGACCAATCCCATGAAAAACAACGGCCTGAGTGGCCCAAACAAACGCAAAGGAAAGAAGAAGGCGGCGTCGGCCGAAGAGCATGCCCAGCTCGACGCGGCTGCCCGCGACATCGTCGAAGGAGTCGGCGGGGCGGGCAACATCCGCAAGGTGATCCACTGCATCACTCGCCTGCGCTTCTATCTCAAGGACGAGGCGTTGGCGGACGACTCGGCGGTCATCGACATCGACGAGGTGATCGACGTCGCGAGGGCCGCCGGACAGTACCAGGTGGTCATCGGCCCGAAGGTCGGCCAGGTCTATGAAGCGATTGTCAAGCTCCTCCCTCGCAACTCTGAAGACGACGTGCTTGGAGGCGAAGAGGAGAGGGAGCGCCCGACGACGCCGTTCGGCTGGGTCAAGTACGGCTTCAGCTCGCTGATCGGCGTCATCACGGGATCGATGATCCCGATCATCGGCGTGCTCGCCGCCTCGGGCATCCTCAAGGGAATCTTGGCGTTGCTCACCTACTATAAAGTTGTTGAAGCAAATAGCGACACATACAAGTTCATCGATGCGATGGCTTCGTCGATGTTCTACTTCCTGCCAATTATCGTCGGTTTCACAGCGGCGAGAAGACTGGGGGCCAACCCGATCATTGTGGCCATTATCGGAGGAGTGCTCTGCTTCCCGAGCTTGGTGGCGATGTCAAATCCCAAGGGCGGAGGCTATCATGTCGTCGCCACGCTGGGCGACACCGTTTTCAACGCGGACTTCTTTGGCATTCCGGTGGCGTTGCCCACTGGAGAGAAAGGCATGGCCTACACCTCTACGATTTTCCCCATCATCATCGCGGCGTGGCTGGCTTCAAAGATGGAACCCTGGTTGAAGCGCTGGATTCCCGCCGTCATCCATTCGATGTTCGCCCCATTGGTCGAGATCTTCGTCGTCTCAACCCTGGTGTTGGTGGTTTTCGGACCTCTAGTCATGTTCTTCTCCGGCTTCATCGCCAACGGAATCGACTCGGTCATCGACTTTAACTACATTCTTGCCGGTCTTGTGATAGGCGGCCTGTACCAGACGCTCGTCATATTCGGTCTGCACTGGGCCGTCATCCCGATCATTGCGTCGCAGCTCGCCGCTTACCATGGAAACGGCCCTTCGAAGATCAACGCCATCGTCTCCGTTACGATGATCGCCCAGGGAGCGGGAGCCCTCGCCATCTGGGTGAAGTCCAAGAACCCGCGCATCAAGCAGATAGCAGGGCCGGCGACGATATCCGCAATGTGCGGCGTCACCGAACCCGCGATGTACGGCCTCAACCTCAAGTATGGACGGGCCTTCATCACCGCCTCGATCGGCGGAGCCGTCGGCGGATTGGTGACCGGCCTCCTCAATGTCAACATGTGGGGATTCACCGGAGCGTTCGTCGGTTTCACGTCCTTCATCAACAAGCAAACGGGAGAAATCGATTCCAGCTTCACCGGATTCTGGATCGCGTCTTTCGTCACGGTGATAGTCGCCTTCGCATGCACCTACCTCTTCGGATTCAAGGACTCCGATCTGGAAACCGAGCGGAAGGTGGAGAAGGTTCGGCTCGGCAGGCGCGAGCCGGTCGCGAAGTGACGCCGGCCGACTCCGCCGGGCGTTTCGCTCCAAACAATTGAAAAGTCAAAGCTGGGCCGCGCGGTTGAGACGCCGCGCGGCCCAGCTGCACGTTCTAGTGCAGCCGTGCGCTGATTTCGGCTTTAAGCGAGTCCGATACGTCGCTCCGCTCTCAGTGGGACCGCCGTTGCAGGGCCGCGTCGCCGATCAGATGGATGCCGGCAGCCGCCGGGCCGTCGTGTTGAACTCGAAGCCTATGGGCGAATGACGCGAAACGGTGTACTCGAACAGCAAACCGTTGGTGTCGAAGGTCGACGACGTCACGGCGACGATGCAGCCCAAGCCTCCCAGGTGGAGAAGTTCGACGTCGTCCTCGGTCGCGGGCTCCACGGTGACGGTTCGCGTGGCGCTGCCGACCGTCACTCCGAGCTCGTGTTCGAGGTGCGCGTAAATTGAGTTCTCCACGATGGTTTTGTTGAGGCTGGGGACGATAGATTTGAGGAAGACGTTCTCATCGAGAATGAGCGGCACGTCGTTGAGCAGCCTCAAGCGGCGCAGACGAAGAACCACTTCGCCCACCGCCATGCCGCTTCGTTTCGCCAGCTCTCGGTCTACGTAGCTTTCCTCTAGGGAGAGCATGCGAGTGCTCAGAGAGAATCCGTTGCGGTCGGCCGCCTCCTTGAGCGATTCGATTCCTCCCAGGAGGAAGGTCGACGGCGGCCGCGATGGGACGGGCCGACGCCGATAGATCACCTGGACGCCGCGTCCCTGCATGGTCAGGATGTGGCCTTGGCCGGCCAGAAGGGCGAGCGCTTTGCGGACGGTGTTGCGCGTGCATGAGAATTCAAGCGCTAAAGCGTTCTCCGAAGGCAACAGGCTTAGAAACTTGTATTCTCCCTGCTCAATCCTGTGCCGCAGGATCTGAAAGATAACGTTGTACTTCGGATCGGCCACTAATCGAACTTTCCTTGTCTGTCGTAATCTCGAATCTGAACGGCCTCCGCGAGGCGGCTTCGCGGCATTCGCCTTCGACGTCGCGTTTACGGAAACCGGAACCGATTTTATCAGGCGGAGGGCACGCAATGGCGAATGACGAGCTTGGAAAAGAATATTGGGACTTTTAAAAGGAAGAGGGTGAACTTCTTGACTCCAAACAAAGCGGAAAAGCACGTAGAGAAGGATGAAGCGCCATAGGAACGTAGGAACGACTTTCGCGCTGCGTGACGGCGTTTGCAAAACGCGGGACGCCCTTGAAGCGTATGTGTCTGTCCAGTAGTCTGGTCGCGAGAAGATGTTCTATTGAGCGTGACCTGGCGCTGGCTTCTCAGGCATCGGTTCGGTTCGATAGCTATTAATTGACGCTTAACACTGAAGGGATGACGGCATGTCCGCAGAATACCGCGATCTTCCAAAGCTTGTGGGCAAACTCAAGCTGGCGGCGATAGACGCTTATATTGGTAGTTCTTCTAACTTTTCCTTGAACAAAAGCTCTAATTGTTACGTCCTTTCTGGCAAATTAGGAAGTCTAGACATGAGTATCTCCATGTCGCGTCCTAACGCGGATGGGACAGGAGGCGGCGAATTTGCGTCCCCGGAGCGGACTGAACGTAGTGGCTATAAGGAGCTTTTCGATCAGATTCGCAAACGGGTGGACAAGATTGTAAAACCATGGATGGATTTGCCCAATCCCTATTCGGATAGTTTTAATGGAAAAATAAATGAATACAGGGAAAAGGTTGCGGCCGTCTTGTCGGAGACATCCATTGAGGGGCTCGATCCCACGACGAAAACGACAGATGTATCAACGGTCAAACTCCAAAGCTTCGACAAAATCGCCCCCGGTCGCATGAGAACCCTGCTGAAGGGCATGAACGACTACGCTCCCGCACTCGAAGGCAGTGCGTTCAACACGTTCCGTGCGACTTTTGTGACATCGATGCCCTCTGTGATTGGGAATCTTGCTTTGTTGGCGCGCGTTCACGGCGAAACGCTTCTGGCGGAGCAGCTTTTCCTGAAGCAGTTGCGTAAGAAAGTCGTGGAGGCGGTCGAAAAAGCGACAGACGCTTTTGAGGAGATTGCCGAAGAGGAAGACGGTGTTAGTTTTGACATGCTCTTGAACATTCTAATATGGGGTTGCATGGCGGCAACAATTCCCGGAGGAGGGGCGGCTGCGACCGCGCGTCTGGCTGGAGGCGCTTCTGTTCCCTTAGCGGTCCTTAAGGACGTTAGATCGTTAAAGGGCAGCAAAACTGCAAAAAAAGCAACTTTTGAAGCGGACAATTTCGAAGAAATGATGAAAGAGTTTAAGAGGGCTTTCGAGGAAATCGGCGACGACTTCAAAACCGCCGAAGAGGCTGTTGATGAGAACTTACGTCACAATATGAAGTTGGTGCTAGAAGACAGGGCGCGTCATGGATACACAGACACTTTCTTCCATTTGACGCCGGCGCCCATCCAAGACGCCGCCGGGGCGACCCGAATGGATGAGAACGCGGTCAATCAGATGACTGTGGGCGACGGAGCAACGGGTGGTTACATGTCCCAAATAGCCGCGGAGCTCGAAAAAGCGGCCAAAGCGTTGACCGGCATTTCAATGGTAGATCTCGTTAGGCGCAAACATAATATTGGAATGGGCCCGACGGGGCCTGGCGGAGCGTTTGCCGAGCTTCGCCAAGTGCTCTATGAGCTGCTTCAAGATCTTCGGTGGAAAGTCGATGAAGGGAACGTCAACCTCCGGGCTGCTATGCGAGATTTTCAGGAGAGCGACGCGAGTTCGCAGAAGGCTTTGGACGCGGTTGCGAGCAACATCGCGCAGGGGAGCGGGATGGACCCCTGGGACCATAAGAAGCAGAAGGAGGAGAATCTGCGGCCCCACAGCAACGGCAACGTCTAAGCGCCAGGCTGCGGCGCCGTCCGGCGGGCGAGGCGTCTGCGCTGTGTGGCGGCGAGCAGGCCGGTGGGCGGCGACGTCTGATCGACATCGGAAACGTCAAGCCGTCGTATGGCACGACATACTCGCAACACGCCCGTTCTTCGGCTCGACCGCCGAGCTTTCCCGTTAGACTCAAAGCTCACGACGACCTCCGATCCACAACTCCGCGGGAGGGAACTATGAGCACGAAAAAACGATTGACGACGAGCGCCGCCGTAGCCGCGGCCTGCATGCTGCTGGCCCAGACCGCCCCGGCGAACGCCGCGCAGACCGCCCAAAATCCGGCGGGCCTTCACGGCGGGATCGTCGCGGACGGGACCGGCCGGGGCGGCGGAGGGTCCGGTTCCCCGTCGCCCGCTGGATCTGAGGGATCCGCTGCCGAGTCGGGCGGCGCCGGCGGTCCGAGCCCCTCCGACGCGGGCGGCTCGCCGACGTCGTCGGGCGACTCTTTCGATCTGACCGTCATGGCCACCACCGACGTCCACGGACACGCATACAACTGGGACTATTTCCGCGATCAGCCCTACCCGCAGGGGAGGGTTCGCAAGCTCGGCATGGCGCGGGCGGCCACGATCATCGAGAACGCCCGGAAGTCCAAGCCGGAGGGGTCCGTGCTGGTCGTCGACAACGGCGACGCAATTCAGGGGACGCCGCTGACTTACGTGGCCGCGAAGCGCCCGCAGCTGTTGCAGGGGCGAACGCACCCCATGGCGGAGGCCTTCAACAATGTCGGATACGACGCGCAGGCGCTGGGCAACCACGAATTCAACTACGGGCTCGACGTCCTCAGAAGCTACGGCGCCCAGCTGAAGGCGCCCCTTTTGGGGGCCAACGTCGTCAAAGCCGGCACGGAGACGCCTGCGTTCACGCCCTACACCCTCATCGACCGCACCATCGGCGGGAAGAGGGTCAAGATTGGAGTGGTCGGGCTCGTCACCCCGGGCGTGCGCGTCTGGGACAGGGCCGTCGTCGACGGCAAGCTCGAGTTTCGCGACCCCGTTGTAACGGCGCAAAAGTACGTGCCCCAGATGAAGGCGCGGGGCGCCGACGTCGTGGTGGCGCTCGTGCACTCGGGGCTCGACGCCGAGGGCGTGGCCTGGAACCCCGCGCTTCTCCAGGAAAACGTGGCCGGATCGGTGGCGTCGAAGGTCAACGACGTCGACGTGGTGGTCGGCGGGCACTCCCACGTGGACATTCCTTCGAAAGTCTTCCGCGCCCCCGACGGGGACCCGGTGCTCTTCACCCAGCCGACCTATTGGGCTCAGTCGGTTTCACAGGTGACGCTTCCTCTGAAGGCGAACGAAAACGGGCGCGGCTACAAGGTTTCCTGGCCTCGGACCGATACGCAGATCGGGGCGCTCGCCCAGGCGAAGTACGCCGACCAAGTCGCCGATTCGCCGACGTTCGCGGCGAACAAGAAGCTGAAGGCCGACCACGAGGCGACCGTCGCCTACGTCAACACCGTCGTCGCCCAGTCGAAGGAAAGGCTCACGTCGGCGACGTCGCACTACGAGGACACTCCCATCCTCGACTTCGTCGGTTACGTCATGGCCGACAACGTCAGGCGCGGGCTCAAGGGAACGAAGTACGAGGGCCTGCCCGTCGTCGCCCAGACCTCGCCGTTCTCGCGAACCGCCGTGTTCCCAAAGGGAAACGTGACGATCAAGGACATCGCGGGGCTGTACGTCTTCGACAACACTTTGGGCGGAGTGCTCGTCACGGGGCGCGAGCTCAAGGACTATTTGGAGCACTCGGCCCGGTACTTCGTGCAGGTCCCGGAGGGGTCGACTTTCGATCCGAGCAAAGTCAACGCCAAGTACGACGGCGCGACCCGCGGGATCCCGGACTACAACTACGACGCACTCACCGGACTCCGGTACCGAATCGACGTGTCGAAGCCGGTCGGCAGCCGCATCGTCGGCCTGAGCTATCCGGACGGCCGGCCGCTGGGCGACGGCGACAAGCTGATCCTTGCTGTCAACAACTACCGGCAGAACGGCGGCGGAGGATTCCCCCACATGGGCGGCAATGCCCGCGTCGTCTACGACGAGCAGCAGGAGATTCGCCAACTCCTCATCGACTACGCGCAAAACGCAAAAACCATCGACCCCGCTGTATTCTTTGAGCGAAATTGGGAGGTTGTCACGAGCTCGTCTGCCGCTCCAGCGCCGTCGGCGAGCGCTCGGCCTTCTGGCGGCGCCCCGTCGGCCAGCGCGGCGCCTTCGCGACCGGCTTCCTCCGGCCCCGCGGATCCCTCCGACGCCGCTCCTTCCGGCTCTCCAGCCCCGTCCGCTTCGGGCGCAGCGTCCTCCGCTTCGAACGGAGCGTCGTCCGATTCCAAGGCGTCGTCCGGCTCGGACGCTTTGCCAAGCGCCCGCGGCGCCCGGGGCGGCGAAGACTCGGACGGCCGGCAAGAAGCGCGGAATCCGGGCCGATCGGCGGACCCCGTCGCCGACCGCCGGCGGACCTTCAACCAGAAGTTGGCCGCGACCGGTCTGGACGCACGGGCGTTGGCGCTTGCGAGCCTGCTCGCAGCTGCCGCAGGATGGGTTGCGATTCGGCGCAGGCAAGCCTCGCTCCGCCGTCGTCCGTGAGCGGATTCATCCGAGGGCGTTGTCTCCCACTCACAGCTGCCTAGACAACTCGCCTAGAATGGGATGAGGCAACAGGCGCCCGGCGCCTCGCAACGACTTAGGAGACAGCCCCAGTGGGAAAGTTCATCAACAGAATCCTCCGCGCAGGCGAGGGTCGCACCCTGAAGAAGCTCGAGGCGATCAAAAAGCAGGTCAATGCGCTCGAGCCCACTTTCGAGGACATGACGGACGAGGAACTCCGGGGGCAGACCGAGCAGTTCAAGGAGCGTATCGCCGACGGCGAAACCCTTGACGAGCTTCTTCCCGAGGCTTTCGCCACTGTGCGCGAAGCCGCCCGGCGAACCATCGGGCAAAGGCCCTACGACGTCCAGATCATGGGCGGAGCGGCGCTCCACCTGGGCAACATCGCCGAGATGAAGACCGGCGAGGGCAAAACTCTCGTGGCGACGCTTCCCTCCTACCTCAACGCGCTGACGGGCAAGGGCGTGCACGTCGTCACGGTCAACGACTACCTCGCCTCCTATCAGTCCGAGCTCATGGGGCGCATCCACCGTTTCCTGGGGCTCACCACCGGGTGCATCCTCACGGGCCAGGATTCCGACGAACGCCGCAAGGAATACGCGGCGGACATCACCTACGGCACGAACAACGAATTCGGATTCGACTACCTGCGCGACAACATGGCGTGGCAGACCTCTGACTTGGTCCAGCGCGGGCACAATTTCGTCATCGTCGACGAGGTCGACTCGATCCTCATCGATGAAGCGCGCACCCCGCTCATCATTTCGGGCCCGGCGGAGGGCGACGCCGACAAGTGGTATTCGGAGTTCGCCCGTCTTGCTCTGCGGATGCGCAAAGACACCGATTACGAGGTCGATGAGAAGAAACGAACCGTGGGCATCCTCGAGCCCGGCATCGACAAAGTCGAAGACCTCTTGGGCATCGACAACCTCTACGAATCTCTCAACACGCCGCTCATCGGCTACCTCAACAACGCGATCAAGGCCAAGGAGCTTTTCGTCAGGGACAAGGATTACATCGTCCGCGACGGCGAGGTCCTCATCGTCGATGAGCACACCGGGCGAGTCCTGCCCGGGCGCCGGTACAACGAGGGCATGCATCAGGCGATCGAGGCGAAGGAAGGCGTGGAGATCAAGGCGGAGAATCAGACCCTCGCCACGATCACGCTCCAGAACTACTTCCGCCTGTACGACAAGCTTTCGGGCATGACCGGAACCGCCGAGACCGAGGCCGAGGAGTTCGCCTCGACCTACAAGCTCGGCGTCGTTCCGATCCCCACGAACATGCCGATGATCCGGGAGGACAAGGTCGATTATGTGTTCCCGTCCCGCAAGAGCAAACTCAAGGCGATCGTCGAGGACATCAAGGAGCGCTACGAAGTCGGCCAGCCCGTCCTCGTCGGCACGACGAGCGTGGAAAAGTCCGAGGAGCTGTCTAAGCTTCTGCGTGACGCACGCGTTCCCCACCAGGTTCTCAACGCCAAGCAGCACGAACGGGAGGCCGCCGTGGTCGCCGAGGCCGGGCGCAAGGGCTCGGTCACAGTCGCGACCAACATGGCCGGGCGCGGAACTGACATCATGCTCGGCGGAAATCCCGAACACCGGGCCGTCGCGGCCCTCAAATCTCGGGGCCTTGACCCCGAAAAGACCCCCGATGAGTATGAGGCCGCTTGGCCGCAGGCCCTGAAGGAAGCTGAAGAGGCCGTGGCGGAGGAGCACGACGAGGTCGTCGAGCTCGGCGGGCTCTATGTGTTGGGAAGCGAACGGCACGAGTCTCGGCGAATCGACAACCAGTTGCGCGGACGATCCGGACGCCAGGGAGACCCCGGCGAGTCCCGCTTTTACCTTTCGCTCGAGGACGACCTCATGCGCCTTTTCGCCACGGGGATCGCGCAGAGGGCCCTCAATCCTTCGATATACCCGGAGGACGAGCCGCTGGAATTCAAGATCATCTCCAAGTCGATCGAACGCGCGCAGACGTCCATCGAGTCGCGCAACGCCGAGATCCGCAAGAACGTTCTGAAGTATGACGACGTCATGAATGAGCAGCGCAACGTCGTCTACGCGGAACGCCGCCGCATTCTCGAAGGAGAGGACCTCGAAGCGATGGTCGAAGGCTTCCTCGATTACGTCGTCGAAGACATAGTGGGCGTCCACACCCAGTCTGACGCCCCCGACGAATGGGACCTCGACAAGGCGTGGATTGAGCTCAAAGGCTTCTACCGGCCCGGTTTCACGGTCGAGGAGCTGATCGACGAGGTTGGCGGCGTGTCGAAGCTAGAACGCGAACACGTGCTTGACGAGCTCAAAACCGACATTCACACGAACTACCGCGACCGCGAGGAGGAGGTGGGCGAGGACGCCATGCGCGAGCTGGAACGCCAGGTGATCCTCAACGTCCTCGACCGAAAGTGGCGCGAGCATCTGTATGAGATGGACTACCTCAAAGAGGGCATCGGCTTGCGCGCGATGGCCCAGCGCGACCCGCTCGTCGAATACAAGTCCGAGGGCTACGACATGTTCCAGGCCATGAACGACGGAATCAAGGAAGAGTCGGTACGCTACCTGTTCAACTTCGAGCTTCCGAGCGAGAGGGAGGAACGCGAGGCCGCCATCGTCAGCGCCGAGTCCGCGGCGCAGGCCGCTGCCGAGGCGGAGGCCGCTCAGCGCGAGCTGGCTGCCGAGATGGCCGCGCAGACCGCGGCCCAAAGCGCCCGCTCGCGGGTTGATGCCGAGAAGGTTCTGGGCATCAAAACGCCGAAGCGCTCGCGGGCGGTTTCCTACTCGGCTGCCTCGGAAGACGGCACGGTCAAGACGACGGACGAATCCGGCAAGTCCGTGCGCCGCGCGGCCCCGAGGGGCTCGGAAGGGTCAAGCGACGGCATGAACCGCGCCCAGCGCCGGGCTGCCGCCCGTCGGCGCAAGCACTGAGAGCCCTCGGCGCCGTCCGGATCGAGGGCCGACCTCTCGGCGCGTCTGGGGATCAGCGGCTTCCCGTGAACGACTGCCGGTTGGCACCCTTGTGGATGCCCTCGGCTCCCGAGATTAGGCTATTTCGAGGGCGACGACCTTCCACCTGCCCCGCAGGAACTCCATGCGCAGACACGCCGCCCGCACCCTCTGCCCGTCGTAGACGGCGGCCGCCGCTTCGATGACGCGGGCGAGGGGTTTGTTCGCCAACACTTTGAGAATGCGGGGACGGCAGGTCCACGGCGCCCGCCCCTTGATTCGGATCGCGAGGCCCGCTCTGCGCGCAACAGGTCCGTAAACCTCCGGCGCGAGCCAGTGCCTGAGAGCCGTGGCCGGGCGGTGCCCGAGGAGCACCTCCACCACGAGAATGACAATCGACCCGATCAGCGAGGTCCCTTTTGGCGCGTCGGGCGGAAGTTCGGCGTCAAGCCGGGGCGCCTCCTCATCCCACGCGGTCTTGGCGGGCTTCCGGGCCGCGACTGAAAGACGATCCCATGGTCGCTCCGGCGTCGTGTGGGGAAAGGAACGCGGAATGCCCTCCTCGGGAGCCGGGGAAGGAGCGAGCAGCTGGGAAGGCGGACGCCCGACGACGATTTGTCCGGCACGTTCCTTTTGACCGGTAGGCTCTGCCGGCCCGGTGGACTTCGCGGAGACTGGGGCTCTCTCTGAGATGGAGAGCTTTGTCGCCTCGGGAGGCTCCGAGACGGCGGGCGTTCCCCGACCCGGAGTGTTTGCCGGTCGGGGAGACTTCGTGGCGAGGGTGCTCATTGCGGATCCTTAGGTGCTTTCAGGACTTAGCCGGGGCGAAGAAGGTCGGGGAGGACAGCGTTGTGCGGTTCGCCTCAAACCAGAGCTGAGTGTGGGACGCGATGCCCGAGCGGCTCGCTTCTCTGGGAAGGTTCCGTGCCGCCATGGCCCACGGGCGGCCTCCCGGAAGCACGGTGACCATTCGCGCTTCTGAGGGGCCACTGCGGGCGCGGCCCCTCTCCTCGCCCGCCGAGCGCCGGGGCCGCTTGGGTTTGGCCGCGGCGCCCGGCGCGAGCAGGCCGACGGCGCGTTTGACCGAGGGAGATCCGAATCTTCGAGCAAAGGCGACAAAGGCGCTTCTTCTTCCTCTGCGCGCGTGGGTGAGCCCCACATAGGAAATCGCGAACCAGGCGCAGACCAACGTGGCCTCACTCGCACAGAAGGCGACGGCGGCCAAACGGAAATTCGAGTTGCTCAGCGGTGTGTCCGCGGCGATATGCGGGATCAGCTTGGTCCACGAAACGGCTGCCGTCCAAGCGCAGGCAAATCCGCATAAGACGTAAGTAGTCGGTGAGTGACTCATTTTGAACCTTTTCTAAGCTCAAATAGTGGATTTCATATTCTTATATATGAATAGTTTGCATCAGCCTCTGTTTGAAGTCTGCAAAGTATGCACGGTATGAAAGTTGTCGTCCTGCAAGCTAGTTTAGCTTCCCGAACGAATCGTGGAGAGGCGTCGCCGCCGACGCTGAAAGCCGCATTAAGGCGGATATTCGCCAGGATGCAATGGGGAAGAGTTCAAGCTGCGGCGCTGTGAGGAGGCGACGACTACCCTTGCAAACAAATTATACGCACACGTAGGACGGGATGTCACGTTGATTGTGAGAGGAGATCCCCTAAGGGTGAGACTGGAGGAGTGTGCAGAAGAATGGTTGCTGAGAGCGGCGGCGACGGGGTGGGCCATCGCGCGGCCTTGCGCGATTGGCACTGTTGTGAATCTGCCCGTCGCCGTCGAGGCGAGACCCGGGGTCGCTCGTAAGCTCGGCTTGACCTCGGGTCTGCGCCGTTATGCCGACGGACGGTTTATTACATGTAGAACGCGTGAAGGACTCCACATGGGAGCTCTGGCTCGTGTTGGGCGTGACTTCATAGATGTCGATACCCCGAGTGGCTGCACATGCATCAATCTGCAGGCGATACTAAGGGCTGACCTACGAGATTAGTTGGGTTGGTGGGGGATTAGTGACGTGACGACTCGATCTTTTCACGCGTGTTTGCGTATCCACGCGAGATGTATTCGTTTAGCCTGTCGTCTTCGATGCGCCATTGGCCGCGGCCGCCCACTTGGATTGCGGGAAGTTCGCCCGTCTTGATCAACGTGCGGACTTGGCCGACGGAAACGTTTAGATATTCAGCAACATCTGCAATAGTTAGAAACTTAGCCATAGATACATTGTGACATAGTTTTGCTCTGAATGGGAGTTATCCACAATGGTGTGGATAACTTTTTCAGGACAATCGCCGTTTTTGCGATGATAGGCGCATTCGCATGAGAAAGGAAATCGAAAATGGCGACATGATGGCGCGATCCACGGTTGGGGGTCGAAGTTCTTCTTGTGGCCCTTTCGGGGATGGGCGGCGCATTCGCGTTGTCTGGCCCCGAGAAAGTCCCCGTCTACCGGGCTTGTTCCGCGATAGTCCCCGGGGCTGTGATTTCTAAGGAGGATCTTGACGTTGTGGAGATTGCCGAAACGTTGGCCGTCTCGCATGTGGGGCCTTCCACAAAAGAAGGGGATATTGGAGAATCGGTCGAAAGGGCGAGCTTGTGGCGAAGAGTCGCATCGATCGGAGTGGCGAGGGCGGAACGAGGGTCGCCATTCGCTTGACGCCTCCGGCTTCTTTGTCCGCGACGCCCAGAGCGTGCGTCGAACTTTGGCGCGTTGCGTTCCGGGAGGCAACGCTCCCGTGGCGGCCTCTCTTGTGGTGCTGGATGTGCTTGTGTTGTCGGTCAACGCGGAGGGCTCGAACGCCGCGGAGGGTGGGCGGCCGAAGTCCAGATGCCGGACCAGTGCGTGCGTCAGGTTTTCGGCCATGCGGTCGGACGACGGATACGTTTTGGCCGGGAGGCGGCGATGAGTCTGCTTTTGTGTCTTGGCGGCGCGCTGGAGGCCGAAGTCGCCCGCATCCTTTCGAAATCCGATCCCGTCGTCGGCATTGCGCGGCGATGCGCCGACCGTGCGGAAGTCGTGACCGCCGCGGAAGCCGGCGTCGGTTCGGTCGCGGTGCTCCGCGAATGGGATCTCAAGCTCTCAAAGGTCTCCATAGATGTAGGATTGTTATAGTTTATGTCGACGGTTCCGGGAATCCCAATCTCGACCCTCGACGCCGGTATGTGACGCCCCGACCTCGCCTTTTCCGAGGACGTCGTCGCTTGTGGGCGAAGTCTCATTGAGGCGATGGCTGGCGATGCGGGGATTCCGCCTGCGGGGGGGGGCGAGGACATCACCGGAGAGGAAGCTAAGAGGATAGAGGGGATTCCGCCTGCGGGGGGGAGAAGGCGATCGACGTCGTCGGCGCGGAAGCCGACGATCTGAGCGAAGGCAAGGGGCCCGGGGAACGCCGGTCGCCGCCTGGGGCAGGGGTCTCCTGGAAGATCGACGTTGGCGCGCGACGCGGCCTGTGTACCTGCTCGGTGCCACAAGGCGTTTTGCTCGTCGACGCAGACATGTACGCGTCGCTGTCTCAGCCTTTCCGCGTGGAGGGCGAAGCTTCGGCGCTCGTCGGGGTTGCGCGCAGGCTCAATCGCGGCGATGCGGGCGATGTGCTGCGGGAGTGCCCCATGCGGGTGCACGGTGCCGTCCGAAGGCGGGCGGGCCAGACGTCGGACAGGCGGTCTAGGGCAAACAGGCAAAAGGAAAGGCACGTGACCGCTGAGAAAAGAGCAGCCTCGGGCGGAGAGCCGCATCGACGCGATCGAAAACAAGGCACCGGCGACGGCGCGGAAGAAAATGGCGACGGCGCGGAAGAAAGTCGTTTGCGGCGAATGAAGCGGCTGTTTCCGCTTCGAAAACGAAGGCAGGGGAATGCCGCAGGCTCGAGTGGCCGCACCTGAGTATTTCAGGGTGAGCCCGTTCCGAGAAGACAGATAGGCGTCCATCGGGTCTCAGAAACAATCGTTGGGAAAGAAACGCCGTGCGAGGGCGCTTCGAGATATTATTCGCCATGTGTCGCTAGTATGGCACCGTGAGAATATATATTCCTGCGACGGGCGTGGACATCGGGCGAGACGCTCTCCTTCCCCGAACCGTGCATGCTGTCACCGACGAGTTGCGGGATCTTCTTCCGGGCGACGTCGAGGAAGTGCTTGAAGCGGTCGCCATGAACGCCGCGACAGACGAATCGTTGCGTGTGCTGGCTGCGTTGGCGGCCAGCGGGGAAACCGTCTATCCCCTTCGAGTGGTGATAGCGGCCGAGATCGAAGAGAAAAAGACTGCGCACGTCGAGGGGGAAGATATTCTCCCGACCGCCTTGCAGCTTGTCGAACCGGTTGGATGGGAAGACGTCGTTTCTTTTCACGTCGACGATGCAAAGGCCGCCAACGACGTCGTCCTCGCCATCGGCGGCGACGCAGCCGCGCTCGAGCGCGTGACCGACGACGAAGACCTCATGTGGTTCGACGTTGAGGAACGAGGTCGACTCATCGAGTACTTCGGCTGAATCGAATCGGCTGGACGTAGGCCCAAATCCGACAACCAAGCCGCCGACAAGGCGCGCCGCTTCAGAACGAGACGTTCGGCGGCCTGCTTGGCGGGCGCGGCGTCAAGCTGCTTAAGCCTGACACGCTGGAATCGCTTGTGTTCCGGAACATCGATTCAGCTGCGCTCAGGATATTGAGCGCCCTACCCTTGGCGGTAAGACCCCAAGTGCCAGACGCTGAGACTGCGGGCTTTGGCTTCGCCTCCCGCGGCGAAAAGCGACACCTTGTCCGCGCCTGCAGCGGGGTAGACCGTTTCGGTGAGGGCCAGCTTGCCGTCGTCGGCGAATACCTCGACGGACGAGGAGTCGACGATCACCCGCAAATGGACGAGGCCGTCCTTCCCGGGTTTGAAATCCGCGACGCTCCGCCCCGGGAAGGCGGGAGAGAATCCGACCTCGCCGGAGTTCGACCGATCGACGAAAATCTGCTGCTTCGCGGCGTCGTAGCCGATTCTCGTTCCCTGCGTTTTGCCGCGGGCGTCTTGTGTGGCGTCTGCCAGAACGGAGATTCCGCTCTCCTTCGCTTTGAGGGGATCCAGGGTCAACGAGATGTCGAGGGATTTGCCCGAGGCTGCCGCGTCGAGCGGCGTCGTGCCCTGCTCGATCGTCACGTCGGACTTCTTGAATTCGCCTCCGGTTCGCAGCGAATTGAGGGACGAAACTGGGGAGAACACGAGGCGCTCTTTGCCGTTTGCCTTGCGGAGCTTGAGCTCGCGCACGGTGCTCATCGCGGAGCGCCACGTTTTCGTGGGAACTTCCTTCGCATACGTCCAATTCGACATCCAGCCGACGGCGTAGCGTTTGCCGTCGGGGGCGCCTTCCCACGTGACAGAAGCGTAGTAATCGTGGCCGTAGTCGACTTTCGGCACGGACTCGTTGAACGCGGGCGTGTCGGAGAGCACGATCTGGTCGACCGTGATGTGACCCCAGTGACTCGAGGTGTTCTTGTCCTCTATGACGACACGGGCTTTCTTCCCCCGCCACTTCTTCAGATCGAGGCTCTGCCAGAACATCTTTGCACTGTCGTTGCCCGTCGCGGTGGCGACCACCTTGCCCTCGACGACGACGTTGACCGACGTGTGCTGAGATCCTTCCACCGAACTGTAGGGGTGGCTTCCGCCGCCGATGAGCATGTTGAGGCGATTGGCGTTGATCGTGAATTCGGGCGACGTCAAAGTTCCCGTGTCGGAATCGCCCGATCCGTAGCTGTTGACGTAGCCTGAGCCGACGTACCCGGAAATGTCCCTGCCGGTGGCATGCGACGGCCCGTTCCCGAAGGCGGAGCCCGACGTCGTCCACGAGCCGTACGCGTCGTCTTCGAAGTCTGCCAGAGTCTTGCCCTCCTTGCCCGTGTAGGTTCGGGAGGAATCGGCTTTGAACGTCTTGCCGTCCCAGTCGCCGACGAAGTACTGAGCGGAAGGGGACGTGTTGACCGTGAGAACCCATCGGGTCTTGCCGCTTTCGCCCTCGACCTTCATGGGGAAGAGGTCGGGGCACTCCCAAACGGAAGAGACGTCTCCGACCGGCCCGAAATCGGACTCAAACTTCCAGTCCTTCAGGTTGGGCGAGGAATAGAAAGAGACTTTGTGTTCGTCGGCCTTGACCAAGACCATCGTCCAGCGCTTCGTCTTTTCGTCCCAGAAGACTTTGGGGTCTCGGAAGCTCTTCGATTTGACGTCCAAGACGGGCGCGCCGCCGTTGTGAAGGGTCCATGTTCGGCCGTTGTCCGTGGAATAGGCCAGCGATTGCGATTGGATGCCGCTCGCATTGTCGTTGCGCGTCCAAATCGCGACCATGGGGGGATTGTCCGCGGTCCCGAATCCCGACGTGTTGCGGGCGTCGACGACGGCGGAGCCAGAGAAGACGCCGTACTGGTCGGTTCCGGGTATGGCGACTCCTTGTTCTTTCCAATGCACGAGGTCGCTGGAGACGGCGTGCCCCCACGACATGTTTCCCCAGTCCGATCCCTTCGGATTGTACTGGTAGAAAAGGTGGTACTCGCCCTTGTGGTAGACGAGTCCGTTGGGATCGTTCATCCAGTTGCCCTTGGGCGTGTAGTGGGTGAGGGGGCGCCACGGGTCGTTTGCGTCAACTGGAGGGGAGACCGCGGTGGAGTTTGCGGGAGTCTGAGCGCTCGCGGCCTCCGGGTTGGGCGAGGCGGAAGCCCCCGCCGACGGCGTTGAGCTCGACCGGTTGGAGGACCCGTCGGTTTGGCCGGTCTGTGCCCGGGAAGACGATGCTGCGGAGGCGGGACGGGAAGCGCCCTCGCTCGAAAAACATCCTGCGCTCGTGAATGGAAGCAAGAAGGCGGCCGCGAGCGACAACGCGGCGCGCGGCTCTTTTTTAAAAGATTTCACAACTTGTTCTTCCCAGGTAGTTGTTATGTACGTTTCTACATTAGTACTCGCGGGCGAATTGGGAAAGGGGCAGGATTGAACGAAAGGCAGAATTCTCCGGGGGAGCGGACATGCGGATAGGGCGCGAAGACGTCGCCCCGGGTCCGCCGCCCGGCGGCGACGCCGGGCGGCGGACCCGATGAAGGGCGGTTTGCCCGGGGAAACGCGACTTTGCGCATTTCGCCGGGCGAGAGAGGCGGGCGGCTCTTCCGCGTGTGCTCCGATTGCCCGCCGCGCACCCGCCTGCAGACGCGCCCCGTGCCCGCAGTGACAATCAACCGGATTCCAGCTCGACCAGTGGCGGGCGGCGCGTACCCCCGTGCCTGCAGTGACAATGGACACTTCAATAGCGGATCTCCACGCGCGACGAACCATCGCCCAGGGGCCTGACCGTCACGCGTTCGGCGATCATCTTTTTCATCTCGGCGACGTGGCTGACCAGGCCGACTGCCCGTCCGTCCCTTGCCAGGCCCGTGAGCGTCGACATCACGAGCCCGAGGGTGTCTTCGTCAAGGGAGCCGAACCCCTCGTCGATGAGCAGGGTTTCCAGCGCTATTCCGCCATTCTCGGCGCGGACGACGTCGGCGAGGGCGAGCGCGAGGGCAAGCGAGACGTAGAAAGTCTCGCCTCCCGAGAGGCTGCGGGGAGACCGTTTGGCGGCGCCGTCGGCCTCTCCGTCGCGGTCGATGACCGTCACAGAGAGACCGGTTTTAATCTCGCGCGAGCCGCGTTCCTTTTCGTCGCTGCGGGCGAGTTGGTATCTGCCGAGGGAAATGTCGGCGAGCCGTTCGTTGGCGCGGTCGAGGATCTGCTCGAACCTATGGCGCACGACGAAGGTCGCGAGCGGAATCTTCGTGATCGAATCGCTTCCCGCGTTGGCGAGATTGGCCAGGCGCAAAACGGGCCCCGCCGAGCTCTGCAGCCGGGCCCACGCCTCCTCCCTTTCGGAGACGACGCCGAGCTGGGCGCGTGCTCCTAGGCTGCGCTCGTTCGCCACCGCGGCCCGCCTCTGGGCGGCTCTGGAGGTTTCGGCGGCTTCTTCGGCGAGGCGGGCGGTTCCTTCGACGTCGGGCGCCTCGTCCCCCGTCAGCTCGGCAATTTCAGGCGCGGCGAGGTCGCGGGCGACGTCGTGGGAGGCCTGTCGGTGCTCGGCTACCCGCGTTCTTGCGGCTTCGGCGGCCTCGCGGGGCATGAATGCCTCGCGCGCGGCCGTCGCATCCGCGAATCCCGCCTCCGACAAGGCCGCGGATAACTCGCCCTCCCGCGCGTCAAGCTGCCCGCGTGCGCCGAGCAGTTCCCGCTCGGCCTCGACCAGGCGGCGCTGCGCGTTCGCCCGCTCGACATGGGCTTTCAGCCTCTCGGATATTGTTTCGTAACCCGCCAATTCGGGGACGATTCTGGCCAGCGCCCGTTCGACGGCCGCATCTAGGCCCGCGATTCTGGCTTCGGCTGCCGCCTGTTCGCTTTGGGCGGCGGAAAAGGACGATCCTGCAGCCTCGGAGCGCTCTCGCAGGTCTCTCAGCTCGACTTGGCTTGCCGCGGCCTTGCGTTGCGCGCGACGGGCCGACGCGAGCTCGGAGCGGGTCCGTTCGAGCGCGGAGGCGACGGACTCTCGCGTGAGGCCCTTCAAATCCGCTTCGGCGGACGCAACCTCGGCCTGGGCCCGCACGGCGCGTTTTTCGGCCTCGGCGAGCAGCCCCCGGGCGGCTGCTGCGCCCTTCTCCGCGTCCTCGACGTCTTCCCGGGTCGCCTTGACGTTCGAAGGCGGCGCGGGAGCGGGATGCTCGGTCGAACCGCAGACCGGGCAGGCCTCGCCCTCAGAAAGCCCGCCCGCGATGATCGCCGACATCGAAGCGGTCCACGCGAGCGTCTGTTCGTCGCGCAGCAGGCGGGCCTCCTCGAACGCCGCGGCCGCCTTGGCGACGGCCGCATTCGCCTCCTTCGACGCGGAGCGCGCGCGGTCCAGATCGGCGAAGCGCGCCGCCGCCTTTGCGAGCGACGCGGCTTCCAATTCCAGGCTCTCGACGCGCGACGCCTCCGCTTCTTCGGCGGCCAGCCTCTCCTCGACCCGAAGGATCGCCTGCGGGAGCGCTGATGCCTGCGCCCGCGCCGCCGAGACTTTCTCCTGTGCGCGCCGAAGGACCTCGCGCGCGGCGGTCCGCTCGCGTCGCGAGGCTGCGAGTTCCTTTTCCACGGCAGCCAGCTCTGTGAGGCGGCCAGTGAGGGAGGTCATGGTTTCAAGGAGCGCGGTCTGCGACTCCAGTGTCGCCGCGTCGACGTCGTGCGGCGAACGATCCGAGGCATCGAGGAGCGCAAAGCGCCGCTCGGCCTGGCCGAGCTCGGCTTTTGCTCTGTCGAAGGCCGCGAGGAAAGAGGCGACGCCGGCGGCGAGGGCGTGGGCCGCGAGGGATTCGTCGAGCTTGTCGATCTCGGGCTCTTCCGCGCGCAAGCGGTCCCGGCAGGCCAGAAGCCGCGAGCGTTTCTGGAGGCGGGAGGCGAGGTCGGCCGCTTCTTGAGCCGCAACGGCTCGCTCGCGGGCTCGCTTTGCCGCGAACGCGGACTCTTCTTCGGCTGACTCGCTTTCTTCTTCTGCTCGGAGCACGGCGGCTGTGGCGAGCGCCGCCGTCCGGACCGCGTCTGCCGGGTCCCCGGCCGCGTCTGCGGCTTCCGCCAGCTCGGCCTTCGCTTCGCCTTCGAGCCTGAGGGCCGTTGCCAGGCCTTCGACGGACGACGCCCATTCCCCGCGGGCCGAATCGACTTTTGACTGCGCCGCCGCGGCCCTTTCCTTGAGCAGTTCGGCGACCCGCCTGTAGGCGGACGTGTCGAAGACCTGCTCCAGCAAGGCGGTGCGCTTGGTCGAGTCCAACGTGAGGAAGTCGGCGAACTTCCCCTGGGGGAGCACGATCGTTTGGAGGAACTGTTCCCGGCTGAGCCCCACGAGGCGTGCGATCTCAGCGCCGGTTCCCGCGGGCTTGGCCTCCAGGATCTCGCCCGCGTCGAACTGTTGAGCCTCCACGGCACTTTCGGAGAGCCGCCACAGCTTGGCCGACGCGTTCGTCGGATTCTTGTTTCCGGCCTTGGTCCATTGGGGAGTGCGGCGGACGCGGAAGGTTCCCGCCTCGACGGAGAAGACGAGATCGACGAAGGACTCACGAGAGGGGCTGGCGTGCGTCGAACGCATCCTGGCGTCCGTCGAATCCCTCCCTCCGGCGACGCCGCCGTAGAGCGCCCACACGACGGCGTCGATGATCGTCGACTTTCCCGAGCCCGTGGGCCCCTCGAGCAAGAACAGCCCTCCCGCTGTGAGGGCGTCGAAGTCGATGGAAAACGTGTCCGCAAAAGGGCCGATGCCCGAGACGGTCAGTCGCCTAAGCCTCATCACCTCGCTCCTTTCATGGGGGCTCGCTCTTTGTCTCCGTTCACGGGAGTGCCTTTCATCTCCGTTTCCCGTCCAGACGGGCGGCTTCCCACGCCTCCGCGAGGATCGCGCGTTCCTCGCCGGTCAGGTCTCGGTTGCCCGCGGCGGCCATAAAGGAGGAAAGGATGTCGAGGGGCGCCATCGCGGCAATGGAATCGGCTCGCTCGTGCGAGCGAAGGCCTCCCTCGGGCGTGTGGCGGAGCTCGAGGACGTTGTCAAAGGCGCCGTAGATCCGGGCGGCCATGTTCGCAGGCCTGCTCGGATCCGTGACGACGATTCGGAAGAAGGCGTCGGCCGGCTCGTGCGGGGCTCGGGCCAAAAGGTCCTCGAAGCTGCCAGCCAATGTGCGAACCTCGCGCCACACAGGGGCGGGAACGATCTCGGTTTCGACCCGCTTGCCGTCAATGTGGAGCAGGATCGAACTCTTGGGCGCGGTTTCGGAAAAAGAGAACGCCACGGGCGATCCGGAGTAGCGCATAAGGGGATCGCCCGGCCTTCCCACCCGCTGCGGCGAGTGCAGGTGGCCGAGCGCCACGTAGGAAAGCGGGCCCGGACCGTCCTCGCCGAGCCTGAAAAGCCCCGACGGGGCGCTGTCGACTCCCCCGACGGAAATGTCGCGCTCGGAGTCGGCAGGCTTCCCTCCGGAAATGAAAGCGTGGGCCATGACTATGAACGCCCCGGCGTCCTGCGGGCGCGAGCGGACGTCGGCTGAGACGAGCTTGAGAGCCGCGGCGAGGACGGCTTCGTGAGACCGGCCGAGAGGCTCGGCGGCCCCGTCGTCGCCCGACGTCGGATCGGAAGGCGCCAATCGCCGCCGCTCGACGTCGGGGTCGAGATACGGAATGGGGTAGACGAAAACTCGGTTGCCGTCCCTTCCGACGATTTCGACGGGCCTCCCGCATCGGCGGGCGTCTGTGCGGATATGGACGTTCGGGCGCATAAGCGAGGACCCGAAGCCCAAACGCTGAGGCGAATCGTGGTTTCCGGAGGTGAGGACGACCGTCGTCAGCTCGGCGAGCTCCGCCAGTGTTCGGTCGAATAGCTCAACGGCCGACGTTGGCGGCACGGCTCGATCGTAAACGTCGCCCGAAATGAGGACGGCGTCGATCCGGCGCTCTTTGACAAGGTCGATGACGTGGCGGCTCCACATTTCGAAGGCGGGCGAGAGGTCCGCCCGGTGGAGGCTGCGGCCTAGATGCCAATCGGACGTGTGCAGAACGAGCATGGAGTCAACCTATCGGGGGCCTCCGACGCTTTTCCGGGCGGGCGGACTCCTCGAAGCCGCCCGGACGGCGCGCTTCGGAGCGTCAAGAGGCGGCGGGCGGGCGTTTCACGCGGCGGAGCGCCTTTCAAGCCTCGGAGTTTTTCTGGGAGTTTACCGGCGGGAGCGCGCTCCACGGGAAGGCGATCCAGCGGTCCGTCCGCTTCCAGACGTATTCGCACTTGAGGACGGTTCGGGGCTTCTCATAGAGGACGGCCGTCCTGATCTCGGCGGCGTACTGTTCGCAGATCTCGTGGACGAATTTGAGCGTTCGCCCCGAATCGGCGACGTCGTCGACGATAAGCACCCTTTTTCCCGCCATCCCGTGGTTGTCGGGGACGGGATCGACCAGTCGGGGATCGAGGAGCGTCGTTCCGATTCCCGTGTAGAACTCGACGTTGAGCACGAGCAGGCTCTTGATGTCCAGGGCGTATCCGATGGAGCCCGCAGGAAGGAGGCCGCCCCTGGCGACGCACACGATGATGTCCGGGCGAAAACCCGAATCCCACACGGAGCCGGCCAGGTCGCGGCACGCCTCCCCGAATTCATCCCAGGTGAGTATTTCGCGCTCGTCAGTCATGCGTCAATTATGCCCGCTTTGGCTTCGCGCGGCCGACGCGCTGAGGTTCGGCGCGCCTTCGCCGACGGCGTCTTCGTCGCGAATGGACCCCAGTATCTCAAGAACTTCGGGGTGGAGTGCGCCGTTGGTGGCGAGGGCGCAGCCTCCCCACGGGCCGGGTTCGCCGTGCAGCGACGTGAAGGAGCCGCCGGCCTCGGTCACGATGGGAACGAGGGCCGCCATGTCGAACAGCTCCAGCTCCGGCTCGCACGCCAGGTCGACGGCGCCCTCGGCGACCAGCATGAAGCTCCAAAAGTCCCCGTAGGCTCGCGAGCGCCACACGCGCTGGGCGAGGCGGAGAAACGCGCGAAGCTGGCCGCGGTCCGCCCAACCCTTGAGCGAGGAGTAAGACATCGAGGCTTCCGCCAGATCGGAGACTTCCGAGACCCGGAGCCGGCGCGCGCCCACCCAGCTCTTGCCCGTGAACGCGCCGACGCCTTTAGCCGCCCACCACCGCCTGCCGAGCGAGGGCGCCGAGACGATGCCCACAACGATCTCGCCTTCTTCTTCCAGCGCCAAAAGCGTTCCCCACACGGGGACCCCGCGGACGAAGTTCTTCGTCCCGTCGATGGGGTCGATGATCCAACGCCTGGCCGAACGCAGGAGAATCCCGCCGTGTTCCTCGCCATAGATGGCGTCTCGCGAGCGCGAACGGCCGAGCATCGCCTTGATGATCCGCTCCGCCTCCCTGCCGACGCCGGTCGCGGGGGAAAGGCCCTCCTTCGTTTGGGCGGAGAAATCTTCGGTCTGAAAATGGCGAAGCGTCACAGAGTCGACGCGGTCGATGATCGAGCTCGCGAAAGCGAGGTCGTCGTTGACGCGGGTGAGGGACATTCTCAGCTCCAATCCTCGGTGCAGGCGGCCAAGAGCCGGCGAAAGGAGGCCGTTCGGGCAATGAGCCTCAGATCCGTCTGCTCGGACAGCGCGCATTCCGGGGAATCCCATCCGTGCTCGCAACCGCGTGGGCAGTTCTCGGCGATCGCGGCGAGGTCGGTGAATCCCCTGAGAACATCCTGCGGCGAGACGTGGGCCAAACCGAAGCTGCGCACCCCCGGCGTGTCGATGATCCTCCCTCCGCCGGGCAGGGCGAGCGAGACGGCCGACGTCGACGTGTGCCGCCCTTTTCCGGTGACCGCGTTCACCTCTCCCGTCGCCCGATCTGCGTTGGGCACCAAAGCGTTGATGAGGGTCGATTTTCCGACTCCCGAATGGCCGACCAGCACCGTTGCGACGCCCGCGAGCGCCTCCCGGAGGGCCTCCAGCCCGCTGGGCGCGGCGTCTCCCTCCTCGAGCCTGCGAGCCTCCAAGTCCCTGCGGGATCCCAAGTCGACGAGGACGACGCGCAAGCCCAGCGCCCCGTAAGAATCGAGGAGCCGGTCGGGCGAGGCGAGGTCCGCCTTCGTCAGCACGAGCAGCGGCTCCATCCCGGCGTCGTAGGCTGCGACGAGGCAGCGGTCGATCATCCCGGTTTTCGGCGGCGGGTCGGCCAGGGCCGTGACGATCGCGAGCTGCTGGGCGTTGGCGACGATGCAGCGCTCGCGGCCGTTTCCCTCCTCGGTGCTGCGCAGAAGCCGGGAGGCGCGGGCCTCGACCGAGACGACGCGGGCCAAGGTGTCTTTTTTCCCCGAAACGTCGCCCGTCACCCGCACTCGATCGCCGACGACGACGGAGCCGCGGCCCAGCTCGCGAGCCTTGACCGCGGTGACGGCGAGGCCATCGGCGAGCACGAGGCGGTAGCGGCCGCGATCGACGCCCACGACCTCCGCTGTGCTGGCCGACGAATAGTCGGGGCGGATCTTGGTGCGGGGCCGCGACCCTTTGCCGGGGCGGACCCTCACCCGAGGGTCGTCGGTGCCGATGTCCCGCCTCATGCCCCGAGTCCGGCGTGTCCGAAGATGTCGCCGAGCGGGGCGGGGGCGACGTCCTCGGCGCCCGCCGCGAGGTCTTCCCACATGTCGACGAATTGGGGGAATGTTTTGGCGGTCGTCTCGACGTTCGCAACTCTCAGGCCGGGAATGCGCAGCCCGAGGATCGCCCCGAAGGTGGCCATGCGATGGTCGGCGTAGGTCTCGATCGTCGCGGGCCTCGGCGGACCCGGCTCGATGAGAAGGTCGTCGCCTTCGATTTGCGTCTTCGCGCCGACCTTCGTCAATTCTGCGACGAGGGCCGCCAAACGGTCGGTTTCGTGGCCCCTGAGCTGGCCGATGTTGCGCAGAGCAGACGGGCCGTTCGCGAAGGCTGCGACCGCCGCGACCGTGGGCACAAGCTCGCCGACGTCGTGCATGTCCGCGTCAAGAGGGGCGATCGTGGCCGGTCCGCGCAAGGCGAGCCTGCCATCGGCTGCGCGGGTGCGCGCCCCCATGGCTTCAAAGAGCTCGCGATAGGCCGACCCGGGCTGCCTCGAATCGGGCCAGTCGAGGATTGTCTCGCCGCCCGTCGCCATAGCGGCGGCGAGGAACGGCCCCGCATTCGACAGGTCCGGTTCGACGGTGACGTCACCGATCCTCGGGATTCCGGGCTCGACCGTCCATCGCGTGGGCTGACCGGGGGGATCGGCGGGTTCGGCGCCGAGTCCGCCGCAGGCGTCGGAGCCGTTGCACGGAGACGATTCGACGGAAGGCGAAAGTCCGCCGGACCGGCCGGAACCGTCGATGGCGCGCACTGCGATGCCCGCCTCGCGCAGTACGTCGACGGTCATGGCGATATGCGGCGCCGAGGGTATTCGCCGGCCTGTGTGGCGTATGTCCAGCCCCCTTTCCATTCGGGGTGCGGCAAGCAATAGCGCCGAGACGAATTGCGAAGATCCCGATGCGTCGATCTCGACCGTCCCTCCTGTGACCGCTCCCTTTCCCCTGACGGTCATCGGCAGGGCGGCCTGGCCTGAGGCGGACGTTGAATGCGCGATCTGGCCGCCCAGCTGCTCCAGCGCCCGGACGAGCGGGGCGATCGGGCGCGTCCGAGCGGCCTCGTCGCCGTCGAAAACCACGTCCCCCCGCGCAAAGAGGGCGATTGGGGGGACAAAACGCATGACGGTTCCGGCCAAGCCGACGTCTACGTGCGCGCCCCGCAGCGGGCCGGGCGTGACGACGATCGCTGCGCCGTCGCCTTCGACTCCTGCCCCCATCGCAGTCAAGGCCTGCGCCATCAATGCGGTGTCCCGGGAAATGAGGGGGCGACGTATGACTGCGGGCTCCTCGCCGAGCGCCGCCGCAAGCAGGTACCTGTTCGTCAGCGACTTTGAACCGGGAAGGCTCACGTTTGCGCGGACGGGGCCGGAAGGCTGCGGCGCGGTCCACACGGCCCGCGGCCCGGGCGACGACGAGTGCCGCGCGGACGGCTGCCGCGACTCGGACGGCTGTGCAGCCGCGGATGCCCGCTGCGCCGAAATCGGGTGCGGCGCCCGTCGCTGCGCCGACGCGGAACGTTCATGCGTCATGGCGCTCGGATCCCCCTGCCTCGAAGGGAACGGCGCCGTCGCGGCCTCCGTCGCTCAATGAGGCGGAGTCCATTGCGGTCGAGCTCATTGCGCCCGATTCGCCCGAGCGGCCTTGAGCGCTTCCTTGTGGCGGCGATTGGCCTGCCGGCGCCAGGAGAGGGAAGGCTTGCCGTCCCTGTCGGCCGCGGCGAGAAGAGCGCCGCCGACGAGCCCGGCAGCCCCGAGAAGCCCCGTCAGCTCGGTGAGGCGCTCCTTGCGGTCTTTGCCCTTGCCCGACCACACTGGATTGTTCGCCAGCGCCACCGGGACTTGCGCGGCCGCGAGGACGGCGCCCGCCGCGCGCGGGAACTTGCCGGCGGCCAAAGCGACTCCAGCGACCGCGAAGACCGCGCCGAGGCTGCGAATCGCCGAATCCGACGTCGTCTCATCCAGTTCGACGCCGAACTTCGAAGCGACGGGGGCGAGCCGCTGCGCGCGCTCGCGGTGAGCCTTGGGGCGGGCGAGCGCATCGGCGCCTGAGGCGATGAAGGGCGCTGCGAGAAGAGGCCGGGCAACTGCACGTAGAATACTCATGTGTCTATTCCTACAGCATAAAGGGCCTTGCTCGCAGTAATCACTCCGGTTCGAAAGCGCGGATCGCGGGTGGAACGCTAAACGAGGCGCAGGCTGGCCGCCGGGCGAGAAGCGGATAGGACGCAAGACGAGGCGCGGGCTGGCGGCTAGACATGCTGCGGGTTGGCGGCCGTGGACAAGCGGGAATCTCGGGAATGTCACCATGCAAGGCGGATCGCGACGGCCGCCGCGAAAGGACGGCAAACGAACGGAAAGGCCGCCGAGGCCAGCAGGCGGGCGGCAGGCAAGCAGGTGCGCCAGGGGCGAACCGGGCGCAGCGACAGGGAATGAAAACCGCCGCGAAGCGTTACCTTCGATGGCGGGGCCAATCCCGCTACCCTAGGAGACGATGACTACCGAGACGACCATTCCAGAAGCCGAGGGCCCCGACGCCGACCGGGCGGCGGAGTTCGACGTCGCAGGCGAGACGCAGGCCGAAAGGTCGCGTCGCTTCGAAAGCGAGGCGCTTCCGTTCCTCGACCAACTTTACGGAGCGGCCATGAGGCTCACCCGCAATCCGCAGGACGCCGAGGACCTCGTCCAGGAAACGTACGCGAAAGCCTTCGCCGCGTTTCATCAGTACAGGCCCGGCACGAACCTCAAGGCGTGGCTCTACCGCATCCTCAACAACACGTTCATCTCGAACTATCGGAAGGCTCAGCGCCAACCGAAGCAGGCGGATGTGGCGGAGGTCGAGGACTGGCAGGAGTACGACGCTTCGACCCACGCGTCGAGCGGACTGCAGTCCGCGGAGGCTGAGGCGATCGAGAATCTGCCGGATTCCGAGATTCGGGACGCCCTGGCTCAGCTTCCGGAGGATCGCCGCCTCGCGGTCTATCTGGCCGACGTCGAAGGTTTTTCCTATCAGGAGATCTCGGAGATCATGGACACCCCGATAGGGACGGTCATGTCGCGGCTTCACCGAGGCAGGCGGCAGCTGCGCGATCTGTTGACCGACTACGCGCGGGATCTGGGGTACGGCAAGAAGGAGACGAAATGAGAAGCGACGAGGAGATAGCGAAGGCCGTCGAGGAGATCTTGAGGGCGAAGTCTAATCGGAGCTTGCAGGACGCAGGGGCAGGCGGGGCCGAGGGTCTGGCTGGAGCCGGCGACGGGCCGGACGGCTTTCGCGACAGGGCCGATGGCTCCGGCAATGGGCGCGACGGCGTCGGCGACCCGTGCGGGGCGGCGGGGAGCTTCCTCGAAGGGTCGTGCGAAGAGGTTGCCGACCATCTTTTCGAGTTGCTCGACGCTCAAATGCCTCTCGAAGCGGCCGCGCGTCTGCGGCGCCACTGCGAGACGTGCCCCCACTGCTCGGAGCTGGCCGAGGCGGAAATCCACGTCCGCGAAATCGTTAAGAGGTCGTGCTGCGCAGAATCGGCGCCCGTCAGCCTTCGCATGCGGGTGACGAACCAGATAGCCGTCTACAGGTCGACGACGGCGTAAAACGGCTGCAGGCCGGCGAAGGCCTAGAGCGTCTACGAGTTGGCGACCGTATGAAAGCCGTGGTGGTTTTCAGACCGGGCGAAGGAGTAGAGCGTCTGCGGGTTGGCGGCGGTGTAGCGCTGCGCTGCATAGGGAGGGGCGGCGTAGAACCTCAGGCCGGGGCGCGGCCATAGGGCAGAGGTCGCTGCCAGACCTGCGCCCGCGTCGTGGTGTCTGTCCCGACACCGGGGACGAGGGCCTGGCGGCGGAGCCGAGTCCTGTGGGGGAGGCCCGGCGGCGAAGCGGAGCTCGGCGGGGTGGACTGGCCTGAGGCTGCGGCAACTGTGGCTTTGAACGTCCGGCTTTGCTGGGCCCGAGTGGAGAATGCGGTTTGCCGCGTTCCTTGGCTGCCGTCGTTATCTGGCGTCGTCGCCCTCGATAACTTCTCTAACTGTTTTCTTTAGCTGTTCTGTTTCCTCTTCAGCTGCTCTTCTCGAAGAAATGCTCGGAAAGATCGGAAAAGAGAAGCGTAGAGGCGGCGAAGACCGCTTGAAGGTCAAGCAGCGTGGCGTTGTCTTTGATGTTGTCGAGGAGGGAGTTGCTGGTGTCGATGCGTTTCGGGTTCTCGGATTCCCAGAGGATGGCCCCAATGTGCTGTTTCCCTTTGCTCAGACGGACGCCCTTTAATGAGCGTGGTTTGAGGGTGAGGTTCCCGTATTCTTCCTCCGTGAAACCTAATTCTAGAGATTCTGCCCTGACGCTCCGTTCATGTTTGCGCATGTGGCTGCATTCCCCTTGTTCCCAAACTTTCCCCAGATACCCTTGTGAGTCCGGATAGGATGTTCGATTCTTTTTGGCCAGTTTTGGGTTGTCAGAGCCCCGAACTATGGGAATGAACTCGCGTTTGTCGTCGTCGTGCGCATATATCGTAAAACGAACTTCAGGCGACCATAGGCCGAGCTCCTCCGAAAGATTAGTGCCTATGACTTCAATTGCCTCGGAAAGAGCTTCTTGAGCAGTTGACTTTTGCTCCCTTGCCTTGTCCAGATCGATTAAAACCTGACGGAGGCTCTTCCCCTTTTTCTCCGACTGGATCTGTCCAATGATCGTCAAGGACGCACCGCCGCCGAGGAAAAGCCACAAAAGGAGCGATGAGGTCGGGAAAAATGCGGCCACGGCCAACAGAACTGATCCTGTGGAAGTTAAGAAAGCTCCAAGGTGGCTGTTTACCATGCGCGCAAAGCGAACTAAGAGCGGTTCGCGAGACACGTCCTCGCTCATGCCGGGACCAAGCTGAGTCCGTCTTGTTCCAAGTTGTATTTGTCTTCTGAACGCGGAGTGTCGTCGTCGACGACATTTATGCCGACCTCTGAGGCCGAGTCGCTGATCAGCCGATCGGCCTGGCGCACGCTTTTTGATACAGGGTCGCGAACGATGAGAGAGACGGTTATAACCGTCTCTCCTCGGGAGAAGTCGCGATACACGTTTCCTTCGACGATTTGGGAAAACTCGTCATTTTTGTTGTCGATGATGCTTCTAACGAGGTGAGAGCGAAATGCTTCGAACTTTTCCCTGCCCGAATCGGGGTCCATTACGGTGTCGATGAACTGGGCTTTCAGGCGACTCAGCGTTTCGGCCATCGTGGCGGTCCTTTCTCCTCGAGTGGTTCCAAGTCTATACGAGGACGGGTGTGCAGAGTTCCGCTTGTGGACAACCCTCTCTTGTGGGCCGTTCTTGCGCGTAAAGCGTTTTCCATGCGAAATGCTCTTCCGTGAAAGTCGGGAACGCATCGCGCCTTTTGGCGCTCTCCGGCGCACCACGATTCTTCCCGGCGGCGGGGGCAGGCGAGCGCGCGGGCCTTTTTGGGGCGACGGGGAACAAACGGAGAACAAGAGGCGCGGGACGACTAAAGCAGGACGACCAAAGCTGAACTGGATGCGGTTTGACAGGCCTTTCATGCCGCGGGGGATGCGCAGGCCATATTGGGCGGCTGGCGGTTGTGGCGGCGCATAGCGGCCGACGTCGTCGGCTGATACACTTTCGATCTGTCGTGTGCCTTTCGGGTGCGCAATCGATTTGAGGAGCAACAATGAGCCGTCGCGGTCGCAAGCGTCGCTCGCGCGCGGGAAAGCCTGCCAACCACGGCAAGCGTCCCAACGCATGAGCGCCGGGCCCGGGTCTAAGATCCGGGCCCTTTCGACGCCCGTATTTTCCCCGTTTCGCGGGTTTTCCGGGCGCGGCCGTGCTGTGGCTTTGTTTGCGCGCGGCCCGCAGGTGTGGCTGCGCTATGGCAGTGTATTTCGCGCGTCCGATCGCGGGGTGCGGTGCGCGGTATCTCGTTGCGCGAAACCGGTCGGGTGTTTGCCGCGCCCGATCGTGAGTGCGGTGTTTTCGGCTGGCGTTCGCGGAATCGGCTGCGTTTCATTCGCCGCCCAGGGAGTCTGCCCGGTGTTTCCTGCCGTTCGCCGAGTCTGCGCCGTGCTTCCTGCCGTTCGCCGAGTCTGCCCGGTGTTTTCCTGTCGTTTGCCGAGTCTGCGCCGTGCCTCCTGCCGTTCGAGGAGTCCGCTGTGTACGTCGGTGATAAATTCGGTCCATGGCCGTTGGACGATTGACGCAACTTGTTTTTGAATGCGACGACGCCGTCGCGCTGGCGAGGTTCTGGCAACAGGTTCTCGAGCTTCCGGAGCCGCCGGGAGGGCGGGGGCTTGTCAAAGGCGCCGGGGGTGAAAGCGGGGCTTTTGCCGACGGGGACGGTCGCGGTCGGGAGGCAGGCGGTCGGGCTTCCGCCGTCGGCGACGCGTGCGAATGGAGTGTTGTCGGCGATGCGTGCGAATGGAGTGTTGCCAGCGAAGAGCCGGAGCTGGCTGTTTCCGGCGAAGAGCGGCCGGAGTGGGTGACCTTGGAGTGGGAACCCGTCGGGAGATTTTCATTCCATCGCTGTGAGGGGTACGTGCCTCCGAGGTGGCCCGGAGGGAGCGGCGAGCATCAAGTGCATTTCGATCTGCTGGTTGAGGATTTGGCAGAGGCCTGCGGCGTCGTCGAAAAGGCCGGCGGGCGCCCTCTCACGCCGATTCTTGACCCCGGACCTAAAGAATGGCGGATCTACGCCGATCCCGCAGGGCACCCGTTTTGCCTGGTGACTGTTCCTGAATAGGGCTGGTCCCGAATAGGGCTGGTTGCCTGGTGCCGTTTGCGAAGAGTGGTTGCGTGGTGATGAATAGGTTGGTCGCGTGGTGACTTTTGAATAGGTTGGTCGCGTGGTGATCTTTGAATAGGTCGGTTGCGTGATGACTGTTCCTGAATAGGCTGGTAGGCGTCGGTTGAGGGCCGAACGCTCCATCGCGTTTTTGCAAACTTAGGTTTCGATGTCGTTTGTTTAGTCGGTAATTATAAAGTATTTAAAAGAATAATTTGAAAGATTTTATCGAACAAAAAATTGACATTGGGCTGCTGCTTCTGTAGGATAGTGGGCGAAGGGATAGAGAGCGAAAGGAGGCGAGTTCGATGAGTGTCGACGCCGATATGCAGCCGGATGCCGCGGGGTCCGGCTGCGGTCCGTCCGATGTGGATCCGCCTGTCCAGCGGCGGAGTCTAGGGGGCGACAACAGATTTGCCGATTGCCTTTCGCGTTTGAATGAAGTTGTGACGGAGTTGGGGGAGGTCGACCTTTCCGCCTTGTCCGAGGAAAGGCTGACGGCTGGAGCCGCTGATCTCGCGAAGGCCGTTTCTCGGCTGGGAGCGGTGCGCGGGCGGATGCTCGTCGCCATTGAGAAGAATGAAAGCTGGCGCGCTTCGGGGGCTCGCACCTTTGTGCTTTGGAGCGAGAAGACTTCAGGGCAATCGCCGAGCGCGGCTGCCAAGGAAATCAAACGGGCCGAGGCCCTTGATTCGGGGCTGCGCAGGATGTCGGAGGCCTTGAAGAACGGCGAGGTTTTCGCGGGGCACGTCGATGTCGTTCGTCGCTTCTTGTCGGCGCCCGAGTTGGAAGACGCGTTCACCGACGCCGTTGAGGAGGAGTTTGTCGCATGGGCGCGGGAGTGCGCCCCGCGGGAGTTCGAGCGGCGCGTCAAGGCGCGCGCTTATCGGCACAGCCCGTCGTTCGGAGTCGAGACCGAGAAAGCCGAGGCGAAGAAAGAGAACGTGGCCTTCGCGAAAGAAGGGTCGGGGATGCGCATTTCCGGGTGGCTGTCGGACGAGAGTTCGGCGATCGTGGACACCGCCTTGTCGGCGTTCATGGGCCGCAAACGCGTTGAGGACGCCAGAAGTTTGCCGCAACGGCGAGCCAGTGCGCTCGTCGAACTGGCCGGCGCGAAGCTTGACGAAGGCGGCCTCGGCAAAGGAGCAAGAATCCGACCGCATATTTTAGTGCACGTCCCCTTCGAAACTCTTCGCGGCTTGGAAAGCGGGACGCCTCGTCCGGGGACTGAAGGCGTGCAAGGCCGGAGTGTTGCGGGCGACGACGGCATCGGCGAGGAACGCGACGGTTCGCCTTCAAAGGAGGAGATGCGGCTGTCGAAAGCGAGGACGGATCGGAGTCGTGGCGGCTCAGACCAATCGGAACGCCGCGACGGTGTGGGCTGCCTAGGGGAAGCATGCCGTGAAGCTGGTCGAGGGCAAGGGCGTTTCGGCGCATGCCTGGAATCGTCTGTGAGACAACAAGAAGAATTTGGAACGATTTTAGGGGCGATTCCTGCTCTGACCGACGTTGATGCCTTACGAGGGAACGATCCTGCTGTTTTAGACGACGGCTCGCCCCTGTCTGCCACCCAGCTGGCGAGGCTGGTTTGCGATTCGTCCGTTTCACGCCTCATTTTCTCGGCAAGCGGCGAAGTGCTCGACGTGGGCAGGGAGAAACGCCTGTTCACTCCCGCGCAGACCCGTGCGGTCATCGCGAGAGATCGGACATGCCGATATCCGGGATGCGGAGACACGATTTCCCATGGACAGGTTCATCACGCCTTGCCCTGGGAAGCGGGCGGTAGAACCGACCTTGCGAACGCCGTCCTGCTGTGCTGGCACCACCATGCCCTAGTTCACCGCGAAAAAATCGCGATCGCGCACCACAGCGGAGGCTTTGTCTTCACATCGCCTGACGGCAAAACAATGGGCACCAGGAAGCACGGAACATGACTGAGCAAGAGACGTAAGGCGGTTGGGCAAAGAGTCGGCGCGGTCGCCAAGGCCGCGGGGAGAACGCCTTGAAGGGTGGTTTAGGCCCTAAGTGGGACTAAAGAGTCTAAATTGATCTAAAGACTCTAAGCGGGCCTAAGACGCGCCGACGGCCGGGACTCCCAGCCAATCGTTCCATCCATTGTGGAGAACCAGCCATGCGATGAGGCCGTAGCCGGCTTGGCGTGGTTCGTAGCCGCTGGACATCGACAAGTCGGTGTTCCACTGTTCATGCTCGACGAGAGGAGTGAAAGTGTCGACGTAAGGGAGATCGCGGCGAGCGCAGACGTCGCCGAAGGCTTTCGACAGATCCAGCTGGATTTTGAAAGGCACTTCTCGACGCGGGGGAGGACCGACGATGAAGGACCGGAGCTTCATTCGAGCAGCCGCATCGAGGATGTTCGCCAGATGGAGGCGAGCGCGGGCAAGCGTCTGGCCCGAGTCGAGGTCATGGGATCCGAGACCGATAATGAGACGATTGTCCTCATCGTGGCGAAGGCGTCGGGCCACTTCGTCGCCCCAGCGTTTGGCCAGCGCTGCTGTGTCTTCGCCTGGAACAGCAAGGGTTATTGGCATGAGAGGCGGTTCGCTGCGGGTTCGTGCCATGACTCGCCCAGTCCAGCCGAGAGCCCGCGCGTCGCCGAAGCCCGCGACGAGCTCGTCGCCGATGAAGAAGATCGCCACGTTTGCTCCTCAGTTGTGCTGCATCTTAGAAGTTACCTCAACTCTAGACTGTAGCGCCTCCGCTGTTGTGGAAGCGGCGCCAATCTGGGGCGAAGAAGCGTCAATCTGGGGCGAAGAAGCGCGCCCATTCGGATCGGAGGGCCGCCCGTCGGCATCAGAGAGCCGCCCGTCCAGCTTGGAGAACTGCCCCCAATCTGCGGGGCTGGGGCTGCCTGCGCCGAAGTCGACGACAAGCCGGGCTAGAATCAGCCGAGGACAAGCCGGGCTAGAACGCCCCAATCTGGGGACTGGGAAGCAGCTCCGAGAGAAAACCGCGCGGAGCGGCAGTCCGGGAAAGCGTGCGGCGGCTCCTGGAGGTCGGCGTCGGCGTTTTGAAGGCGCGCGGAGGCTCTTGAACGCGGGCCTCAGCGCTCGAACGCAGCACGCATGAGGATCTCGTTCTGAGTGGTGTGGGCTCGGGCGATGCCGACCGACGGCGACGCCGAGGCAGGGCGGGAGACGAGCCTTGGCGTGAGCCCGAGCTCGCGAAACACGGTGACGAGGAGGAAGCGCCACGCGCCCATGTTCTCGGGCTCGTCCTGGACCCATACGATCTCGGCGCCGGGGTACTTTGCCAGCTCCGCCCGCAGAGCCTCGGTGGCCAGCGGATAGTACTGCTCGAGCCGGACGATCGCCGTCCGCCAGTCCCCGATCTTCCTGCGGAAATCGGCCAAATCGTAATAGATGCGTCCGGAGCAGAGGAGGACCCGGTCGACGTGGGCTCGCGGCATGTCTCGGGTAGTCGCCTCTCGCGTGGATGTGCCTCCGGCGGGCGCCTCTCGTGATGCGCCTCCGGCGGGCGCCTCTCGTGATGCGCCTCCGGCGCTCGCCTCTCGCGCCGGCGCATCTCCGGCGGGCGCGCCTTCCGAGGCATCGCTTCTGTGGGCTTCATGCTCGGCGTCGTCGCCGATGACCGGGAGGAAGGAACCCCGAATGAAGTCTTCTACCGGCGAGACGACGCCCCGACGTCGCAGAAGCTGTTTCGGCGAGAAAGCAATGAGCGGCCGGCGCGGACGCTCATAAGCCTGCGTGCGCAGCATGTGGAAATGGTTGGCCGGGGTCGACGGTTGGCAGACCCACATGTTGTCTTGCGCACACAGCTGGAGATACCGCTCGATTCGCGCGGAGGAATGGTCGGGCCCCTGGCCTTCGTATCCGTGGGGAAGGAGGAGCACGAGAGACGAATGCTGGTTCCACTTCTGCTCGGCGGATGAGACGAATTCGTCGACAACCGTTTGGGCGCCGTTCGCGAAGTCGCCGAACTGCGCCTCCCACACCACCAGCGCGTCCGGGCGTTCGAGGGAATAGCCGTACTCAAAGGCCATGACCGAATACTCGGAAAGGGGGGAGTCGTAGATCCACAGCTTTGCCTGGTCTTCCGTCAGATGATCGAGGGGCGTCCACTCTGCGCCGGTCTCATGGTCGTGGGAAACCGCGTGCCTTTGGACGAAGGTTCCGCGGCGCACGTCCTGCCCGGACATGCGCACGGGAACCCCTTCGATGAGGAGCGAGCCGAATGCGGCGATCTCTCCCATGCCCCAATCGACGTCTCCGGTGCGCATCATCTTCGCCCTGCGCTCGTAGAGCTGGGTGATCTTCGGGTGAGGCGTGAAGCCGTCGGGGATTTGAAGGTGGGCGTCGCCGATCCTGGCCAGGATCTCGCGGGTGGTCCAGCTGGTCCAGCCGATCATCGTCCCCGCGTCTTCCTGCTGGGCTGCGGGAATCTCGAGGCCTTCGTAGACGCCGGACTTGCCGGCCGCCGCCTCGGCCTCGGCGGCCTTGACCTGCCGGAAGGCGTTGTCGAGGGTCACCCGGTAGTTCTCCTCGAAGGCCTCTGCCTGCTCGGCTGTCATCTCGCCTCGGCCGATGAGCGCCTCCTTGTACAGCTGGCGGGTCGTCCTCTTCGAATCGACCAGGGCGTACATGACCGGCTGGGTCATCGACGGATCGTCGCCTTCGTTGTGCCCGCGGCGTCGATAGCAGACGACGTCGACGATTGCGTCTTTCGAGAAGGCCTGGCGATACTCGTACGCGAGCGCGGCCGCGCGCACGACCGCCTCCGGGTCGTCGCCGTTGACGTGGAAGATCGGTATCTGCAGGCCCTTCGCCACGTCGCTCGCGTAGTTCGAGGAGCGCCCGGAATGGGGGGCGGTTGTGAATCCGATCTGGTTGTTGACGATGATGTGAACGGTTCCGCCGGTGCGGTAGCCGCGAAGCTGCGAAAGATTGAGAACCTCCGGGACGACGCCCTGGCCGGCGAATGCGGCGTCGCCGTGGACGAGAATCGGCAAGACGGCGAAGCCCCGGTCTCCCCGGTCTTGGAGGTCCTGGCGCGCGCGGACGATGCCCTCCAAAACGCCGTTCGCCGCTTCGAGGTGCGAAGGGTTCGCCGCGAGATAGACGCCGGTCGTCTCGCCTGTCGGGGAGGTGTACGTCCCCTCGGTTCCCAGATGGTACTTGACGTCGCCCGAGCCCTGGACGGTGCGCTCGTCGACGAATCCGTCGAATTCAGTGAAGATCTGCTTGTACTGCTTTCCCGCGATGTTCGTCAGGACGTTGAGCCTTCCCCGGTGGGACATCGAGATCGCAACCGAATCGAGGCCGTCGTGGGCGGCGCGGGAAAGTATGGCGTCAAGCGCGGGAATGAGCGATTCCCCGCCTTCGAGCGAGAAGCGCTTCTGCCCGAGGTACTTGGTGTGCAGGAAGGTCTCGAACGCCTCCGCCTGATTGAGCTTCTCGAGAATCTGAAAGCGCTCGTCGTCGGTGAGCTTGGCGCGCGGGCGTTCGATTCGCTCCTGGAACCAGCGGCGCTGCTCCGGATCCGTGATGTGCATGTACTCGAAGCCGATCGACGCGCAGTATGTCTCTCGCAGCAGCGAAAGCGCGTCGCGCAGGGTCATTGAGCCGTTGTCCGTGAAATCCCCGGTGGGAAAGGAGCGGTCTAGGTCCCACGACGTCAGGCCGTAGGACCCGAGGGAAAGGTCCGGATGGCGGAGGGTGCGGAAAGAGATCGGGTCCGTGTCCGCAATGAGATGCCCCCGCGAGCGATACGCGTGGATGAGGCTCGTCACGCGAGAAGCCTTGTCCAGGTCTTTGAGCGGGTTGTATTCGACGTCGCGCTCGAAGACGAAAGGCTCCGTCGGAACGTGGAGCGAATGGAAGACCCTGTCGTAAAAGCCGTCGAGGCCGGTGAGTTTGCGTTCGATGAGGCGTAGGAACTCGCCCGACGTGGCCCCCTGAATCACGCGGTGGTCGTAGGTGGAAGAGACGGTGACCACTTTGGAGACGCCGAGGCGGGCCAGCACGGCGTCTGACGTGCCGGCGAACTGGGCGGGATAGACCATGGAGCCGACGCCGATGATCGCGCCTTGCCCCGCCATGAGCCGGGGGACGGACTGGGTTGTGCCGATGCCTCCGGGATTTGTGAGCGAGACGGTGGTTCCCGTGAAGTCGTCGATTCCCAAGGCGCCTTCGCGTCCGCGGCGCACGAGGTCTTCGTAAGCGGAGAGGAAATCGCGGAAAGTCATGAGTTCGGCGGCTTTGACGGAAGGCACGACGAGGGTGCGGGAGCCGTCGGGGCGGCGAGCGTCGATCGCGATGCCGAAATTGACGTGCTCGGGATGGCGGACCGCGGGCTTGCCGTCGGCCAGCGCGTACGAGTCGTTCATCTCAGGCATCTGGACGAGCGCCTCAATCGCGGCGAAGGCCACCAGGTGGGTGAAGCTCACCTTGCCGCCCCGGGTGGCCCGCAGCCGCTCGTTGACGATGGCGCGGTTGTCGAACATCGTTTTGGCTGGGATTTCGCGGAACGACGTCGCCGTCGGAATGGCGAGCGAAGCGTCCATGTTGGCCGCGACGGACTTCGCCGTGCCCTTCATGCGGACGGTTTCGCCCGAAGAGATAGGGGTGTCGCTCGCCACCAGCTTGTGCCGCTTGGCATAGGGGGTGAGGGCCGGCTGCGCCGCGGCCGGCGGAGCGGGAGGGAGGTCCGAACGGGTGGAGACCGAGTCCGGGGCCGCCTGCCGGGAGTCGTTCTGGGAGTGAATCTCGATTTGCGCCTTGGCGGTGTCGGGATCCGCCCGTCTGTGCACGGGGCGCCCCTCGGCGCGCCATCTTCTGAAGAGGTCGCCCCACTGCGGAGGGACGGCAGACGGATTCTTGAGGAAGTCGGCGTAGAGATCCTCGATGAAGCCGCGGTTGGGCCCGAAGTCGTCGTGTGGCTGCGTTGACACTGTTTTCCCCACTCCTTTGGAATTCGACACATTAAGGCTACGGGACTTGGCGACGAGTTTCATGCGTCAAAAGTGATGTGTACTTCTAAAACCGACGTCGACTGCAGATACATGCGATATTTGTAGGAGTGATTTAAAAGGGAGTGAGGGGGCGTTTGGGAAAACGTCCCGCCATTGAGAAGGTCGTCTCGGCCGTCGTCGCGTGAAGCGGGTGGTGGCCTTTCGGCGGGTCCGTTATCATTTTGTAATGGAGTCACCGGAAAATCACGTAGAACCGGAGGATGATGGGCAGGCACGCACTTAACACCGAGCCGCAGGCTCAGGTTCAGGCTGCCCGGACGCGCCGTTCGGGTGTTAGGCAGGAGACCCCGAGCCTCAACCGCCGCCAGGTGCGGTTGGCTCGCGAGATGGAAGAAGCTGCCGAAGCACGCAAGGCGAGGCGGGCAGAGCACCGTGAGGCTGAGAATCGCGCGCGCCAGGAGGCGGAGCGTGCGAGGATCGCCGAGGAGGAAGCTCGGTTAGAAGAGATTTCGCGAAGGGTTGAGGCCACGCGCAAGGCCGAAGAGGTCCGCGAGGCTGAAGAAGCCCGCAAGCTGGAGGAGGCGCGTCGGGCTGAAGAGGCCAGGCGGGCCGAGGAAACCCGCAAGGCTGAAGAGGCCCGCAAGCTGGAGGAGCTTCGCAAGGAGCGCGCGGCGCGGAGGGCCGCACGCGAGGAAGCTCGTCGCGCCGAAGAGGCACAGAGAGCTGAAGAGGCCCGTAAGGCTGAGGAGGCGCGCGAAGCCGAAGAGGCCAGGCGCGCCGAAGAGGCGCACAAGGCTGAGGAGGCGCGTCGGGCGGAGGAAGAGCAAGAGGCCGAGGCGATTCGCCAGGCCGAAGAGGTGCGGCGGAAAACCGAGGAGGCCCGGAAGGCTCAGGAAGCCCAGAAGGCAAAGGCCGCAGCCGCCGGACCCGCGGGAAGCAGCCCGTTCGCCGTCATTACGAGGCGTCTGGAGATCGTCCGCCAGGCGGAGGCGGACCGCAAAGCCGAGGAGGCGCGCAAGGAGCGCGAGGCCAAGAAGGCCGCTCGCCTGGAGAAGTCCCGCAGGGCGCAACAGCTGCGGGAACAGGAGGCCGAGGCGTCGCGAAAAGCGGCGGAGGCCCGCGCCGCCGATGAGCAACGCGCCGAAGACGAGCGCAGGGCCGCCGAGGAGCGTCGCGCAGATCAAGAAACCGTGAGCCAAGAGGCTCGCCGGGAGCGCAGGCGGCAGCAGGCCGAGTTGGCGCGGAAGATCCTCGAGGCCGAACGTGAGGCCGAGGCCGCGGCAGCGGCCTTCGACAGCGAGGCCGGGGCGAATGAGTCCGACGAGGAGACCGCCGTTCTCACCCGCAACGAGATCAGCGACGCCATTTCCGAAGGCGCGCAGATGTCCCGTTTGGAGCGTCGGCGCAGAAGCGGCAAAGCAGGAAGGGCCGCCGCGCAGGCGAAGGCCCCGGCAGACGCGAAGGACGGAAAAGCTGCAAAGGACGGCAGGGGCGCCAAGGGGAAAATCGCCAAGGCGGACTCCGAGCGCGCCGCGAGCGAGCAGCCGGCTTCCTTCGGATCGAAGAAGTGGGCTATCCAGGGCGTGGCGGCCGGCGTCGCGACGCTGGTGGCCGTAGGCGTGCCGATTCTTGCAACGAACAACACGCCGGCGACCGCCGCGCAGAATAATCTCTCTCGCTCCTACATCGGCGGCGAGACGAAAGAGAAGGCCGACGTTCCTGCCGCTCTCACCGGCGACGCCAACGCGCAGGCCCGCTCGATGGCCAACGAATTCTCTCATCAGGCCAAAGAGAACGAGAGCGGCAACGAGACGACCACCTGCTCCGCCGCCGGGGCGGCCGGGGCGCGGGCGGCATTCGCTGGCTCTCGCCAAGGCGGTCAAATCGTCATGCCCCTCCAGCAAGGCGTTTATCGTTTGACGTCGGCCTTCGGATACCGCGTCGACCCGATTTACGGCGACGTCTCGATGCACGCCGGCCAGGATTTCGCGGCGCCGATGGGAACGCCGATCCACGCCGTCGCCGACGGCGTCGTCACCCACGCCGGCGCCGGGATTCAAGGGCGTTCGAGCAACCTCATCATCGTCAAGCACGAGATCGGCGGCAAGACGTACTACACGTGGTACATCCACATGTACGACAACGGGGTTCTCGTCAAGAAGGGCGACACGGTCAAGGCGGGCCAGGTCATCGGAAAAGTGGGCTCCAACGGCAATTCCACCGGCCCGCACCTGCATCTGGAGGTGCACGACCAAAACGACAAGCTCATGAACCCCGTCCAGTTCCTGAAGGATCAGAAGGCGGTCGACGCCTCGCAGGTTTGCGGCTGATGCGATGCTCTATCCCATCGGCGCCCCTATCGTCGTCGCCCACCGCGGCGGCGCCGGGGAGTGCCCGGAGAACACCGCTGAGGCCTTCCTGACCATGGGCGAGCGAGGTTTCCGCTACCTGGAGACCGACGCTCGCGCCACACTCGACGGCGTCGCCGTCCTCTGCCACGATGCGACCCTGGACCGAACCGTCGGCGCCGCTGGGAAGGTCCGCGGCTACACGTGGAGGGAGCTCGCCAGGGTTCGCGGCGGCGGACCGGCGGTCTTGCGCGTGGACGAGGCGCTCGAAAGACACCCCGACGCCGTTTTCAACATCGACGCGAAGTCCGACGACGTCGCAGCCCCGCTCGCCCGAGCGATACGCGAGGCGGGCGCCCAGAGCAGGGTGTGCATCGCGAGCTTTTCGGAGCGTCGGCTGCGACGCATGCGAGGCGAGCTGCCGGAAACAGCGAGCTCGCTGGGCATAGGCGCCATCGCCAGGATCGTCGCGGCCTCGCGAACAAGGACGGGGGCGGCGCGTCGGCGTCTGCTCAAAGGCCTTCCCGACGCCCAAGTCGCCCAAGTCCCGCTTTCCTTCCGCGGGGTTCCCGTGCTGACGGAGAGATTCGTCGCATCGGCGCACGAGGCGGGGATCGCGGTCCACGCGTGGACGATCGACGACGTCGCCGCCGCCGCCCGGCTTCTCGACATGGGCGTGGACGGCATCATCACGGACGTTCCGACTGCGATGTACGAGGGGCTGCGGGAACGAGGGCTCCCGGTCAGCCGCTCGTAGGCGGCGTCCCAGTTCCCAGCCGCACCCCGGTTCGTAGCGGCATCCCAGTTCATAGGCTGTACCCCAAACAGGATTCGAACCTGCGACCTTTTGCTCCGGAGGCAAACGCTCTATCCACTGAGCTATTGGGGCCTGACACGTAACTTTAGCAGCTATGACCGAGTTCGCGCTTCCCGGGGCGGCCCGTTCGCGAGAATGTGTCGGAGCCGCCGCGTAGAATTGCGCGCATGACACCCGAAGAACTCAGTCGGCTCGTCGCCGACGAACTTGCCTCCGCAGTCGCCGACGGCACTCTGACGATCGAAGGCGAGCTGCCCGTCGTGAAGGTGGAGCGCCCTCGGTCTCGCGAGCACGGCGACTGGGCCACGAACGTCGCGATGCAGCTGGCCAGGCGCGCCGGGAGGAACCCGCGCGAACTGGGCGAGCTCCTCGCGGCGCGGATCGCGGCGCACGACGGGGTGGAGGAAGCCGAAGTCGCAGGGCCCGGGTTCGTCAACATACGGCTCTCCGCCGCATCGGTCGGCGAGCTCGCCCGGGCTGTCGTCGAGGCGGGCGGCTCCTACGGGCGCACGGAAGGCGGCGCCGGCAAGACGGTCAATCTCGAGTACGTCTCGGCCAATCCCACCGGCCCCCTCCACATCGGCGGAGCGCGCTGGGCCGCCGTCGGCGATTCGCTCGCTCGGATCCTCGAGTTTTCGGGGGCGAAGGTCGTCAAGGAATATTACTTCAACGACCACGGCAATCAGATTGACCGTTTCGCCGCGTCCCTCCTGGCGCGAGCGCGTGGCGAGGACGTCCCCGAGGACGGATACGGCGGGCAGTACGTCACGGAGATCGCCGAGAGGGTCGTCGCCGATTCAATTGCCGACGGCGAACCGGATCCGCGCGAGCTCCCCGACGAGCAGGCCCACGAGGCTTTCCGTTCGCGAGGCGTCGAGCTGATGTTCGCAGAAATCAAGTCTTCGCTCCACGATTTCCGCTCCGATTTCGACGTCTTCTTCCACGAGGATTCGCTCCACGAATCGGGTGCGGTCTCTAAGGCGATCGAGCGTCTGCGCGAGCGCGGCGTCGTCTATGAAAAAGAAGGCGCCCTGTGGCTTTGCACGACAGACTTCGGCGACGACAAGGACAGGGTGATTGTCAAATCCGACGGCGAAGCAGCCTATTTTGCGGGCGACCTCGCCTATTATCTCGACAAGCGCGCCCGCGGCGCGGACAACTGCGTCTACATGCTCGGCGCCGACCATCACGGGTACATCGGCCGCATGTACGCCATGGCCAGAGCCTACGGCGATACGGCCGGGCCGGGCGAGAACATGGAGATCCTCATCGGCCAGTTGGTCAACCTCGTCCGCAGCGGCGTCCCCGTGCGCATGTCCAAGAGGGCGGGAACCGTCGTGACGCTTGAGGACCTCGTCGACGCCGTCGGCGTGGACGCGGCCCGTTATTCGCTCGTCCGGGCATCCGTGGACACGACGCTCGACCTCGACCTCGACCTTGTCGCCTCCCGCACGAACGACAACCCCGTCTACTACGTCCAATACGCCCACGCGCGCACGTGCTCGGTGGCGTCGAACGCCGCCTCCCACGGCGTCAGGCGCGAGGACGGATTTGCCCCCGGTCTGCTGGACGCCGTCGATTCCGAGCTTCTCGGCACGCTTGCGCGCTTTCCGGACGTCGCGGCACAGTCGGCGATTCTTCGCGAGCCTCACCGCGTCGCGCGATACCTCGAGGAGGTTGCGGCCGCATACCATACATGGTATGGTAAGGCTCGGGTCACGCCTCGCGCGGAAGAGGAGGTCGCCGATCTTCACAGAACGCGCTTGTGGGTGAACGACGCTGCGGGCGTGGTTCTTGCCAACGGGCTGGGCCTGCTCGGCGTCAGCGCTCCGGAGAGGATGTAGTGCTTATATGAATCTCGAAAACCTTCCCGCGCCCGAACCCGACGGCTCGTTGGACGGGCTGTGGCCCTCGTCGGCCCGCCGCGTCGGCGGCGAGATCGCGATCGGCGGCGTCGGCGTGAGCGAGTTGGCGGCGGAGTACGGAACGCCGCTTTACGTTCTTGACGAGGACGTGCTGCGCGCCCGGGCGCGCGCCTGGAAAGAGGCCATGGACGAGGCCTTCTCCCGCCTTCGGGGGGCTGACGTCTATTACGCAGGCAAGGCTTTTTTGTGCGTCGCTGTAGCCAAGGCCGTCGCACACGAGGGGCTCGCCGTGGACGCCTGTTCCGAGGGGGAGCTTCGCACGGCGCTGGCTGCGGGCGTTCCGGGCAGCCGCATCGGGATGCACGGCAACAACAAGTCGCGCGAAGAAGTCGAGCTCGCTCTGCGGGCGGAAGTCGGGCACTTCGTCGTCGATTCTTTGGCCGAGTTGGAGTTCGTCGATTCGATCGCGCGCGACGAGGGTGCCGTCGCCTCCGTCATGCTCAGGGTGACGACCGGGGTGCACGCCGGCGGCCACGAATACATGTCCACCGCTGTGGAGGATCAAAAATTCGGTCTGTCGATCGCGAGCGGCGCCGCTTGGCAGGCCGTCGAGAAAACGGTGAACGCGCCGAATTTGCGGCTCGTCGGCCTGCATTCGCACATCGGTTCGCAGATCCTGGTCGTCGAGGCCTTCGAGGAAGCCGCACGCGCGGTGCTCGACTTGCGTGCCCGGGTCCATCGCGAGATCGGATTGGAGCTTCGCGAGGTCGATTTCGGCGGAGGCTATGGCATCCGCTACACGGGCGGCGACTCGGCTCCCCCGAGCCCCGCGCAATTGGCAAGTGCCCTCGCGTCCGTCGTCGCTTCGCATTCCGCGGAGTCGGGGATCGAGCCGCCGAGGGTTTCGATCGAGCCGGGACGCAACATCGTGGGCCCCGCGGGCGTGACTCTCTACACGGTGGGGACGGTCAAAACGGTCGAATTGGAGGATGGGCCGCGTCGCTATGTTTCCGTCGACGGCGGGATGAGCGACAATATTCGGCCTGCCTTGTACGACGCCGCGTACACGGCCGCCCTCGCGTCTCGCGAGGGGGAAGGTCGCGTGAGAAGCAGGGTCGTCGGCAAGCATTGCGAGAGCGGGGACATCGTGGTGCGCGACGTGTCGCTGCCCGAGGACCTCGCGGCGGGCGACATTCTGGCCGTCCCCGCCACCGGTGCGTACGGACGGTCGATGGCCTCGAATTACAATCACGTGCCGCGTCCGGGCGTGGTGGCCGTTCGAGGCGGTGCGTCGCGCTGGATTGTGCGCCGCGAGACTGTGGAAGACCTCCTCGCCCTCGACGCCGACTACCTCCGCCGCGGCGAGGACTGAGGCTGAGGGGAGGGCTGAGGATTGCGGCCGCGGCAAGGGCTGAGGCCGAGGCGAAGACTGAGGCTGCGATGCAGTAGGCTAAGAAGTCGCCGATTGCGCCGGATCCAGCAGGTCAAGCGCCGGGCGTAGGTCCGAGACCGGGATCTGGCCCGGCGCCGAGCCTTTGCCGACGGCGGCGAACGTGGCGCATGAGCCGAAAACGCCGCCCGCGATGCGCGAGAGCGTCCCGATCGGTCCCATCGCCACCGTGATGAGGGGACGGTCGAAAGTACGCGAGGCCTGATGCGTCGCGCTTAGGAGAACGAGCAGATCGTCTACGGAGTTAGGCATGCAGGCGAGCTTGAGAACGTCCGCCCCGGCGGCGTCCATGGCCCCGAGCCGCGCGATGATCTCCTCTGACGTCGGCGTGGCGTGAAAATCGTGGTAGGAGGCCACGACGGCCACGTTTGCCCCGTGAGCGCCGTCAATGACCTCCCTCACCGTCGATTCGTCGCGGAATGCTTCGACGTCGATCGCGCTGACCTTTCCCGATCGAGCGACGGCCAGGAGCAGATCCCGGTAGGCGGAGGCCTCAATCGCCTTTCCTCCTTCGTCCGCGGTCCGGAAAGTCGCCAAGACGGGCAGATCGGCGGAGCCCGCAAGCATTTCGAGGGCTGAGAGAATGTCAATCGAAGGGGAAAGGAAATCCATCCGCCATTCGACGACGTCGACGCCGTTCCACGCGCCGCTCGCGGTTTGCCCGCCGAGCTTCGCGATGCTCGCGGTTTGCTCCGTGATTTCGTTGAAAGTCTCCGCCGTGACGGGGACGATGACCTTCGTCCGGCCTTCGCCGAGAACGACGCCGCCGAGGGTCGCCGTCTTTTTGCCGCTGCTCATGCCGTCGCCTTTCTCGACTGTTTCTCAGACTTGGATTCTCCGAACTCGCATCCGCGGGGATTCTCATCCGCCCGGATTCGGATTGAACCGGGATTCGATTCTCCCAGAATTTCGTCAAGAAGGCTTTTTCGGCGGTGCGGCGCGCGAAGGCGCGAACATCGCGCATAGGCAAGGGCTGTGTGCGCCCAGGTGACCGCTGCGCCTCGATGACACGTGGCGAGAGGCTGCAGACAGGCGAGGGGCCTGTGGGCAGAGAGGCTTTGGACAGGCGAGGCGCCAGTGGACAGGGGGCTGCAGACAGGAGAGGCGCCGGTGGACAGGGGGCTGCAGACAGGAGAGGGGGCTGCAGACAGGAGAGGCGCCGGTGGACAGGGGGCTGCAGACGGGCGAGAGGCTGCGGATTGGCGAGAAGCTGTGGATAGACGAGCCTCATCGGCCCGATGGCGGTAAGCTACTTCCAGCGAAAGGAGAACAGTGACCGTCGTTAAAATCGCCCTTCTCGGAGCGGGAACCGTGGGAACCCAGGTCGCCCGCCTGCTTTCGGAGCAAAAGGAGGACCTCGCCGCCAGATCGGGCGCTCAGCTCGAGCTCGTGGGAATCGCTGTGAGGGATGTCTCAGCTCCTCGCGATCCCGCCGTCGACAGGTCCCTTCTGACGGACGATCCCGAGTCGATCATCGACGAGGCCGACGTCGTCATTGAGCTTATGGGCGGAATCGAACCCGCGCGCGCCTACATTCTTCGGGCGTTCGCCGCGGGCGCATCGGTCGTCACGGGCAACAAGGCGCTTCTCGCGGCCCACGGCCCCGAACTCTACGAGGCCGCGGCGCAGGCCGACGTCGACCTTTACTACGAGGCCGCGGTGGCGGGCGCGGTCCCCGTCGTCTACGGACTGCGCGAATCGCTTGCGGGCGACAGGATCACCGCCGTCTTGGGCATCGTCAACGGCACAACGAACTACATTCTCGACGAGATGACCGTAAAGGGCCTCGATTTTGACGAAGCGCTCGCCAAGGCGCAGGAGCTGGGCTACGCGGAGGCCGACCCCACCGCCGACGTCGACGGCCTTGACGCCGCGGCCAAGTGCGCGATTCTAGCCTCGCTCGCCTTCCACACCCGTGTGAGCATCGACGACGTGCACGTCCACGGCATTCGCTCAATAACGAAGGCGGACATCGAATCCGCCGGACGTTCGGGGTGCGTGGTGAAGCTTGTGGCGTCGGCCAAGCGCCGCCCCGAAGGCATCGAGTTGCACGTCGGCCCGACCCTCGTTCCGCTCGATCACCCGCTGGCCTCCGTTCGCGGGGCGTTCAATGCGGTCGTCATCGAGGCAGAAGCGGCCGATCGGCTCATGTTCTACGGCCCGGGGGCCGGGGGAGCGCCGACGGCCTCGGCCGTCCTCTCCGACGTCGTCGCCGCCGCCTCGCACAAGGTCGACGGCGGGCGCGCCCCGCGCGAACTCATATACGGGGACATTCCGGTGCTCGAAGCGTCGCGCGGCTGTTCGAGCTTCCAGGCGGAGTTCGCCGTGCGCGACGAAATCGGTGTGTTGACGAAGGTCACAGGGGTGTTCGCCGTACACGGCGTCTCGATCAGGGCCGTCGTCCAGACGGTCGGAGAAGACGGGCTGGCGCGTCTGACTGTCAACACGCACGAAGCCCTCCAAGCGGATCTCGAGGCGACTTTGGCCGAGCTGGCCGACGCCGAGTTCATTTCCGAGGTTCACAACGTCAACCGAGTGGAGGAATCCTGATGGCGCATCAGTGGCAGGGGCTCATTCGCGAGTATGCCGATTGGCTCCCCTTCGACGACGGCGATCCGATCGTCACCCTGAAGGAAGGCGGGACCCCGCTCGTCCACGCTCGCGCCCTTGACTCGCGAACAGGGGCTTCCGTCTACGTCAAGGTCGAAGGCGCCAACCCCACGGGCTCCTTCAAGGACCGCGGGATGACGACTGCCATTTCCCAGGTGCTGACAACCGACGCAAAAGTCGTCGCGTGCGCCTCGACGGGCAACACGTCGGCTTCGGCCGCGGCCTATGCGGCAGCCGCAGGTTTGAGCGCCGCCGTCATCTTGCCCGCGGGCAAGATCGCCGCCGGGAAGCTTGCTCAGGCGATCGTCCACGGCGCCACGCTCGTCGCCGTCGACGGGAACTTCGACGATTGCTTGAGGATCGTCCGCGAACTGACCGAAGGCCATCCCGTCGCCCTCGTCAATTCCGTCAATCCATACCGGCTTCAAGGGCAGAAAACAGCCGCGTTCGAGATCGTCGACGAGCTGGGCGACGCTCCCGACATCCACGTGCTTCCGGTGGGCAACGCCGGAAACATCAGCGCGTACTGGATGGGCTATTGCGAATACGCAGGCCGCACCGCCCTCACCTCGATGGCCCGCACCGCCGGAGCGGCCCCCGTTTCGACGAAGACGCCTCAGATGTGGGGCGTCCAAGCGTGGGGCGCCGCGCCGCTCGTGCTCGGCCACGTCGTCGAGAACCCGGAGACCGTCGCCACAGCCATCAGAATTGGAAATCCGGCGTCGTGGAAGTACGCCGAGGCCGCCCGCGACGATTCGCGGGGATGGATCGACAGGGTGACCGACGAGCAGATCCTTCAAGCTCAATCGATCCTCGCCGCAGAGACGGGCGTTTTCGTCGAACCGGGGTCGGCCGCTTCCGTCGCCGGGCTTTTGCAGGCTGCGGAGCAGGGGAAGGTGCCTGAAGGCGCGACGATCGTGTGCACCGTCACGGGCAATGGCCTCAAAGACACGGCCACCGCGCTCGAGGGGCGCGAATTGTCTTTCGACCCGGTTGCGCCCACTCTCGAGGCGGTTGCGTCCGCTTTGGATTTGTGATGCACATCGTACGGGCGACGGCGGGAGTGAGGGTTCCCGCTACATCCGGGAATCTGGGGCCGGGGTTCGACTGCCTCGGACTTGCCCACAACGTGTGGGACGAAGTCCACGTGCGGTTGACCACCGGGTCCACGCGCGTCCATATTCTGGGCGAGGGCCGGGGGGCGCTGCCCACCGACGATTCCCACCTCATCGTCAGGGCGATGAGGCGTGGCTTCGACGCTGCGGGGCTCCCGCAAGCAGGAATCGAGCTCAATTGCCGCAACGGAATCGCCCAGGGAAGGGGACTTGGATCGAGCGCTGCTGCGGTTGTCGCGGGGCTCATGCTCGTGCGAGGCCTTGTCGACGAACCCGAGCTTTTCGACGACGACGCAGTCCTGCGCCTCGCCACGGAATTCGAGGGGCACCCCGACAATGCGGCGCCTGCGCTCCACGGCGGGGCCGTTCTCTCATGGATGACGGACGAGGGGCCCAAGGCCGCGAAGATCGACGTTGCAAAAGAGATAAAGACCACCCTTTTGGTTCCAGAAGCGGAATTGGCCACCGAAGCCGCGCGCTCCGTCTTGCCGTCGGATGTGCCCCATAAGGACGCGGCTTTCAACGCGTCCAGGGCGGCCATGCTGGTCCTCGCGCTTCAAGGGAGGCCGGACTTGCTCCTCGAGGCGACCGGCGACCGCCTGCATCAGCGCTACCGGGCCGATTCCATGCCGGAATCGGCTGAAGTCCTTCGGGCCTTGCGCGAGGCAGAATGGCCAGCTGTCGTTTCCGGGGCGGGCCCTTCGGTGCTCGTTTTCGACAAGTTGGATCGGCGCACGCGGGATTTGCTCGCCGCCCGGGGATTCAGATCGATTACCGCGGGAATCGGCAGCGGTGCGCACCTCATTGAAGAATCGCGATGAAATGGTAGGACGGTCCGTTGAAATGCGGTGGACGCAGAGGGTCGTGGAAAGGAGAAGACGCGCCGGTTGGGGAGAAGAACTCACCGGGAATTTCCTCAAAATGTAGGTACTGATAAAAAATGCTGCTATTCTAGAACCAGCTCGGAGAGACCAGAGGCGTCCCCGGCTATTCCCTTCACCGAAATTACGCACATTCGGTGTTACTCCCCCACAAGTCGATTGTCGACATAGGCCGACAATCCGAGGAAGGAACCTCGTGAGCCAAATCAACCTGGGCGCGGTATCGACCATGCGCCTGCCCGAATTACGGGAAGCGGCTAAAGCTCTGGGTCTTGAGGTTGACCCGAAAGCCAAGAAGGCAGATCTTGTCGCCGCGATTCGATCCGTAACGGGACCGGCGCGGCGCGGACGCCCGCCTAAAAACAGGACCGAGATCAAGGTGCGCTACGAAGCCCCCAAGATCAAGGCCGACGCCGCCAAATCGGCCTCTGGCGAGGCCAATCCGCTCGCCGGGCGGGTCAACGCGGCCCCTGCTTCCGCCGGTGCAAATGCGGCCAAAGGAGGCGACGCAGGCGCCTCGGCCGGAGCCAAGCCTGCCAAGGAAAAGGAAAAGGTCGAAACCAACACCCCATTCGAATGGCCCGCCGCCCGGGACGCGCACAATCCGAGCGGTAGCGGCGACAATTCGAACGGCCGCGACAATTCGAACGGCGGCGACAATTCGAGCGACAACGCCCAGGATCGGAACGGCGCCAAGGCGGCCGGGCAGGATGGTTTCAAGCCTGAAAATCGTTCCGATGACCGCGGCTCCCAGGGGAGCGATCGCGGAAGCCAGGGATCGGATCGCAGCGCCCAGGGACCGCGAGTTCGCCGTCGCGGCCCTCGCGACGGGGAGATCGACATCGTTCTGCCCGAATCCAAGGGCTCCGAAGACAAGCCCGAACATCTTTCGCGGCGTCAGAGGCGCGAACGCAACGAGCGTGTGGCGCGCGAGCGCGCCGAACGCAACAACGAGCGCAATGGCAGGGGAAAGAACCGCGACGACCGCGGGCGCGACGGCGGCATGACCGAATCCGACAAGCGCGCGGCGCTCGACGCGATCGGAGATGCGGCGGAGCGCCGCGCGGGCGGGGACGACACGGCGTCCGACCGTCGGTCGCGCAACCGCAACAGGAACCGCAATCGCGACCGCAGCGAGTTTCAGGAGGCCACGCAGCGCGACGACGAGGACCTTCTGCAAGTCGCCGGCATCCTCGACTTCGAAGGGAACAACGCCTTCCTCCGCACCGGAGGGTATCTTCCGGGCGGGAACGACGCAGCGGTCTCCCAGCAGATCGTCAAGCAGCACGGGCTGCGCCGCGGCGACGCCATAGTAGGCGCGGTCCGGCCGCGCACCGAGGGCGATCAGCATTACAACAACCGCAATCGCAATCGCAATCGCAACCATTACAATCAGCTCAACCAGCTCGTTCAGATCGACACGATCAATTCCCTCGACGTCGAACGTTCGCTCACGCGGCCCGAGTTCAACAAACTCACCCCGCTCTACCCGCAGGACATGCTGCGTTTGGAGACGACGCCGAAGGCCATGACGCCGCGCGCGATCGACCTCGTCGCCCCGATCGGAAAAGGCCAGCGCGGCCTCATCGTCGCCCCGCCGAAGGCGGGAAAGACGATGGTGATGCAGCAGATAGCCATGGCAATCGCGTCGAACAATCCGCGCGTCCACCTCATGGTGGTTCTCGTTGACGAGCGCCCCGAGGAAGTCACGGACATGAAGCGCCTGGTCAAGGGGGAGGTCATCGCCTCGACCTTCGACCGCCCGGCCTCCGACCACACGATCGTCGCCGAGCTCGCCATCGAACGGGCCAAGCGCCTCGTGGAGCTCGGCCAAGACGTCGTCGTGCTCCTCGACTCGCTTACCAGGCTCTCTCGCGCCTACAACCTCGCGGCTCCCGCCTCGGGGCGCATCCTTTCGGGAGGCGTCGACGCCGCTGCCCTCTACCCGCCGAAGAAGTTCTTCGGAGCGGCCCGCAACATCGAAAACGGGGGGTCCTTGACGATCATCGCCTCGGCGCTCGTCGAAACCGGCTCGAAGATGGACGAGGTGATTTTCGAGGAGTTCAAGGGCACGGGAAACATGGAGCTGCGCCTGTCGCGCCAGTTGGCGGATCGGCGCATCTTCCCGGCGATCGACGTCAACGCCTCCGGCACGCGCCGCGAGGAGCTGCTCTTCAGCCAGGAGGAACTCAAGGTCATCTGGCAGCTGCGCCGGGCCCTTGGAACGCTCGATGTGGCGGAGGCCTCCGATTTTATGCTCGGGCGTCTGCGCAAGACCGAGTCGAATGCGGAATTCCTCGTGCAGATCATGAAGTCAATGCAGGCGAATTGATCTGCGCTGCAGGCAGCGCCGGCAGCGCCGCGATTCGCCTGTCCTCCCACGGCGCAAGCAGATGTACAAAAGCGGCGAGTTGTGTAAAAATAGCTCGTCGGCTTCCGGTTCACCGGTGTCGCGGCCGCAGGCGCTTTTGCTTTGCGGCAAGGGCGGTCTCCTCTGAGAGCTCGTCCGCGCATCGGACCCGGGGCGTTCAACGATCCAAGGAGCTCAAATGAAGCAGGGAATCCATCCCGAATACCATGCCATCAAGGTTTCATGCACATGTGGCAACGAGTTTGAAACTCGTTCGACGATTGAGGGCGACCACCTTCGCGTCGATGTGTGCAGCGCCTGCCACCCCTTCTACACGGGCAAGCAGAAGATTCTCGATACCGGCGGCCGCGTGGCCAAGTTCGAGGCCCGTTACGGCAAGCGGAAGGCCAAGTAGTTCGTGCTCTCGGCGCCGGCGCAGGAAATGCGTCGGCGCCGAGGTGTATTTTCTTTGAGAAGGAGTGTGGCGAGGAATGAGCAGTCAGATTGAGCTCGCCGAGCAGATGCTCGCTGAGCACCGCAGAATTGAAACGGAGATGTCCAGCCCCGAGGCGCTCTCGAGTCCCGAGAAGATGAAATCCCTCGGGCGCAGGTACGCCGAACTGGGGCGGGTTGTCCGCGTTTATCAGGCCTACCGGCGCGCCGAGGCCGATCTTTCGGAAACCCGGGAGATCGTCGAAGCCGGCGGCGAGGACGCCGAGCTCTTCCGCCCCGAGCTTCCTGGTTTGCAAGAAGCCTATGCGCAGGCCGAGGCTGCGCTCAAGGATGCGCTCATTCCCCGCGACCCCGACGACGCCCGCGACGCCATCGTCGAAGTCAAGGCGGGGGAGGGCGGCGAGGAATCGGCCCTCTTCGCCGGGGATTTGCTGCGAATGTACGAGCGTTACGCCGAGCGGATGGGCTGGCAGACGCAGATCCTCAGCTCGGTGCCCACCGAGCTTGGCGGCTTCAAGGACGTGCAGCTGGCCGTCCGCCTGCGCTCGGCTCCAGAGGACCCCGCCGACGGCGTATGGGCGCATCTCAAATTCGAGGCCGGGGTGCACCGCGTTCAGCGCGTCCCCGTCACCGAATCGCAGGGCCGCCTGCACACCTCCGCAGCCGGAGTGCTCGTCTTCGCCGAGGTCGACGACCCCGGAGAAGTCGAGATCGCCGACGCCGACATCCGCGTCGACGTGTTTCGTTCCTCGGGCCCGGGCGGGCAGTCCGTGAACACAACGGATTCCGCCGTGCGCATCACGCATATTCCCACCGGACTGGTCGTCTCCTGTCAGGACGAGAAATCGCAGATCAAGAACCGAGAGGCCGCCATGCGCGTCCTGAGGGCGAGGCTTCGCCAGATGCAGCTCGAACAGCAAGCCGAGGAAAACGCCGCCATGCGCCGCTCGCAGGTGCGCACGGTCGATCGCTCCGAGCGAATCCGCACCTACAACTTTCCTGAAAACAGGATCTCCGACCATCGCACGGGATACAAGGCGTACAACCTCGACCAGGTTCTCGCTGGAAACCTCGGACCCCTCGTCGATTCGGCTCGCGAGATGGACGAGGCCGAGCGGATGGCCTCGCAGGAGTGACGCGGGGAAGCTGGCATCGCCTGATTGCGGAGGCGTCCGCGCTTTTGGGCGACGCCGGAGTGACCTCCCCGACGTCGGACGCCCGCGAGCTTGCCGAATTCGCGGCCGGCGTACGCCGCCTGCCGGCCGCAGACCCGACGCCTGACGAACGCGCGATGTTTTCGCGCGCCGTCGCGCGCAGAGCCGCCCGCGAGCCGCTCCAACACATCACCGGACGCATGTACTTTCGCTGGCTTGAGCTCGTCAGCCGCCCGGGCGCCTTCATAGTCAGGCCCGAAACCGAGGCCGTTGCGCAGGACGCCGTCGACGAGGCCCGGCGAATCGCCGATCGGGGCGAGCGGCCGCGCGTCCTCGACCTGTGCACGGGATCGGGCGCCATCGCCCTCGCCGTGGCGACGGAGGTCCCGGGGTCCGCGGTCGTCGGCGTCGACGCCTCGGCCGAGGCCCTTCAAGTGGCCCGTGAAAACAACGCCGCCTACGGCGGCCCCGTCGAATTCGTCCTCGCCGACGCACTGGAATTCTCCTGCGCGCACGAACCTGACGTGCGCGAAGATCCTGGAGCGAGCGAATCTGGCGCCCTCGGATCCGGCGGCGCGCGCGGGAAGTTCGACGTCGTCGTCGCGAATCCCCCGTATGTGCCCGCGCGCTGCGAACTGTCTCCGGAGGTTCTCGCCGACCCCGCCGCCGCCCTGTGGGGAGGCGGAGAAGACGGCCTGGACATGCCGAACGCGTTGGTCAAAAAGGCGGCTGGACTTTTGAAGCCGGGCGGGCTTCTGGTCATGGAACACGCCGAGGAACAAGCGGAGCCGCTGCGGCGCCTTGCGTTGAAGACGGGATTCGTCAAGGCGGAGACGAGGGCGGATCTAGCCGGACGCCCGCGATGGCTGCGAGCTCGGCTACCCTTAGATGAGCATTGAAGTTGGGAGGTGCGATGAGAGTCATCGACAGCGCGGACGCTGCCGCAGCAGGGGCAGCGGCAGCAGCTGTGCGCGAGGGTTTGCTCGTCGTGCTTCCGACCGACACCGTCTACGGGCTCGGGGCCGACCCTCGAAGCCCCCGAGCCGTCGATCGCCTTCTCACGGCGAAGGGACGCGGGCGAGACAAGCCCTCGCCCGTTCTCGTCGCCTCTGTGGCTCAGGCCGAGGAGCTGGCGCGGGAGGCCCCCGACGTCGCGAAAGCCCTCATGGCCGAGTTCTGGCCCGGCGCGCTGACCCTCGTCCTGCCGTCCGAACGGCTTGGATGGGACCTTGGTGAGACGAACGGCACAATCGCGTTGCGGATGCCGAATCATCCCGCCGCCTTGGAATTGCTGAAGGAAGCCGGGCCGCTTGCCGTCTCGTCCGCGAATCTCAGTGGCCGCCCGCCCGCTGCGACTGTGGGCGAAGCCGTCGAGCAGCTCGGAGGGAAGGTCGCCGTCTACCTCGACGGCGGTCCGTGCCCGGGCGGCGCCCCCTCCACGATCGTGTCCTTCGACGGCGGGCTTATGAGGGTTCTGCGAGAAGGCGGCGTCGGCAGGGGCGAACTCGCACGATTCGGAGATGTTGCCTAGTGCGCGTTTACCTTCTCATCATGGCGATCGCAGCCGTTGCGACGTATCTGCTGGTCCCCGTCGTCAAACGTCTGGCGCTTTTGCTCGGCGCCATCACGCAGGTGCGCGAACGCGACGTGCACACCCTTCCCATTCCCAGACTGGGGGGAGTGGCGATGTATCTGGGATTTTCCGCCGCCATTCTCATAGCCTCGCGAATACCCTACCTTTCGGGCGTCTTTCCCCGAGGTTCCGCGATTTGGGGGGTCTTGCTCGGCGCGGGCTTCATGTGTCTGGTCGGCGCGATAGACGACGTTTGGGAGCTCGTCTGGTACGCGAAGCTGGCTGGCGAGGTGCTCGCCGCCGGGACGATGGCGTGGCAGGGAGTCCAGTTGGTCACCGTCCCCCTCATGGGGCTGACTGTCGGATCGACGCGGCTGACGCTCTTCATCACGACGATCGTCATGGTCATCGTGGCCAACGCTGTGAACTTCGTCGACGGGCTCGACGGGCTGGCCGCAGGAATCGTGGGAATCGCCGGAATGGCCTTCTTCGTTTATTCTTACACGCTTACGCGCGACGCCTCCCCGAGCGACTACGCGTCGGCGGCGTGCGTGGTGGTCGCCGCCGTCGTCGGCATATGCGCAGGCTTCCTTCCCCACAATTTCCACCGGGCCCGGATCTTCATGGGCGATTCCGGTGCCCTCATGCTCGGCGTGCTCATCGCGGCGGCGGGCATCCTCGTCACGGGGCAAATCGATCCGGTCAACACGTCGCCCGGATACGCTTTGCCCGCGGTGATGCCGCTTCTTGTGCCCGCCGCCGTGATTTTCTTGCCGCTCCTCGATTTCACGTGGGCGGTCACCCGGAGGCTCGCCCGCGGGCAGTCCCCATTCGCCGCCGACGCAGGCCATCTTCACCACCGGCTTCTTCGCCAGGGGCATTCCCACGCGGGCGCCGTCCTCATTCTCTACATGTGGGCCGCGATGGCCTCTCTGACCTGTGTGGCGCTCGTGAGATTCCCCGCGCGAATCGTCGGGACGGTCGCCTTCGTCTGCCTCATCTTCGGGATATTCGTCACACGACATCAATTCGGCAGGCGCAGGGACGACGCCGACGACGACACGCGGATCCCCTCTGCCAATGCGACGAACGCCCGCTCGCCCGCGGGGGGCGCTCGCTCTTCCGAGGCCAACGCCCGCTCTTCCGACGCCAACGCCCGCTCTTCCGACGCCAACGCCCGCTCTTCCGACGCCAAGGGCGCGGAATCCGCCGCCCCCGAGCGGGAGGCAGGCGAGGGCCGGATGAAGGCCGCGGCGCCGACGAAAGCCGCGGAGCCGGCGGAGACGCAACCGCTGCGAGGGGCGGGGGCGCCGCTGGAGACGACTCCAGAGGCCACGCTTCAGCGGGCGGGGGGAAAGCATGCCGATTTCGGGGGCCCCGAGGTTCGCAAGGCTGATCCTCCGGCGCCCGGAGGATCGTCGTGGCAGGCCGAGCAGGCTCCCGGCGGATCGTTGCTGCCGCGATCGCGGCGCGCGGCCAGACACAAGCTGATCGAGGTTGAGAAGGAAGCCGACGTTCCCCGCGAGCGCACGGCGCCTCGGGAGCTGGCAGCGAGCCCGGGAGACGGCGTCGAAAGCGTTGAACGCGTTCAGGGACGCGCCGATGCGCGGCGAGGGGCATAAGGCGCGGATGGCCGACGCGGCCGACGCCGACAAGACGCTGCGGACAATCGCTCTGTGTAACCTCGCGGCCATGTCCGTGCTCGGTTGCCTCGGAGCAGGCGCTTTCGCGGCGGCGGGAAGATTCGACGTCGCCCGCTCGATTGCCGTCGCCGCGGCGACGGTCGGCGCTGCGGGCGCGCTCACGGCGGTGGCGGCCCGCCGGTGCTCGGGCGCGGCGATGGCTTTCGGCTTCGTTCTGAAAATGGCGGCGGTGCTCGGCGTCTTCAGCGCCCTCGACAGTTGGGCCGGCCTGAATCGCAGAGCACTGGTCGTTGCGGTGGCGCTCGGCGTCGTCGCCTCCCTTGCGATCGATTCGTGGGGTGCGTTGAGGCAGCGCGAAGGCTTTGAGGAGCGCGAAGGCTTCGAGGAGCGCGAGGACTTTGAGGAGCGCGAAGGCTTCCAGGAGTGCGAGAACTTCGAGGAGCGCGAAGGCCTCGAAGAACGGAACGGGGGACGGGACGACGAGGCGGCCGACGCCCCCTCTTGACGTCTTCTGTCCGCTTGCCTTCTGTCCGCTTCGTTTAGCGTCTTCCCTCCGTTTCGCGTCTGTTTCGCTCGACGGGGAGCGTCTCACCGCTCCGGTTTGACGCGCATGTGGCGCCTCTCTCGGTCAAGGCGTAGTATCGAGAGGTGTACGTGCTCGCGGGCATTCCCGCGAGTGGTGTATGGTGCGAATGCGACAAACCAAGCTGCCGGATCAACGAAGGGGTAGGAAGTGTCGAACGCGTTCACGGCTCTGGCGAACGGCGGGGTCTTGGCCTCAGGCGACTTCGAAGCGCCGTCGATCGACGAGTTCTTTCCCGACCCCATACTCTTCGGCGGGACGCCCTTCGCAATCAACCGCGTGGTCCTCGTCCGGCTCATCGCCGTGGCCGCGCTCTTCCTTCTCTGCTTTCTCTACTACAAGAAGGCAAAGCTTGTGCCAGGCCGTGCGCAGGGAGCTTTTGAATCGATCCTCGATTTTTCGCGCAACCAGGTGGGCCATGAAATCCTGGGGGAGAGGGCGAAGCCGTATCAGCCGCTTCTGGCCACGATCTTCATGGGTTTGCTCTTCATGAACATCACGGGCATCATTCCCGGGCTGCAGATCGCATCGACGTCAATCATCGGCATGCCATTGATTTTCGCGATCGTGGCCTACGTCTCCTTCCTTTACGCGGGAATCAAGGCCAACGGCGCCGGGCATTTCTTCAAGGAACAGCTCTTCCCGCCGGGCGTGCCCAAACCCATCTACATCTTCATGACGCCGATCGAGTTGCTCTCGACCTTCGTCATCCGCCCGCTCACGCTGACCATCCGACTTTTGGCCAACATGGTCTCGGGGCACCTCCTGCTCGTCCTCTGCTTCCTGGGAACCCACTACCTCTACCTTTCGATGAGCGGAGGAATGGGGATCGCACTAGGCTCCCTGACCCTCGCGGCAGGGGTCGTGTTCACGCTTTTCGAGGCTTTCGTGGCCGCCCTGCAGGCATACATCTTCGCCTTGCTGGCCGCGGCCTACATCTCACTGTCCATAGAACACTGATTTATCCACCGAACAAAAGGAACTCGAAATGATCGGCAACATCGCCACCATCGGTTACGGTCTCGCGGCCCTCGGCCCCGGCATCGGCATCGGACTCATCGGCGCGAAGAATCAGGAAGCGACGGCGCGCCAGCCCGAGCTCAAGGGATACTTGCGCGTCAATATGTTCCTGTCGATCGCCTTCACCGAGGCCCTCGGTCTTCTGGGCTTCGTGGCCGGCTTCGCCTTCGGCTCCTGATCATGACGACCGCTTCCGAGCACTCCCTCATACTTCCGGCGACGGCCGACCTGGTCTGGGGAACCGTCTCGTTCGTCATCGTCGCTTTGGCGATCTTCAAGTTCGCCTGGCCCACCTTCATGCGGCTTCTCGACGAGCGCACGCAGAAGATCGACGAAGGACTGAACCAGGCGGAGCGCGCCCGTGAGGAGACAGCCCGCGAACGGGCGGCGCTCGCGGACGAGGTTAACGAGGCCAGGCGCGAGGCGGCGCAAATTCGCGAGACCGCTCAGAGCAACGCCGCGGCAATCGTCGAGGACGCCAAGAAGAATGCCTCCGTCGAGGCGAAGAGGGTCGCGGACGCAGCTCAGCGCCAGATAGACGCCGACGCGAAGCTCGCGAGAACCCAGCTTCGACGCGACGTCGGATCGCTGGCCGCCGAACTGGCCGGGCGAATCGTCGGCGAGCAGGCCCTCGACCCCAAGGTCTCTTCCGCCGTGGTCGATTCGTTCCTCGACGAGCTCGAGGCGGATGTGAGCGCCCCGGCCGGACCGCGGAGCGCCCCGGCCGGACCGCGGCCGAAGGAGAAGTAGATGCGTGCCGTCAGCCGGGAATCCTACGAGCGTGCAAAGGACCGCTGGGGCGCGCTTCTGCGGCAAAAGAGCTCGCGCGGGCTCGATTTCGGCGAGGAGGCCTTCGCCGTAGCCGACGTTCTTCGCGCGTCCGGCCAGCTTGCGCGTTCGCTTGCGGATTCCAGCCGAGCGGCGCAGGACCGCGCACGTTTAGCCTCCGACGTCTTCTCCCCACGGTTTTCCGAGGAGATGTCCGAGCTCGTCATCGGGCTCGTGCGCGACCGGTGGGCCGACGAGGCGGACATCGCCGACTCCGTCGAACTCCTGGGCGTCCAATCCGTGCTCGCGCACTCCGATTCGGCCGGAAAGCTGGGCGAAACGGAGGGCGAGCTGTATCGGGCCATGAGGCTTTTGGCCGAAGAGCGCGACCTGCGCATCACCCTGTCCGACGACGCCGTTTCCCTCGCGCGCAGGGACGCGCTGGCCGACCGGGTGTGGAAAAAGCACGTCGGCGCGCCCGCGCTGACGCTCATTCGCCGCGCGGTGGCGCGGGCGCCGCTCCCGACGTTGGCCGCTTCGCTGACGGGGTACGTCGACGCCGCAGCGGAGATCCAATCCAAGCTCGTCGCCTCCGTGACGGCGGCGAGCCCGCTCACTCGCAAACAGGAAGAACGGCTGAAGAGGATCCTCTCAGCGCGTTACGGCAAAGACGTGTCCGTTCACGTCGCGATCGACGCCGCAGCCGTGGGCGGCATTCGCATACACATAGGCGACGACGTCATTGACGCGACGCTCGCCACGCGAATCAAGGGCGTCAAGGACGCCGTCATCAAGTAACCGGCGGCCACCGCCTACGTAGTTAAGGAAAGAGGAATGGCTGAACTTACCATCCAGCCCGAGGAGATCCGGGCGGCGCTCGACAACTTCGTGAGCTCCTACGAGCCCGCCAAGTCCGTGAGCGAGGAGGTCGGCCACGTCACCCTGACCGCCGACGGCATCGCCCGCGTCGAGGGGCTTCCCGGCACCATGGCCAACGAATTGCTGACCTTCGAAGACGGAACCCTCGGCCTGGCCATGAACCTGGAGGAGCGCGAGATCGGCGTCGTCGTCCTCGGCGAATTCTCGTCGATCGAAGAGGGCCAGGAAGTGCGGCGCACGGGAGAGGTTCTCTCAGTTCCCGTCGGCGAGGGCTACCTCGGCCGCACCGTGGATCCGCTCGGACGGCCACTTGACGGGCTCGGCGAGATCCAGGGAGTCGAGGGCCGGCGCGCCTTGGAGCTGCAGGCCCCCGGCGTCATGATGCGCAAATCCGTCCACGAGCCGCTGCAAACCGGCATCAAGGCGATCGATTCGATGATTCCGATCGGGCGCGGCCAGCGCCAGCTCATCATCGGCGATCGCCAGACGGGCAAGACGGCCCTGGCGATCGACACGATTCTCAACCAGAGGGAGAACTGGCTCTCCGGCGACCCGAAGAAGCAGGTCCGGTGCATCTACGTGGCCATCGGCCAGAAGGGCTCGACCATCGCCTCCGTCCGTGGAACGCTCGAGAAGGCCGGAGCGATGGACTACACGACCATCGTCGCCTCTCCAGCGTCCGACCCGGCGGGCTTCAAGTATCTGGCGCCGTACACCGGCTCGGCCATCGGCCAGCATTGGATGTACAACGGCAAACACGTGCTCATCGTCTTCGACGACCTTTCCAAGCAGGCCGAAGCCTATCGAGCGGTTTCCCTGTTGCTGCGCCGCCCGCCGGGGCGCGAGGCCTACCCTGGCGACGTCTTCTATCTGCATTCTCGCCTCCTCGAGCGCTGCGCAAAGCTTTCCGACGAGATGGGCGGGGGGTCGATGACGGGGCTGCCGCTCATCGAAACGAAGGCGAACGACGTCTCCGCCTACATTCCCACAAACGTCATCTCGATCACGGACGGGCAGATCTTCCTCCAGTCGGATCTGTTCAACGCCAATCAGCGCCCGGCCGTCGACGTCGGAATCTCCGTCTCGCGCGTGGGCGGCGACGCCCAGATCAAGGCGATGAAGAAAGTGGCGGGAACGCTGAAGATCACGCTCGCGCAGTACCGCGCGCAGGCGGCGTTCGCCATGTTCGCCTCGGACCTCGACGCGACCACGCGCCAGCAGCTGACAAGAGGCGAGCGCATCATGCAGCTGCTGCGCCAGCAGCAGTACACGCCTTACAAGGTGGAGGACCAGGTCGCCTCGGTGTGGGCGGGGACCAACGGCTTCCTCGACGAGCTTCCGCTGGACAAGGTCCACGACTACGAGAAGCGTCTGCTCGACTATTTGCGCCACAACACCGGAGTGCTGGAGAAGATCGCGGAGACCGGGCTCCTCGAGAAGGAGACGGAAGAAGAGCTTCGCACCGCGGTCAAGGAATTCACACACGGCTACCTCGTCGCCGAAGGGGTCGCCGCGGACGGCGAGGGCGAGGTCGAAGTGGAGACCGAGGTCGCCAAAGAGCAGATCGTCCGGGCGAAGCGAGGCTGACCGTGGCGGGCGCACAGAGGGTCTTCAAGGAGAAGATCAGGGCGACGGCGACGCTGGAAAAGGTCTTCCGCGCGATGGAGCTCATCGCCGCCTCGCGCATCGGCAGGGCGCGAGAGGCTGCGAGCGGCCTGGATCCCTACACCCGGATCCTCACGCGGTCGATAGCGGCCGTGGCCCTCCACGACCACGAGCTCAACCATCCCATGCTCACCCACCGCGAGGACACGAACCGGGTGGCCGTCCTCGTCGTCACGTCGGACAGGGGGATGGCGGGCGCCTACTCCTCGTCCGTCCTTCGCGAGGCCGACAGGCTGGTCGAGGAGCTGCGGACGGAAGGCAGGGAGCCCGTTCTGTACGTGAGCGGGCGCCGCGGCGAGTCCTACTACAGGTTCCGGGGAATCGAGGTGGCGAAGTCGTGGACCGGCAAGTCCGACAACCCCGACGTCGACGTCTCCGACGACGTCGCCTCCACCCTTCTCGACGCCTATCTCGCCGCGCCCGAAGACGGCGGCGTCGGCGAGCTCATCGTCGTCTACACGAGGTTCGTCTCGATGGTCCGGCAGATCGTCCAGGTGCGCCACATGCTCCCCCTCGAAGTCGTCGAGGCGGAAGACGACGACGAGCGCGGGCCGGTCGACGACCTGGGGGACAGGCCGGAGGAAACGCGTCCTCTCTTCGAGTTCGAGCCCTCGGCGGAGGACATCTTCGACGCGCTGCTGCCGATGTACGTGAGCCAGCGCATTCATTCGGTTCTCCTCATGGCCGCCGCCTCGGAGCTCGCCTCGCGCCAACAGGCGATGCATTCGGCCACGGAGAACGCCCAGAAGCTCATTGAGGACTACACCCGCCTGGCCAACAACGCGCGCCAGGCGGAGATTACGACAGAGATCACCGAAATCGTCTCGGGCGCCGACGCGCTCAAGCAGGGTGCTTAAAGGAGAAACATGACCACGCTCGTATCCAATCCGGGAACCGGACGCATCGTCCAGGTCATCGGAGCCGTCGTCGACGTCGAATTCCCGGCGGACTCCTTACCCGAGATCAACAACGCCTTGACCACGCACGTGGACCTCAGCGCCCAGGGGGAGGGCGAGGGCTCATACGACATGACGCTCGAGGTCGCCCAGCACCTGGGAGACAACATCGTCCGAGCCATCGCCCTCAAACCGACCGACGGCCTCGTGCGCGGGGCCCTCGTCACGGACACGGGCGCGCCCATCTCCGTGCCGGTCGGCGAGGCGACGAAGGGGCACGTCTTCAACGTGTTCGGCGAATGCCTCAACCTCGACGGCGACGAGGTCCTCCAGGTCGAAGAACGGTGGCCGATCCACCGCAAGCCGCCCGCCTTCGACGAGCTCGAGCCCGAGACGCGGATGTTCCAGACGGGAATCAAGGTCATCGACCTTCTCACTCCGTACGTCCAGGGCGGCAAGATCGGCCTGTTCGGAGGCGCGGGCGTCGGCAAGACGGTCCTCATCCAGGAGATGATCCAGCGCGTGGCCCAGGACCACGACGGCGTCTCCGTGTTCGCCGGAGTCGGCGAGCGCACCCGAGAGGGCAACGACCTCATCAACGAGATGGGCGAAGCCGGCGTCCTCGACAAGACGGCCCTGGTATTCGGGCAGATGGACGAGCCTCCGGGCGTGCGCCTTCGGGTGGCGCTGTCCGGGCTGACGATGGCGGAGTACTTCCGCGACGTCGAGAACCAGGACGTCCTTCTGTTCATCGACAACATCTTCCGATTCACCCAGGCCGGCTCGGAGGTCTCCACGCTGCTGGGCCGCATGCCCTCCGCCGTCGGATATCAGCCGACCCTCGCCGACGAGATGGGCTCCCTCCAGGAGCGAATCACGTCCACGAGGGGCCATTCGATCACCTCGCTGCAGGCGATCTACGTGCCCGCGGACGATTACACCGATCCCGCCCCGGCCACGACGTTCGCCCACTTGGACGCGACCACTCAGCTCTCGCGAGAGATCGCCTCGCGCGGGCTCTACCCGGCAGTCGATCCGCTGACGTCGACCTCGCGCATCCTCGACCCGCAGGTGGTGGGGCAGGAGCATTACGAGGTCGCCACCCGAGTCAAGGCCATCCTTCAGAAGAACAAGGAGCTGCAGGACATCATCTCCATCCTGGGCGTCGACGAGCTGTCCGAAGAGGACAAGGTGACGGTCGCCCGGGCCCGGCGCATTCAGCAGTACCTCTCCCAAAACACCTACACGGCGCTCAAGTTCACCGGCGTCGAGGGGTCGACGGTTCCCGTGGACGAGACGGTCGAGGCCTTCCGCCGGCTGTGTGACGGCGAGTACGATCACATTCCCGAGCAGGCGTTCTTCAACATCGGCGGCATCGAGGACATCGAGCGTTCGTGGGAGAAGATTCGCCAGGAGCAGGGCTGATGAAGGTCGAGATCGTCGACAGGCAGGCGCTCGTGTGGTCGGGAGACACCGGCCACCTCGTCGTTCCGTCTCAGGAAGGCGCCATGGGGATCCTGCCTGGGCACACTCCCCTCATGGCGCTCCTCGTGCCCGGCAGGGTCGAGGTGAACCTTTCGGAGGGCCGCTCGCTCGTCTTCGAGGTCGACGGCGGTTTTGTGACGGTCGACGAGGACCGCGCCTACGTCGTCGTCGAGCATTCGGACACCGGGCACACCGAGTAGCCGGGCGCAGGTCAGCCGGGCGCGCTGCGGCCGGGAACACGCAGCAAAGGCACGAAAGGCGGGGATATGAGGGCGCTTGACGTCATATTGGCCGTTGCCTTCGCAGGCGCCCTGGCGGGCCTCGCGTTTCTCAGCGTCTACTTCGTGCGTTTGAGAGGGCTTCTGCACAAGTACGGCACGTTCCAATGCGCGCTGCGGCGAAAGGGAGGCCGTTGGATTCCCGGGATCATCGCGCTCCAAGCCGATGCGATCGAATGGTATCCGCGCAGGTCCCTGGTGCTGAACTACAAATGGAGCTTTCCCCGCGAGCTCCTGGAGATCCGAGGGCATCGCCAGGGAATCCTCCCGGGGACCACGGTCGTCGAGTTCCTCGGCGACGGGGTCGAATACGAGGCCGCGCTGCGCACCGCCCAATTCGCGGGGCTCGTCTCATGGATCGATTCCGCGCCGCCGGCCGAGGAGCCGGCCGACTTCTGATCGATTCGATGCACGTCGGGCGTGTGCCTAGTGGGCGAGCGAGGCGCGACGTCAGGCGCATCGGGTAGGCTGTGAGGCTATGCGTGTAGTCTTTGCTGAGTGTTCCGTCGATTACTCGGGACGCCTCGACGCCCACCTGGAGAAGGCGACGAGGCTTCTCATGGTCAAAGCCGACGGCTCGGTGCTCGTCCACGCCGACGGCGGCTCCTACAAGCCGCTGAACTGGATGAGCCCTCCCTGCTCGATGTCCGTGCGCGAGCCCGACGAAGACGAAGCCGCGTCCGGCGTGAGCGAAGTGTGGGAGGTCTCACGCAACAAGAGCGAGGACAGGTTGGTCGTGCGCATCTTCGAGGTGTGCGCCGAGGCCAGCCACGACCTGGGAATCGAACCGGGCCTCGTCAAAGACGGCGTCGAGGCGCATTTGCAGGCGCTTCTGGCCGAGCAGGTCGAGCGGATCGGCGAGGGCATGAGCCTGGTGCGCCGGGAGTTTCCGACGGCCATCGGGCCGGTCGACCTTCTTGTGCGCGACGGCGACGGCGGGCACGTGGCCGTGGAGGTCAAGCGGCGCGGCGAGATCGACGGCGTCGAACAGCTGACCCGGTATCTCGCGCTGCTTGAGCGCGATCCGCTGCTGGCCCCGGTGCGCGGGGTTTTCGCCGCCCAGGAGATCAAGCCCCAGGCCAGAGTCCTGGCCGAAGACAGGGGCATCGAGTGCGTCGTTCTCGACTACGACGAAATGCGCGGCTTGGACAACCCGGAGGACAGGCTGTTCTGATGCGCCGGTCGAAAAAGTACTCGCGGCCGGTGCGCCCGCTGAATGCGCGTGCGGCCATGAGCGGCGTGAAGCACGAGATCGGCCGCGACGGCGCCGAGTACAAGGTTTTCCACATCCGCGAAGCGGCCAAACGCTACGTGTGCCCCGGATGCGGAGGCTCGATCGACGTCGGCGAGGCGCACGAGGTGGCGTGGACGGAGGACACCGTCCTGGGCTCGCAGTTTGGGATTGATTCGAGACGACACTGGCACACGTCGTGCTGGAGGCATCGCGGAACGAGATGACGCCCTGCGCCGTCGGCGCGAGTTCCGCGTAGGCGAAGGCGGGTGTGCCGCATCGGCGGCGACGCGAGCTCCCCGCCCAGCGAAAGCGAGTGCACGGGCGCGTAACCCTGGCCTGAACGACGATGCGCGGCTAGGGTGGGGATATGACTGTACTAGCTACAAGGCGAACGGGAGACGCGGGAAAGCTCCCGCTCCTTCTTCTTCACGCGATGCCGCTCGATTCGACGATGTGGGATCTGGTTCGCGACAGGCTCGCCCCGATCGACGTCCTCACCGTCGACGCCCCGGGCTTCGGCGGCTCCCCAAGCGGCGCCGAACTTCAAGAGCGCTATGGGCGCCCCGAGCCTTCGCTCGAAGTCTTCGTCGAGGCGATCCGCGAGTCGCTCGACGAGCTCGAGGTCGAGCGCGTCGTCCTCGGGGGCATGTCGATGGGCGGAACCGTGGCGGCGACCTTTGCACAGACCTACCCCGAGAGAGTCGCCGGCCTGGCGCTCATGGACACGAACATCGGCGTGGACGACGCCGACCATGCCGCCATTCGGCGCGAGAGCATCGCCCTGTGCGAGGAGGGCAAGGGATATGAGTCCGTCAAGGAATGGAGCAATTTCCTTGTTTCCCCCGCCTCGCCGGAATCCGTGCGTCAGAGCCTCGACCGGCGTTTTCGGCTGTTCAACTCGGCTTCGCTCGCCTGGCTTCAGAGGGCTCTGCTCGACCGCGACAGCGCCATCGGCGCGCTGACCGCCATCGACGGTCCAATCCTTCTCGAGCGCGGCGCGGACGACGCCACGTGCAGCTTCGCACTCCTCCAGCAATGGAAGGAGCTTGCTCCGTGCGCGAAAATCATTGAGATTCCAGGCGCCGGCCACTTTGTTGCGGACGAGCAGCCCGAGGTGCTGGCAAAGGCTCTGGCCGATTTCTACCGGCAGGCTTCGTAGCGCCCCGGCTGACTCCGCCGGCCTGCCGGAGCAGACGGGGAGCGCCGGAAACAAACGCGGGAGGGCGCCTTCCCTCCCGCGTGAGCGAACTACGTGCGTGATATCACAAGCTGCGTGAGCCCTTCAGGCGCGTGAGCCCTCAGGACGCTTGCTTCTTCTTTGCGGCCCCTCCCGCTTTCGAGGACGCCGACTTGCCCGAGGCCTTTGCCTGAGGCTTCTTCTTGCCGGCGGCAGACTTCGACTTGTCTTGATCGGCGGGCTTGTCTTCCTCCGATTCGACGACCCGGGGAACCTCGATTTCGTGGACCTCGGCGCCTTCGTCCCCGCTTTCGGGCGCAGAGGCCGCCGACGCCGCGGACGTGACCGTCGGCGTTTCGGCTCGGGCCTGGCCGGCGCTGACGATGTTGGCCAGCGCGAGCCCGGAATCCGAAGACGCGAGCATCGAGCGCATGTCCTCCAGGTAGGTCAGGAGTGCGTCGCGCTGGCTCTCCAGGGAGGCGACGTGCTCCTCGGCCGAGTGGGCCATCGCGGCGGCCTCCGCGTTGGCCTCAGAGCGGATTCTGCGAGCCTCGTCGCGTGCCGCGGAGACGATGGACGAGGCCTCCTCCTGAGCCTGGTTCAGCGTGGCGGTGGCCGTCTTCTCCGAGTCGGACGTGATCTGCTCGGCCCTCTGCGTGGCCTCCGCCAAGCGCCTTTCGGCGGCCTCGGCCCTGCCTTCGGCGTCGGAGACCATGGCCTCCGTGCGCTCGCGGGCCTCGGCGTCGATGGCGGCGCGCTCATCGGCGCTGCGCTTGCGCAGATTCGCGACCTCGCGGTCCACCGAGGCGCGCAGGGCGGCGACGATCTCGTCGGTCTCGCTGCGAAGCCGTGTGGCGTCGCGGGTTGCCTCCGCGCGGATCTTGGACACTTCTTCTTCCGCTGCGGCGCGCATCTCGGACAGCTCCGCGTCGACGTTGGCCCGCTGGGACTCGACATAGTGGTCGATCTCCGAGCGCATGGACGAGACCTCGTTCGACGCCGATGTGCGGACCCGATCGGCTTCGCGCTCGGCGGACGCGACGAGTTCTTCCGCGGTGCGGTGTGCGTTGATCGCCAAAGCGTCCGCCTCCTGACGTGATGTAGCTCGCAGTTGATCGGCCTTGGTGCGTGCGCTCGTGAGCGTGTCCTGAGCTTCGGCCTCTGCGCTGCCGGTCAGCAGCGCGGCGCGCTCCTTTGCTCGCGCGATGATGGCTTCGGCGTCGGAATTTGCCCTGGACATGACGTCCATGGCCTGCTCCTCCGTCGAACGCAGGAGGCGTTCGACGCGCGAGCCGAGCCCGCCGTAGCTGGGGCGGGAGTTCTCCCGAACCTGTTGTTTCGCCTCGGCGAGCTCGCCCGACAGGCGCAGGATGCGTGAATCCAGCTCGGTGACCTGGGACTTAGTTTCCTCGAGTGCGGACTCGCTTTCTTCGAGCGCCGACTCCAATTCATGTATGTGTTCGTCGACCTGCGCGCGGTCATACCCCTTTCGCACAAGCGGGAACCTGCTGGTTTCCTCAACCATTCTCCGACCTTTCCGATGGGTGATATGTGGGTTGTGAATCGGATACAGACTAGGCTACTTTCATAGGCCGTGATCGGCCTAACCGGGACGTCGGATCGGACGGCCGATAGTGTTATAAAATCGTTATTAAAGAGGGGCGCCGCGACTCGGAAGAAGCCCGATTCGCGGGCGTGCGAGGCGCCCTTGCCGCTCGACGAGAGGGACAACATGCGAAGGACCGCCGGCATTGCGCTTGCTGCGCTGGGGCTCATAGTGGCCGTGGTCGGTATTATCATCGGGGTCGTCGACAAGACCGAAAGCACGGCGACGGCCGTCGCCGAGGGAGGGTCGGCCCCCTACGTCTACACGGCGCCGGGAGTGCTCGAGTTGGGCGCGGAAACGGTCAAGGTCAAAGTCGCGGGATCCGGGAACGCCAGTGTGACGCTCGCCTTCGGCACCTCCGACGACGTCGAAAGCTGGGTAAAGGGGCTCCCCGCCACCAAGATCACCGGGCTGACGAACTGGAAGACGCTGAAAACGGAAAAGGCCAAGGGCGGCAATGCGAAGGGCGCGCCGACCCTTGCGGACTCCGACATGTGGATCGAGAAGAAGACCGAGAAGGGGGCGGTCGAAGAGCAGTATCGAATCGACGAAAACAACGCCGGCTCGATCTCGCTCATCGCGACGAGCTCGGACGGCAAGGCTCCCACCGTGTCGCTCACCTGGGACCGCAACCTCAAGCCGTTCAACAACATACCGATCGTCGTCGTCGGCCTGCTCATGGCCCTCGTAGGGGCCGCCCTGCTGGCGCTTGACCACCAGGATCGCCTGCAAAAGGCCGAGCGGGAGGCCATTCGCGAACGCAAGCTCGCTCGCCGAGCAGCCCGCGCGAACGCAGAGACGACGGTTCTGAGCAAAGCTTCCGACGCCGAGCGGGACGAAGATCTCGAAAGCGGCAAACCGACCGTGCCCATGGCCCCGGTGGACGGAGGGCCCGGGCCGAATCCCTCGGCCGGCCGCGGGGCTTCGTCAGGTCCCGGGGCGGCCCCCGCTGTGGGCGCGCCGGCGGGAGCCGACGCCGATGCAACGCCGACCGAGGCGTTGGCCGCCCACGACGTGAGACAATCGAGGCGGCACGCTGCGCCTGACCGCTCGACGGCGGGCGGCCCCGCGGCCCCCGGCTCCGCGCCGGGCGGCTTGCCTCCGCGGGGGGCTCCCGTGCGCGAGGCGGCTCCGCATAGGGCGGCCCCGCCAAGTGCGCCGCGGCCCAGCGGCGGACAGGCGAGCGGCGCGCAGCCGCACGGCTTGCCCCAAGCCGACGCGGCGCCCGAGATCGCCCAGATCATGGGCGGCCAGACGATGCCTCCGCGCACGAGCGTTCCCGGCCTGGGGAGCGACACGCAGGAAATCGACCTCGGGGCGGTCGCCAAGGGCGGCTTCCCGACGCCGCCTGCCGGGCAGCCGCATGAGACTGCCCGAAACGAACAGGCGAACGCCACAGGGAAAACCCTCGGCGCGGGAATCATCGCCGGCAGCCCTCGCGCCGACGAACTGCGGGGCAGGGAGCTTTCTGCCGAAGACCGCATCGTCATCCCTGAAGCCCCCGGTGCGCAAAAGGGCGACGGAATGCCTCGGGGCGACGGAATGCCGGAGGCCGGCGCGCAAGCGGCCTTAGAGCCCGGCGCCCAGGCCGGCGGGGACATGCGCGTGACGGACGCCTCGGTTGTGAGCGACGTCGGCGTCCGCGGCGCCGACTTGCCCAAGACCGCCTGGCGCGGCCGATGGGGATTCGCCCATTCGGAGGACGCTGAAAACCCCGTCGGCGGCAACGACAACGAGGAGGATGCACATGCTTAAGAAAGGAATGGGCCTCGCCCTGGCGGCCGCCCTGGCCGCGGGGGCCTTGGCCGGATGCGGGGAATCGGAGCCGCCCGTGCCCAAGCCGACGGCGGCCAAGTCGACCTCGCGTCCGGCCACGTCGGTCGAGAACTTCATGAAGGTCTCGAAGCGGGTTCTCGAGGCTGTCAACGCCACCGACAAGGATCAGAGCACGGACAAACTCGGAGCGACGACGACGGGCCCCATGACGGTCATCCGCCAGGCTCAGTACAACACGAAACGGCTCCTCGGGGACTCCTACAAATTCCCCGAGTTGGCCACCGAGGTCACGAAAAACCGGGTCGCGATCTCCAGCTCCAAGGGCTATCCGCGGCTGGCGATGACGGTCATGGATCCGTTGAAGGGGAACAACCTCCCGACGATGGACGTCTTCGCCCAGGGAAAGGCGCGCGAGAACTGGAAGCTGTGGGGAAGCCTGCGGCTTTTCCCCGGTGCGGAGTTCCCTTCCGTCGAGGGAGGAAAGACGGGTGCCGAAACAGTCGCCGCCGAGTCGGACAAGGGCCTTGCCGCCAGCCCGAAGAAGACGATCGAGGCATACGTCAATCTCAACAAGACCGGCAGCGATGCCCAGGGGCTGACCTTCTCGCAAGACGCCCTGCGCCAAGAGCTCAAGAAGACTGCGGACAAAAATGCCGCCGCGGTCAACGGAGCGGGCAAGTCGACCATGACCTTCGCCGTCGGCAACGAGGGGCCTGTGGCCATGCGCACGTCTGACGGCGGCGCCGTCGTCGTCGCGCAGCTGAACTACTTCACGACGATCTCCTCGGACTCCCAGCACACGGTGACCGTCGGTGACAAGGCGGGAAGCATCGCAAGCGGCAAAGCAGAGGGCAAAGTCACACTCGACGGGAAGACGCTGACCACCTCCAACACGCGTTTGGTGGCGTTCAGGGTTCCCGCCGCGAAGTCCAAAGACAAGACGATCAGCGTGATCGGATCGAGCGACGACGTCATGCTGGGCGCACAAGTTCAGTGAGGTAGAAATGTCTCAGCCATTGTCCATGTACGGTGCCATCGATCTCGCGGCCGCGGGCTCGGCCTCCGGAGCGGCTTCCGCAGGCGGGGACGCGGTTCCCGGCCCCTTCTCGGTGGAAGCGACCGCAGCCAACCTTCAGAGCATTCTGGAGACTTCGGCCCGCGTGCCGGTCGTCGCCGTCTTCTCCTCCGCGCGCTCGGAGGAATCGACCGCGCTGGCCGCCCGCTTGGAGAGCCTCGCCGTCAAGTCCGCGGGAAGCTTCCAGCTGGCCAAGGTCGACGTCGATGCGGCGCCGGAAATCGTTCAGGCGTTCAGGGTCAGCCGCATTCCCGCGGCGGTGGCGTTGCTCCAGGGCCAGCCGCTTCCGCTGTTCGAGGGGGCGCCCGCCGAGGCCGAGCTGGGTCCCCTCATCGATCAGCTGCTCGCGGCGGCCGCGCAATACGGCATCACGGGAAGGCTCGACGGCGCGCAGGCGCCGGCCGAGCCGGCCCTCAGCGCGCATCACGCGGCGGGGCTCGCCGCCCTCGAGGCGCGTGATTTTGCCAAAGCGGAGGAAGAGTTCAAGCTCGCCCTCAAGGAGGAGCCCGGCAACGACGACCTCAAGCGGGGCCTGGCCCAGGCGCGTCTCATGCTCAGGGTCGGCGAGGTGAGCGAGCCGCTCGCCGCGATCGAATCGGCGAACGAGGCGCCGCAGGGGGACGTCGAAGCCCAGCTCGCGGCCGCCGACGTCGAAGTGGCCTACGGCCGGCCGGACGCCGCTTTCACGCGCCTCATCGCGGCGGTCCAGGCGACGGCGGGCGAGGAGCGCGAAAAGCTCAGGGAACGGCTGCTCGACCTCTTCCAGGCGGTCGGTGCCTCCGACCCCCTCGTTTCGCAGGCGAGGAAGGCTCTGGCGAGCGTCCTCTTCTAGGCTCTCTCAAACCACGCCGTGGCGTCTGCGGGGACGGATCCGTCGAGGGCTTCGTCGGTCGAGCAGAGAATCGGCCGCCATCCCTCGGGGATTCGGACCGGCTCGTCGAATGCCGTGATGACGAGGACCTCGCTGCGAGGCTCCCTTGAGGCCTCGTCGACTCCGCCTGAAACGCGGTTTCGCCCCTCTTCGAGGCCGGCGCCGCGCTCTTCGGGGACGTGGTCGCGCCGGTCGTTGCGCGGCTCCTTATGGGCGGCGTCCCTTCCTTCCGTCGGAGCGGGCGTATTGAGGGACGCAGCGGGCGTGTTGAGGAAAGCCAAGCCGCGGCTGTCCGCGGCGAGGTCGTCCGTGACGTCGACGAGCCCTCCGCAGCCGAGCCGCAGCTCGCGCCGCAGCGCGTACATCCGCCGAAAGAGGTTGAGGGGCGAGCGCGGGTCGGCCGATTCGCGGTCCACCGCGTACTCCTTCCACTCGGGCGGCTGGGGCAGCCAGGACTTCCCGTCGGGGGAGAAACCGAAGGCGGGCGAGTCGGCCTCCCACGGCAAGGGCACCCTGCATCCGTCGCGCCCCGTCTCCTCGCCCTTCGTGCGGAAGTAGGCCGGGTCTTCGCGCAGCTCGTCTGGAAGGGCCATGTGCTCGGGAAGGTTGAGCTCCTCGCCCTGCCAAATGTAGGCCGAGCCGGGCAGCGCCGACATGAGCGCGTGCGCGGCCAGTGCGCGCCTGTGCCCGACTTCGTCGGGGAGCGGGTCGCCCTCCTTGATGCCCTTCGGGTAGTTGCCGGCGTCGGGAAGCCCCAAGCGGGCGGTCGCTCGGATGACGTCGTGGTTGGACAGCACCCATGTGGCAGTCGCGCCGACGGCGTCCATGTTCCGCAGAGAATCGGCTATGACGGTTCTCATGCGGTCGGCGGTCCACGCCGAGGCGAGGAATTCGAAGTTGAAGGACTGGCTCATCTCGTCGGCGCGAACGTATTTCGCGATCGCCGAGGCGGGGGAGACCCACGCTTCGGCCACGAGCATCCGGTCCGGGCCGAATTCGTCGAGAACCTTCCGCCACTGCCTGTAGATGTCGTGCACGCCGTCGAGATTCCACATCGGCGCGGCCTCGTTCCTCTCCTGCGTCTTTTCTCCTTCGACAATCGCGGCCGTGCGCCCCCAATTCGGAAGGGCGGGGTCCTTGACGAGCCCGTGGGCGACGTCGACGCGAAAGCCGTCGACGCCGCGCCTCAGCCAAAACCTCAAAATGTCGCGAAATTCGGCCTGAACCTCCGGATTGGACCAGTTGAGGTCGGGCTGGGAGGAGTCGAAGAGGTGGAGGTACCAGGAGGCGTCGCTTTCCCACGGCGACCCGGGCGCGTCCTCCCGGTCGCATACCCGTGTCCACGCCCCTCCGCCGAAGACCGAGCGCCAGTCGTTGGGGGCCGGCCGGAACCAGTAGCGCTCGCGCTCGGGCGAGCCCGGTCCGGCCTCGAGGGCCTGCCTGAACCAGACGTGGCGGTCGCTCGTGTGGTTGGGCACGATGTCGAAGATTATGCGCAGCCCGAGCGAATGCGCGCGTGCGATGAGGGCGTCGACGTCGTCCATCGTGCCGAAGACGGGGTCGATGTCCCTGTAGTCCTCAACGTCGTATCCGGCGTCGCGCTGCGGGCTTCGATAAAAGGGGCTGAGCCAGACGGCGTCGACGCCGAGACGCGCCAGGTGGTCCAATCGAGAGATCGCCCCGGGGATGTCGCCGATCGGCCCGCCCGAGGAGGCGAAAGAGCGCGGGTAGATCTGGTAGATGACGGCGTCTCGCCACCATAGGCCCGGCGCCGTGGGAGTGTGGAGAAGCATGGTTGTCACGTCCTGTGAGGCGCAGTCGATTCGCGGACGATGAGCTCGCCGTGGAACTCCATCGACGTCGGCGTCTCGCTGCTGGAGACAAGGGCCATGAGGGAGGAGACGGCGCCCTCGCAAATGGCCCTCACGGGCTGTCGGATAGTGGTCAGGGGAGGGGCGGAGAAGGCCATGAGCGGGGAGTCGTCGAAGCCGACGACGGAGACGTCCTCGGGCACCGAGAGCCCCTGGGAGGCGCATTGGCGAATCACGCCGAGCGCCATGATGTCGCTGCCGCAGACGATGGCTGTGCAGCCGTCGGCCAGAAGCGCTCGGGCGGCGCTCTGGCCGCCTTCGACCGTGTAGAGGGTGTGGACGACCGGAGCGGGCGCACCGGGCGCGAGGGCGTTCATGGCGCTCACGAAGCCCTTGACCTTCAATTGGGAGGGGATGAAACGCTCCGGCCCCATTGCCAGGCCGATCGCGGTGTGGCCGAGCGAGACGAGGTGGCGCACGCATTGCGTCACGGCGTCGACGGTGTCGGTGGAGAAATCCGCCGTCGCGATTTCCGGGTTGGGGCCGTTGACCGTGACGTACGGCAGGCCGATCTGCGTCAGACGCGCGTACCGGCCCACGGAGGCCATCGAGTCGGCGTGCAGGCCGGAGATGAAGACGATCCCCGCGACGTGCTGCTCTATGAGCAGTTCGACGTAGGAGTCCTCGGTGATGCCCCCTGCCGTCTGTGTGCACAGCAGGGGCGTGTAGCCGCGGGAGGACAGCGTGGTTTCGATGTTCTGCGCGAAGATCGGGAAGATCGGATTCGTCAGTTCCGGCACAATGAGGCCGATCCTGCCTCCCGGATGCTCTCGCAGCTTCTCTGGCCGTTCGTACCCGAGAAGGTCGAGCGCCGTCAGGACGGCCTGCCGAGTGGCGGGAGCGACGGTTTCTTTCCCGTTGAGAACGCGAGAAACCGTTGCGGTCGATACCCCCGCCTGCCGAGCCAGATCCGAAAGCCGGATGCGATCCGCCATGCTCACCCCCGGGGGCAACTCCGCCCCTCGTCTTGAGACGTCACGTCGACGTGCCGACGTCAATACGCCAAATCGATGTGCCGACGCCGATGCGCCGACGCCGTTCTGCTCGCCAGTTTACCGCCACATGTGGGGCCCTAGCATATCCGTGCGAAATTCCGCGGCTGACGGCGGCCGTCGTCAGCCGTTGGAAGCGTCCTTTCACCGTCGGAGGCGGCCGTTCGCGAGGCACGCTCAGAACACGCGGCGCATGCATTTGATCGTGTAATGAGTGTTTTTAATCTTTAAAAACTCCTTTTCATATTGCGAACATCAAAAATGGTGACTTTTATATAAAAGGACGTTCCTCATTCCGATCTTGCCTGATTTTGCGCCTTTACCGGCGCTGGCTGCGGCCAGTTGACCGACCGCAGCCAGCGCCTCGCGGCATAGCCGTGTTTGAAGGCGAGGCTTCCGCGCCGCCCACGGCTGACGTCGCGCCGTCGGCGAGTGACGCTTTCACCCCGTCGGAGCGCGACGCCGCACCGCCGCCGCCCTGCCAGCGCCCTTGCCCCGGCGCCGGATTACGCTTTCGCGCTCTTCTTGGGCTCGTCCTCTTTTGCCGCGGGTTTCTTGTCGGACGCCTTCGCCTCCTCGGACGCCTTCGAGCCCTTGGCCGTTTTGCTCGCCTTGGCCGCAGCCTTCTTCGCGGGCTTCTGGCCGGCCTTCGGGGTCAGGTAGATGACGCCGAAGGGCGGGAGTTCCAAGAGGGCGGAGTGGTCGCGGCCGTTCCAGCTGACCTCCTCGGCCTTGACCTCCCCGAAGTTGCCGACGCCGGAGCCGCCGTATTCGAGGCCGTCGGTGTTGAGAATCTCCTCCCACACCCCGCCGGAAGGCAGGCCCACGCGATAATTGCCGTGCGGTATTCCAGCGAAGTTGCACACGACCACGACGACGTCTTCGTCGTCGGCGGAGCGGCGAAGATAGCTGATGACGTTGTGGTTGCCGTCGGATCCGTCGATCCATTCGAAGCCTTTGTAGGTGAAATCCTGGCTCCACAGAGCCGAATGCTCCTTGTAGACTTCGTTGAGGCGTTTGACGAGCGAGAGCACTCCGTCATGGGAAGGCTCCTCCGTGAGCCACCACTGGAGGCCGATCGCCTCGTTCCATTCGTCGGTCTGGGCGAATTCTTGGCCCATGAACAGCAGCTGCTTGCCGGGATGGGACCACTGGTAGGCGAGGAGCTCGCGGACGCCGGCCAGCTTCTGCCAATCGTCGCCCGGCATCTTCGCGTAGAGGGATCCCTTGCCGTGGACGACCTCGTCGTGGGAGAGCGGCAGGAGGAATTGCTCGGAGAAGGCGTAGACGAGGCTGAAGGTGATTTCGCCGTGGTGCCACGAGCGGTTGATCGGCTTTTCCTCGAGGTAGCGCAGGGTGTCGTTCATCCACCCCATGTTCCACTTGAGGCCGAAGCCGAGGCCGCCGTATTCGGTCATGCCCGTCACGCCCGGGAAGGACGTCGACTCTTCGGCCGCCATGATGATGCCCGGGACCGTCTTGTAGGCGGTGGCGTTGGCTTCCTGGATGAAGGAGATCGCTTCGAGGTTCTCTCGCCCGCCGAAGACGTTGGGCTGCCACTGTCCGGCCTCGCGAGAGTAGTCGAGGTAGAGCATGGAGGCGACGGCGTCGACCCTGATTCCGTCGATGTGGAACTCCTGGAGCCAGTACAGGGCGTTGGCCACCAGGAAGTTGCGAACCTCGGTGCGTCCGAAGTTGAAGACGAAGGTGCCCCAGTCGGGATGCTCGCCGCGCAGAGGGTTGGGGTCCTCGTACAGCGGGGTGCCGTCGAAGCGCGCCAGGGCCCACTCGTCCTTCGGGAAGTGGGCGGGGACCCAGTCGACGATGACGCCGATTCCGGCCTTGTGGAGCTCGTCGATGAGGTAGCGCAGGTCATCGGGGGTGCCATACCGCGCCGTCGGCGCGTAGTAGCCGGTCACCTGATAGCCCCAGGAGGGGGCGAAGGGGTGCTCCGCCAGGGGCATGAACTCAACGTGGGTGAAGCCGCAGTACTTGACGTGGCCGATGAGCTGTTCGGCGATCTCCCGGTAGGACAGCCCGGGCCGCCAGCTTCCCAGATGCACCTCGTAGACGGAGAGCGGGCCGGCGTGGGGGTCCTTCGAGGCGCGTTCGGCCATCCATTCGTCGTCGGTCCATTCGTGGCGGGAATCCGTGACGAGGGAGGCGGTCGACGGCGGCACCTCCGTGCGCTGGGCCATTGGGTCGGCCTTTTGATGCCACGAAAGATCGTTGTACTGGATCTCGTACTTGTACCTCTGGCCCTCGAGCGCGCCGGGGATGAAGATCTCCCACACTCCCGACGAGCCGAGCGTGCGCATGGCGTGCAGGCTGCCGTCCCAACCGTTGAAGTCGCCGATGACTCGAACGGACTTGGCGTTGGGCGCCCACACCGCGAAGCTCACGCCGCTGACGTCGCCGAGTTCGCTGGGGAAGGTCTTCACGTGCGAGCCGAGCGCTTCCCACAGCCGCTCGTGGCGGCCCTCCGAGAACAGGTAGAGGTCGAGCTCTCCGACGGTCGGAAGGAACCTGTAGGGATCGTCGCCCCGGTCTTCGACGTCGCCGTAGACCGCGACGACCCGGTAATCGGGGACTTCGGCCGTCTCTAGGACGGCCCGCCAGATTCCGTTGAACTCGTGCTCGGCCTCGGTGCGGCCCTCGGAGGTTTCTATGAATACGCGATCAGCGAGGCGGCGGAGGACGCGGATGGTTGTCCAGCCGTCTTCGACGTGGGCGCCCAGCACTTCGTGGGGGGCGTGGTACCAGCCGTTCGAGACCGCATTCAGGAGGTCCTCGTCGACGTGAACGTAGTTTGTTTCCTTCATGGCTTTACTCTCCATTAGGTGATTGCGACTTCACTGTGCCACAGATGAAGCGAGTTGGATTTGTCCGTCCATCAGACGGTTGAGCTTGGGGTTTGCGTTGACGGGGAAAGACGTTGATGTTCGATGGCCGGTGCGGCCTTCATCGTCAATCCGCGTCCGCGGCACGAGGGCAGCGGGCGCGGATGGCAACGAAAGACGACCATGCGGCGGACCTCGAAGCCGGGTTAAGAGGGACCCGCCGCTGATTCTGCTTCGGGCGACTCCTCTCTCTGTTCGGGGTCGATGTCCTGGCCTGCGTCCGCGCTTTGGCCGACGTGGGCGCTCTGATCTGGGACGGCGTCTGCATTTTTCACGGAGGCAACGCTCTTCCCGGCGCCGGCGGGTTCGGCGATCGACTCGGGATTGACCCGGAGGATCGCGGCAACTCCGCCGAGCGGGATACCCAGCCAATCCGGGCGCTGAGCGGCCTCATAGGCCAATTCATAGAGGGCCTTGTCGAGAACGAGCACGTCCAACAGGAGCTTCTCGGCTTCACTGAGCTCCCCGTATCCACGCAGGAAGGCTGCGACCGCGGCCTTCTCCCAGGCTGCGATCTGCTCGGCCTCGCGCTCTTCGACGTCGCTCGGATCGGGGCGGTCATGGGCGTAGGCGAGGCGGTTGAGGGTCATGCCCGCCGCGTAGCCAAAGCTTCGGACCATTCCGGCGACGTCGCGAACGGCCAGGTCGGGCTTGGTCCTCTCTGAGAGCGGCCGGAGCGGCTCGCCTTCGAAATCGAGGGCCGCCCATCCTCGGCCGGGCACGTCAAGGACCTGGCCCAGGTGGTAGTCGCCGTGAATCCTCTGCAGGGGCGGCCACGCGACGTCTTCCGTCGCCGCATATAGGGCGTCGATCCGTTTGCGATAGGGGGCCAGCCCCGGCACGAGGGCCACGGCCTCGTCGGCCCGTTTGGACCACGCCCGCCTGAGCCGTGCCCGGCTGGCGGCGTCGGCCTCGGATGTTCCGCAGCGGGCGGCGAGCTCCTCGTGAATCTTCCGCGTGAGGGCGCCCAGGCGCTCAATGGAGTCGCGTTCCTCGGGAGTCTGGACAGGTTTGTCGGGATCGAATTGGCTGCCGTCGGCCCCCGGCACCTGCGCGGTCACCGTGCGCCACGCGTCTTGCGAGCCGGCCAGGAACTCCTGCGCCACGAGGATGTCCGCGACCTGCCCCGTCCACGCCATGCGGGCGTTGCCGAGCAGGCGCGGCACCGTGCCGCTGTCGGAGAGGACTCCCGTGAGGAACACGTCCGGGTTTTCTCCCGGGCTGAGCACCCGGAAGACCTTGACTATCGCCCGCGTGGAGTCCGCAAGCTCGTAGATCACGGAGGTGTTGGACTGCTCGCCGGTCAGCTTGTGCGCGCTGACAGCCGCCGCGCCCGCCGCGCGGGGCTCCGAGGCTAGCCGGGCGCCGGATTCGCCGACGACGGACGTCGCTTCGACGCGCTCGCTCGCCGTCGCCAGAGCGAGCAAGGCCCGCTGCCCGGCGGTGTGCTCGGCGGCGTCGACCGGCCCGTCCTCCGTGACCACGACGGGGACGTTGTACTCCCTGCCGTCGGCGGAGACGGCGAGCCAGAAGACCTTTTCGTCCCAGGGGCCGCCGAGCGCGAACGCACGGTCGATCTTCGGTTTTCCACCCCCGAACCATCGCATTCCGCCGAGCCATGTCAAAAGGTCGGATGCTTCGAAGCCAAGCAGTTTCGCTTCGCTCATAGTGTTGCCCTCCATCAGATTGCTTTGACTGAGAGAATGTGTGCGCACTGTCCGCGCGGGTCGAGGCTGACGTACGGGCTCTCGTTCCACAGGAACGTCTGCCCGGACAGCTCGTCGGTGACCCGCAGAATCGGGCCGGCATCCCACCTCGGATTCACGCCGAAAGGCGTCAGGTCGAGGTAGACGAGGGCGTCGCGGGTCGCGTACGGGTCGAGGTTGAGGACCACGATGACGGCGTCGAACTTTCCGTTGGGGGTCTCCTCCGGGCGGGCGAAGCGCGTGAAAGAAAGGATCTTCTCATTCGACGTCGGGTTGATGACGAGCCCGCGCAGACGCTGAAGCGCCGGATGGTCCCTGCGAATCCGATTGAGGTTGCCGAGTAGGTGGGGGATGCCGTTGTCCTCGCCCGGCGTGTAGTCGCGGGCCTTGAACTCGTACTTTTCGTTGTTGATCTGCTCTTCGGCGCCAGGGCGCGCCACATTCTCGACGAGCTCATAGCCCGAATAGATGCCCCACGTGGGAGCGCCGGTCGCCGCCAGCACGGCGCGAATGGAGAAGGCCGCGAGGCCGCCGCGCTGCATGTAGGGCGTGAGAATGTCATGGGTCGTGGGCCAGAAGGCCGGGCGCATGCGATCGTCGGAGATTCGAGCAAGCTCCCACAGGTAGTCTTCGATCTCCTTCTTTTCGTTGCGCCAGGTGAAGTACGTGTAACTCTGATGGAAGCCGACGGCGCCCAGCCCCCGCACCATCGGCGGCTGCGTGAACGCCTCGGCCAGGAAGATCACCTCGGGATGGCTCTCCCTGAAGTCTGCAAGCAACCGCTCCCAGAAGTTCACTGGCTTCGTATGCGGGTTGTCCACACGGAAGATCGTCACCCCGTGCTCCACCCACAGTTCCAGAATTCTCTTGATCTCCCGATAGATTCCCTCCGGGTCGTTGTCGAAGTTGAGGGGGTAGATGTCTTGATACTTCTTCGGAGGGTTCTCTGCGTAGGCGATCGTTCCGTCGGCCCTCGTCGTGAACCACTCCGGATGCTCGGTCAGCCACGGGTGGTCGGGCGAACACTGGAGGGCGACGTCCAAAGCCACCTCCATCCCGCGCTTTTTTGCCTCGCCGACGAGGAAGTCGAAGTCTTCGAATGTCCCAAGGTCGGGGTGGATGGCGTCGTGCCCGCCCTCGTGCGAGCCGATGGCATAGGGGCTTCCCGGGTCGCCCGGCTCGGCCGTCAGCGTGTTGTTGCGGCCCTTTCTGTTCGTCGAACCGATTGGATGGACGGGCGTGAGGTACAGGACGTCGAAGCCCATGCCGGCGATGCGGTCAAGGTCGCCCGCGGCAGTGCGCAGCGTTCCCGAATGCCAGCCGTCGCCGTCCTTGTATGCCCCGATCGAGCGCGGGAAGATCTCGTACCAGGAACCTACGAGCGCCCGGATGCGGTCGACGTTCACGGGCAGCGCCGCGCTTTCCGTTTCAAGGTCGCGCAGGGGGGCCTCCTCGAAGGCCGCCCGCACCTCGGGCGACGTCGCGGCGGCGAAGCGGTCGTCTGCCGAGGCCTCGTCGTTCGCGGCGGCAGCGGCGGCGGCCTCGAAGACCCGCCTGGCTTCGGAGCCCTCGGGGGCGCCCTCGGCAGCACGCCTGAAAAGCGCGACGGCTTCGAGGAAGACGAGTTCGACGTCGACTTCGGCCTCCAACTTTACCTCGGCGTTGTGGAGCCACGTCGCGTAAGGGTCGGACCATGCGCGCACGCGAAAGGACCACGAGCCCGGGTATCCGGGAGTGAGCCACCCTTCGTATCTGCCGAGCCCGGGAAGGACGAGGACCATGGGGGAGGTTTGGACGACCTGGCCGGAGGGGTCGATCAGCTCCGCCTGGGCCGCGAACTTGTCGTGGCCCTCGCGGAAAACGGTTGCCTGGACGGGGAAAGACTCGCCTTCTGTGCCTTTGGCGGCCAGGCGTCCGCCTTCGACCTGGGGCGTGACCTCCATGATCGGTATTCGGCCGATTGCAGGGGCAAAGGCCGAGGACGACGCCGCCTCCGCAGGCGCTGACGCGCTGTCCGGGGCGGCTGGGACTTCATGCGCTCGCGGCGCGGACTGCTTCTTCGGAGTGCTCACAGTTCACAGCCTAAAGGGTGCGCGTTGTTATTGCACGGAGCGCTCGAAGAGTGGACCGGAAGAGTCCGCAACGTGGGACTGGCAAACGCCCTCGCAGGCCCCGGAAGCAACCGTCCCGGTTGGGGAATGGTGCTCCTTTCCCCGGAGCGAAGTGAAACATTAGGATGTTTCCTGACGGCTTGAGGCGGCCGGAAGTTGCCTGAAGGTCGTCCGGCGGCGGTGTGAGGCATCAGGCGGTCGCTCGGAATCGTTCGGCGATTGCGCGGGATCGTCGGCCTTGGCCCATGCATTCGATACGGGGGTTTCCATGAAGTATGACGTGTTTGTGTCGTATCGGCATGTGCGTCCGGATGCGGATGTGGCGAGGGCTGTTGCGCGGTTGGTGGAGGGGTATGTGGTTGCGGGGTCTGTTGGGGGTGTGGTGAAGAGGCGGGGGTTTCGTGTGTTTCGTGATGTGGAGGAGTTGGCGTCGGGTGAGTTGGGTGTGTTGATTGAGTCGGCGTTGGCTGAGTCGGAGTTTTTGGTGGTGGTGTGTTCGCCGCGGACGGCGGGGTCGGTGTGGTGTATGCGTGAGGTGGAGTTTTTTTCGCGGGTGCGGGGTGTGGATCATGTGTTGGCTGTTGTGGTGGAGGGTGATCCTGGTGTGGTTGTGGGGGATGTTGTGGGTGGGGATGTGTTGGCTGTGGATGTGCGTGCAGGTGCGGTGAGGTCGGAGGGGTTTGGTGGGTTTGAGGGGTGTGGGTCGGGTGTGGTGGATCGGTTGGTGCGTCAGTCGGTGGGTGTGTTGCGTCGGGATGGGATTGATCGGTTGATGGCTGGTGTTGTGGGGGTGTCGTTGGGCGATCTGCGGCAGCGTCAGCGTGAGCGTCGGATGCGCCGAATCACCGCAGCAACAGCCGCCGCGGCGCTTGTCATGGGCGGCATCGGCGTGTCAGTCACCGGCCTGTGGCTGCGGGCAAGGAGCGCCGAACGCGCGGCCCACGAGGAGAGCGCGACGGTGACGATGAGGATGGCGTCGGATACCATCGCCTCGGGCGACCGGATCCGAGGGCTTCTGTACGCGAAGGAGGCTTGGAAGAAAGCCGACCCCGGCAGCCCCTCGTACGACGCTTTGAGGACCAAGTACTATGAGAATCTTGCCGAAGGCGCCGTCTACCCGCCGATGACGGTCCTTTCGAAAATCGATACCGGCGCCCTGGGCGACAAGGCCGGCATGTTGGTCGTTCCCGGAAGCGGCGATTTGTTCCTCACCGCGGGCGAAGGCGCCCGCGTGACGATGTGGAACGCGTCCACCGGCAGACGCGTCAAAACGATCGACGTCGCAGAGAAGCCTTTGTACTTGGAAAAGACGGACTCGCACGGCGGCTTCTTGGTCATGACGAAGGATGGGAAGGCGAGCGTCTTCGACGCCGGGGGCAAGCGCCTGAGCCATTTCAAGGTGAAGCTCGGCGCGTCGTCGTCCATGCGGGCAAGCGTGGTGCGCGGCCGCCTTTATTTGCCCTACAAGGACGGCGGAAACGTGCATATCGCGGCGTACGACATAAACAAGGGCACGGCGCTCTTCGACAAAGAGTTCCCCGGATTCGAGAGCTACGACGTTCAGTCGGACGGCAAGGAGTTCGCCGTCTCCTATGAAGAAGGCGGAGCGTTTCGCTACGACTCGACGGGCAACGAGAAAGAGGCTGTCGTCTCGCGTGAAGAGGACGCTGCGCACCGAGCGGAGGAACGGAAGCGCAGCCCGAACGTCAACGGTATGGTGAGTTATGCGTTTGGTGCGAAAAAGTTGCTCTACTACTCCGCGACGCATCTCTACAGGGTGGACACCGGCACCGGAGAGCGTTTGACCCGTCGCAAGGATTCCTTTCCGACCAGAGTGACGTCTTTGTCCCTGTCCGAGGACGGTCGATGGGCCTATCTCATCGGCGGAGGGAGCTCTCTCTCCTCAAATCGGATAGACCTGTCCGACGAGTACGTGCGCTCCGTGAGCTTGCTCCTCCCCAATCAGACGAGGGGCAAGAGGGAAGGCCAAATCGAAGACGGCGTCTTGCTTTCTGCCCAGTCGCTCTTCATCGGCGTCAATTCGGACAACTCCCTGGCCGCATGGGACCCCCGTTCCAACGGGGTCCTTTCCATCCGCGCGATCGGCAAGACGGACGACCTCGGAGCGCAGATCGTGCAGGTCAGGATGACGAAAGACGCCTCGAGGCTTCTCTCTCTCGGCCAGGACGGCACGGTCAGCGTCGTCGACGTGCGTGGGACCGACCGATCGTATGAGGGGAACTCTCAACTGCTCGCGCGCTCCAACGACAGGAGGCAGATTTATGCATACAACGGCGTGACCGGCTTCGTCCACGAGGCGGGGACGAAGAAGGGCTCGCCTGCCGCGCCCCCGTACAGCCTGAGCAGGGTCGCCGTGAGCAACGGCGGGAAAGTCGCCTGGGTGTCCTGGGAAAACGCCGCCCGGCTGATCGTCTCCCACGGCCGCAAGGCTCTGTATTCTCCTGAAGAAAAGGTCGGCACTGAGTACACGGGCGATCGCCCGTTGGTTGTGTTCGGCAGGCGCGACGACGTCGTCTATGTGACTGCGAAGGGAAAAGTGGTCCGCTATGACGCCTCCGGCAAACGCGAAACCTACCTCGATTTTGGGGGCGAGGTCCTCTCCCTCAGGGCGAGTGCGGACGGCAGCCTCTTGGCCGTCACGCGCTCGAACCAGCCCGCGAACGCCGAAGCGAGCTGGCAGGTCTTCAAGGTCGACGGAGGCAGGCTTGTGGCAATGGGGTCCGGCGAAATGCTCAGCGTCGTCGGAAGCGCGGGAAAGCTCGAATCGACGCTGTCCGTCGGCGGAGGCAGAATCGTTCGCCGGGACAGCCGCGGAGAGGAGCTCTCGAACGTCGCGCTTCCCTCCGGCGCCCGCTCAGACGGCGAGGTTCTTTTCGAAGGGTCGGAAGACGGCACGGAGGTCGTCGTGCCGTCTTCCGAAAGCTCGTACTTCGTCATCGACGCCCAGACGGGAAAGGTGCTCAGAAGGATATCGACGGACGCGCGGTACCCTAAAGCGTTCATTTCGGGACGGTACATCGTGTACAGCGTTCTGGGCACCGATTTGCGGGACGGTTTCAAGGAGACGCAGATGCGTTCTCTTGCCCAGCTTGAGAAAACGGCCGACAAGGTGCTCGGCGGGCGGCGGCTCTCCGAAGAGGACAAGGAGGAAATACGGTGAAGTATGACGTGTTTGTGTCGTATCGGCATGTGCGTCCGGATGCGGATGTGGCGAGGGCTGTTGCGCGGTTGGTGGAGGGGTATGTGGTTGCGGGGTCTGTTGGGGGTGTGGTGAAGAGGCGGGGGTTTCGTGTGTTTCGTGATGTGGAGGAGTTGGCGTCGGGTGAGTTGGGTGTGTTGATTGAGTCGGCGTTGGCTGAGTCGGAGTTTTTGGTGGTGGTGTGTTCGCCGCGGACGGCGGGGTCGGTGTGGTGTATGCGTGAGGTGGAGTTTTTTTCGCGGGTGCGGGGTGTGGATCATGTGTTGGCTGTTGTGGTGGAGGGTGATCCTGGTGTGGTTGTGGGGGATGTTGTGGGTGGGGATGTGTTGGCTGTGGATGTGCGTGCAGGTGCGGTGAGGTCGGAGGGGTTTGGTGGGTTTGAGGGGTGTGGGTCGGGTGTGGTGGATCGGTTGGTGCGTCAGTCGGTGGGTGTGTTGCGTCGGGATGGGATTGATCGGTTGATGGCTGGTGTTGTGGGGGTGTCGTTGGGCGATCTGCGGCAGCGTCAGCGTGAGCGTCGGATGCGCCGAATCACCGCAGCAACAGCCGCCGCCACGCTGGTGACCGGTCTGTTCGCCGCCACCAGCGCGGGGCTGTGGATCAAGGCACGCCGCGACAGCGACGTGGCGAACCGGCGAAGCGTGGAAACCCTTATGGACCTTGCGGACACGACGATCGCCGGAGGCGACAGGGAGCTCGGCCTTCTCTACAGCAATCTTGCTCTGTCCAGGGCGAAACAGTCCTGGGACTCCTACGCCGGGCTGCGAGGAAGGCACTACGTCAACGTCAACGGTGCGACGTCGCAGGGCCCGCTGGCGCCGCTGACGAGGATCAAGACGGATTCAGGCGTTGCGAGTTTCGGGATCGGATCCAACGGCACGATCGTCACGGCGGGCAAGAGCGCGAATCTCAGCGTGTGGAGCAGCGAGAACGGCAAGCGTCTGCGCTCGGTCACCCTTTCGGAGAAGCCCATCGACGTCGGCGCGTCGACCGACGGGACGCGTTTCTACGGCATCGACCGCCGAGGGCGGCTGACGGTCACTCCCGCAGACGGGGGCCCCGCCAGAACCGTTCGAATCGCGGATGCGCGGGCCATACTCGGCACTGTTCTCGCCGGCGATCGTCTCTTCGTGGCCCACGACCCGGCAAAAGGCAGCTCCCGCGTCCGCGGCTACGACGTAAAAACGGGGGCGCAGATCTTCGACGTCGATTTTTCCAACAGGCCGTTCGCCCACTTCGACTGCGCCCCGGACGGCTCGGAATTCGCCGTTGCGTTCAAAGGAGGCGGCGCCGAGAGGTACGACGGCGCCACTGGCGCCCTTCGCCAATCGATTGTCGATTCCGCCCAGGACGCCGCCGCGCTGGCCGATTCTCACGCGGAAGGCGGATCCTTGGACTATTCGAGGTCGGGAAACAAGCTTGTTTATTTCTCCGCGGCGACGATGTACGTGGTTTCCCTGCCGTCGGGATCCGTCGCCTCTCATTCCTTCGAAAAACGTTACGGTGGAGGGATGGCCAAGATTTCGAGAGACGGCACGTTCGTCATCGACCCCGCCACGAGGAGGAAGATCGATGCCGCGACGGGCAGAGAACTCTCCTCTTACGCGCTGATGGAAGGCGACGCTCGAAGCCTGGCGTGGCTTTCCCCGCGCGACGACGCATTCATCGTCGGCACGAACGGCAGGGAGCTCATGCTGTGGGACGATTTGTCCGACGCCGCCTCGGACGACGCCTTTAAATTGCCGGTCGCGAAGAGGGCCTATACCGGATCGCCCATCGAGTACGGGAGGTTCACCCAGAACGGGAAGCGATTCGTCACGGCAAGCTCCGACGGCAACCTGACGGTCTACGACGTCGCGGCCCCCGACGGAGGAGTCCAAACCTCGGGCTCCGTCGTCGTCCGTTCCAACAACCGCAATTTCCTCTACAGCCGCGGCAGGAACGGAGGGGTGATCGTCGATGCGCGCAAGAAAAGGGGGAAAGCCACTCTGACGGAGATTCAGAGTTCCAGCGACTCAGCTGTGAGCAACGACGGAAAGGCGCTCGCATTCATGTCGCAGGCGCATGCGGAAGGGGTGAGCGTCCTTTCTGACTCCGGCAAAACCGAGTACAGGACTCCCGAGAGCATGCCCTTGGGAGTTTCGGAAACCTCGATCGTCTTCGGCCCGTCTCACGACGTCGTATACGTGACGGTCAAAGGGGAGGTCGTCCATTACGGTGCCAGCGGAAAACTTGGCTCCTACGGATCGAAAAAGGACGGCGACGTCGCCTCGCTCCGGGCGAGCGCCGACGGATCAGTTCTCGTCGTCAATCGGGAGGGGGGAAAGTGGCAGGCCTACAATGTCAAGACGGGCAAGCTCCTCAAACGAGGGACAGGGGCGGTCTACGACGTTTCCGGGAAGAACGGCGCCTTCGAATCCGCGACGCTGCTGGCGGGGAACTCGATCAGCGCCGTCGACGCGTCGGGCGAGGTCAGGCGGAAGGTCGAGATGCCGAGGGAAATCGGCCGCCACGTTCGCTCGGGGCAAGCGCTTGACGCAAACGAAAACAAGTTCCTCATCCGGACGCAGAAGCAAATCGTCGTCTTTGACCTCACCGTCGGCCAGGTGATTCAGCGGCTTAGAGCGCCGGCGGCCAATGCGCGGGCTCTGCTGGTCTCCGACGGCATCGCCTACGACGTCGACGACGCCCAATCCGGGAGCTTTCGCCTCGTCAAAGACGTGAAGCTAGCCGATGCGGAAGCGGCCGCAAAGAAGATGGTGGGGGACAGAAAGCTCACGGAGGCTGAGAAAGAAGTGATCGGCCAGTGAGCTCCCGCGAGGGCGTCGCCCCCCGAAAGTCGATTGCCCGCTCTCCCTACTTCATGACTTTCGCCGCGGTGGCCTTCCTTGCTGCGCTCATAGCCGGATTGCAGGTCGAGTGGGGGAAGAACGGAAACTCGTGGACCGACGCCTCGATGACGGTGTACGCCGTCATGAAGCTCTTCCTTTTCGACTCCGTGCTTGAGGGGGACCCCGGGCCTCCCGTCTACGAGGTTGCCAGATGGCTCGCGCCCATGACCACGGCGGCCGGCGTTCTCGCCGTCTTCGAGGTATTCGCGGTGGACCTGCGTCTGCGGCTCCACCCGGTGTCCGGCAACCACGTGGTGGTGCTCGGGTGCGGCGAGCGGTCGCGGGCGATCATGCATGAGATTCTCGGCTGGAAGGAGGCCAGCGGCGTCGTTTGCGTCGTCCCGGACACGACGCCGCTCGACGACGTCCGCTCCTTAAAATCCGCCGGAATCCAGGTGGTCGCCGTCGATTACGACGCCAACGACACGGCCGAGGAGGCCCGGGCGATCGCCAGAATCCACTTGGAGTCGGCCCGCGGGATCATCTCCATGGAGCCGGAGCCGGCCACCTTCGGCCACGTTCGCTGGCTCGCGGCGAGGGCGCCGAAGGGCGTGGGGGCGACGGTCCACGTCAACTCGGAAAGCCGCCGCCTGCGCGAGATCGTCGAACGGGACATGGACAATTTCCCCGATTTCGACATGCACTACTTTTCCCTCTCGGAGCTGGCTTCCTATCAGCTTCTCGGGTCGGGCGAGTTTTCGATCCTGCCGCCGGCCCTGGATGCCTCGCGCAGATTCATGGCCGGCGACCCCGCCCCGTGGAACGAGGAGCCCGGCCGCATCCTCCCATACGGCGAGTTGACTTTCGAACAGATCGACGCGGCCGTGGCCGAGCCGCACGTGCTCGTCGTCGGCATGGGGCAGGTGGGCGGCGAGCTTCTGGCCATGCTGGCGAATCTGGGGATCACCAGCCCGAACAGGCCCCTGCGGGTGACGGTGGCGGGGCGCGGGGTGGGCGAGCAGATCGACGACGTCTTCGCGCAGGTCGAGGATCTGTCGAAAGTCATCGATCTGACCGTCCTCGACGTCAACCCCGAGGGCCGCGCCATGCGCGACGCCCTGGCGGGCATCTCCGCCGAGCGTCCCTTCAGCGCGGCCGTCTACGCCCTGGAAGACTCCAGGGGATCACTCCTGTCCGCCGATTTCATGATGCCCGTGCTCGCGGGGATCAACACCGCCGTGTGGTGCCCGCATCGCGCCGACGTCGATCCCATTCTCAATGCGATGCCCGAAGGTTCGCGGATCCGCCTGTTCGGCTTGGACTCGGAGGTGCTCAACCCCGGGGCAATCCTCGCCGAGCGCTACCTGGAGCAGGCGCGGCATTTCAACCTCGTCTACGCTCAGACGGACGCCCGCATTTCCGGCGGGCTTCCGCCGATCAACGCGCAAGAGGCGTGGACGGGGCTGAGCACGGTCAAGAAGGAGTCAAGCTTCGCGCAGGCCCTGCATCGCCACGTCAAAGGCGCCGTGCTCGACGCGACGGCCCGGGCTTTCGCAGGAGTCAACGGCTTTCAGCTCATCAACCACTGGGAGCGGGTCTTGGAGGGACTGACGGCGGCTGAGCAGGCCGACGCCATCGCCGCCGATCCGTTGCTGAGCTACATGTCGGCCCTGGAGCACCGCCGGTGGGCGACCTTCTATTACCTGCGCGGCTTCACCTGGGGCGAGACCAAGGACGAGGTCGGCAGAACCCACGATTGCCTCGTCGACGATTGGGACGCCTTCATCGCGGGCCCGCGCCGCGAGACTATCGCATACGACGCCTTTGCGAGCTTGATCCTCGACGGCCCTGAATGATCGCGAGCTCGGCTCATGGCCGGGTTGGACGGCGAGGACTTCGACTCGACGTCGGCCGTTGATTCGCGGCCGTCGTCGCAAAGCCTTCTCAGTAAACCATTTTCATGGCCTTGCGCACCTCGTCGAGGGTGGCGTCTGCCATGGCGTTCGCCCGCTCGTTGCCCTCGTGCAGGACCTTCTCGACGTATCCGGGGTCGGCCTCGACCTCCGCGCGGCGGGCGCGGATCGGCGCGAGGAAATCGTTGAGCGACTCGGTGACGACCGCTTTGAGCCTTCCAGCTCCGGCGTCGCCGATCTCCTCCGCAATTTCGCGGGGCGAGCGCCCTTGGGCGAGGCCCGCGAGCGTCAGGAGGTTCGAGACCTCGGGGCGATTCTCGGGGTCGAAGGCGATGAAGCGCTCGGAGTCGGTCACGGCCTTCTTGATCCGCTTGGCCGTCTCGTCGGCGTCCATTCGCAGCTCGATCGTGTTGTTGCGGGATTTGCTCATCTTGTCCCCGTCGAGGCCGAGGATCATGTCCGCTTCGGAAAGCAGGCCGTGCGGGCGGGGAAACACTTTGCCGTAGCGGGAATTGAAGCGGTCGGCGACGACGCGCGTCTGCTCGATGTGCGGCAGCTGGTCTTTGCCCACGGGGACGAGGTTTGCCTTGCAGAAGAGGATGTCGGCGGCCTGGTGCACGGGATAGGTGAGCATGAGGCCGGACATCGCCCGGTTTCCCGCCGCTTCGAGCTCAGCCTTGACCGTCGGATTGCGGTGAAGCTCGGATTCCGTGACGAGCGAAAGGAAGGGGAGCATGAGCTGATTGAGGGCGGGCACAGCCGAATGGGTGAAGATCGTCGCCCTGGCAGGGTCGATTCCCACGGCGAGGTAGTCGGCAACGAGCGAGCGGACGCGTTCCCCGATGGGGCCGACGCCGTCTCGGTCGGTGATCACCTGGTAGTCGGCGATGACGAGCCACGTCTCGACTCCCGCGTTCTGAAGGCGCACGCGGTTATGCAAAGAGCCGAAATAATGGCCGACGTGAAGATGGCCGGTCGGCCGGTCGCCCGTCAACACGCGGAACTGGCCGGGGTCCTCCTCGATCGCCTTCTCGATCTTGCGGGAGATGTCGCGAGCCTTGGCGAGGGTCGCGCTCGCCTCCGGCGCCTCGCCCGCGGCTTGCCTGCGGCCGTGCGACCGGCCGGCCACGTCGGATCGATCGGCGTCGCCAGCTCGCCCGTCGCTGACTGCCGCGGCGTCGGCAGTCCGATTGTCCTCGGTCATATGTCCCTTCTTTCGGCGTCGGACGCATGGTTCGTCTCATCTGACGCGCAGCTTGTTTCGTCGTCGGTTCGATTCGCGTTCGGACGCGCGCTAAGCCATCAGACGCGTTTTCGACACACAGTCTAGTAGGTTTGTCTGTCAGTCTGCCGGAGCCGCCGTTTCGCGCGGCTTTGGCGGCGCGGCGTACACCTGCATCGACAGTGCGCCGATCGACGTCCTTGCTCCGGGGGCATAGGAGGGCTGGTTCGCTTTCGGGCGTTCCCAGGCCGAATCCCAAGCCAGGCGGAAAATGGTTCCTCGGCCCTCCGGCAGGTGAATCTCCTTGTCGTGGGGCGAGCCGTTGAGGATGACGAGGACGTCGTTGTCTTTTCCCCGTCCCGAGCGCAGCATCTGGATCGTTCGGTACCCGCGGTCGAACCAGAGATATTGGGGCATGGTGTTGCCTTCGGCGTCGAACCAGTCCAAATCGGTGAGAACGTCGTCCTTGTAGGAGGTTTCAGTGTAAAAGCCGGTGGGGCGGCACGCGTTCGACTCTCTGCGCAGGCGCAGGAGGAAGGCCGTCGTCTCCCACAGGTCGCGCTGCCAAGGGGCCAGATCCCAATTCACCCAGGTCAGCTCGTTGTCCTGGCAGTAGGCGTTGTTGTTGCCCTTTTGGGTTCGCCCGAATTCGTCGCCGGCGGTGATCATGGGCGTTCCGGCGGAAAGGATAAGCGTCCCCAAGAGGTTGCGCATGGCCTTGCGCCGCTCCGCTTTGACGGGGCCGGGCGCATCGGTCGCGCCTTCGAATCCGAAGTTCCAGGAGAGGTTGTTCGTGGTCCCGTCGCGATTGTCCTCGCGGTTGGCCTCGTTGTGCTTGGCGTCGTAGGAGACGAGGTCGTGCAGCGTGAATCCGTCGTGGGCCGTTATGAAATTGATCGAGGCGTACACGCCGCGGCCGCCGGGTATGCGCCCGTGCCCGAAAAGATCGGCCGATCCGGCCAGCCGCGTCGCTATGTCCCGCAGGTCGCCGCCGCTTCCGCCGTGCGCGAGCACCCGGGGATCGGCTACCCAGAACGAGCGCATCGTGTTGCGGAAATGGTCGTTCCAATCGGCCATCGGGGCCGGGAACTGGCCTGTCCGCCAGCCGAAGGGGCCGAGGTCCCAGGGTTCGTTGACAAGCTTGAGGCTGCCGAGGATCGGATCGGTCAACATGGCCATGAGGAAGGGATGGTTCGTGTCGAAATGCTCTCCGTTGCGCCCCAGCGTCACGGCGAGGTCGAATCGGAAACCGTCGACTCCGATTTTGTCCGCCCAGTAACGCAGCGAGTTGAGCGCCAAGAGGAGCACGGATCGTCGCCGGAAATCGAGCGAGTTGCCGCATCCCGTGGTGTCCATGAGGCGTCCAGGGTTGTCCGGCTGAGCCATGTAATAGGAGGTGTTGTCGATGCCCCGCCACGAAATCGTCGGCCCGTCGCCGCCGCCTTCGCACGTGTGGTTGTAGACGACGTCGAGGATCACCTCGATTCCTGCCTCGTGCAGGGCCGCGACCATGCCCTTGACCTCGTCTATGACGGCTTGGGGGCCGGCCTCCTGTGCGGCCTGCGTCGCGTAGCTGGGTTCGGGGGCGAAGAAATCGAGCGTGCTGTAGCCCCAATAGTTGGTCAATCCGATGTCCGCAAGGAAGGTCTCGTCCATCTTGGCTTGAATCGGCAGAAGTTCGACAGCCGTGATTCCCAGTCGCTTGAGGTAGTCGACGGCGGCGGGGTGGGCCAGGCCGGCGTAGGTCCCCCGGAGCTCCTCCGGGATGCCCTCGCACAGCGCCGTTATGCCTTTGACGTGGCATTCGTAGATGACGGTGTTGCGCCAAGGAATGCGGGGGTGATGGGTGACGGACTCTTCCGGTTCCGTCACAACGCCGAGGCTCATGAAAGGAGCGGAGTCAAGGGGGTCGGGGTCGAGGATTCGGGAGCGGTCCAGGCTGAATCCCGGCGAGAAGAGGGCGCCGTCGAGGATGGGCGCGCGCGTGACGGCTTTGGCGTAAGGGTCCAGAAGAAGCTTGGCAGGATTGTGGAGGAGTCCCAATTCGGGCGCCCAGCGCCCGGCGACGCGGTATCCGTAGCGCTGCCCGACGCCGACGCCGGGAACGTGGCCCGCCCAAAGGCCCTGCCCCAGTGAGTGGAGTGCGAATCTTCGCTCGCCGCTGGCGTCGTCGCCGTCGAAAAGGCACAGCGTCACTGAGCTGGCGTGCGGTGCCATGAGCGCAAAATCTGTGCCGGACCCTACGACGTGTGCGCCTGCGGCGACGGGTGAGCGGACGGCGTGCTCCGTCGGCATCGTTTCTGTTTCTGCGAAGACCGCGGCGTTCGACAACGGGTGGGATTTCACAGTGCAAGTATGGCAAAGATTCAACCCCAGAACATGCCGATGCGAGGGCTTGCCCGGCGAGAAAGCGCAGACGCGGATGAGAAGGCCCGGATTTCCGCGGAATGCCGCGACTGCGCGATGTTGGGAAAAACGTTGCGAAAAACGAGTTCCGCGCGTCTTTTCCTTGGCAGTTCGTCATTCTTCAACTAATTTTCGCGTGCATATGTGAAGTTCGCCCCTTGAACGGCCCTTCTTGCGGGTAAACGGTCCGAAACTGTACGCGCAAGTGAGCTGCGTCGACTGTGCTTGTCGACGGACCTTTTCTATTGACGAGCCCTTTTTGTTGGCGGGCCTTTTCCCGTGGTCGGCCGATTTTTCTGCTGATAAGCCCGCTTTTCCGCTGGTCGGCCTTTCTTTCGTTTGGCGGGCCTTCCTTTCCGCTGGTCGGCTTTTCCCGCTGTCGGCGCGCCCGTCGCCGTGGCTGAGTTTTGCGTGCGATGCGCGCAGCACTAGGCTGGTTGGGCCAAGGCCGAGGACGGGAGCAATGCGATGGCGGGAACCAAGCGCGCGGGTGCGGAGCACGAGCTGGCGGGCGCCAAACACGGGCTTGCAGACGCCGAGCGTGTGGGCGCGAAGCGCGGATCGGCGGGCGTTGAGCAGACAGGCGAAGAGTGTGTTGGCTCTTGGACAGGCGCTGTTCGGGTGGGAGTCGAAAGGGACGAGGCCACTCGGCGCGATTCGAACGCGCTTGCCGCGGCCGCAGAGAATCCCCGCGCTCGATTTCTCTTTGTCTCGGGGGCGAGGGTGGCCGTCGAGCCCGGCGCCGAACGCGTGCTCGCAGTTTCCGCGGAGTCCATTGACCCAGAAGCGCGGCGCCGCGCCGTATACCTCGGCTTGGCGGACGGCACCCCCTATTTTGCTTGCGACGTAGGCGACGCGGACGATTCCGCACGTGACCCTAGGGTCGTCTCGCGTGCAATTCCGGTCTCTTCTCGGCTGGCGGCCGTTGCAGAGGGTAACGAGAGGGCAAGGTCCGAGGCAGCCGGTTCCGAGAGGCCCGGCTCTGGGAGCGCGGGTTCCGAGCGTGCCGGCTCCGGGAACGTGAGTTCTGGGCATGCTGGCTCTGAGAAAGTGGGCTTCGAGGGTTCGGAGGGCTCCGGCTCCAAGAGAGCGAGTTCCGAGCGGGTCGGCTCACAGAGAGCGAATTTTGAGAGCGCCGGATGCCAGAGCGCATGGCCTGTGAGCGCCGACTTCGCTTCTGTGCCGTTGACATCCCACCTGTGGCCTTCCGTCGAGGCTGAGCTCGCCGTCGAGGCCGTGGCCATCTCAAACTGGATAGGCGGCACCCGTTTCTGCCACAGGTGCGGGGAGCCTTTGACGCTGAGGTCCGGCGGATGGGAGATGCTTTGCGGGCGTGGGCACACGGTTTTTCCGCGTGTGGATCCGGCCGTCATCATGGCTGTCCGCGACGTCGAGGACAGGCTTCTCCTCGCGCGCAACGGGCGATGGGCACCCGGAAGGCTGTCCGTTCTCGCGGGTTTCGTCGAGGCCGGCGAGCCGCTCGAGTCGGCTGTCGCGCGCGAGGTTTTGGAGGAGACCGGCGTCGTCGTCGACGACGTCGCATACGTCACCTCCCAACCGTGGCCTTTCCCGCGTTCTCTCATGCTTGCGTTTGAGGGGCGCACCCGTGCCCGCCAGGAAGACGTGAAGGTCGACGGCGAGGAGCTCGTTTTCGCCCGGTTCTTTTCGCGGGAGGAGTTTTCGGGAGCTCTGGCCTCGGGGGAGATCGGTTTGCCGACGCCGACGTCGGTCTCCGCGAGGCTCATCGAGCGATGGCTGGGCCGGCCGCTGGCCGATGTCTAACCGGCGTCGGCCAGCGGCCGTGTGTTCGTTCGGTCTTAGCCTGCGTCGTCTTGTTGTTTTGGTTCGCCGTTGTTTGATTGGCGAAATGTACTCTCTTGCGATTCGGGAACGGCGTCGAGCCCGTCCTTTCGTTTTAACTTCAAGAAGTTGAAGTTTGCTTTCTTTCGTGTTGGCTTGGGGAGGGCGATGAAGGCACCCACAGCGAAGATCGCTGTCAGGTTCATGTAGAGCCTGCGGTTGTCGCGTGCGAGGCTGCATGCGCTGATGACATCATTCCGAGCTCTTCTTTGATCCGCTAAGTCATCCTTGACATCGTTAGCTATGGAAAACTGTTCCATCTCGTCGGAGTCGTGGATGTCGAAGAACCCGCTGTCGCCATAGTTCCTTCCTAGATAGTCCCACCCTACGGGTTGGCAGTGAACCTCACTTGCAGTAACGACTATGGTCGGGCTACTGAGAAACAGCCATCTGAGGACGAAAAAAGTTAGCGCGACGATGAGGATGCGCAGGGTGATGAATATGGGTTTCGTCATTGCCATTCCTTTCTATTTCTTTCTGCTGGTGCTCTGGCCGTTCCGGTTTGCGAGTGGCTGATTGACGGAGCTGAGTTCTACTGCGATTCGGGAATGGTGACGAGCTCGTCATCCCTTCGTTTTAACTTCAAGAAGTTGAGGTTAAGCTTCTTCTGTGTTGGCTTGGGGAGTGTGACGAAGGCGGTCGCGGCGAAGATCGCTGTCAGGTTCATGTAGAGCCTGCGGTTGTCGCGTGCGAGGCTGCATGCTTCGATGGCCTTGTCGCGCGCTCTTCGTTGCTCGGCCAATTCTCCCCCGATGTTGTTGGTTGCCGTGAACTGATCCATTTCTTCGGAGTTGTCTATGTCGAAAAAACCAGACGTGTTATAGCCTTCTCTCAGATAGTCCCAGCCCGCGGGCTTGCAGTGGATCTCACTGGCGTTGAGGGGTATGGTCGGGCTGCTTAAGAACAGCCATTTGAGGGTGAAGAATGCCAGCGCGACGATGAGAATGCGCAGGGTGATGAATATGGGTTTCGTCATTGCCATTCCTTTCTACTTCTTTTTGCCGTTACCCTGGTTGTTCTTGCCGGGATCTTGCTTCTTTTTCTCTTGTTCCTGCTTCTCTTCGTCCCTCATTTTTTCTCGATGCTGCGGTCTTGCCATGGGCGCAGGCCGCTGCCGTCTTTGATTTTCTGTTCCATTTCCTCAAGTTTTGTTTTCGACGCCGAGTCCCCCTGCTCTATGAGTTCGACGGCAATCTCGAAATCTTTGAAGGCGTATTCTGTTTCCTTAGTCAGCTCTTCGATGAGGTCGTGGATAAGCCACTTCATGTCATGGAACTTCGAGGACGGTCCGTTGATGCCGATGCCTATCTTTCCGGGTCGGCTAACGCAAGTGGTCATATGGACGCTTTGGATCTCATGCCAGGCATTGTTGAGCTCTTCGATAATCTTCGGCTTGGACCTGGTGAGAATGTCCACGACCCGGCTTTGATCGATGTTCAATCTCTCCGACGTGCTGACGTCCGATGACTTTGCCGCCGCCAGTTTGAGGTCGTATGAGCTTTTCCTCTTCCTCATTTCGTTCATGTTGTCGATGAGGTTCTTTTCCACCTTCTTCTCCGCCGTCGTTACAGTCTCATTCAATTGTGAGAAGGCCTTGGTCAGGGAGCTGAGGGCGTCGTCGTAAGAACTCGATGTCTGGGAGACTGTTTTCTCGTTGGCCAGGTCCTTAAGGGGCTCCAGGCCGAGTTCGAGTGTTTTTACGATTGCGGAAGCCGTTTCGCTGCCGGGAATCAAGGAGAAGCCCTCTTTCGCGAGCTTGCCGATCTCCAAGATGGCGCTAAATCGTCCCTCGGTGGCGCTCTTCTTAGCGACCGCTTCGAAGGACTCAATCCCCTTCTCGACGATGTCGACGACCGACTCCCGCGCTTTCTTGAAGATTCCGTGTTCATAGCCGAGGGCCGCCGTCCAGTAGGTCGACGCCGCCGACAGGCCGCCGATAACGTGTTGAAGGCTCTCGATCACATTGGACCTGAAAGCGTTCACGGTGTTGCCGGACATATGCGCTAGCTGCTCATGCACCGAATTGAGTTTCGTTTCAAGAATCCCACCGGCCACGCCCTTTCCTCCCGAACCCAAAGATAACGAGAGATGGGAAACGGCACCCCTGCAGCCGGACAGCACTCGATCGATTGTCTCGGGATTCGGAAGCTTCCTCCACGGCTCGACTATATCCTCGATCTTCCTGCGAACGCTGTTGAATTCCTTTGTGTAGTCCAGTTCGCTTGTGGAACCGCTTCCTCCGCCGTAGTTGGGTCCGCTGTTGGAGGTGGATGCCTTAAATCCCGTTCCGCCGCCTTCGCCGTCTGGCCCCGGGCGGTCGATGCCCATTGTGGTTCCCGTGAAGACCATCTCATACCCATCCTTATTCCGGGTGAATGACTCCGCCCCGCCTCCGATTTTGTTTCTGACGTATGCGTCAATGGCTGCGCGCTTGAGCCGACCGATGGATTCGTCTAGGTCGTCGTACTTCTCGTTTTCGCTCATTGTTTCTCCTTTGGGTTGTGGCGCGGTGTGCGCGGGTCTGGATTGGTTTCGTTGTGGACCGAATTCAAGTAGGATGCCGCTCGAACGGTATGTCGCTCAAAACGACGGGTGGACAGGTATGCTATGAGGGCCGCTTGCATGTCGTCGACCCTTGTGGTCGGTTGGCGTCGCGGCACTGAGTGCAGGCGTGAAAGCGGAGCTCGCTGCGTTAAACCATTGCGGTTTAACCGCGCAAATCCGAGGATTTTCAGTTGTGCGAATCGAAGTTATGAGTATTTTGACGTAGACGGTGATTCCCGGTTCCGAGATTCATCTGCCCGACGATCTTTAGCCTACGATGCAGTCGAGGCGGTTGCAAGGACTTGCACTCTACTGTGGGCTGTTTCACTTTTCTTCAAATAGTCGTCCCATGCTTCTTTGCTTCCTGCTTGCGGTCGGTTGGGTGCAAGGATGCGATCCGGCCGGGGCGGTCTCCGTTGCGGCAGGCGGCGGTCGTGGCTTTTTGGGGTCTGGGGGTTTCGAGGTCGCGAAGCGTTTCAGCGGCGAGGCCTTAGGGTGTGGGGCGAGGCGTCCGCGAAAGGCTTCGCGGTCGCGGAAAAGCCCCCGAGGCCCGGCCTCGGGGGCTGTGAAAGGTTTCGACGCGACGGGGTTTAGGAGTCTTCGTGGACTGTCACCGCGTATCCGTCGGGGTCAAGGAAGGTGAAGGTCAGTCCAAAAGGGCCTGGGGTCGGTTCGCTCAGGGTCGGCGTTCCAGCCGCTGTGAGCGAACTGTGCAGCTCGCGTGCGTCGTCGCAGCGAAGCCAGAGTGCAACGCCAAGGCCGGGGCGTGGGGCCGCTTGGTCGAGGTCTACGCCGGGCAGGGGTGCGCGGACGGCAAAGGGGATCGGCGCGGTGGCGAAGACGACGGCGGCTTTCGGTGAAGACGGGGCGCGGAGAAGTCCGAGCTTCGTCTCGTAGAAGCGCGCCGAGCGCTCGAGGTCGCGAACCTGCAGTGCGATGAAATCCGGTCCTGTGACGGTCATGTTTCTCCTCTGTTCATGGGCGGTTTTATGCGTCTGTTTTGTGGACACAAACCCAATGTCAGTATTCTGACATTAAAAAGGGTATGTCAGAATGCTGCTATGGGTCAAGGGGCGGTCGAAGCCGGCTGGAAGTCTGAAGTCGTTTCAGGCCCTCGAAACCGGTTGAAGGCGCTGAAAATGGTTTGAGGGAGGTTCGAAAGTGGGTCAAGAAGGGGTTCGAGTATGACTCAAAATGGCGATCCGAGGCAGTTTCTCGGTTACAAACTCAAAGAGCTGCAAACTGCGCTGAGGGCTCGCATGGACGAAGCGCTTCGTCCGATGGGGCTGACCGCGCCCCAGTATGCCTGCCTTGAATTGCTCCACAGGGATCCCGGAGCCTCCGCTTCCGATCTGGCGCGCGGCGCATTCGTCGCGCGCCAGACGATGAGCTCGCTTCTTCGCGGCGTCGTCGATCGAGGGTTGGCCGAACGCGCGGAGCGCGCTCCTGAGGGGCGGGCATTGCCTCTCCGGCTTACAGAGAAAGGGCAGGCACTGCTCAAACGCGCGTCCGGGGAGGTTGCCCGGATCGAAAGGCAGATGACGTCCGGTTTTGACGGCGATCGGCTCGCCCGCCTGCGGGAGGATCTGTCCGCATGCGTCGACGCGTTGACGGAGAGAGAGGATTCGTTGCCCGCGGACTGATCCTGGCCCTGGGCGACGGCGGGAGTCGACGCCCACGTCAAGCCGGGGCGGCGTCGAGCAGCGCCCCGAGCGGTCGAACTCAGACGAGGTCGCGGTTCTCGGCATAAAAGTCGGCAAGATGGCGAACGCCGGTTGCGGGTCCGACGCAGTCGTGCAGCATGTTCCACGTCGCGAAGCGCGCGGCGTCCGCCAGGCGTCTGCTGAACAGCGACGTCAGCCCCAGCGCAGGAGGAAGGATCCACGTCGGAATCTTGCCCACGCGCGGCCGTTTCCCCATGGCTGCAAGAGCCGTTCGCGCCAGCTCGTCCCAAGTGAAGACGTCGGGCCCGCCGACGTCCCACGATCCCTTCTCTCCCTTTTCCATGAGATCGCAGATGCAGACTGCGAGGTCCGCTCCATGGATCGGGTTGAGGCGGATGGCTGGGTCGAATATGCGCACCTTGCCCCGCTTGGCCATCCTCAAAACCGACATCATGTCAGAAAAGTATGCCGACGGATTGACGATCTGAGAGAGGACGTCGGCTCTTTTCAAGGTTCGTGCGAAGGCGGTTTTGGCCCGCGTCAGTTTGGCCGGGCATTTCTCTCCGCCAAGGACGTTGACGTACGTGAACGAGGCGACGCCGTGACGAAGCGCGGAGGCGAGAATGGCGCGGTTGGCGAGGTTGTCGATCTGCCACGGGTCGGCTTTCTGCCGCGTCACGCCCAGAGCCGAGACGACTTGGGCGGCGCCTTTTGCGAGGTCTTTGACGAAGTCGGGTTCGGCGACGTCGCCGACGGCCCATTCTTCGACGAGCCCCTCCAGCGGCGGCGACTTCCAGGGCCCCTCCTTTTCGGCCCGCGCCCTGTCGCGCACGACTGCACGCACGCGGCGGCCGCGGCGGTGGAGCTCCTCGACGATGTGGCGGCCGAGGTAGCCGGTCGCTCCGGCGACTAGAACGGTGGACATTGTTCTTCCTTTCGCATCTTTGCGGTCGTTTTTCGCGTCGCTGAGTCGGCCCCGTCAGCCTTGCTCTTTCCTTCCGTCTGACTGTTTGTTCCGTCTGACTGTTTGTTCCGTCCCAGTGGGCCTGGCGTGGATGTGTCGAGCGATCGCGCGGCCGGTCCTTGCGGGAATGCGGGGTCCAGGGGCTTGCTGAACGGTTGCTTCCCGCAGGCTTCGTCGAAGTACGGCTGCGCGAGCGCCTGAAACCATGCTAGCGTTTATGGACAATGTTGTCCACGAATTTGGGGAAGGGAAATCGGGACGGCACAGAGAACAGCACAGAGAAAGGAATCGAGACAATGAATCACGCACATCGCTCGGCGGCCGAGCGTGAGCTGCGGCGTCGCCGAGTGCTCGGGGCGGCCTACCTCGCAGCCGGCGTCGGCAAGTGTTTTCCTGCCATAGAAAGCACGCCCGGGCGCTTGGCGCAGGCGCTGCAGGCCAATCGCGGGCATTCGGAGGAGGGCGTGACCCGCTGGCTGGGCGATCACGCCGAGGAGGCCAACACCGTCGTCGCAGTCGCGATGGCGAGCGCGGGAAGCGTTCTCCTCGAACGCGACAGCCGCCTCGCCGACGCCGCCTTGGCGATGACGCTTCCCATGCTCGGCAGTTTCATGCTGATTTTGCGGCGGGCCCTTCCGCAGGTCGTCCCGATTGACGTCGCCTTCGGCGGCGCGGCAATTCACCTGCTCCTCGCCCGACGCCGTCTGCGCCGAAGCGCGGGGCCTCGAGCGCTCGCGTCATAGAAGCCGGGCCAGCACTGAGTAGAGCCAAACATGGGAGCGGCGGCGCCGAGCATAGGCCTAATGGCGCCGCGCATAGACGCGGTGGCGCCGAGCCTGCGTGCCATGTCGCCGAGCACTCGCGTCATGAGGGGGCCCCGAGCACTCGCGTCATGAGAATGCGGCTGAGTTCGCGCCCGTCGACGGAGCCGGCGGCCTGCGAGGCCATCCAGCGGTCGAGCGCGACGGCGATGCTCCACACCAGCTCGACGTGAAGGCTCACGGGGATTTCGCGATCGAGCACGCCGAGCGCCCGCCCGGTGCGGACAGCACGCTCGCACCACTGCCTGGCCGCCCTGCCAAAATCGACGCGGGCGGCGCATTCCGGAGCGTCCGGCATGTGGAAAAGGCGCGGGATCGTCGAGATGTCTTGGTCTGCACCGGCTTCTTCAAGATCGTCGAGGAACGCGAGAATCGAGGGCCAGAACGACTCTGCGTCCAGCGAATCGACGTCGGGCACTCGCACCCTTTCGGCCAGGCGCGCCAGGCCGTCGGAGAATGCCGCTTCGAACAGGGCGGCCTTGTCGCCGAAGAAATAATAGAAGGAGCTGCGCGGAAACTCGGCGGCGGAGAGGATCTCGCTCAGCGAGGCGCCGGTGTATCCGCAGTGCACAAAGTGCGCGCGAGCCTGCCGCATGAGCCTGTCGCGCCGCCCGGCTTCGATGGGTTTGCGAGGCCTGGCCATGTCTCACTCCGTCTCGACTTTTCGCGGCATGTCTCGACCGTTCCCTTCGCCGCGTTGCCGAAGGCTCGGGCCGGTCGGCTCACAGTTCCGCGAGCTTGGCCTCCACCTGGCTCAGACTCGGATTGGTCAGAGCGCTGCCGTCCTCGAACTCGAGGGTTGGAACGGTGCGGTTCCCGCCGTTGAAAGACATGACGCGCTCGGCTGCCGCGGGGTCCTTTTCGACGTCGACCTCGTCGTAGGCTATCCCCGCTTTGTCCAATTGGCGCTTGAGGTTCTTGCAGTAGCCGCACCACGTGGTCGTGTACATTTTGAATTGTGCCATGGGGCAAGTTTAGGTCCGTCTGCGCGCCGCTTGGCGCCTGCGGGGCTCTTGTTCGCGAACGGCGGGAACGGGAATGGACGACGTCGGCGATCCGGGGAATCTGCCGTTCCGGAAAGTGTCGGAGGGACGTGCCAGACTTGAACCATGGAATCGGCGGACGAATTGCTCGAGCACCTCGATCCGGAGCAGCGTGAAGTCGCCACGCGCTTCGGAGTTCCACTGTGCGTGCGCGCGGGGGCCGGAACGGGGAAGACTCGCGCGATAACGTACCGGATCGCATACGCCGCGCGGGCGGGGATCCTCGACCCCCGAAACGTCATGGCCCTCACGTTTACGTCGCGCGCTGCGGGGGAGCTGCGTTCGCGCCTGCGCGATCTCGGCGTGCGCGGAGCGTCGGCCCACACTTTTCACGCCGCGGCCCTGCGTCAGCTCGGTTACTTTTGGGGGACGGCGATCGGCGGCGCCGTCCCGCCGATCGCGGAGAACAAGCTTTCCATGGTCGCGCAGGCCGCCGGCCAGCTCGGCATGACGACCGATTCGGTTTCGTTGCGGGACATGGCCTCCGAGATCGAATGGTCCCGCGTCAGCCTCGTGACCCCCGACGACTACCCAGACCGGGCCCGGAGCCTTCAGCGGGATCAGGCCGCTGGCTATCCCGCCGAAGAAGTCGCTCGGCTCATACGGGCCTACGAGGATGTCAAGCAGAATCGGGGAGTCATCGATTTTGAGGACGTCCTGCTGTTGCTCATCGGCATCCTCATCGACCGCCCCGACGTCGCCCGCATGGTGCGCGACCAGTACCGCCACTTCGTCGTCGACGAGTATCAGGACGTCTCCCCGCTTCAGCACAGGCTGCTGCAGCTGTGGATGGGCGAGCGCCGCGACCTGTGCGTGGTGGGCGACGTCTCCCAGACCATCTACTCCTTCGCGGGGGCGTCCTCCCGTTACCTGGCCGATTTTGCGCGAGAGTTTCGAGGCGCCCAGATTCTGGAGCTCATCCGGGACTATCGTTCCAGCCCTCAGATCGTCGCGTGCGCCAACGAGGTCATCGCCCCCGACGCTTCGAAAGGCGCCGTCAGGCTCGTCTCGCAGCTGCCCTCGTCGGTTCCGGTCGTCTTCAAGGAGTACGGGGACGACGTCGAAGAGGCCGAAGCCGTGGCCGCCGAGATTCTCCAGCTGCGCGACAAGGGAGTGGGACTCGCTGACATCGCCGTCCTCTACCGGACGAATGCCCAGTCGGCAGAGTTCGAGGCTGCCCTGGGGCGGGCGGGCGTCGATTACTCCATTCGCGGGTCCGAGCGCTTCTTTTCCAGGCGCGAAGTGCGCGAAGCGATGGTGGGCATGCGCGCAGCCGCCCGGGCGGAAGCTGGCGGGGCGCTTGCCGACGACGTCAAGGCGGTGCTCATGCAGCGCGGGTGGCGCGAACAGCCGCCGGAAGGCGCGGGCGCCGCGCGCGAAAGATGGTCCGCGCTGGCCGCGTTGCTCAAGATGGCCGAAGAAATGGAGCGGGCTCGCGGCGCGGGGATGGCCGAGTTCGTCGCCGAGCTTGAGGAACGGGCGCAGATTCAGGCTGCGCCCGAGACCGATTCAGTGACGCTCGCCTCCCTCCACTCGGCGAAGGGCCTCGAGTGGCACGCCGTCTTTCTGGTGGGCATGAGCGAGGGCCTCATGCCAATTTCCCTGGCCAAGGGCGAGGATGCGATAGACGAGGAGCGGCGTCTCATGTATGTGGGCGTCACACGCGCCAAGCAGTGCCTCCAGATTTCCTACGCCAAGGGCAACGGGCAGCGATCCGCCCGAAAAATGTCGCGTTTTCTGCAGGGGACGTGGCCCCGGCCAAGCGAGCCCGTTTCCCGCGCGACGAGCTACAGGGAGCGCAAAGCGGCAGCGGCGCGACAATTCGCGGCCGAACATGAAGACGACGTTCCTCTTTTCGAAGCGCTCGTCGAATGGAGGCTCGAGGCATCGCGACGCATAGACAAACCCGCATACGTCATCCTCCACGATTCGACGCTTCGCGCCGTCGCCGTCGCCAAACCCGCGACGCTCGCCCAGTTGGGGAAGATCCGGGGCATAGGCGCCTCAAAACTCGCCGAATGGGGGGAGGAGATCCTCGGGGTCGTCGCCCAGTCGGGTTCCGGCCGGTGAGGCGCCCGAGGCGTTGGGCGCCGGCCCCGCCTCCCCGTTGGCCGCGGCAGCCGCCTCAAAGCAGGACCTGGAACTCGCCTTGACGCTGCGCTCTGCATTCGCTCCGACGCCGTTCGCCTCGAAATCGAATTCGCCGTCTGCTTTGTCGATCTTGCCCAGGAGAAGGGAGTGCGCGCTGCACGGGCACGCCGGGTGCGCGACGACGGCCACTTGGCGGGGCGCCGCCGTGCCGCGAGGCACCCTCCACTGAGCCTCTCGCAGACTGTTGCCGTCGCCCGCTAGAAAGCCCAAAATGCAGCGGACGGCCAGATCGCAAGCAAGGTTCCTGACATTCGTCGGGGCGACGATCGGCTTGGCGAAAACGGCCTGGGGCGCGAGGTTGACCCAGGCCGGATCGGCTTCGCACCGCGCTTCGTACACGCAGCCGGCGCAGGCGTTCTCGCCCGGTTCGACCAGCGGACCGATGCAGGCATCGACCTCCTCGACCCACGCGAGAAGGTGGGGGACGCCTCGCCCGCACAGATCGCCGGTTGCGCTGGGATCGATGAGGCGCGAGCCGGTGACGACGGCGACGTCGGGAGTCCCGCTTGTGCGAATCTCGACGGAGGCAGAACGCAACGCGGTCAGGAAAGCCTGAGCCCGCGGCATCCCGAGCTGCTTCGCGAGGGCCGGATGATCCTCCTGTCCCACCGTCCCCATGTTTGGGCTGAAGACGATCGCGCCCACTCCCGCCTCGGCGAGAGCCAACGCTATGGACACGCCAAGGGCATCGAGGTTTGTCAGCTGCACGCATGTCCCGGACAGACTCCGGGGCGGCTGCGCGAGGACGGCCGCACGATCAAGCATGTCGAGGATTTCAGTGCGGCGCGCAGGCGCGATGTGCATTCGATGCGCCGAAGACTCAACCTCGGTTGCCGACAATGGGCGCGAAAGGGCGGCGACGAAATCCTGCTCGGTTCGATTGAGCCCGCCTACCGTCACGCCCGTGCGGGGATCAAGACCGATCTGCAGGGTGTCGCGGTCGCGCCAGAACACTCCGAGGCCCTCGCGAATGTGAAAGACCCTTTCCATGGGCTAAAGCTACCGTTATCCCAGATTTCCACCGCAGAGTTATGCACAGGCGTTATCAGTCTTCGCGAGAGCTTTGTCGACGGCGGTTGGCGTCGCATGGGTGCAGTGGAAACTCTTAGGCTTTGAATGGCACGGAGATCACTCGGCTTCAGTCGGCGGATCGTCCTCGCCCAAAAGCTCGGCGAGGAAGGCGTCAAGCTCCTCCGCCACGGCGGAGGAGGGCCCCGACGAATCGAAGAACGCGTCAGGATCCTCTATAGCCTCGCTGGTCGGAAGCAGATCGGGATGCTTCCACAGTCCGTCGCGGCCCTCGGCGCCGAGCTTGGCGTAGGCGACCTCCCAAAAACGCTGGGCCTCGCGATTGGCGCGCGGCCGGATGTGAAGACCGACGAGCGGCCCGAACACCCGTTGGGCGGGCGAGCTGACGGCCGCGCGCCTGCCGAACATTTCGCCCAGCGCCACGGCATGGGGCAGCTGCGCCGAGGCGACCTGTAGGGAGACCGCGCTCACCCATCCCTCGACGAGGGAAAGCAGGTGCTCCAATTGCGCCAGGGCGGCCGACTGACTCTCGGTGGGCTTGCTGGAGAAGACCTTCGACAGGTCAAACTCTTGGAGCTTTTGGGGGTCGAAGCCGGTCTCGCGGACCTGCTCTTCCATCGAGTTCATGTCGATCTGAATTTCGCGAGCATAGGCGGCCACGGCGTCGAGGACGCGCGGACGCAGCCAGGGAACCTTCGAGTACAGCCGCGCAACGGCCTGCTCGCGTATTGCAACGAACATGCGGACTTCCTCCTCGGGCGCGTCCAGGCCTTCGGCGAAGTCGGAGACGTTCGAGGGGACGAGTGCGGCCGTGTGCCCTTCGACCAACGGCAGGCCGGCGTCGGCGGTGCCGAAGCACACGGTGGAAAGCTCGGCCATGCCCCGTCCGTACTGGAGGCCCATGACGGCGGAGATCAGATTTCGCATGCCGGGAAGGGACTCGGAGTCGCCGAGAACCGAATGGAATTCCTCGGGGATGTTTCCAAGCTGGCCGAGAATGGCATGGATGAAGGCGCGCCCGACGTTCTCGGCGACCGGCTCGGTCAGCCTCTTGAACGTGGGAAGCGAATGGGCGAGCCAATCCAGCCGGCTCCACGCCTGGTTCGGGCCGGTGCAAGGATCGACGTCGACGGCGGGGTCCAACCACAAGGAAGCGACGGAAAGTGCCTCCCGCGCCCGTTCGCCTTCCGCGGAACTGAGGGAGTCGTAGTGCTCGTTCTGGATTTGATAGCGCGCCGCCTTCTCGGCGATGCTCCAATCCACGGGACCGTCGCCGGAAGAGCCGAGCATGGACCTGACCTGATTCATGACGGCTGTTACGTCTAGGTTTTCCATGCCTTGCAGGGCCGCTGCGGGATTGACCCCCGACTCGCGCATCTGCTCAATGATGCGTTCGGCGGTTTCGTCTCCCATCACAGCCCGGAGCATTTCCATCCACTGGTCGGGGTCTTGCGGCAGTTCGTTCTCACTCACGTTGGGCACCTCTCATCCACTGGCTCAAGTTTATTTGTTCGACGTCGAATATGGTGCGGCTGTCCGCCGAGGGCTAAGACCATGCGCCGCGAGCGCACGACCGCCGCCTGAACGCGGCCTGCGCAGTGCAAAGACCCCGCACAGTGCAGGGGCATTGCACGCAGACGGAGCCCGCGTATGCGAAGACGCGCCCGTTGGGCCGGTGGTCGGGTTTTGACGCTTGGCCTCTCTGCGCATGCGAAGACGCGCCTCCCTCGGGCATGATAGACGAGTGAATCCAACACGCAGACGCCTCGTTTCTGGAGGGGCATTCGCTTTGCTCGCCGTCATAGGGCTCGTCATGCCCAGCGCCTACGTCGTCGAGACAGCCGGCCCTGCCATCGACGTCGCCGGGAAGTACCAGGGCAAGCAGCTCGTCACGCTTTCGGGCGCCAAGACGTACACTTCTTCGACGAAACTTTTCATGACGACGGTCAGCTCGTACGGAACCGCCGACAACGGGGTTCCCTCCGCCCAGGTGTTCGCTTCGCTCTTCGCGCCGGACATGCAGGCCGTCCCGGTGCGGGCTCTCTACTCTGAGAACGAGACGTCCAGCGACGTCGACAAGAAGAACGCCGCTCTCATGACTGACTCTCAGGACAACGCGGCCGTCGTCGCCCTGGGGAAGACGGGCCACACCGTCGCGATGAAACTCGTGGTGGCAGGCGTGCCGAAAAGCTCCCGCGCGTCCGGCAAGCTCACCAAGGGGGACGTTCTCACCTCGATCTCGGCCGCAGGGCAGAAGACCGAGATACGGACGTATTCCGATCTGGTCCAACGGCTGGCCAAGATCGCGCCGGGAACGACAGTCACGGTGGGATTCGCCCGCGACGGAAAAGAAAAGACGGCCGAGATCGTCACGGCGGCGCACGAGGCCGACGCAACCGGCTGGACCCATCCCGGCTCCAAGCTCGGCGTCTACCTTTCAAGCAAGAACCTCAAGTACCCGGTGAAGGTCAATTACGGCGTCGAACAGATCGGAGGCCCCTCGGCCGGATTGATGTTCAGCCTCGCCATTTACGACGACCTGACTCCGGGCTCGCTGGGCGGCGACAAGGTGATCGCGGGCACCGGAACGATGTCGATGGGCGGCGACGTCGGCCCGATCGGCGGCATCCAGCACAAGCTCGTCGGGGCTTCGCAAAAGGGAGCGAAGCATTTCCTCGCGCCCGCGGAAAACTGCGCCGAGACGGTCGGGTACGAGCCGAAGGGGATGAAGGTCTACTCCGTGCGCACCTTCGACGAGGCGGTCAAGGCGGTCCAGGCCATCGGCGCGGGCAAAACCTCGGATTTGCAGACGTGCCGCGACGTCGTCGCCAAATCTCCGAAAAAGTGAGGAGCTGAAAGTTTCGAAGAAGCGACGGGTTGGGCGCTCCGCCGAAAACTAGGAGCTCTGAAAGCGAAAAGCGGCAGGCCGAGTTCCTTGGAAGGCGACGCGCCCGAACGCGGAAAGCGACGCGCCTGCAAGGAAGGCGTGGCCGCTCGTCGAGCGTCGCGGGTTACTCGTCGAGCGTCGCAGGTTACTCGGCGAACGTCGCCAGGAGAGCCTCAACCATCTCGGGAACCAAATCGGCGCCGGAGATCGCCTCGGCCTGAGAATCGTGCGAGCGCAGCCTGATTGTGCACCAGCTTTCGCCGTTGCGAAGAACGCCGACGACCATCCTTATGTCCTCGCGGCGAGGGTCGGCGGCGACGAAGCGCCGGGCCTCTTCCGCGTCGTCGGGAATCTCTGCCTCCGCCTCAGGCGGAAGCGTCACGCGTTCAAGGCTGATCGCCGCGCCGTCGACGGCGTCGGGCCAGGCGAGCCTGCCAAGCAGCTCGTCGATCGAGTCCGAGCTGGGAAGCCCCTCCTGCTCAATGGACAGCAGGCCCGTGGCGTCGGCCGGCAGCTCCGCGGCCAGGGTCGAATTGACGGCCATCGCCGCTTCCGCGTCGACGAGGGAAAAGACGCGAACCGGCCCGTCCCATCCGTCTGCGGCGACGTAGGCTTCGATCTCTTTGACTGCTTGTTCGATTTCACTCACGCCACAAGTGTGCCACGGGGCGCACTGCAGCCGACGTCGCCCCGCCCCAAGGCGCCGCCCGCATTGAACTGCAGGCGAGGTTCGCGTTCGCTGCGGGCGTTGGTAGGATTGCAACCAAGCCGTGCGTCGTCTTCTCTGCCGACACGAGGATGGCTGACCCTGGGAATCCCACCGGGCCCTGTGTTTCTTTTGATGCGTCAAAGGGCGTCGTTCCGGGCCGAATCGGGCGTCGAAGGCCTCGAGCGTCTGGGAATGTCGCCGCGCATCGGCTAGTTTTGGAATAGCGCGGTCGACCGACCGCGGAGTCGAAACACGTGAGGCGAAGTTGTCCGCTACAAGCATTAACCCCAGTCCCTCCAAGGACGGCGGCCGAAGCCGGTCGGTCGGCGTTTTCGTGCCGACCCTCGTCGTCCTTGCCGTCCTCTTGGCCGGCCTTGTCGTCTTCGCCAATGTGTGGACAGATGTGCAGTGGTATTCCCAGCTGAAAGCCGCCAAGGTCTTCTGGACCCAATGGGGGTGGGCCATCGCCCTCGGCACGTTCGGAACACTCCTTGTGGGCCTGTCTGCCTTCGTCAACCACATCGTCGCCCGAACAGGGGAAAAAACGGCCGTTCGAAAGGGAATAGACCAGTATCGCCAGCAGATAGAGGCGCACCCGTGGCTGGCCCGCCTTTTCGTTCCGCTCGCCCTGGGAATTGTCTTCGGCGCTCAGCTCGGCAGCCAATGGCGCACCTACGTTCTGTGGCTTCACCGCACGCCTTTCGGTCAGAAGGATGCAGAATTCGGCAATGACGTGAGCTTTTACGTTTTCACCCTTCCGGTTCTGCAATCGCTCCTTGCATTGTCGGTCACGCTTCTCGCCGTCGGCGCGGTGGTGGCCATCGTCAGCCATTATCTTTACGGCGGGATTTCCTCCGACGGCTCGAAGGTCGTCCTCACCTCTCGCGTCCGGGTCCACTTCGGCGTGCTCGGAGCGCTCGCGGCGCTTGTCGTGGCCGGCTTCCTTTGGCTTCGTCGGTACAACATGCTTCTTGCCAACAACGAGAAGTTTTCCGGCGCCTCCTTCACGGACATCAACGCCTCCCTTCCCGGCATCACGATCTTGTCGCTGGCCGCGGTGCTCATCGCCGGCCTTTTCGTTCTCGCGGCAGTCAAGGGGCTGTGGAAGTTCACGGTCATCGGAATCGCCGTCACGGCCGTGGCGGGCCTTGTCGTCACGACTGCGATTCCCTACTTCGTCCAGCGCTTCCAGGTGGTCCCGAACGCCGCCGAGAAGGAATCGACCTTCATACAGCGCAACATCAACGCCACCCTCGCCGCCTACGGCCTCGACAACGTGAAGAAGAGCGGATATAAGGCGCAGACCGACGCCGCCGCGGGCCAGCTCCGTTCCGACGCCGAGACCACGGCGCAGATCCGCGTTCTCGACCCCAATATCATCTCGCCGACCTTTACCCAGCTCCAGCGCAACAGGCCGTACTACTCCTTCGATCAGCAGCTCTCCGTGGACCGCTACACGATCAAGGACACTCCGCGCGACACGGTCATCTCCGTTCGCGAGCTCAACCTCAGCGGGCTTTCGGAAGGGCAGCGTACGTGGGTCAACGACCACACCGTCTACACCCATGGTTTCGGCGTCGTCTCGGCTTACGGCAACACGACGACGTCGGACGGCGAACCGTCCTTCTTCCAGCAAGGCATCCCCTCGACGGGCGAACTCGGCAAGTACGAGCCGCGCGTCTACTTCGGAAAGTCTTCGCCCGACTATTCCGTGGTCGGTGCACCGAAGGGAACGACGCCGTGGGAGCTCGACTATCCGACCGGCGGGTCGAAGAACGGAGTCAAGTCCACAACCTATGCCGGCGACGGCGGCCCGAAGATCGGCAACGCCTTCTCCAAGCTCATGTTCGCCATCAAATTCCGCGACACGGACCTCTTCTTCTCCGACCGCGTCACGAAGGACTCGCAGATCCTCTACGACCGCGATCCCCGTGTGAGAGTTTCCAAGGTTGCGCCCTATCTGACCTTGGATTCGAGGGTCTACCCCGCCGTCGTCGACATGGACGGCAACCCCAAGACGCCCAAGCGCCTCGTGTGGATCCTCGACGGGTACACGACCACCAACCAGTACCCGTACTCGGCCCGTCAATCCTTGAACGAGGCCACGGTGGACGCGAAGTCCAAGGGCGCAGGCCAGTACGGGGAGTCTCCCGAGCAGGTCAACTACATACGCAACTCGGTCAAGGCGGTTGTGGACGCCTACGACGGATCCGTCAAGCTCTACCAGTGGGACAAGAAGGACCCGATCGTCAACGCGTGGTCGAAGGTTTTCCCGGGAACGCTGACTCCCATGTCGAAGATGTCGGGCGATCTGATGTCCCACATGCGCTACCCGGAAGATATGTTCAAGGTCCAGCGCACGCTCTTGTCTCGCTACCACGTGACCAACGCCAAGGAATTCTATTCGGGAGGGGACTTCTGGGACGTTCCGCAGGAGCCGACGGCGCCCAAGGGCTCGACGGAGGATCAGCCCCCGTACTACCTGACTCTCCAGATGCCCGGCCAGGACAAGGCGCAGTTCTCGCTTTCCACGGGATTCATCTTGGGCGGAGCGGACAAGCAAAATGTCATGACGGGATTCTTGGCGGTGGATTCGGAAGCCGGCAGCGAACCCGGCAAGGTTCGCAAGGGGTACGGGCAATTGAGGTTGATAGAGCTACCGAGGGACGTGACGGTACCCGGCCCAGGCCAGGCGGAGAACAACTTCCTGACAGACTCGAAGGTCTCGACTACCCTCAACCTTCTCAAACAGGGAGGGACGCAGGTCATCATGGGCAACCTTCTGACGTTGCCAATAGGCGGCGGGCTCCTGTACGTCCAACCTGTCTACGTCCAGGCATCTAAGACGAGCGGAAGCACCTCCTACCCGATCGCGCAGTACGTGCTGACGACCTTCGGCAAGGGAAGCAAGATTGGATTTGCGCCGACGCTCGAAGAGTCGCTCAACCAGACCTTCGGCGGTGATTCCGGTGCGCAGGCCGGCGACGCGAACGTTTCCGGGCACAAGGAGGCTCCGTCGGCGGATTCGAACAACAAACCGAAAGCAGATCCGGGTGCCTCGCCGAGCCCGAGCGGCTCTCCTTCGGCTTCGCCTAGCTCGCCCAGCGCGTCGCCGAGTGGGGGAGGGGCGACGCCGGCTGACGAGCTTCAGTCCGCGTTGAGCGACGCTCAGAAGGCAATGGAAGAGTCGAATTCGGCGATGAAGGAAGGCAACTGGTCGGCCTATGGCGAGGCGCAGAAGAAGCTGCAGAGTGCGCTTGAGCGCGCCGTCAAAGCTCGCCGAGAAACGGAGGGCGGCAAGTAGCGGCGGGCATCGCCTATGCGGCGGGCATCGCATCGCCTATGCGACCAAACTGTGGCGGGGCGGAGCCTGTAGCATACGCCCTGCCCTCAACGTGACACCTCACACTCCCTCCCTCCTTGCTAGCGGGCTTGGAACGTCGGTAGACTAGACGGGCCGACGCGGGGTGGAGCAGTTCGGTAGCTCGCCGGGCTCATAACCCGGAGGTCGTAGGTTCAAATCCTGCCCCCGCCACAGACAAAGGCCCGGACCCGTCAAGGTCCGGGCCTTTCCCACGCCCCGACGACGCGCTTCTCGTTTGAACTGCCGGATGAATCAGGCTTCTCCTGGTCTAAGAAGATTCCGGCAGCGCTCTTGAACGCGCGAAATTAGATCACGTAATTACTCCTGCTAAATGCTCTATTACTTACTATTATTTCTGTTATGAGTCTCAAGCATTCCGGATCCCAAAGCGTTCGTCGCGATGCCCCTTCGGCTGCGGTTTTGGATGTTTTCGTCGTGTGGCATCCGAACGACTTAGGCGGTGCCGATGTTTGCTCCACGCTTTTTGAGCACTATCACTCCGATTCTTTTTCAGGGTTGGCGGGCAGCGCTGTCGAAGTGTATGGCCGCTCGCTCCCTATGCCAGGCGGAAATGGTAATCTTCTTCCGATCGTCACGCCCAATGGAATTATAGGAGAGGAACGATTCTCGGCGCAGTCAGAAAACGCGCCGTTTTGTGTTGTGCTGCCGGTTGTTGGCAGGAATCTCGTACAAGCGTCCTTGGACGTCGGCTCACCGTGGGCTCGATACCTCGAAAGTGCCGTAAGACTCCGTGAAATGAATGCAGACAAGAAGACACAAACTCTTATTTTGCCTGTTCTTCCTGCTGTTTCGCCCGACTATTCAAATGCTCCCATTGTTGGCCGTCTCATGGGGAGGCAAGGCGTCAACCAGGGATACATTGAGTGTCTTCGAACCTCTAGTGAGGAGTCTTTCCCTGCCGCGAAAGGAGAATTGGCGAGAGATCTCGGGCAGGCAGTTATCCAAGGTCTTCTTCGTGACTCAAAGTTGTCCGATCGTTTGACAATATTCGTTTCACACGCCCGCTCGGACGCTCCCCGCGAAGATCAATTTGGAACGATGCCCACAGGCCCCGTCGCCAAGGTTGAGGCTGTGGCAAAAAAGACGAAACTGGCAACTTTCGTCGATGTTCACGACCTTCAAGCAGGAGTTGATTGGGACAGCGAAATCCGTGAGCGCGCTCGAAGAAGTGCGCTGCTTATGGTGCGAACAGATGCATATGCGAGCCGCGAATGGACGCAGTGGGAAGTTCTCGAGGCGAAGAAAGCGGATATGCCCATCGTCTGTCTAAGTGCGCTTTCCAATGGCGAGCAGCGTGGTTCTTTTCTTCTTGACCATGTCCCAACTGTCGCTTTTCGCGAGTCTGACATTGATAAAACCGATGCTCGGCAAGTGTACGAGGGAGATGCCGTTATTGTCTCTGCGCTCAATCGTCTGGTCGATGAGACTCTCAAGCGTGCTCTTTGGTTTCATCAAGACATTCCTTTCGCTGTCGAATGCGAGAAGGAGGCAGGCTTTGCGCAAGGACGCGAGGTTGGCATCGAAGCGAAAAGAATGAAAAACTCCAATAGCATCGGCTTCGACGCTGCACCCGCCCGTGCTCCCGAGCCTTTGATGCTTACGGCTTTCCTCGCCGAGCACAAGCAAAGATTCCCTGATGACACTCATCTTTGGCTTTTGCATCCCGATCCTCCCCTTCTTCCTCCCGAACACGAGGTCATGGTTGATTTATGCGTTCTTTCGGGGTATGAGAGAAAACACGTTCATCTGCTTACGCCTCGGACTTTCTTCGCTGCCGGGGGCACTCACGGTGATGGAGAACCGACGCTCCACACGCCCAATCTGGCTCTTCAACGTCCGCTCAGCGGCCTTATGCTCGGAATATCCATGGCTAGGAATGAAGACTTGGAGGCCCTGGGGCTGCACCCCGGCCATCTCCAGCTCGCTGTTGCGGAGGTTGCACAGATGGTGCTTTTAGCCGGCGGCGGAATCACCTATGCCGGTGCGCCTGGCACGCATGCTCCCGATCTCGCCACTCCCGTTCTCGACACCGTGAGACGCTATATCGAGACCGCGAAATTGGAGCGGCATCGCCACAATGGGACCAGCGTTGAGAATGTTGAGAGTCTTCACCCTGGTCGAATGTTCGAATTAACCGTCCCGTGCACCAGTGTTCTGACAGCGGACGTCCTTAAGCGGCTGGCAGACGCAGCCGACACGTTCGCTTCCACTGGACGAATTCAGGTTCTTGACGAGCGTGGCATTGCACAAGACGTTACAGAATCGTCGGCGTGGGAGAATCGCACTGCAGAGGAGACTTCGATGGCGTTGACACAAATTCGAAAACGCCTGCCTGAGCACTGCAACGCCAGGCTTGTCATCGGTGGGAAAACCACGCCTCGATCAAGCTTGAATCCGAAAGGTTACTCGGGCCGTCTCCCCGGGATCGTGGAGGAAGCACTTTATGCGGTGAGAGCAGGACAACCTCTTTTTATTGCCGGTGGTTTTGGCGGGGCTGCGGCTGTTCTCGCGAGTTTGCTCAGTCCCGAGGCAAAGCTTCCGATTGCGCGCGAGTCGATTGCCGCGATCGAGGCGAATTCTCAGTACAAATCGGCAATCGACGAGATTCTCGGCAGCTACGACGTCAGTCTTACAGGATTGGAGGAAACCGACAGAGTCAGAATGATGACGACCCAACGCGCTTCTGATCTTGCTGGCCTGATAGTCAAAGGACTCGCGAATCGAGACTGGGGTGCTTCTACACAGAGCGGTTCTTCGGGAGGACAGTGCTAATGGAAGGACTGAAGCTGTTTCTCAGTTACGTCGAAGATGACGAAGGAGAACGGATCACAGATCAATTGCATAACGCGCTTTCGGAATTGCATATTGGCTCGGTTATGGCCAAGCACAACATCAATCCAGGTGCAGACTGGGTTGAAACGATACGGAAGCATCTATGCGACAGCATCGCTCTTGTGTGTGTGGCAACCAGCGGCTATTCCAAGAGCGTCTGGGCTCAACAGGAGATTGGGTACGCGCTGGGGCGCAAATTGCCGGTTTTGTGGATCAGATACGCAAAGGATGAAGTGCCGCTCGGTTTTCTGGCTCATCAGCAGGCATTGGAACCAAAAGACGTTGCGAAACCCGCAGGGATAGCCGACGCTGTCCTTCAGTGGCTCGCTTCGAATGGTCAAACTTCTGATTTCATTGCCGACATGCTGATCTTTGCTCTGGAACAGTCGGAGTCTTATGACGATGCGCGTGCGTTAGTGAAGACTTTGGCGACGTTGAAAGGGCTGACGGGCAGTCAATGGAAGCGCGTAGAGGCCGCTGCGTCATTCAATAGACAGGTTGGCAATGCAGTGATCTGGACCAATCGCCATTCCGTCAACCCAGAAGACCAACCATCCGCTGTGGAGTGGTTGAAAACCGAACTTTCTGCGTCTCTTTCGGAAGACTCTTCTGATTAGCAGACATCTCCTTGAAGTCGAAGTCCGTATTGTCTGCGACCTAGTAGGGGATCGAGGTGTGGCCATCGTCCATGCCGACTTCCTTACGCAGGCCGCTTGGCAGCAGCAAATCACAGAAAACGTCGCATCTTGGTGAGTGCCCTGCCTCAAGGCGACGACGACCTCAACGCCCGATTTGTCGCGGCGGTGAAGAGGCGCTTTCTCCCGGAGCGCGGAGAGGCGCTTTCTACCAGAACGCCGGCGTAGATGCGCAAATCTCGAATGGAGAGGGATCCGAAAGGCAAGCCGAAAGCCTCGGGGCGTAAAGCTTTGGCTCGGGCGCCGCGCTCGCCGCTGAGGCTTGCGCGGCGCCCGGGGCTTGCCGTTTGCCGGGTGTATGTTGTGCGTCAGGCGAGGCTTGGCGCCCGCTTTGCCCGCCCGTTATATCCTGGCCGCGATGGATGGCGAAACTTCGACGTCGGCCCTTGGTCTCAGGCCAGCGAAGGCTGGAGGCCGAGGCTGCCGACGAGGTGGTCGCGATAGGCCTGCGAAGTGACCTCTTCCAGCCAAGCGCGGGCCGCCGCCAAGCGCTCGTCAAGCCCCAAACGTTCGATGACTTCCTCGTTGTTCTCGCCCTTGTAGAAACGGGCAAGGGCTTCGATCGCCTCTCGAGCCTGCCGTGCGTCGCGGGCCGCCTTGGCGTCCAGACGCTCGGAATACCAGGCCGAGTTCAGAATGTTCTCGCGCTCGAACTGTGCCCGGAACTCCGGGCTCGCCAAATTCCAGCCCTCGCGCGAGACGCCGTCGATCATGATCTCCAGCAGGGCCCGCAGCGGCGGCACGGCCCACTCGATGGAGCCGTCGGCCCGGTAGTGCTCCGCCACAACCTTGTGGGTGGTGACGATGACGTCCACCGAGTCGGCGAAGATCGCCTCGTCCTGCAGCTCGGGGCGCAGCATTTCCTCGGTGAAGACGATGTCGGGGTGCAGGAAGATCCGGCCGAAGAAGGTCGAGGCGAATGCCCGGTTCATGCGGTAGCCGAGGCGGGAGGCGTGAACTGTGCGGCCCTCGTATTCGAAGTCCTCGATCTTCTCGAGAAAGCCCCGCTTGACGAGATTGCGGGCGTTGCGCTCCTCGACGCTCATTCGCGAGAAGATTTCGGGGATGAGCAGGGAGATGTCATGCGCCACCTTGACCTTCGGGCCGATGTAGCCGGCGGAGGACAGCCAGCCGTCGTAGCCGCTGAGGGCGTAAGACAGCAGCGCGGCGTTGAGGTCGTATATGGCCGGCAAGGCGTTGAACGGGGCCTTGGTCAGGGCGCCCTCGCTTCCGGCGCCGGTCGTCGAGGGGGACTTCCCGGTCATGGACGAGATGAACTCCATGAACAGCTCGGGAAGCTCCATGTAATGGAGGGGGTTATACGCGCACAGCGGCGGCACGCCTTCTTCGGGCGGGTTGTTGCGGCGCCCCGCGGCGACGACGTCGACGCTGTGGCGCAGCGGCTTGTCCAGCGGAACGTCGCGGAAGAGGTGGTTGGACAGATCCGCCAGCGCCACGTCCTTCGGATTGGCGATGTCCGGGCGGACCTGGAGATAGCGCGGATTCTTGGTGGGCACCCCGTTCACCAGGCGCGGGTTCGCCGTGCAAACCCAGTAGGTTTCCTTGGCGGGGTCATCGGCCTTCGGCAGTTTCGCCGCGCGGTTGACCAGGTTTTGCATGGGCTCGGTGAAATGTGACAGCCCGGGGGCGTCCGCGGCCATTGCCCGGGCGTCGTCGGGCGTCAGCGGCTGGAAATTCGAGATGAAGAGGTCGGCGTCGGGGGCGGACATGTCAGATTCGGTCTGCTTGTCGTAACCGCGCACGATCGCGTCGTCGGGCCGCTGGAAGAGCAGGCTCTCGCAATTGGCCACGAACTTGCGTGAAAGCTCGGAATCCGGCGTCGATTCGAGCCCTCCGGGTGCGACGATCGAGGCGGTGATGTCGTCCTCGGTCTGAACCTTCGCGGCGGGCGAGAAATCCGGGCGCAGAGAAAGGAGGCGCCAGGCTCCGTCGTTTTCGAAGCCCACGCGAAGCATGTTGACTTTGATGACTTCGCCGTCCAGTCGCAGCGAGTTTCCCTTGCGGCCGTTGATGATTCCCACGGAAAAGTGGCTGCGCCAGTCCTTTCCCCAGCTGGGCTGGTAGAAGCGCTTGACGGTGAAAATAAGCTCCTTGATGTGGTCCGGGATGGATTCGAGGAAGGCGTTGTATTCGTCGGTGTACATAGACGACGGCGTCAGCAGCTTGATCACGCTTCCCAGCGAGCGACGCTCGGAAAGGATCGAGCGGTGATGCTCGCTCTTATTCGCCGGGTCGACGAAGCGGTCGGCGTAGTTGCCGTCGAGGATTCTCTGGACGGTGTCGAAATCTTCGTCGACGTCGCCGACGTAGGCTTCGCCGAATACGAAGGCGTCGAGGAGAGACTTGGATATCTCTGACTTTCCGCCGCCTGAAACTGTGGCGGGCTTGTGCGCCTGGGTCGACCATGGAGCCGTGCCCACCAGATGCCACTGGGTGGCGTCGCCCTCGCGGTGCTTGGCGTGCACCCGATAGCCTCCGGGTGCCACGTAGGTGTTGCCCACGAGCAACCGAATCGAGGATTCCCCGCCGTCGGGCCGCGTCCACGCGATCGTCTGGCTGCGCATGGAGTAGCGGGCCCCGCCGGGCACCAGCACCACTGTTGGGTCCTCGACGGCGACGGCCGAGCCGTCCTCGCGCACCTCGAAGCGGCCCGGGTTGCTTTCCACAACGTGTTCAAGGGTCAGGCCCTCGGGCGTGTGGACGTCGGTGAACTCTTGACCCAGGTTGTAGCGCGGGTAGGCGATGGCGCCGCCGGCGTGCTCCTCCTCGACGCAGCCGAAGAGGTTCGCCGAGTAGCCGATCTGTGTTTTCACTTCCTTCTTGCAGTAGCCGAAGTAGTTGTCCGCTACGACGGTGACGATGACGCCGCGCTCGTCCCGCGCCACGCACTTGAATGCCTTGCCTCCGTTGTAAAGCTCGTTCTCGTCTTTCCAGCACTGGCCGTCGCGGCGCTGGCGTTCGGTGGCATCCTCCCACGAGGGCAGGCCCAGCTCCTTCTTGGTCAGCTTCGTCAGATGCGGCGCGAGGACGACGCAGCCGGTGTGGCCGGTCCATGACTCCGGCGCGAGCGAAGCGTCGTTCTCGGGAAGATAGGGGTCGCCGCCGTTGCCGAAGATTCCCTCGACGAAGTCGAGATTCGAGACGAGACCGCCCGGGGCGATGAAGCGGATCTCCATCGACCGTTCGGCAGAGAAGCCGGGAACCTCGGGGACGACGATGGGACGCAGCAGCAGCGAGACAAAGCAGCGGGCGGGCTCGGCATGAGTCGATGCCCACGGCAGGGTCAGCAGGTCGTCCGGCGCGTCGACCGCGTGGGCCAACAGCCGCGCGAAGACGTCACGGTCCACGGCGATCTTGTCATCCGGGATGGGAAGGCCGCCTTCGGCGACGTGGAAGACGCCGGCCGTTGTGCGGCGGTCGTTTCGAGGGTTGTGCAGGACGCCTCCCAGCACTTTGTAGCTCTCGACGTAGTCGGAGACGAAGCTCGTGGAATCCGCCGGGAGCGATAGCGCGCGAGCCAGACCGGGCTGGTCGAGCACGAAAGTGGAGCGCGGCAGCTGGGGAGTTTCGGCGGCGCCCTCCAAGTAGGAGTCGAGGAAGTTCTGGATGCGCTGATCGGCAGCGCAGGGGCGATGCGCCAGACGGCGAGAAAGCTCGCGCTGGCGTGCCAATATCGGGGACATGAGGCTGTCCGTCTCGCTCTGATCGACCTGCGCCAAAGCGGGAATTCCCAGAAGCTCCAAGCGCAGGGCGATGGCGGAAGCAGTGGCTGCGTCTTTAATCGTCATGATATGAGCCTAGCGAATCCGGGAGCCTCTAACCTGTTACGTTCCGCCTAGAAAGACGAAACGCACGAAGTTCGGACGTCGCCAGGCGGTGCGAAGGCCGGGCGACGCGGAACGGCGTCGTGAAAGGCCGGCGTCGTGAAAAGCCTGCGTCGTAAAAGGCCGACGTCGCGAAACCGGCTGTGATGCGGCCCTCCAAGGTTTAGGCTGGTGACATGGACAGTCAATGGCGCCAGCTGGCTCAATGGATCGGGCAATCTAATCGCATCGTCTTCTTCGGCGGCGCCGGGGTCTCGACGGAGTCCGGCATACCGGACTTTCGCGGCGCCAAAGGGTTTTTCCATCAGGATCGTGAAATCCCGATCGAGCGCGTTTTGTCCATCGACTTCTTCGAGACGCACCCGCAGGCGTATTGGGAGTGGTTTGCACAGGAAAACGCACGCGAGGGAGTCGCGCCGAATGCCGCGCACAAGTTTCTGGCGGAGCTCGAAAAGAGGGGCTCGCTTTCCGCCGTCGTCACGCAGAACATCGACGGGCTGCACCAGTCGGCGGGATCCGAGCGGATTTTCGAACTGCACGGAAATTGGTCGCGCCTGCTGTGCACGGGCTGCGGACGGCGTTTTTCGATTGCCGATTTCGACGAGGCGCGGACGGGGGCGGTTCCCCGCTGCCCTTCATGCGCCTGCGTCGTTCGGCCCGACATCGTCTTTTACGGGGAGATGCTCGGCAGCGGCGTTCTGGAGGGCGCGGTTCGGGCGATCGCCGACGCCGACATGCTGATCGTCGCCGGAACGAGCCTTGTCGTGTATCCGGCCGCCGGCCTCGTCGACTACTACGACGGCGACCGCCTTGTGCTCATGAACGCCACGCCCACCCCATACGACTCGCGGGCAAACCTCGTCATCCGCGACCCGGTGGGAAAGGTGTTCGCAGAACTCGCCCGGGCCGTCTGACCGCGGCAGTTCGGCCACGGCCCTTGGCCCGATGCCTCCGGCAAGAGTCTGGCTCGCACAAAGCCTTGACGGATCTTAAACTATTCAGTGTGAGCATCGGGCTTGGACCGGTGCGCCGTATCTCAGGAGCCCTCCGCCAAGGCGGAGGGCTCCTCGTTTATTTCTTGGGTTTGCCCAGCTTTTATGGGTACATTGGTCAGCGAAAACGATTTTCTGTTCAAGTTCGTTCGTTTTCCCGTTCAAAAGGAGGCGGTCAACCGTCATGGTCAGCCTCGCAGACATCGCCGCTGCGACAGGGTACTCGAAGGCCACCGTGTCCCGGGTTCTCAAAGGAGACCCCACGTTCACCGTGCGTGAAGAAACGCGCAGGCGCATCCTTCAAGCCGGCAATGAGATGGGGTATTCCGTGCAGGGGCGTCGCGTAGGAATTCCGCAGGACGTGGCCGTCTTGGACAACATCGACCCCGAGCGCGGGCTGCAGGACGCCTATTTCTTTGAGATCCGCGAGGCTCTGAAGGCCAAGGCCGACGAACACAACATGAAGCTCACCCCGTTTCCCGACACGCGTTCTCTCGTGGGCGCGGGCAAGAAATTCGACGGTTTCATCTCCATAGGCCCGGCGCCGCTGGCCGACGACGATTTCACGGCCCTCAGCCAGGAGCTGCCGCATGGCGTGTTCATCGACATCAATCCGGCTCCGGGGCTGTTCCACTCGGTGCGGCCGGATTTGCAGCAAACGGTTCTTGACGGGCTTGACGCGCTGATGGCGGCGGGCCGTCGTCGCATCGCCTTTGTCGGCGGAACGGGCCACATCATGGGCCGGCATTTTTACGACGAGGAGCTTCGCCATTTGGCGTACTCGAACTGGGCGCAGCGTTTGGGCCTCGACGTCGATGGGCTTTCATACGTCGGCGGCGCCTTCACCGTCGAGAACGGCCGCGGCCTGACTGCCCGGCTGATCGCGGAAAACGAGGATCGCATGCCGGATGCGATCCTCGTCGCCGCGGACCCGCTGGCCGTGGGCGCATTGCAGGCGCTCGACGCCGCAGGCGTCCGAGTGCCTCAAGACGTCGCCGTCGTCTCCATCAACAACCAGGAGGTCTGCCAATACACCTCGCCGACGCTGACCTCGTTCGACATCGACTGCTCGGAGCTGGCGGAGTCTGCCATTCTCCTTCTCTCGGACTCGATCATCGGCCGATACTCCTCCTGTCACCACGTCCTTGTGTCGACGAAGCTCGTGGCTCGCGACAGCTTCGCCCCCGCGGGGTGAATGCGTGGCGGGTGCGGCACGGCGCCCTGGCCCCGTAGCCTCGCGGCCGGGCCCCGCGCCGCTGTTTGGCCGCCCGCATTCCAAGGTCGGGCAGACCGCCCGGCCCACGCCATGGGCCGGGGAGTTTAGATAAGCTCCAGATCGACGTCAAGCCGCAGCGGCCGGTCAGCGGGGATGTGGTATTTCTCGTGAACGGGCGACCCCCACGAGTCGTCCCCTCCGACGCCCATCTGCCCTGCGAGGAGCCGCAAATGCGTCAGGGGCGTTCTCGACGGATCGGCCAGCTCCCACTGGTGGGAGGCCTCCTCGATTTGCGCGGAAGAGTAGGGGAGCAGAGACACGTTGAGCGTCGATCCCTCCGCCGCGTCAAGCGCCGATCCGTCGGCGACGTGCCGCCTGACGCGCATTCCGTTTCCGGCGCCGTCCGTGATCTCGGCCCATCGCACGCCCCGGTGGTTCCCCGTTTCCTGGGGGACGAGGTAAGGGGCGTAGTCGCGCGCGGCGGTCGTCTCCCACACGCCGAGGCGTGCGCCCGAGGAGCGGTCCGCATAGGTTTCCTCGGGGCCCAAGCCGTAGTAGCGCAAATGCCTCAACTCACCGGGCAGAGCCCATTCGACGCCGAAGGCGGGGATCGTGGGCGCGTGCGCCTCGCCCGGATAGTCGGCGGTCAGACGTATGCACGCGGCCGAGTCGATCGCGTAGCGCAGGGTGACCCGGCTCCTGGCCGGAGTAGCGAGTTCGTAGATGTAGGCGACCGCGACGCCCTCTTCGGAGGCGTCGACGGCGACGTCGACGCACCGCGCATAGCGACCGGCCGCCGCCCACCGCGCCCGGTCGAAGCCGTGGCCCGCGCCGCGGTCGTTGTCGGTCAGCGGCCTGAACGTCGTGATTCTGGGCGGGCGCAGCACGTACTCCCTGCCGCTTTTTGTCCACGAGACGATCCCGCCCTGGGTCCGCGAGAGCAGAGCCTCCCGCGAGCCAACTCGCAGGCCGACGTTCCAGCGCCCGACGGTGACCGCGGGGCTTGGCGCCCCGTCGGCCGACGCCGCGCCCCCTTCGTCGCCCGGCGACGGAACCGCGGTCGCCCTCCCTGCCTCCGCCGTGGTTGCGGCGCCGTGCGCCTCCTCGCCGACGTCGCGCGTCTCCTTGGCTGCTTTCCCCGGTTTCGCGGGGACGCGCACGGTGTGCTGGCCGAAGGCGATTTCGTGCCCGGCCGGCGCCCACAGAGTCTCTTCGGCAAGGCGCACGCCGACGTCGTAGGTGAGTTCGACGCCGGGCGTCTGACCCTCGACGCTCGGCCACGGGATGGGAAACTCATCGGCGTTCCCCGCCGGAACGTCGAACCGGTGCGTTCGGGACCAGACGCTCACGCCGTCTGCGAGGAGGCTGGCGACGAACTCGCAGCTTGCGGTTGAAGCGAAGAGATTGTCATTGACGACGCGCACGCCCGCGGGGCTGGGGAAGAGGCGTATGTTGGAGTAAACCTGTTTGACCTCCGCCGCCTTCGGGGAGATTGAACGGTCGCCGAACAGCAGGCCGTCGCCGGAGAATTCGTAGTCGCACGGGCGGTCCGCGAATCCCCCTCCATACTCCAAGCAGCCCCGAAGCTCGCCTTGGGTTTCGTCGGCGTGCTCCTTCCACAGGGCCTGGTCGATGAGGTCCCAGATGAACCCGCCCTGGTAATGCGGATACCGTTCCAGATCCGTGTACTCGAACAGGCCTCCGACGGAGTTCCCCATGGCGTGCATGTACTCGCACGAAATGTAGGGCTTGCTTGGGGAGTGCGAGACATAATCCTCGATCTCGTCCGGATGGGCGTACATGCGGGATTCTATGTCGGTGACGTCGTCGTACTCGCGATTCCAGGTGACTCCCTCGTAGTGGACCGGGCGGACGGGGTCGAGCTCGTGCGCGCGGCGGTACATGCTTCGGAACACCTCGCCTCCGTAGGATTCGTTGCCCAGGGACCAGATGAGGACCGACGGATGGTTGTAGTCGCGGTGGATCATCGATTCGACGCGGTCGACGCAGGGGCCTTCCCATTCCATGCGCGATCCGGGGATCGCGGTTTCCGGCGTTGCGACGTCGCCGGGGACGTTCCACGAGCCGTGGGTCTCCAGATTGGCTTCGTCGATGAGGTAGACGCCGTAGCGGTCGGCGAGCGCGTAGAAGCGCCGGTCGTTGGGATAGTGGCTCGTGCGGATGGCGTTGATGTTGTGGCGCTTGCAAAAGACGATGTCGTCGATCATCTGCTGCTCCGTGAGGGTGCGTCCCTTGTGGCAGTCAAATTCGTGCCGGTTCACGCCCTTGAAGACGATTCTCTTCCCGTTGAGAGTCATGATTCCGTCCTCGACGGCGAATCGCCGGAATCCTATGCGCTGGGAAACGGTCTCGACGACGTCGGAGACGGCTTCGCCCGAGGACGCCGCGGCCTCCGAGGCGGCGTCCGGCCTGGTCAGCGTCAACGTGAGCGTGTACAGGGCCGGGTCTTCGGCCGACCACGGCCTGATCCCAGAAAGTTCGCCCGAGGACATTCGGGTGCGGCCCTGCTGCCGCGCCGTCGATTGCCACACGACGGCGCCGGCGTCGTCCGTGAGGACCGCCCGAACGTCGCCCTGCTCCTCCGGTTCGGCGACTGCGGCGTCGATGTTGAGCGAACCGGCCCCGGCCAAGTGGTCGTAATCGGCGTTCACGCGCAGATTGTCGAGGTGCGTGCGAGGCTTGCGGGTCAAAACGACGTCGCGGAAGAGGCCGTGGAAACGCCACGAGTCTTGGTCCTCCAGCCATGAGGCGCTCGAGTGTTCGAAGCAGGCGACGGTCAGAACGTGGTCCGCGGCCGAGGGGTCGATGTCGGCGCCCTCCCGCCCGAACAGGATGCCGGTGACGTCGAACTCGCTCGGGGTGTAGCCGTCTTCGGCGTATCCCACGAAGGCGCCGTCGAGCCACACGTATATGGCCGTCGCAAATCCCTCAAAGTCAATCGTGACGTTGCCGCCGTTCGCGGCTTCGGCGAGGGAGGGGTCCAATCGGAACTCCCTGCGGTAGAGGGCAGCGTGGTTGAGTCTGGGAATCTTCGGCGCTTGAGGGTCTTCGTGCCCGTCCCAGGGCATCTGAATATTGACGTAGGCGGGGCGCCATCCCCCTTCGGTTTCCAGGGTCGAGGGGACGTCGATTGTTCGGAAGTTCGACGTTTGCCCGTCGGCTTTCGCGAACTCAGGATTCTCGACGTCGATCTCGCTCGCCAGGACGGTGCGGAACGTCCAGGCGCCGGCCAGACTCTGCGTCGGCGAGTCCGATGCGTGGTCTGAGTGGGAAGGCAGGCGATTGACGGCGAAAACGGCGGGGTCCTCAAGCCAGGAGGATTTCGCCTTGGAAGCCGACGGGACGGAGGCCGACGCCGGGAAAGGCGCGGGCAATGAAGACGGGGCGGGGAACGGTGTGGGCATTGGGATCTACCTCCAGTGGTGCATCACGTCGTTGTCGTTAAGGTAAACCGGTTAGCTGCAAGTGTAAACCTGATCCTGTGTGCGCCGCAACGAGTTGGTTTTCTTCTGGACAAATGGGAGATTGACAGCTAAAACTAAGGTAATCTTTGTTTACCTGAATAGGTAATCGATTGTCTGTCGGCGGGGCGCGGTCGACCGCGGTCCGCTCTTCGAAGGAGAAGAAGATGTCCACTACAACCACGAAGGGGGCCCCGCGGGGAAGAATCGTCCAGCGAATCTCATACGCTGTGGGCAACCTTGGGCAGGCGGCGTTCTACAACGCGCTCAGCACCTATTTCGTCACGTACTACGCCGCCCAAACCCTGTTCTCTCACTACGGCAAGTCCGAAGCGAAAGCGCTGATCGGCATAATCACAGCCCTTGTTTTCATCATCCGCATCGCGGAGATCTTCCTCGATCCCCTGCTCGGAAACCTCATCGACAACACCAACACGCGCTTCGGCCGCTTCCGCCCGTGGCAAGTGATCGGCGGCGTCGTCTCTTCGGTCCTCATGTTCGCGATCTTCACCGGGCTGTTCGGCCTCGTAAACGTCAACAAAACCGTTTTCATCGTCGTTTTCATCATCGTCTTCATCCTGCTCGACGTCTTTTACTCGATCCGCGACATCTCCTACTGGGGAATGATCCCCGCCCTGTCGACCGAATCGCACGAGCGCGGAGTCTTCACTGCCTTGGGAATGTTCACGGGGGCGGTGGGCTACAACGGAATCACCGTCGTCGTCATCCCGATCGTCAGCTTCTTCAGCGGGCTCTTCGCGAGTTCCTCGGGGCAGACCCAGGCGGGGTGGACGGCATTCGGGGCGATCATCGCCGTCCTCGGCATCGTCACGGCGCTCGCGGTCGCCTTCGGAACCACCGAGCAGGAGAGCGCGCTGCGGGCGAAGGCGAAGAAGAACACGAATCCGTTGCAGGCCTTCGTCGCGATCGCCCGGAACGATCAGCTGCTTTGGGTGGCGCTCAGCTACCTGCTTTACGCCGTCGCCAATGTGGCCACCACGGGATTCATGCTCTATCTCTTCACATTCGTTCTGAGGATGCCCAGCGAGTATTCGATCGTCGGCGTCATCGCCTTCGTTGCGGGCTTGGCCACGACGCCGCTCTACCCGCTCATCAACCGTCGCGTGCCTCGGCGCAGTCTTTACTTAGGCGGCCTGGGCATGCTCATTGCGGCGTACGTGCTCTTCATCCTGTTCTCGAGCAACGTCGTCGTTGTATTCGTTGCCCTCGTGCTGTTCTACGTCCCCGCGACCTTCATTCAGATGACGGCGATACTTTCGCTGACGGACTCGGTCGAGTACGGCCAGCTGAAGACCGGAAAGCGAGACGAGGCCGTCACGCTTTCCGTACGGCCGATGCTCGACAAGATTGCGGGCGCGGTTTCCAACAGCATCGTCGGCTTCGTTGCGATCGCCGCCGCGATGACCAACGGGGCCGACCCCGACAGCCTCACTGCGGGCAACATCCAAACATTCAAAACGGCCGCGTTCTACGCTCCTCTCGCTTTCATCGTCCTCTCGGCCCTCACCTTCATGTTCAAGGTGACGCTGAGCGAAAAGGCCCACGAGGAAATCGTCGCTCAGCTGGAGGCCAAGCTGGGAGAGGAGGGCGATGGGGAACGCGACGAGGAAGGCAGCGCTAAGGCCGAAAAGGAAGGTTGCGTTAAGGCCGAAAAGGGGGTCTGAGGCTCGGATCCGGCAAAAGGCCGAGGCCGGCAAACGCCTCTGAGCGGGTGTTTCGGAGGGCCGCTCTCTGGGTCCCCATCGTGAACCGGCGGGTTTGACGGTGCGCGAGCCCGCCGGTTCGCCTCGCTTCATCCTGTCGATCGGAAAGCCAGGCGCGACGGAAGAAACGGATGGAATTGCGGCGGGACTGAATTTCGGCGGCTCCCGCATGCGACGGGTACTAAAAACTGCAACTAAGCCTTGACGTCGCCGTATCCGCGAAGGATGCTCTTCATAATTGACTACTGATCGGTAGGGTCCGCTTGGCGGTCCGGGCGGCTGAAAGGTCCGGGCAAAGGGCGGCCCCGAAGGCTTGAGGAGCCCACCATGTCCAACACATCCCATTCATCGAATCTGTTCGCGCGCATCCGTGAACGCATCGCGCGTCGAACCGACGACGTCGCCGATGAGCCCGACTGTGTCGCCCGTAGATCCGGCGGCTCGCAAGTTCCTCGTCGAAAATTCGCGGGGCGCCTCGAGGATGCAGGAATCTACGGGCGTCCTCTCGGGGCCGTGCACGGGGGGCCGTCGCTTCGACGCAGCGGTCGGCCGGCCTGGCGCGGCTCTTTCCCGTTCGGGCTTGGGCGCCTGCCGTCCAGACGGAGCGTCCTTCCGTCTAGGCTCGGAGCCTCGCCGTCTCGGCTCAAGGTCGCCGTTGCGGCGTCGGCCTTCTTCGTTGCCTCGGCGATTGGCGCGCAAGCCAGCGCCGGCCAGGCTGGCAAGGGGTCTGCGCCATCCGGCGCCCTCGCCCTGGCCGCGGATGCCCGGGGCGCGGTCTCGAAGGGCGCGGCGGCAAAGGCCAATCCGGGCGGCGTCGCCCGCGATGCGGCGTCGGCCTCCCACAAAACGTCGGCCTCCCACCAGGCGTCGGCGGCCCGCGCGAAGCCGGCGACCGTCCCCGCCGGGAAATACGTCGCCCTCGGGGACTCTTACGCCTCGGGTGAGGGCGTCCCTCCGTACGCCGAAGGGACCGACGAGGCGAATGGAAACCGATGCCACCGCTCGTCTTCCGCGTACGCCCACCGAGTGAGCGGCCAGGCGGGCAAAACACTCGACTTCGGAGCCTGTTCCGGGGCCCGCACCGGCGACTTCTACAACGCCAAGTCCGCCTGGGGAGAGCCGGCGCAGCTTTCGCGGCTCGACGCCTCAACGGGCCTCGTGACGTTTGCGATCGGCGGCAACGACGCCGGCTTCAGCAGGGTTCTCAGCGACTGCATCGGAGGCAAGAGCCTCCTTCCGTTCGTCGCGTGCAGCACCGACCGGGCGGTGACCGGCCCAGTCGATTCCGCCATCGACGCTCTTCGAGGCAAGACGAAGAAAGAAGGCCTCCGCAGCTACGACTCGATCGCGGCAGACATTCGCTCGCGAGCCCCGAGCGCGACGGTCGTGGCAGTGGGCTATCCGCGCATTTTTCCCGCCGGCGGCGGAACGGGCGGGCCGATTCCGGGGCGCTGTCAGGGCGTGAAAAAGGTGGATCAGCGGTGGATGACGGCGAAGACCGACGAGCTCGACGCCGCCCTCAAGGCCGCCGCGCTGCGCCACGGCTTCCTGTTTGCAGACACGGCTTCCGCGTTCGAGGGGCACGAGCTGTGCGGATCGAACGGATCGTGGATCCATGACATTCTCAACGACGGACGCTTCCACCCGACCCAGGCGGGCCACTCGGCCACAGCGGAGGCCGTGACGGGAACCCTGGGAGGCTTTGGCGGCCAGTCGGATTCGTCGGGTTCCGCAAAGGCCGGAAACTCCAGGGCTCGGGATGCCAAAGCGGGAGGCGCCCGGGCCGAGGGCGTCCAGGCCCGAGACGACCGGGCTCGTAAAGAGCTCCGGGTTGCCGCCGATCGGGCGGACAATGAGCGGCCCGCAGGCGCAATCGCGGTTGCGCGCGACGGAGACCGGATGTCGCTGGACGCCTCGGCTTCGACCGACGCCGACGGGAAGGTCGTCCACGTCGACTGGTATGTCCAGCGCTCCGACGGCGGCGAAACGGTTGTCTCCGGGGCCCGGACGTCGATCCGAATTCCCTCGGCGGAGAAAGCGACAGTGACCGCCGTCGTGACCGACGACCGCGGCATGGAAGACTTCGTCACGCGGCATGTGCCCGCGGCGAAGCAAGCTCCGCGCGTTGCGAAAGGCGACGGCTCACGGCGTGGACGCGCGGCCAAGACCGAAGGCGGTTACGCGGTCAAAGCCGCGACAGAATGTCCGCCGTCGTGCGAACCTTCGCGAAGCCTCCGGCGGCGAGGTTCATCGCCGTCGCCCGCATGAGGTTTTCCGCGCTCTCCCGCAGCCGTCCGAGGCCGGGGATCTCGACGTCGATGTCGAACGTTCGCGTGGCGTCGAAGGCAACCGTGACGTCGTACCCGAGGTTGCCGGCCATCCGCGCCGTCGTCTCGACGCACATGTTCGTCTGGATTCCGCAGAGCACGAGCGACTCGATGTGCGAACGGCCAAGCCACGCGTGAAGATCGGGGTTCCCGTAGAACGCCGAGTTCACGTGCTTGGAGATCGTGAGGTCGGCCTCGGCTCGGGCGACGGCCTCCTTCAGTTCGTTGCCTGGGCAATCGGGGTGGAGCGGAGAAAGCGGGTTGGGCGAGTCGTGGCGGACGACGACGAGCGGACCGAGCCGCCTCTCCGCCCATTCGTCGATGAGCTGCGAGGCGTTGGCCTCGGCGTGCGGATTCGCGGTCGGGCCGTAGACGCCGTGGTCGAAGCCTTTTTGAACGTCGATGACGATGAGGGCTGGGTTCTTTCTTTCCATGGCTCAAGGAAACCAGCGCCGACGCGAGGCCGACAGTGGCACGAATGCCGCCTGTCGATAAGATTCTGCCATGAAGGTGCGAGTGGTCCTTTTGCCGGGGATGCGGGGCTTTGACCTCTGTGCCGCGCTCGAGGTCTTCGGCGGCGACCGGCGCGACAGGGGAGTGCCGCTCAACGACGTCGCCGCGGTCTCTCCTTCGCCCGAACCCGAACTGGAAGGCGGCCTGCGCATCCGGGCGCTTCCGCTCCAGGAGGCCGACGGCTCCGATCTGCTCGTCATTCCTGGATTCGCCGACCCGCTCGGGGCGGTCGATCCCGACGTCGTCCGCGCCGTCTCCGGCGGAGGCGGCGTCGCCCCGTCCGCCGCCGCCCGGGAAGACGCCGCCCGTCCCGGCACCGCCAGGTCCGGCGTCGTCCGAGAGGACGTCGTTCGCGCCGCGGCCCTCGTGCTTCGGCTTCACAGCTCCGGAACGCACATCGCCTCCCTGTGCACAGGGGCCTTTCTCCTCGCGGCGACCGGCTTGCTCGACGGCGCCGACGCAACGACCCACTGGCGTTTTTGCGACGAACTTCAACGACGGCACAAGAGGGTGCGGGTCGATCCGAAGGTGCTCTACACGCACGACGCCGCACGGCGGCTGTGGACCTCGGCGGGGGTAGCCGCCGGAATCGACGCCTGCCTGGCGATTCTGGCTCAAGAGTGCGGATCGGCGGCAACGGCCGCCGTTGCCCGATCGATGGTTCTGCCGGCGGTCCGCCCGGGAGGCCAGGCTCAGTTCATCCCTCCGTTGAGAGGCGAAACCGAGGGGAGGGCGAGCGAGGGCGAAGAACTGCGAGCGGCGATTCTGCGCGATCTCGCAGCCCCGTGGACGGCTCAGACGATGGCCGATTGCGCACACACGTCGCCGCGCACATTGCATCGGAGGTTTCTCGCCGAGACCGGGATGCCCCCGATCCGGTGGCTCATCTCCCGCAGGGTGGCGGCCGCGCAGGAGCTTCTGGAGACGACGGCGCTCGGCGTCGAGCAGATCGCCAGCCGCGTGGGCTTCGGCGGCGCCGTGTCCATGCGCAAACATTTCGTCGCCTCCGTCGGAGTGCCGCCGATCGAGTATCGCCGGGCCTTTCAACGCGACGGCGCCGCTTCCCATCGGTGACGGGCCTTCCCGGTGATTCCCTCCGTCGGCAGCGCAGTGAACGGAATTCCGGGACGCTAGTTGTCTGACGGGCAATATGCGTCTCTTTGTCCGTTTGCCGGACGATTGGGGGGACGCGGGACTCGCCGTGTTTTATAGTTGGGCAATGTTGACCAACTCCGTTCTCATTGCCGTGGTTGTCATGCTGGCCCTCTCGCTGGTGCGCGTCCACGTCGTCGTCGCCCTTTTCATCGGCGCAATCGTAGGCGGATTGCTAGGCGGCCTCGGCCTGGACGGAACGCTGGTCGCCTTTCAGGAGGGGCTCTCGGGCGGGGCGAAGATCGCCCTCTCCTACGCCCTCCTCGGCGCCTTCGCGATGGCCGTGGCCAACTCGGGGCTTCCCAAACTTCTCGCCGATGCGCTCATCTCGCGGATCGGCGAGGAAAACGCGTCGCGCGAACGCGTGCTGACCGTCATGAAGTACACGATGCTCGGCGGGATTCTCGCCATGTCGATCATGAGCCAGAATCTCGTTCCCGTGCACATCGCATTCATCCCGCTGCTCATTCCTCCGCTTTTGACGGTCATGAACAAACTGCGGATCGACCGGAGGCTCGTGGCCTGCGTCTTGACCTTCGGCTTGGTGACCACCTACATGTATCTGCCGATCGGATTCGGCAGCATCTTCCTCAACGACATTCTTCTTGGCAACATCCGCAAAGCCGGAATGCGGACCGACGGCGTCAACGTGATGGCGGCCATGGGGATTCCCGCGCTGGGAATGGTCGCCGGCCTCCTCGTCGCCGTCTTCTTCTCCTATCGAAAGCCCCGCGATTACGCCGACGTGGCGATCGACGGCTCGAAGTCCGTCGGCAGCGGCGTTTCCGAACTGGACGCGGTCATCGCCGACGACGGCTCGGACGGCAGCGCCTCCGGCGGCCAAACCGGTGCGGGCGGCTCGGGCAAATCCGGTGCGGGCAGGCGCGGTTTGGCCGGTTTGTTCGGCAAGGGCCGCACCAGTGGCTCGGGCGGCGATTCTGACGAGTTGAAAGAAAAGGGGGAGGCTCGCCCATCCGCCTATCCCATCGTCATGTCGCTTGTCGGAATCGTTGCGTGCTTCGGGGTGCAGCTGTGGATGAAGGCGTCCGGAGCCGAAGCGGACGGTCTGCTCATTGGATCGCTCGTGGGGTTGATGGTCTTCCTCGTCACCGGTGCGGTGCCTTGGCGCGACGCCGACGACGTCTTCACCCAAGGGATGAAGATGATGGCCGTCATCGGGTTCATCATGATTTCGGCCCAGGGCTTCGCCGCGGTAATGGAGGCCACTGGCGACGTCAAACCCCTCGTGGCCGACATCGCCAAAGTGTTCGCGGACAATCGGCCGATGGCCGCGTTCGCCATGCTCCTAGTGGGGCTCATTGTCACAATGGGGATCGGCTCGTCGTTCTCGACCCTTCCGATCATCACGGCGATCTACGTTCCGTTGTGCGTGTCCCTGGGCTTTTCGCCGCTCGCGACGGTTTCCATCATCGGCACCGCAGGAGCTCTGGGCGATGCGGGGTCTCCCGCCTCGGATTCGACCCTCGGCCCGACGGCGGGGCTCAACGCCGACGGCCAGCACGACCACGTGCGCGACACCGTCATACCGACCTTCCTCCACTTCAACCTGCCGCTGCTCGCCGCCGGTTGGATTGCAGCCATGGTGCTGTGAGCGCGGTGTTGCGCTGTCGCCGCCGGGATGGAGGCGACAGCGCCGCCAACCGTGCAGCGAGCGGTCTTAGGGCGCCCTGGCCATACACGGGGACTGTCCGGGCGCGCCGACACCGAGGCGGGCTCACTCCGAGGCGGGTTCACATGCCTGCGAGGGCGGAGAATAGCGCGGCGCGCCAGCAGGCCCAATCGTGGCCGCCGCAAAACTCCTCGACGTCGATGCCGGGGACCCTGGCAGCGAGTCGGTGCGCCAGATGCGCTGTGCCCTCGAGCGCGCCGACGTCGATGCGAATCGAATCCCAAGGAGCTTCCGCCAAGGGGCCCGCCAGGTCGAAGCGCCACAGGGAAGGGGATTGGGCAACGACGTGGCGAACCTGCCCTTCGGACAGAGCAGCCGTCCACAGGGCGCTCAGCCCGCCCAGGCTTTGCCCGGCCGCCCAGGTGCTCTCGCCGTCGTGTGCCACGTTGTAGCGGCTGCGAAGCTCGGGAAGCAGCCAATCGAGGACGGCATCAACCTGGCCGCAGGGAACGCCGAGGCTTTCCCACCGGTCGCCCTCGCCGCCGGCGTCGAGCATCGCCACGTGGAGCGGGGCAATGGCCCCGGAGGCGATTGCGGCGTCGAGAAGCCGAGGGAGTTCGATGTCTCGCGCCCACGTGCCGCCGTCGAAAAGCAGGAGCAGCGGTGTGGGGCGGTCGAGATCGGGAACGTCGGCCTTGGGAACATAGATCCATGCTCGCTCGCAACCGTCGGAGATCTGTTCGACGCCGCCTCGCAGCGCAAGCTCGCCGCCCTTTTGTGCGCCGCGGCTGCGTGGCGGACGCAAGTCTCCGGACCGGGTGCATTCTCCTTGACCGGCGGCTTCGCCTCCGGTGCGGCGCCCTGCGTCCGAGCAATCGGCCTCGTGCCCGACGTCGCAGCGCCAGAGCTCCGGAGGAGCCTCCGGACCGGCGGCCAGCGAGAACTCGCCCGCCGTCGATCGCATGGCCTCGAAAGAACGTCGATCCAAGCTCGACGATTCGAGCGCGGACACGCGCACCGGCCCGTATCCGCGAGCCGCTCTCCAGGGGGAATCGCTCGGATCCGCCGCGCTTGTCGCAATCCTGTATGAGGCGCGCCAACTTCGTGGAAGCTTGACGGTGAGCGCCCATATTCCGGTTCCGCCGAGCCGTGAAAACTCGGCGTTCTCGATGCGCTCCGGTTCAATCAGATCTGCGAGCCACAGCAGAACGTTCCGGGCCGACGGCGCTTCGACGAGCCACGTGTACAGGGCGTCGCGGCCGTAAGGCGTGACAATTGGGTTGGGACGCGAAAGGCCCTCGGCCAGGAGCCTCTCGAAATCGTGGGATTGGCGCGCATATGCGGCTTCGATTGGGCCGGTGACTCGCTCGATGGAGGCCGAGTGGATCGGAACGTTGGCCTCGATCTCTCGGTGGGCCCTTCCATGCCTGTCGCGCCAAAGCTTGGGCTGACGGTCAAACCTCATGAAAATCGCCCCGCTGCCCGCTGGCAACAGTTGCCCCGCTGTCCGCTGGTCGCGATCGCGCCGTCCTGCCGAAGGCCTGTTTCGAATCGGCTAGGCGCCTGTGGAAACAGCTTAAGGCGACGCAGCGGACGCGTTTGAAGTTGACGCCGAAGGCTCCGAAATCTCGCGTGGGTCGGGCAACGCGAACGTCGCCCGACCCACATATCGCCTCGCTCTTGCAGTCAGCCTGCGACTGACTCAGCTCAGCTGGCCTCGAACGGCCTTTGCCGCGCTCACGAGGTTCTCGAGGGTCGCCTTGGTCTCCGGATACGCTCTCGTCTTCAGGCCGCAGTCGGGGTTGACCCACACCCGGGAAGCCGGAATGGCCGCGACGGCGGCCTCAATGAGCTCGGTGAGCTCCTCTGTCGAGGGAACGCGCGGGGAGTGGATGTCCCACACGCCGGGGCCTATGCCGCGAACGTAGCCGTGCTCGGCGAGCTCGGGAAGGATCTCCATGCGAGAGCGCGCGGCTTCGATCGACGTGACGTCGGCGTCGAGGGCGTCGATGGCGTCGATGATCTGCCCGAACTCCGAATAGCACAGGTGGGTGTGGATCTGCGTCGAGGGCTCGGCGACGGCGGTGGCCAGGCGGAAGGAACCGACGGCCCACGCGAGGTAGGCCTCGTGCTCCTCCTCGGCGAGCGGAAGCCGCTCGCGCAGCGCCGGCTCGTCGACCTGGATGATTGCGGCTCCGCCGGCCTGGAGGTCGGCGATCTCGTCGCGCAGCGCCAGGGCGACCTGGTCGGCCACCTGGGCGATCGGAAGGTCGTCGCGCACGAAAGACCACGCGAGGATTGTGACGGGGCCGGTGAGCATTCCCTTGACCGGACGGTCCGTCAGGGATTGGGCGTAGGCCGTCCACTCGGTGGTCAGCGGCTTGGTGCGGGCGACGTCGCCCCAAAGGATCGACGGGCGTGTGCAGCGCGTGCCGTAAGACTGCACCCAGCCCTGCGACGTGACCGCGAAGCCCTCGAGCAGCTCGGCGAAGTACTGCACCATGTCGTTGCGCTCCGGCTCTCCGTGGACGAGGACGTCCACGTCAAGGCCCTCCTGAAGGGCGATGACGTCGGCTATCTCCGCGCGGATCGCCTCGAGGTAGCCCGCTTCGTCGATTTCGCCGCGGTTGAAGGCCGCACGGGTCTTGCGGATCTGCGGAGTCTGGGGGAAGGAGCCGATCGTCGTCGTCGGCAGCGGCGGAAGCCCAAGCCTCTCGCGCTGCTTCGGCTCGCGCTCGGCGTACTCGACGCGGGTTCGCAGCGACTCGTCGACGGCCGCGACCCTGTCGCGCACGTCTTCGCGGACGACGCCGGCGCTGCGCGAGCGCCTGGCGAGGATGTCCTCTGACCGCCTGACCTCGTCGGCGATCGTGCCCCAGCCCTCGGTGAGTCCCGCGGCCAGGACGACGACCTCGCGCACCTTCTGGTCGGCGAAGGCCAGCCACTCGTGGAGGTTCGCGTCCAGCTCGGGGTCGTCCCACTTTTCCACCTCGGTGTTGTACGGGACGTGCTGGAGGGACGTCGTGGTCGAAACGCTCACTCCCGCCGCGCCGAGGGGCTCGAGGGCTTGGAGGGAGCGCTCGGCCCGCCCGAGGTCGGCCGTCCAGATGTTGCGTCCGTCGATCACTCCGGCCACGAGCACGACCTCGGAGAAGTCGACGCCGGATCCGGCGAAGGGCGCGAGCTGGCCGGCCGCGGCGTGGATCGCCTCGACTCCCGTCTGGGTCAGGGCGGGGATCGCCTGGCTGGCGTCGCCGTAAGGCGTGGTGACGAGGATGTTCGGGCGCGGGTCGACGGCGGCGAGCTGCTGCCACGCCCGGAACGCCGCGGCGATGAGGTCGCTGCGCGCCGCCGGAAGGTTGTCGGAGGTCAATGCGGGCTCGTCGAATTGCACCCATTCGGCCCCCGCGGCGGCCAACTCGTCCAAAAGCTCGGCGTATGCGTCGACGACGTCGTCAAGCCGGTCCAGCGGCGAAAATTCGGCGGGGGCGCCGTCGGCCGCCTTGGCGAGCGCGAGGTACGTCACCGGGCCGACCAGCGTGGGGCGGACGTCGAAACCCGCCTCCCGCGCTTCGGCGAAGCGTTCGACGACGCCGCGGTCCGCCAGCCCGATAGGAGTTTCGGGGCCGATTTCAGGGACGAGGTAGTGGTAGTTCGTGTCGAACCACTTTGTCATCTCCTGCGGCGGCGCCGTGTCGTTGCCGCGGGCCAGGGAAAAGTAAAGGTCGTATCCCGTGCGCCCGGCAAAGCGTTCGGGAATGGCGCCGAGGAGCACCGTGACGTCGAGGACCTGGTCGTAGAGCGAGAACGATTCGGGAATCGAGGCGGCCTCGGTCAGGCCCAGCTCGCGCAGCCGCTTGTAGCTCGCCAGGCGAAGGCCGCGCTCCGCGCTCCGCAGCTCGTCCGCGTCGATTTTCCCCGCCCAATAGGATTCGACGGCGCGCTTGAGCTCGCGGGAAGGCCCGATCCTCGGGTACCCAAGGATTGTCGCTGAGGGGAAGCGGGGTGATGTCATGAGGATTCTCCAGGTGTTTGATAGGGGTTGACGGTCCGCTCGCGTCGCGGGCCCGCCGGTTGACGGACGACGTCGCGTTGCGGGGCGGGCCTAGCTTTCGGAGGGCTTGACGCCTGCAGAGGGCTCGACGCTTTCGGCAGGTTCGACGAGCCCGATCTGCTCGAGCAAGGCCAGAGCGGGTTCGGGTTTGTTGTACGTGTACAGGTGCAGTCCGGGCGCGCCGGATTCGAGGACCTCACGGGCGATGCGCGCGGCCTCGGCGACGCCGCAGAGAGAGGCGGTCTCGGCGTTGTCGGCCGCCCTCAAACGCTCGACGAGCGAATCGGGGGGCGTTATTCCGGTCAGATCGGACGTGCGCGAAAGCCTCCGAAGGTTCGAGGGGACGAGGAGGCCCGCGAGGATGGGTATGTAGACGCCGGCCTGCCGGGCCTTGTCGACGAAGGAGATGTAGGTCTGCGCGTCCCAGAACAATTGGGTGATGGCGAAGCTGGCGCCAGCGGCCTGCTTGAGCAGAAGGCGCTCGACCTCCTGCTCGGGATTCGTTCCGGCTGCGGGATTGCCCGAAGGGAAGGCGGCGACCGAGATCGTCAGCGGGCTCACGGCCGCGCGCAGAGCCGCCGACCCGTTCGCCGCGCAGCGCCGCGTCTCGACGCTGCGGATGAGAGCGACGAGTTCGGTGGCCGACGAGACGCCGCCCGGGGGCGGCCTCCAGTCGGGATCGTCGGCAGGCGGGTCTCCGCGCAGGGCGAGAAAGGTTCGGACGTCGGCGTCGAGGTAATCCTCTATCACCGATTCGACGGTGCGCACGGACGTTCCGACGCAGGTCAGATGGGCAATCGGATTGACGGGGGTGTCGCGGGACAGTCGCGTGACGATGTCTCGCGCGCTGAACCGGTTCTTCCCTCCCGCGCCGTACGTGACGGAGACGAAATCCGGCTGAACGGCCAGCAGTCTGTCGATCATGGTCCAGAAGGCCGGCGTGTTCTCGGGGCGCCTGGGCGGCATGACTTCGAAGGAAACCGTTGTGCGCGCGCGGCTGTGGCTGCGTTCGCCGGAGGAGCCCCCTGTGACGGGCGCTGTGAGAGAAGGTTGAAACATGGGAGAAAGAGGCAACTGTTCACGTCCTAAGGCAGCGTCGCGAATGCGGCGTTCGGAAAAGGGCTTTGTGAGTTACCTAGGCATTCGGGCGCGCGCACTTCCGCGCTTGGCTGTACTCGGCGCACGCTTGATCGTCATGGCTCAATTATGCACGAGAGCGGGGTTCGGTGCATAGGCGGCGCGTATCGGCCCCGCGCGAGACGGATCACGCGAGCTCGGGCGCAAGGCAGGGCCTCATCGGCTCCGTGAGAGACAGACGCCGCAGAATTCGGAGGCGGCGCAAAGCTCGGCGCGGATGCCGCCCTTTTCCGCTTGCGGCCCGGGCATCGAGTGGATGCGCGGGCCGCGGAACGGAAACGATATTCAGTTGTGTCAAGGGGTCACATCTTCTTCAGTTGTTCACGAATGCTGGGCCACAGCGATTGGGCGGCGGGTGCGTCGACGGCGTCCTGGCGGAAGTACCACCAGAAGTATCCTCCGGCGTACCGCGAGCCGACGCTGTTCTTCATCTGCCCGTGCATGCCGTAGTAATAGTTCGCCAGGCGGCTCTTCTCGGCGAAGTCAGGCTCGGCGATCCCGTCATCCTCGGGACGCTGGGCGCCCACTTCGCCGATCCCCAAGTACGCGTTGGGGAAATACTCGCCCAAAGACTTAAGCGTCTTGGAAAGGTCCTGTGCAGACGGGTGTTGGCGCGGCGTGCAGGCTGTTTCATAGACGGAGAGGAAGACGTAGTCGATCTTGCTGAAGTCGTTGCGCAGGGTTCGTGCGTACGAGAGGGTCGATTCCCAATCGTGTGTGTAGCAGTCGGATCCAGACCAATAGTTGAGAGTGATCGCCGTCCTCCCGCCGTGTTTCTTCACGACGTCGTAGGCGGCTTTGGCCTTCGCGTTGATCTCACGGGGGGAGGAGCCGGTCCATTCCCCATTGAGCTCGTTGCCAATCTCCCAAATGCTGACCTTGTCGCCCAATGCCTTGAAGGCCTGCTCGGTTCGCGTTCTGATCCAATCGGCCGAGTGGTCGCTCAGCTCCTCGGAATCCAAGACTTCGACCATGATGTTCGCGTGGGGGGAAAGCGCGTCGACCGCTTTCTTGTAGTCTGCGACGGGAACTCCCGAATCCATGACAAGACGTACGGTCAAACGGGAATCGTGTGTTTTTATAACGGATACAGCCTTGCCAATGTCGTAGGGCGTATCTAATGTCACTCCCTTCAAGGGGAGCGAAGGCGCGGATGTGAGTGCCACTGGATAATCTTCGTCCTCGTTTAGATTGCTTCGATTGACCATGAAGACCAAGGCCGCTAAAGCCGTGACGACAAAGCCAACGAGTGCAAAACGGATCGGTTTGCTTAACGTCATATATATCATTCTGCCTCAAAGGGAGGTTGAAATGTGAAAACTGGGAAAAATTCACGTCAAATCCCTAAGTTTTTCGAGTCGTAACTCAGAATTTTCCCAAGCATTCGAAGGGTTGAGTGGAGACTTCAGCTGAGAAAGAACAGATTTGCGCGGGAAGCAGCGTTTACGTTTTCGGAGGGTCGGACGTGGCCTTCGCCGGCCGAAAACAGGATGGCGGCGGGGGAAATCACCGTACCAAAGCCGGAAGTGTTTCCGGAAAGTGCGGTGACTTGGCGATATCTTCGCGAATTGGCGCGGAAAACGATCCGGCCCCGTCGGGAATTCCGACGGGGCCGGGCGCTCAGGCTGCAAGCTCGGTCGCGTTTGCCTTCTCCCAGGCGTCTTGCGCCGCCTTCAAGCGGAATGCCGCGCGCTCTGCGCGGGACGGCGAAGCGTGACGATCGAGCGAAGCGAACTCAGCGCGAGCCGATTGCAACTCGGCTGCGGCGCGGTCCTTGCGCCGCGTTTCTTTCTCCTTATTCATTTGTACCTACTCCTCAACGGCGAACAGGTGAGGAACGCCGACACTTTCGTGCGTGCTTGCCGCTGGCGGCAAGCCAACGGCTGAGCGCCCTGCTGCGGCGCATCGTCTACGCAACGCAAGCGACCCTTTTCATATTCCGTTTGCGTAGAAGGTATAAAGTACACTCGTGCGCGTGCAATTGCAAGCCAGTGGCGAATGTCGCATTGGCACAACAGTGTTTAAAGTCTTGGGCGGCGTAGTGTTGAACGGCTACGTCGTGAGGAGAAGAAGGCAACTATGCGGATAAGACAATTCATCGGCCGTCGAGAGTGGTTGCTTGCCGCGATCGCCTTCGCGACCATCGTCTTGCAGGTCTACTTCGACCTCAAGGTTCCCGAGTACATGCAGGAGATCACCAAACGCATCGTCACTCCGGGGACTCGCATGCAGGACGTCCTTGGAGAAGGCTCCCTCATGCTTGCGAGCGCGCTCGGCTCAATGGCCGCGATGGTGGCCACGGGATACTGCACGGCCGTCATCGGAACGAGGGTCTCCCGCAGGATGCGCGCCGACGTCTTCGAGAAGGTTCTGAGTTTCTCGCTTCCCGAAGTCGGGAAATTCGGAACGCCCAGCCTCGTCACCCGGTCGACCAACGACGTCAACCAGGTGCAGCTCTTCATCGTCATGGGCGTCCAGATGCTCGTCAAATCCCCGATATTGGCGGTTTGGGCGATGACCAAGATTTCCGGCGCGAACGGGACTTGGACGGCGGCGACGTCGATCGCCGTCGCCGTGCTCGTCGTTCTGCTGGGCGCCGTCACCGCCGTCGTGATGCCTCGCCTCATGCGGATGCAGAGAATCACCGACGACCTCAACCGGGTGACGCGCGAACACCTGACTGGCCTTCGGGTGATCCGCTCGTACAACGCACAGAGGTTTCACGAAGGCAGGTTCGAGGAGACGAACGCGGAGCTGACCCGCAACAACACGCAGGTGATGGCCGCTTTTGCGCTTCTCATGCCCGCCCTGACGGCGCTCATGACCGCCTTGACGCTCGCAATCTACACACTGGGCGCCGGGATGATAGATTCTGCGTCCGGCGCCGAGAGGATCACCCTCTTCACGCAGATGGTCGTCTTCTCGGCCTATGCCTTGCAGATCGTCGGCGCCTTCATGATGCTGGCCTTCATCTTCGTGTTCCTCCCGAGGGCGAGGGTTTCCTGGAAGAGAATCCTGGAGGTTTTGGACGCGAAGCCCTCAATCCGGGACGGCGGGGCCAGCGTCGGCCGCTCGGGCTTCAAAGGGACGGTGGAATTCAAGAACGTCTCCTTCCGCTACCCCGACGCCGAAGACGACGCCCTCAAAGAGATCTCCTTCACAGCGGAGCCGGGGCAGACGGTGGCCGTCATCGGTTCGACCGGATCGGGGAAGTCCTCAATCGTCAATCTCATTCCACGCTTCTACGACGTGCGCGAGGGGCAGGTTCTCTTGGACGGGCGCGACGTCCGCGAGTGGACGCAGGAGGCGCTGCGCAATCGAATATCGCTCGTTCCGCAGAAGGCCACCCTGTTCTCGGGGACGATCGCCTCAAACATCGATTACGGGAAGGGGGCGAAAGAGCTTACCCCCGCCGACGTCGTCGAAGCCGCACGCGTGGCGAACGCCTCCGAATTCATCGCAACGAAAGAGGATGACTACGCCTCGGCCGTCGCGCAGGGCGGATCGAATTTCTCGGGCGGACAAAAGCAGAGGCTGTCGATCGCGCGGGCCGTGGCCCGCGACGGCGAAGTCATGATCTTTGACGATTCATTTTCAGCTCTCGACTACAAGACGGACCGCGACGTGCGCGCCGCGCTGCGAGATGCCGCAGCGGGCGCGACGATCATCATCGTGGCCCAACGGATCGGCACCGTCCGAAATGCAGACAAGATCCTCGTCGTCGACAAGGGGAGGATCGTCGGCATCGGAACCCACGACGAGCTTTTCGCGAGCAATCCCGTGTACCGGGAAATCGCGCTGTCCCAGCTGAGCGAGGAGGAGCTGGCATGAGCGAAGGCAAGGAAACCTCAAAGGGCCAGGGCGCCGTGGAGGCTTTGGGCGGGGGCGCCGCAAAGGCCTCGAGCGGCGAGCGCGACCTCGACTCCGTTCGGCGCGGCCTGGAACTGGCCCGCAGCAATCGCGAAAAGGGCCTTTCCGAAGGGGACAACCTCCCATCCGGCGTCTTCGGAGGGGAAGGCGGCGGCGTGGACCGCAAGGCCATAGGCGCCATGGGCCCTACCGTCAAAAAGCTTCTCTCCTACGCCAGGCCGGTGCGGTTGCTGCTCGTCGCCGCGACGTTCATGGCCGTGGCGGGGGCGGTGCTCACCGTCATCGCGCCCGAGTATCTGTCCGACATCACCGACGAGATCGAAAAAGGGCTCGCGGGGCGCGTGAATATGGACGAGGTGCGGAGGCTGACTCTCATTTCGGTTGCGATTCTCGTAGGGTCCTTCCTCTTTAACTTCGTCGAGGGCCTGCTCATGGTCCGTGCGACACAGTGGACCGCCCGAAAGATGCGTTCGGACCTCGACCGCAAGATCGACCGCCTGCCCTTGGCGTACTTTGACAGGCAGTCGGTCGGCGACACGCTTTCCCGCGTTTCCAACGACGTCGACACTCTCTCGCAGACTCTCAACAACTCGGTCGCATCGATCGTCAGCGGGGTCATCACGATTCTCGGCTCGGCGATCATGATGTTTGCGACCGAGTGGAGGATGGCGCTCGCGGGCATCGGCGCGGCCCTCATCGGCGTCTTCGGCTCGGGGGCGATCATGGGCGTCAGCCAGAAGCACTTCGTCGCTCAACAGCGGCAGCTGGGCGCCCTCAACGGACACATCGAAGAGACGTACTCCGGCCATCCGGTCGTCCGCGCGTTCAACGCCGAGGAGAACGCGCGCCAGGAGTTCCACGAGCGCAACGACGCCCTCTACACGAGCGCGTGGAAGGCGCAGTTTCTCTCCAGCCTCATGTGGCCGCTCATGGGATTCGTGGGCAATCTCGGGTACGTCGTCGTGTGTATCGTCGGCGCCGTGCTCGTCCTCAACGGAACCGTGGCAGTGGGCGTCATCGTCGCCTTCATGGTCTATATCCGCATCTTCACCAATCCCCTCGGGCAGATGGCCGAGGCCGCGACGTCGTTCCAATCGGCCGCTGCGGCAGGCAACCGGGTGTTCGAACTGCTGGACGAAACCGAGATGGACCCCGAGTCGGACAAGCCGGCTGGCGTTCCCAAGGTTAGGGGCGACGTCGATTTTGACCATGTGAAGTTCGGCTACGTCGAGGGGCAGGAAGTCATCCACGATTTTTCCGCGAGCGTCAAGGCCGGCCAGAAGGTCGCCATCGTCGGTCCGACCGGCGCCGGAAAGACCACGATGGTCAACCTGCTCATGCGCTTCTACGAGCTGTGGGACGGCGAGATCCGGATCGACGGGATTCCGACGTCGTCTCTGCGTCGCGAGGACGTCGACGCCCTTTTCTCGATGGTCCTTCAGGACACGTGGACTTTCGAGGGGACGCTGCGCGAAAACGTCGTCTACCGCAGCGAGGGGGTCTCGCCCGAGCGCCTCGACGAGGTCATGGACAAGGTCGGGCTTTCCGAGCTCGTCTCGCAGCTGCCGCAGGGATACGACTCCGTCCTGTCCGAGCAGACCACGCTTTCCGCCGGGCAAAAGCAGCTCGTGACGATCGCCAGGGCGATGCTCGCCGACAATCCGCTTCTCATCCTCGACGAGGCCACGTCTTCAATCGACACCCGCACCGAGAAGCTCATTCAGGAGGCGCTCGACACGCTCACGAAGGACCGCACGTCCTTCGTCATCGCCCATCGGCTCTCGACCATCCGCAACGCCGACGTCATCTTCGTCATGCGCGACGGCGACATCGTCGAGACGGGGAACCACGAGGAGCTCCTGGCCCGCGGAGGCTTTTACGCGGAGCTGTACAACTCGCAGTTCGACACCGACGGCTGACGAGCCGCGACGTCGTCGCTTCGGCTTGGGTCTCCTGCGCTCGCGGTTTGAAGGAGGCCCCTTTCCGGCGTTCAATGCGCGCAGGAGAAGGCCCGTTTTCGCCGTCCGTCCGGTCTTGGCCGGGCTGGCTCAGGTCCGCGAGGGACCTCGGCCCGCGACGGCTCGAACGACGTCGTCTGCGTTCACTCCCGGCTGGAAGTAGACGGACACGCGATAGTTCAGCCTGCCCGATGCGAGCCAGCCCCGTTCGGGGAGGCCGGCCGCCTTCCGCCAGGAGCCGCCAATCGAAGGCGCAAAGGCGTCGGCGCCTTCGACGTCGACATCGACGTCGGTGACGACTAAGACGTCGGCCACGTTGACGGCCTCTGCGTAAAGGGCGGCTCCTCCGATGATCCAGGCCTGTTCGCAGTGCGACGCCGCCTCCGCCGCCTCGGCCAGGGATCGGACGGCCTCCGCGCCGTCGGCGGCGAAGCTCGGATCGCGAGAGAGGACGATGTTGCGGCGGCCCGGAAGCGGGCGAAATCTGGGCGGCAGCGACTCCCAGGTTTTGCGGCCCATGATCACCGGATGCCCTGAGGTCACCCGTCGAAAGAGCGCGAGATCCTCGGGGAGGCGCCACGGCAAAGCGCCGTCCTTCCCTATGGCCCGTTCGCGGCCCTGCGCCCAGATCGCCCCGAGAATCATGCAGATCCGGCCGTCATACGGCCACGGGGGCGTGGAGCTTGGGATGGTGCCGATACCCTTGTGAGGCGTCGATGTCGTCCATCGCATACTCGAATATCGACGGGGCCTTCTTCAGGCGCAGCGTGGGGAAAGGATAGGGTTCGCGCGTCAGCTGCTCTTTCACCTGCTTGACGTGGTTGAGATAGATGTGGCAGTCCCCGCCCGTCCACACAAAATCGCCGACATCTAAGCCCGCCTGCTGAGCCATCATGTGCGTCAGCAGGGCGTAGGACGCGATGTTGAAGGGGACGCCGAGGAAGAGATCGGCGCTGCGCTGATAAAGCTGGCACGAAAGCCTGCCGTCGGCGACGTAGAACTGGAACATCGCGTGACACGGCTGCAGCGCCATTTTGTCGAGGTCGGCCGGATTCCAGGCGCTGACCACCAGTCGGCGCGAATCGGGATGCGCCCGCAACTCGCCGAGCACCTGCTCAATCTGGTCGATATGGCGACCGTCGGGGGCGGGCCAGCTTCGCCATTGATAGCCGTAGACCGGGCCGAGCTCGCCGGCGTCGTCGGCCCACTCGTCCCAAATCGTTATTCCTCGCTCCTGGAGCCAGCGAACGTTCGTGTCGCCCGAAAGGAACCACAGGAGCTCGCCTTTGACGGCCTTCATCGCCACGAATTTCGTGGTGATGCGTGGAAAGCCCTCGGCGAGGCGGTAGCGGATCTGCCGCCCGAACACGGAGAGAGTCCCCGTGCCCGTGCGGTCGCCTTTCTCCGCCCCGTTTTCCAGGACGTCGGCGAGCAGATCCTCGTAGGCCCGATTGACCGTCATGAGCCCTGTTCTTCGATGACTTCCTCGACCAGCTTGGCGTCTTTGGCAAGCAGGCGATCGACCATTCCGGCGGCCCTCTTCTCGATCTTCCCGCCGAGGAGGGGGATCTTCACCTTGAGGGTGGCGGAGAGGTCGGCCGTCGTGGTCGCGTCGCCGGAAAGCTTGAGGGCCGCCGAAACCTCGGCGGGCAGGCCGTGGGGATCGACGGTGTACGTCACGCTGTCGCCCGACGCGACGGTGGTGATCGTCACTTTTGCGCCGTTTCTTGCGAAAGTTCGAGCCTTGGAGGGGAGCCGTTCAGCGGGGACGTTCACCACGGTCGTGGCCTTGGATCCGTCGACGGTGTGCGTGTAGTCGTCAACGCGTGCCAGCTTGGCCCGCTTGGCCGCCAGCTCGGATGAGAGAAGCGCCTGCGCGACGGCGCTCGGGCTCGCGTTGTACGTCTGTGTGGTAGAGATATCCATGCCATCTATTGTGCACGACCGCGATAGGCTAAGGCACATGCCTTCGCTTTCGAACATGCTCGCCCGCGCTCGCCGCCTCACCACGGCGGACCAGGACTGGATTCACCAGCTTGTGGGGGATTGGCAGACGATAGCGGACGTTTCTTTTTCGGACCTCCTTCTCATCGTGCAGGACGTGGGCGGCTGCACAACCGTGGTGGCGCAATGCAGGCCCGCCACAGCGAGCACCTTCTACGAGAACGACATCGTGGGGCGTCAGATCGAGCCGTGGCTCGCCGAGGCGATCGACGAAGTCCTTGACGACGGCGTCGAACGCTTGATCCCCCGCCAGGGGTTCAACCTCAAGGTGGTTCCTGTTCGCCGTGAGGGAAAGGCCGTCGCCGCGCTGTGCATTACGGAGGCCGACTCGTTGGACGTCGTTCCGGTCCAAGTTCCGGCGCTGACCACCAACTATTCGACCATCTCTTCGCATCTCGTCCACATGGTGACGACGGGCGAGTTTCCCTTCGACGGCAGGCCGACAGGGTACAGGCACGGCACTCCGCGCGTGACGGACGGATTCGTCCACCTCGATCCGGAGGGCGTCGTGCTCTACGCAAGCCCGAACGCTGTCTCCAACTACCATCGGCTCGGGATCGGAGGGCCAATCGTCGGCAGCCTGTTGGCCGAGGTCATCACGGACGTCATAGAGGACCACAGCGTCGTGGACGAGGCGCTTCCCGTCGTCGTCATGGGGCGGGCGCCGTGGCTTGCAGAAGTTGAGGCCCACGGCGTCATCCTTTCGCTGCGGGCGGTGCCCCTGACGGACAGGGGAAGAAAATTGGGCGGGATCCTTATGTGCCGCGACGTCACAGAGGTGCGCCATCGCGAGCTGGAGCTGCTGACCAAGGACGCGACTATCCGCGAGATCAACCATCGGGTGAAGAACAACCTCCAAACGGTCTCAGCCCTTTTGCGCATGCAGGCGCGCAGCGCCGACGTGAACGCGGAAACGAGGCAGGCCTTGGAGAACGCCCAGCGGCGCGTGGCGACGATCGCCCTCGTCCATCAAACGCTCTCGGAGACGGTCGAGGAAAACGTCGATTTCGGAGAAGTGTTCGGCGCGCTGCTCAACCTTGCGCGCGACGTCGCGGCCACTGACGTGTCGGTGACTACGCACCTTACGGGCGATTTCGGCAAAATCGATGCGACGAAGACGACGTCGCTTGCCGTCGTGCTGACCGAGCTTGTGTCCAACGCCGTCGAGCACGGCCTGGTCGACGGCGGTCACATTGAAGTGACGGCTGACCGGGACGGCGATCGCCTGACGATCGACGTCGAGGACGACGGTTTGGGAATAGCCGGCGGCGGGCCCGGCAAAGGGCTGGGCACGAAAATCGTCAAAACGCTGGTTGAGGCGGAGCTTCGCGGGTCAATCCAGTGGCGCTCGCGCCCGGGCGGGGGCACTCGAGTTCATATCGAGGCGTTCGTCGGCAAGTAGAAGGGGCTCATGGGCCGCCAAAGCCGCCTGCGGCTGGCAGGGGCGAGACTGCCGAGTGAGGACGCGCGGAAGTCAGCGGCGCTGCGGAGCGCCGCCAGACCGCGGTTCCTAGGTCAGACTAGAACGGCGTGCGCGTGCCGTCCTGCGCTTGAGCGAACGCCGCTCTTCTTCGGAAAGCCCGCCCCATACGCCAGCGTCCTGGCCTGTGTCCAAAGCCCATTTGAGGCAAATGTCCTGGACGGCACAGCGATTGCAAACTCGCTTGGCCTGCTCGACCTGCGCGATGGCCGGGCCCGAATTGCCTATAGGGAAGAACAGCTCCGGGTCCTCAGTGAGGCAGGCAGCCCGGTGACGCCAATCCATATCGATGTATCTCCTTCGTGTGTTAGCACGCCGTGCGTGATGCGTGCAGTTAATAAGGGTGGCAGGTTTGAGCCTCCACGTAAAGACCTTTTTTCGTGATGTTCGGCCTTCCTTATTCTCACGAGTTGGACTTGTGGTCCATTAGCCTTGTGGACTGGGCCAAATGTCTCCCTGTTAACGTCCTTAAAGTGAAATAAATCACTGCACCGATTGTTGTCGCTTCGGCAAGGAGAACGCAGACGAGGCCAAGGGGCGGAAGGGCGCCTTCCACTGCGCCGCCCATGCACGAGAAGAATGCGGCGCCCACGCCCGAGGAAACGAGGATGCCCAGAAGCGCCCCAAGGATCATTCCCGCGGATGCGAGCGCGCATTGACGCGAAGCCTCCGCGCGCCTAATCGAGCGTCCGGACGCGCCTATCGCGCGAAGAATCTCGAAGTCACGCCGTTTGGCTGAAAGCGAGAGAGCGATCGCAAGCGACGCGCCAAGGCCGGATGCGACGGCCAGGCCTGCGAGCGCCCCGGTCAGCAGACGCGCGATCGAGTCGACGGCGGCGGAATAGGCGGATCGTTGACGCAGCAAGGAAGACGTGACCTTTGCCAACACGTCGCCGCTGGCTTCGTTGACGTCGTGGGCGATGGATCGGACCTTTTCAACCGTCGGCTCGTCGTCGCGCGTTCTCAGCCACAGGGCTGCGGGCGTTCCGACGTCGTCGAGCTTCCGCAAGTCTTTGAGCGAGACCGTGGGGGAGACGACGCCGCCGAAAGCGACCGAGAGCCTCAGCTTCTTGCCGTCGCGCCCCGTCACGGCGATAGTCCTCTTGGCCGTTTTCGCCGTGCGCATGTGCTCGGGAAGGGTGACGGTTCCGGCTTTCTCGTACGCCGCACGCGAATCGCCTCGCAGGGCCGACGAGGCGCGAACCGGATCGACGGCGGAAAGGGTGAGTTTGCCGAAGTCCGAATCGACCTTGGTTTCATAGACCGGCACGACGGCGGCGACGTTGGGATTTGCCGCGGCGGCCTTTTCCTGTGAAGCCGTGATTCCCAGGCCGACGCCCTCCGAGTCGGTCGCCTGGCGCACGTCGACGTCGCGCGGGAAGGAAGCGTCGATGGCGGCGAGCGCGTTTGCGTGGGCGACTCCGATCGTAACCGCCGCCGACGACAGCAGGAAGGTCGAGGCAAACAGCGTCGCCATGGCCGCCCGGGCGAGCTTGCCCCTCGTTCCTTGTTCACGCGCGTCGTGGAAGGCAAGGCGGACTCGGTTGCGTCCGCCGCCCAGGCTTCCGACGAAAAAGTTCGCCAGCGGAATTCCAAGCCTTCGCGCCACGGAGGGCGCGAGCCCGACGATCCCTCTGAAAAGGGCGAAAGCGCCGATGACTACGAGCAGCGGCCCTTCACTGCCGCCCGGATTGGAGAAAAAGACCCCCGTGAACGTCACCGCGACGCCCGCTCCCACCAAACCGAAAGCGACGGTGGGCCGGATGGTCTTTCCGTCGCCGGGCGCGGCTGCGAGGGAATCGTCGACGACCTCCAAGGGGGCGACCTCGCGAGAGCGGAAAACGAAGGGGACGGCGGCGGAGACCGCGACGAAGGAGCCTGCGACGAGAGCGAAAAAGCCGTAGAGAGGGTTCGCTTCGATCCCCGCGGGAAGCACGGCAGAGGCCGGATCGCCCAGAACGAGCCGCGGCACGAGCTTCGTCAAGCTCACGCCGACAGCCGCCCCGATGGCCGAGGCGACGGCGCCCACCGTGACCGCCTCCCAGGCGATCATCTTGCGTATGCGGCGCGAAGACGCTCCGAGGGTCGCCAGGAGCGCGAGCTGACGGCGTCGGGAGGCACCCGCCGCCCGGAAGGCGTTCCAAGCGACGGTCCCCGCCAAACCCAGTGCGAACAGGGCAACAGCCAGGGCCATGGCGGCCGCGCCGAAGCTCGCGCGCGAAAGGCTTTCGCCGAGGCCCCGCTCGTCTTCGCCGAGTCGGGATTCGACCGAGGCTCCGGGAATCGCGGAAAGATCGGCGAGCATTTCGGCGTCCGAATGGCCGGCGGCGCTGATGGCGTAGACGGTCGTTTCGGCGTCGGCGGGCGGGCGCCCCTCCCGGTTGCGCCACTCTTTCGCGGCCTCGGGCGTGATGTAGCCGGCGAACGAATGCCCGCCTCGGGCGACGCGGTGGAGTTCCCTGTAGACGCCCGTCACTCGCATGCCTATGGAAAAAGACTGGGAATCCGAGGAATCGGGGGTCTTGTAGTAGACGGTCACCGTCATGGTGTCGCCCGCCTTGAGGCGCATCTGCTGCGCCGTCGTTTGGCTTATGGCGATCTCGTTCGTCAGCCTCGGCGTCTTTCCCTCGAGCAGCCGGTAGAAGCCGAAGCGCGCATTCGGTGTCTCGGTCACCGACAGACCCTTCGAGGCGGTGGTGCGCGTGATCGCGGCACGGTGAACCTGCTGGGAGTAAACTTCCCCGACGGATTTCAGGCGTTCGACGGACTTCGCGACATCCCGATCTTGAGCGGTCTCGGCCAACGTGACTGCAGCCTGTGCCTGCCCGAATTCGCCCGCGGGCGCGGCCGGAAAGGCCGTCCTCATATAACTTGCCACGGCCAGGCACACGACTGTCAGGGCGCTCGCGACGGCAATGGCGAGCGCCGCCAGCAGGTACCTGAGCCGGTTGGCCAGAATCGAGCCGACGAGTTGGTCTATCATCCCGGCCCCGAGCGTAGGCTCAGCGCCTCAAGGGCGGTGAGGATGGAAACTGGAGTGGGGTCGGATATCTCGCCGGCGACGCCGCCGTCGGAGAACAGGATCACCCGCTCGGCCAACGCCGCCTCTGCCAGATCCTGGGTGGACATGAGCACTGTCTGCCCGAATTCCCGCACACATAGGCGCAGCAATTCGACGATCTCCAGCGAGGCCCTCGCGTCGAGGGAATGCGCGGGATCGTCGGCCAAGATGATCGCGGGGCGCCCCAGGATCGCGCGGGCGACGGCCACGCGCTGCTGCATCGCCCGCGGAAGGCGGGCCGGAAGCTCGTCCATGGCGCCCGCAACGCCCATGGTCCTGACCACCGAAGAATACCAGCCTTCGTCGAGCTTCTCGCCCCGCAGCCGCATCGGGAGCTCAATGTTTTGGCGTGCCGTTTGATGGGGCAGGAGGTTCTCCCCGGGGAAGACGAATCCGATGTGTTCGGAACGGATCCGGGCCAGCGCCTCCTCGTCGGCGAAGGGGAGCTTGAGGTCGGCGACCGTCACGCTTCCCGACGTCGGAGCGTCCAAGCCTCCCGCGATGTGCAGGAAGGCAGACTTTCCCGCGCCGGACGGCCCCAGGATCGCGGCGAACCGCCCCCTGGGGAAGGCGAGGCTCACGTCGTTCAAAGCACGAACGGCGAGCGGGCCCTCGCCGTAGACCTTTGTCAGCGACGACGCCGAGAGGATGTCGGTCACGTCAGATCGCCCGGACGAACGAGGCCGGCTTCATAAGCGAGGACGACCGCCTGAACGCGGTCGCGCGCGCCGAGCTTGTAGAAGATGTGGCCGATGTGGGTCTTGATCGTGGCTTCCGCAACCGTCAGGGTCTTCGCAATCTCGCCGTTGGTCAGCCCCTGCGCGACGAGCTTGAGGACCTCGATCTCGCGCTCGGTCAGCCCGTCGAGGATGTGCGGGTCGGTTGCTCGCATTGCGGTGGCCTCCTTGGCCAGCTTCTCGACGAGCTTCTTCGTCGACGACGGGCCGATCACGGCGTCGCCGCGGTGGATCGTCCTGATCGCCTCGAGCATTTGGTCCGGCGGCGCGTCCTTGACTAGGAATCCCGAGGCGCCGGCCTGGACGGCGCCCATGATGTACTCCTCCTCTTCGAACGTCGTGAGGATGAGGATCTTCGGGGAAACGCCGGTGGGAAGCGGTTTGGAGGTGATCGTCGCCGTCGCCTCGAGCCCGTCCATGACGGGCATCCTAATGTCCATGAGGATGACGTCCGCGGGCACGACGGTCAGGCGTTCGAGGGCGATTTTGCCGTTGCTCGCCTCCAGGACCACCTTCATGTCGTCCTGGGAGTCGATCACCATGGCGAAGCCCGTCCGCACGAGGGCTTGGTCGTCGACGAGACCCACGCGGATTTTAGATACCTCAGTCATGTTCGCTCCTATTGCTGTTGTCGAGGTGAGGAATCGGAATGGATGCGAGGACGCGGAAGCCGCCTCCGGGGCGTGGACCGGATGTGACGCTCCCGCCGAATGCCGACGCCCGCTCCGACATCCCGATGAGGCCGTGGCCCTTCCCGTCGCTCGGGGCCGCGGCGCCGCGCCCGTCGTCGTCGACTTGCAAGAGCAGGGCCGCATCGGTGGTCTGAAGCAGCACGGTGATGTGGGGCGTCGGGCCCGCGTGTTTTAGAGAGTTGGTGATGGCTTCCTGGCAGATTCGGTAAACCGCGTTTCCGACGCCGACGGGAAGGGTGCGCGACTGCCCCGTGCGTACGAAGGAGACCCTGACGCCCGAATCGCGCACGTTCCGCACGAGCGTTTCCAGATCGCGCTCAATGGGCTGGGGAAGGGTCGGCTGCTCGTCGCCTTCGGACTCCCGAAGGACGCCGATGATCGAGCGGATGTCTTTGAGCGCGTCCCTGGCCATGTCGGAAATGGTCGCGAGGGCGCGGGTGGAGGCTTCGGGGTCTTTCGTCGCGGCGTAACGTCCGCCGTCGGCCTGCGCGATGACCACCGAAAGCGTGTGCGCGACGATGTCGTGCATTTCCCTGGCGATGCGCGAGCGCTCCTCGAGCACTGCCAGTTCTCTCTCGGTCTTCGCGGCGGCCTGCGCGTCGCTGGCAATGCGCATGAGCGAGAGCATTTTCGCCAGCTGTGAGCGCCTGGCGAGGGCCAGGCCGTAGACGGCGAGGGTTACGGCCATGATATACGTGACGATTCCCAGGAACGGGCCCCACGTCGCCCAGTCGTTGCGTATCGCCCCGCCCATCGTGAGAGTCGGGATCGCGATGAAGAACGACCCGAGCAGTGTGAGGCTCAGAACAAGGCGGTGGGCCCACACGGGCCCGTAGACGGTCACGGCGTAGACTGCGGCCACCACGGCGAAATCGGCGAGGGTGATGTTGGCGGGCTCGAGGAGGAGGTGCACTCCGGCTCCGCAGAGAATTGTCAGCGCGCTCGGCACGGGGTGCGTGCGCCGGAAGGCCATGGGGACGGCGTAGGCCAGCCCGATGAGAAGGTTGGCAAACCAGCCGAGCCCTTGGCGCTCTATCGGAAGCTGGGTGAAGGGGATGAGAAAGGGAGTTGGCTGGAACCAGAAAAGGAGTCCGACGAGTAACGCGGATACGACGTCGATGGGGCTAACCCCCTTGAACGTCACATAGCCACGCCACACTTGTGCCATAGACACAAGGATACGGTCAGGCAGCAGAAAATAGGTCTACGGACGGAGGAGGTTTGCGTGTCGCTCGCATGGTATGTCTGAAATTTCCATGCGAAAGCACGAAAATTAGCCGGAGTCGCATGGAGTTAGTGGCATGCGCCATGTTTTCTTGTGTATGCAACCGATCCTTTGGGGGGATGCTCGGCCCTTCGCGAGGATGAGCGAGCCTCGAGCCGTCAGATGGGCCACAATGGTGAGGTGACTGAGAACTTCGGCGACGCCCGGGAGCGTTGGAACGAGATAGCCCCCCTCGTGTCTTCGGCCCAAAGGGCCTATCATTCGGGCGACGAGCCGATCGTCACCGACGAGCACTACGACCGCCTCGTCCGGGAATTGCGGAGACTCGAGGCGGAGCATCCCGAGTTGGCGGTCGATTCCTCGCCCGCCCAATCCGTCGGCGCCCCCGCAGCAGCGGGCTTTGAAAACGTCGCACACCTCGAAAGGCTCTACTCGTTGCAGGACGTCTTCACCCTCGACGACCTCAAGGAGTGGTACGAGGGAACCGCCGGGGCCGCGAGATGCACCGCCGAGGTGAAAATCGACGGTCTCGCCGTCAACCTTCGCTATGTCGGGGGCGAGCTCGTCGTCGGCGCGACGCGCGGCGACGGGGTGACAGGGGAGGACGTCACTGCGAACGTTCGCACCATTTCGTCCGTGCCGCAGTCGTTGAGAGGGGATTTCCCCGACGTCGTCGAAATTCGGGGCGAAGTCTTTATTCCGCTCGCCAAGTTCGACAGCTTCAACGCGCGGCAGAGGGCCGCCGGGCTCAAGGAGTTCGCCAATCCCCGCAATGCCGCGGCCGGATCGCTCCGGCAGAAAGACCCAAAAGTGGCGGCCGAACGTCCGTTGGATTTCATCGCCCACGGCGCCGGGCGCATCGACGGGACGTCCTCGGCCGTAGACGAGAAGTTGGCGAGCCAAAAGGGCCTCTACGAGCTTTTCCAGGAATGGGGTGTGCCCGTTTCCCCGTATGTGCGGCTCGTCTCAAGCTGGGACGACGTCGAAGGATTCGTCCGCGAGTACGCCGATTTGCGATCTGATCTCATTCACGGCATCGACGGCGCGGTCTTCAAAATAGACTCGCGCGCCGAACAGGAGGACTTGGGGGCCACGTCGCGCGTGCCCAGGTGGGCTGTGGCCTACAAGTATCCGCCGGAGGAGGTCGAGACGCGGCTGCTCGACATCAAGGTGCAGGTGGGGCGCACGGGGCGCGTCACCCCCTTCGCCGTCATGAAGCCCGTGACGGTCGCCGGGTCGACCGTCGCGCAGGCGACGCTCCACAACCCCTCGGAGGTCGCGCGCAAGGGCGTGCTCATAGGCGACGTCGTCGTCGTGCGAAAGGCCGGCGACGTCATTCCCGAGGTCCTCGGCCCCGTGAGCGCGCTGCGCGACGGGAGCGAGCGCGAGTGGACGATGCCGTCCGCCTGCCCGTCGTGTGGAACCGAGCTGGCCCCCGCCAAGGATGGAGACGTCGACATCCGCTGCCCCAACGCCCGCTCGTGCCCGGCCCAGCTGGCCGAGCGCGTCGCCTACATCGGCAGCCGCGCGGCCCTGGACGTCGAGGCGCTCGGCGAGGAGACCTCGCTATGGCTGACCGATCCCGAGCGACGCCGCCCCGATGCGCTCATGGCCTTCGCCGAGGGGCGCAAGCTGTACATCGAAGGCGAAGACGGCCGCACCCGCGCGGTCTGTGCGCCAACGGAGAAGCTGCGCGAACTCGGCGTCGTCGACCACGACGGCGCAATAATCGACTCCGAGCATATCGTCGCCCCGGACGTCCAGCGAAGCTTCGGAATTCCAGCCCCCCAGACGCCGGCGCTCTCCTCGGAGGCGGGACTGTTCGAGCTTGTCCCCGAGAGCGTCCAAGACGTGTGGATATGGCAGGAGGTCCGGGTCAAAGGCGAGCCTACGGGCGACTTCCGCCGGGTCCGGGCGGCCTGGACGAAGCCGAAATGGCGCCGTCCCCAGGGCAAACCAGCCGAGCTCGTGTCGCCTTCGAAGCCGGGAAAGATGATCGAGCTCGTCGTCGCAGAATTGCAGGCCGCCCGAACGAAGGAGCTGTGGCGAAAGATCGTCGCGCTGTCGATTCGGCACGTCGGCCCGACTGCCGCGAAGGCGATCGCTTCGTCCTTCGGCTCGCTGAGCGCGGCCAGGGAGGCCTCCGTTGAAGAGATGGCGCAAATCGACGGCGTCGGCCGTGTCATCGCCCAGTCTTTCCTCGACTGGTTCGACGTTCCCTGGCACGCCGAGATCGTCGAAGCCTGGGAGGCCGCCGGTGTGGTTTTCGCGGACGAGGCCGCCGAAAGGCAGGAGCTTCCGCAGACCCTGAAGGGGATGACCGTGGTCGCAACCGGGGCGCTCGCGGGGTACACCCGCGATTCGGTCAAGGAGGCCATTGAGGCTCGGGGCGGCAAGGCCGCCGGAAGCGTCTCGAAGAAGACTGCGGCCGTCGTCGTCGGGGCGAATCCCGGGTCCAAGGCTGCGAAAGCGGAAGCGCTGGGCGTGCCGACGCTCGACGAGGAGCAGTTTGAAGAGTTCCTTCGCACCGGCGAGATTCCGACGGGGCCGTCGCAGACGTGAGGGGCGAATCGTCCGTACCGGCGTCTCCCCCGGAACGGGAGCCCGCTCGGAAACCGACGCACATTCCTAGAAGGGCGCCCGCTCGGAAACCGGCGCCTAGACCCAAACCGGCAGGCTCTTGAAGCGGTCTGCTTTTACAGCAGCGGCGCCAGAGGGCGCAGCACCGTCTCGAGAACCCTGTCGCGCCTTCCGCGCGCCTGCCACTGCTCGAGGGTCAGCTCGTGCGAGTTGGCGAGATCGACCTCGAATATGCGCTCCATGGCGGCGGCGAATCCGGGGTCGAAGACCTCGACGTTGATCTCGAAGTTGCCGCGAAGCGAAAGCCTGTCGATGTTTGCCGTGCCGACGGTGGACCACCGTCCGTCGGCGGTCATCGTCTTGGAGTGGACCATTGCCTCTTCATAGAGGAAGATACGCACCCCCGAGCGCAGAAGGCGCTCGTAATGGGGACGCCCCGCCCAGTCGCCGACGATGTGGTTCGAGTATTCGGGGATGAGCACTCGGACGTCGACGCCTCGGCGCGCGGCGTTCGTCATGGCGATGAGCATCGGCTCCTCGGGTATGAAATAGCCCATCGTTATCCACACACGGACGGCGGAGCGGTTGATGGCGTCCATGTACAGGGCGCTGATGGGGAAGACGTTGAGGGCGGGAGTGTTCATGACCGCGCGGACGGTGGCGTCCCAGTCGGTCACGCCGTCGTCGGCGATGGCCGGATGGTGCTTCTTGCGGTAGTCGTTCCACATGTCGATGAAGGCGTCGTCGAGCTCCCAGGCGGCCGGCCCCTCGATTCGCACGTGGGTGTCGCGCCACTCGTGGGCGTAGAGCGTGCCGATGTTGTATCCGCCCACGTACCCGATGCGCTTGTCGACGGTGAGGATTTTGCGGTGGTCGCGCCCCTTGTCGCGCGCGCGGCCGTTGAACAGGCCCGGGCGGACGAAGGGGAAGAGGAGCGTGTGCAGATGCTCCATCTTGGGCAGGCGGCGGAAACGGGGATCCTGATTGGCGTTGCCCCATGTGTCGATGATCACGTAGGTGTCGACTCCCCGCTGCGCCGCTTCAATGAGGGCGTTGCGGAACTCCGCGCCCGTCTCGTCGGCTTTGATGATGAACCATTCGAAGAAAATGCGGTCTTTGGCGGCGCGGATGTCGGCCAGCATGGCGTCGTAAAGCTCGCGGCCGTAGGTGAAGATCGTCATCGAGTTCGGTCCGACCTGCGCGTTTTGCGGCGGAAGGTGGGGGAAACGGCCCGACTGGGGCGCCCTCTTCTTCCGCATGGCGTCGATGACGCTGACAGTGGCGATTGCGGCGGCCTGCGCGGCAACCGTTCCCAAAACCCACCATTTGGCGGCGGAAAGGACATGGCGCTGCTTGGGGCCACGGAATTTTCGCATGGTCCAACTGTATAGAGAGAGACGTCGTTTTTGCATTGGCCGTTCCGTGAAAAACTACCCCGGACGCACCCCGGCGAGTTCGCTTGCAACCGCGTAATATTGAACGCATGTCGTCTTTCTCAGTTGACGAGGTTGCACGTCTGGCCGGCCTCGCTCGCATTCGCCTCACCGAAGGGGAAATCGAGCGAATGGCCGGGGAACTCGACGTGATCGCCTCCGCCGTAGCCAAGGTCTCCGAGGTCGCCACCCCCGACGTTCCGGCGACGAGCCATCCCATCGCGCTGACCAACGTCATGCGCGCCGACGTCGTCGTTCCGACTCTCGATCGCGACGAGGTTTTGGCCGCCGCCCCCGCGTCCGAGGACGGAAAGTTCCTCGTCCCGCAGATCTTGGGGGAGGAGTGATGAAGGATCTCCTCAAGCTCTCCGCCGCGGAGATGGCTCGCAAGCTCCAGGCGGGCGAGGTGACCTCCGTCGAGCTGACGCAGGCCTGCCTCGACCGGATCCACGCCGTCGATGAGCGGGTGCGCGCCTTCCTTTCGGTCGACGACGAAGGCGCGCTGGCCGCCGCCCGCGACGTCGACGCCAGACGCGCCGCGGGCGAGAGCCTCCACCGCTTCGCCGGAGTGCCGATTGCGGTCAAGGACAACATGGTCACCCGCGGCAAGCCCACGACCTGCGCGTCGAAGATACTGAAAGGCTGGCTTCCCCCCTATGACGCGACGGTGGTCGAAAGGCTCCACGAGGTCGGCCTGCCGATCGTCGGCAAGACCAATATGGACGAATTCGCGATGGGGTCCTCCACGGAGCGCTCCGCCTACGGCGAGACGCACAACCCCTGGGACCTCGACCGCATTCCGGGGGGATCCTCGGGAGGGTCCGCTGCGGCGGTCTCGGCCTTTATGGTTCCGTGGGCGCTCGGCTCGGACACCGGCGGCTCCATTCGCCAGCCCGCCGCTGTCACTGGGACCGTCGGAGCGAAGCCGACCTACGGGGGCGTCTCGCGCTATGGCCTCGTCGCCATGGCCTCCTCACTCGACCAGATCGGGCCCTTCGCCAGAAATGTCGCGGACGCCGCCGCTCTCCAAGAGATCGTCGGGGGGCACGACCCGCGCGATTCGACGTCGCTCAATGCGCCCGTCCCGCCTTTCGAGAAAATCGCCGCCGAGGCGGCCTCTTCGGCGAAGCCGCTGGAAGGCGTGCGCGTGGGCGTGGTCAAGCAGCTGGGCGGCGAGGGTTGCCAGGAAGGCGTCGTCGCATCCTTCCAGGAGGCGCTCAAGACGATCGAAGACCTGGGCGCGCAGGTGGTCGAGGTTTCTTGCCCCTCGCTCGAGTACGCGCTGGGGGCCTACTACCTGATTATGCCCGCGGAGGTCTCCTCGAATCTGGCGCGATTCGACGGCATGCGCTACGGAATCCGCGTCGAGCCGGAGGAGGGGCCGGTCACCGCGGAAACGGTCATGGCCGCAACGCGAGGCGCGGGGTTCGGCCAGGAGGTCAAACGCCGGATCGTCTTGGGGACGCACGTTCTGTCCTCGGGTTACTACGATGCTTATTACGGCAGCGCCCAAAAAGTGCGCACGCTCGTACAACGCGATTTCGACGCCGCCTTCGGCGAAGCGGACGTGCTCGTTTCGCCGACGTCGCCCGTGACCGCATGGGAATTGGGCTCCAAACTGGAAGATCCCCTGGCGATGTACGTCCTCGACATTACGACGATTCCCGCGAATTTGGCCGGAATACCAGGGATTTCCATACCCAGCGGGCTCGCCGACGGCCTTCCGGTCGGGCTTCAGATTCTTGCGCCCGCCCATGCTGACGCTCAAATGTACCGGGTCGCAGGCGCCGTCGAGGCGGGGCTTGGAAAACCGCTGGCTGAAAGCTGCCCGGCGGCCGGATGGGAGGAAAAGTGATGGAAGAACTCATGGATTTCGACGAGGCGGTCGCCCGCTTCGACCCCGTCATCGGGCTTGAGGTCCACGTCGAGCTCGGCACCGAAACGAAGATGTTCGACGGCGCCCCCAATGCCTTCGGCGGGGACGCCAACACCTATGTGACTCCGGTTTCGCTGGGGCTTCCCGGCTCGCTTCCCGTCGTCAACGCGAAGGCCGTGGAGTACGCGATCAAGATCGGACTGGCGCTCAACTGCTCAATCGCATCCTCGTGCCGATTCGCGCGCAAGAACTACTTCTATCCCGATCTGACGAAGGCCTTCCAGACCTCCCAGTCGGACGAGCCGATCGCCTACGAGGGCCACCTCGACATCGACCTGTCCGACGGCTCGTCCTATCGTTTCCCGATCGAGCGCGCGCACATGGAGGAGGACGCCGGAAAGAACACCCACGTGGGCGGCGCCGAGGGAAGGATCCAGGGGGCGGACTACTCTCTCGTGGATTACAACCGCGCGGGCGTGCCCCTCGTCGAGATCGTCTCGCACCCGGCCACCGGCGTGGGAGCGAAGGCCCCGCAGATCGCCGCTTCCTACGTTCGCTCCCTGCGCGACGTCTTCCGCGCCCTGGGGGTCTCCGAGGCCAGAATGGAACGGGGCAACGTCCGCGCCGACGTCAACGTGTCGCTGCGCGAAGGGCCCGATGCTCCCTTCGGCACCCGCACTGAGACGAAGAACGTCAACTCCTTCAGAGGCATCGAGAACGCCGTCCGGTACGAGATTTGCCGACAGGCCGCCATCCTCGCAGCCGGCGGGACCGTGGTCCAGGAGACCCGCCACTACCACGAGGGCGACGGGACGACGTCGGCGGGCCGCGTGAAGTCCGACGCCGAGGACTACCGGTACTTTCCCGAGCCCGACCTCGTTCCCGTGGCCCCGGACCCCGCATGGGTCGAGGAGCTCAGGGCGGGCATGCCCGAGCTTCCCGCCGCCAAGCGCCGCCGCGTGAAGGTCGAGTGGGAGCTTTCTGACGAGGAGCTGCGCGATCTCGTCAACGCCGACGCCGTCGATCTCGTCGAGGCCACCGTGGCCGCGGGCGCGAGTCCCTCCGGCGCGCGTAAGTGGTGGATGGGCGACATCGCCCGGCACGCCAAGGAAGCCGACGTTGAGCTGCGGGATGCGCCGGTCGCCCCCTCGGACATAGCCGAGCTCGACGGCCTGGTTCGCGACGGCAAGCTGACCGACAAACTCGCCCGTCAGGTGCTCGAGGGCGTGCTCGCGGGCGAAGGGACGCCGTCCGAGGTCGTTTCGGCTCGCGGGCTGGAGGTTGTGAGCGACGACGGCGCCCTCGTCGCCGCGGTCGACGAGGCCCTCACCGCAAACCCCGACGTGGCGGAGAAGATCCGCGGCGGAAAGGTCCAGGCCGCCGGGGCCATAGTCGGCGCGGTGATGAAGGCGACCGGCGGCAAGGCCAATGCCGCGAGGGTGCGCGAGATCGTCATGGAACGCTGCCAGTAGCGCGATCGGCCCGGCCAGGCCTGCCCGGTTCGGCCGGGATGTTCCGAATGGAGGTCCGCTGCGCCGTCGCGCGCTGGAGGCGATTGCCTCGGCCGTCTCGTCAGTCCTGTTGGGATTGGATTCTAAAGGCCGTCTTCGGTGCCTGCCGTCATCGCATGCGCCGAAGACGGCCGCGTCGAACCCCTGCATTCCCGCGCCTGTCCTCGTTCCGGCGATCCTCATTTGGGAGGCTTGACCTCGCTTTTGCCCGTTTGGCTTTTGGCTCCGGGGTTTGTATTCTGATTGAAAGTCTTTGAGGGTATTTCGAGGATTATTCTTTACCAAATTATGACAGATATGGGACAAAACCAAAGAATTCCAGTAGTCTAGTCCCCATTCGACCACATAAGGGAAGGGGCTGCGATGTCCGCCGACACCTATCAGTTGCTCGCGATCTTGCTCTACTTCGCCGTCATGCTCGGCATCGGCTACTACGCATATCGCCGCACCGCGAATGTGGACGGCTATATGCTCGCCGAGCGTCAGCTGTCTCCGGGCATCGCCGCTTTGTCGGCCAACGCCGCGGACATGTCCGGCTGGCTGCTCATGGGATTGCCCGGGGCGATCTACGCCGCGGGGCTCATCAAGGCGTGGATAGCGATCGGACTCACGGTCGGGGCTTGGTTCAACTGGCGCTTCATCGCGCCGCGCCTGCGGGCGTATTCGGAGGTCGCGGACAATGCGATCACGATTCCGAGCTTCTTCGCCAAGCGACTCAAGCGGAACTCGCGGCAGCTGCGCATCCTGGCGGCTCTGGTCATTCTCGTTTTCTTCACCTTCTACGTCTCGTCGGGAATGGTCGCCGCGGGCAAGTTCTTCGTCAGCTCCTTCGGCTGGAACTACTTCGCCGGAATGGCCGTCGTCGCCGTCGTCACCCTCGTATACACCCTTTTCGGCGGTTTCTTAGGCGCCACTCTGACCGACGTGGCCCAGGGCCTCCTCATGCTCGCCGCGCTCATAGCTGTTCCGATCGTCACGATCTTCGAACTCGGCGGATGGTCCGAGGCAACGAGCCGGATCACCGACGTCAAGCCCGAGGCCTTCAACCTCTTTTCGGGTTTCTCCAACAACGGCATTTTGTGGATCGTCACGGCAATTTCGACGTCGGCCTGGGGGCTGGGCTACTTCGGACAGCCCCACATCATCGTCCGATTCATGGCGCTGCGCAGCCCCGGCGAGGCGAAGACCGCTCGCAGAATCAGCCTCTTTTGGATGGTCCTGAGCGCCTCGGGCGCGATCTTCACGGCCCTCATCGGAATCGGCTACTTCGCAGGCGATCCTGAGATAAAGCTCGGAAAAGGGGAATCCGAGGAGGTGTTCCTCGTCATGAGCCGAATCTTCTTCCACCCCTTCGTTGCGGGGCTCGTCCTCGCGGCGGTGCTCGCTGCGATCATGTCGACGATGTCCAGCCAGATGATCGTCTGCGCCTCGGCGCTGGTGGAGGACCTCTACTCGTTGATGGGCCGCAAGGTCTCAGCCAGGAATCTCCTGATTCTCAGCAGGCTCAGCGTCCTCGGCGTCGCAATCGTGGCCGCGCTCATGGCTCTCGACCGAAACTCGGCCATCCTCCAACTCGTCGAGTTCGCCTGGGCCGGCTTCGGCGCGGCCTTCGGCCCGATCGTCATCCTCTGCCTCTACTGGAGGAAGCTGACGCCTACGGGCGCACTCGCCGGGCTGGTCACGGGCGCCGTCACCGTTTTCGTATGGGCCAATGTGGACTTCCTCAAGGCGAAGATGTACGAGATCGTCCCCGGCTTCCTTCTCAATCTTCTCGTCGCGGTCATCGTGAGCCGCCTGACGTACACCGAGGACCCAGAGGTCGACGCCGAATTCTCCCGCATGGAGGCCGCCGTGAAAGAGGCCTGACGCGCTCGCGCTGCCCGGTTGGCGGCTTCACATTCCGTCGTCGTTCTTGTGCGCTGGTTGGGCAGCCTGGCGTTCGGTTGATGGTTTCACGTTCGGTCGTCGCGTCGTCTTGGTGCGCTGCTTGTTGGTGCGCTGCTTGACGGCCTGGCGCCCGGTTGGCATTTTGACGCGCCGTTTGGCGTTCGGTTGTCGCGGCTCGGCGCGTCAATCCGTCGGATCCCGTGCGGGCCTTTGACGACGGGCCTTGGCCCCGGAACAAGTCTCGTCTGTGACGTGTCCGAGGTCCAGACGTCGACGGAACGGGCCTTGGCGCCGGGCGACGTCCGCCCGCCGAGTCTGACCGCTTGCGTCGTTTGGAGCCTTGCCCAAGCTTGACCCTGGCGCTGTGACAGGGTCTTTCCTTGGGACGAGGAGGTACTTTATGAATACGACCAATGCATCCCCACAGTCCGAGTCGTCTCCGCAGTCCGAGTCTCTTCAACAGCCTCCGGCGTCGTCGGTGCCGTCGCATTTTCCTCTGTCTCGAGAGGCGCCCCAGCGAGAAGCCCGTCTAGCGGAGGCTTTGAGCGCGTCGAACTCTTCGACTCGGCTGAAAGCAGCCTTGGCGGCGGGCTCGCGAGCCGACCCCGGGTGGTTGGAGACGCTCGTCGAGCGTTGCGCGGTCGAACCGGATTTCTTTGTGCGAGATATGCTGTCCTGGGCGCTGACCCGTCTGCCGTCGGAGGCAGTTTTGCCCCGGCTCCGTAGAGAGCTGGGCTCCGAATGCCGACAGGCTCGCAGTCAGGCGTTGCATACCCTTTCGAAGATCGGGGACAAGAGCGCCTGGGGTTGGATCACCCGCGACATGCTGCGCGATTCCGATGACGAACTTGCCCGGACGGCGTGGCGCTGCGCCGTCGCCCTCGTGCCGGAGAGCGAGAAGAAGACGTTCGGCGGGGAACTGGCGGGCCAGCTTGGCCGCGGGGACCGCGACGTCCAGCTGAGTCTGAGCCGGGCGCTGATCGGCCTCGGCGACGCCGTTGAGCCCGCTCTGGGCAAGGCCGCTGAAAGCTCGAATCCCGCGAAGGCGGCCCACGCCCGCGCCACGGAGTCGCTTCGCCTGGATCCAGAGCCGGGCTTCGACGCGGCGATTGAAGAGGAGGCCAAACGCGCCATTGCCTTGAGAGCCAGCGGCATGTGGCCCGACGCGGCGCCGGCGGTCGGAGCTGAGGCGACGGGGTCGCAGGGGCGGCGGAGAATGCGGAAGGCGCCGCTGAGACGAAGCGGCTTCAGGAGGGCGCGGATTGCTGATCGGTGATGCGGCCCGCTATACCGGCGTCAGCGTTCGGATGCTTCGGCACTACGACGCCGTGGGCCTGGTGCGGCCGACGGGCCGCACCATCGGCGGCTATCGGGACTATTCGGACGACGACGTGCGGACGATTCTCCAGGTGAAGACCCTCCGTTCTCTGGGGCTCACGCTCAAGCAGATTGGACGCATTCTGGAGGACCCCGGTCGCGTGCCGGCCGCCCTGGTCGGCGACCTCGTTCGTCAGACGGAGGAACGCCTGGATCGGGAACGCGAACTGCTCGACCGGCTTCGGACGATTGCGGCATCCAAGCCCGCCGATTGGCAAGAAGCCGTGCGCATCGTCAAACTCGTTCGGGGTCTGGGCTCGGCCAGCGCCTCCCGCAGGCAGCAGGCCGTTCTGTCTTGGCCGGCGGACGCGGCGCCCCCTGTGGATCTGCTGGTTAGAGCGGTCCCGTCCGAACCCGATCCAAACGTCGCCGGAGCCTTGCAGTGGGCGCTTGCTCGCTCGGACGGCGACGTCGTCGCTAGGCTGCGCACGGGCGCCCAATCCGACGACGTCGACATTAGGCGTCGTGCCATACTAACGATCGCAGCTATGCCGGAGGCGCCCGGCGCCGACGTCGTCCTTGTCGGGGCTCTTGGCGATTCGGATGTGACCGCGCGCAAGCATGCGGCTCTGGCGTTGGGGCGGCTGGGCGAGGCGGCTGCCGCTCCCGTTCTCGTCGATATGGTGGTCGACGGCGTCAGCGATGTGGAGGCGGCCGAAGCGCTGGAGAGCCTGTCGCGCATCCCGGCATGCGCGAGGTCGGTCGAAGCCTCCGTAGCGGGCAAGATGAAGGATGTGGAGGCCAATTCAGCGGCGCGTGAACGCCTTGCCGAGGCGTTGGCGGGCTGTGCCGGGCCTGGTACGGTAAATTCGCAGTGACGTTTGAGTGGAGGGAAAAGCGGTGCGACGAAAGTCGATGCGACAGTCATGTGATGACGGCGATGAAGCGATTGCGTGTTTGTCATGAAATTTTCAGGGATGACGACGAAACGAGTTTGTGGTTGTTTTAAGAGAAGAGCAAAGCTCTTGGGTTCTTTAGGGTCATTCCTTCCTTGAGGAGGTCTGCGCAATGGCCCAGGATTGGGCCCCTCGCGATTGAAAGCATCCGCTTCTTGTCAAAACGGCGGAGGACCGCGATTTGAGAGTTTCTTGCTTGTGCGCGGAAACTGTCTACATCCAAACCGTGTCGAATTTCCATGCTTCGTCGGCGTTGAAAGGTTGCCGGGCCGCCCCTGCCCTTCAACGTGTTGCAGTCGACGTCGGCGTACGGCAGGAGCTTTTCGCGGGCGCAGACGATTCCGTCGTTGCCCAAGCGATGAAAGAAGTCTATGAGTTTGCTTTCCGAGAATCGAAGGAGTTCCCTGAGGACGGTTTTGGCAATTGGAATCGGGTGCCGCCGCCTGAGGCGGACGCCTTCATCCGCGAAAACGTGGGGTGAGGCGGTGGGTTTGTTGGGGAGGCCTTTAACTTCTATGACGACGTCGAGGCCGGCAGAGGCGTCGCGTTGCGCAGGCTTGTGAGCATGCGACTCCATGCGCTTGCTGGTGGGTGTGGCTCGGGTTGGGGTTGGTGTGGTGGGGGTCACGTGGGTGGGGGTTGTGGGGG
>ERZ772993.5-NODE-5-length-170786-cov-20.910579_pt1 | contig 170786 bp, 160 predicted proteins | sample MGYA00580670_ERZ772993 | MGnify/ENA primary metagenome ERZ772993 (study PRJEB29015, sample SAMEA2737936) | human oral metagenome | biome: human oral; feature: human-associated habitat; material: dental | place: China | collected 2136 ... | reverse complement strand
AGAAGACCGCGAGGAAGATCGTGAGCATTCCCTGCTGGGCGTACTGGGTGCAGATGTCGACGACTCGCTTGGAGTCCTCTTCCGAGGCGCGCTCGGCCCCTGTGTCCAGGTGGATCGACTCCTTGATGAAGGTGACCGCCCTATTGGCTCCCGTGGTCACCGCCTGGATGGAAGCACCGGAGAACCAGAAGACGACGGCCCCCCCGGTGATGAGTCCCAGGAGGAAGGGGGCGTGCATGAGGGAGAGGTTGTCGATGCCCTCGGTCAAATGGTTCGTCAGTCCGATGATGATCGAGAAGATCATCGTGGTAGCTCCCACGACCGCCGTTCCGATGAGGACGGGCTTGGCGGTCGCCTTGAAGGTGTTGCCGGCCCCGTCGTTGTCCTCGAGCAGGTACTTGGCCCTTTCCCAGCGCGGGGAGATGCCGAAATCACGGCGCAGCTCGTCGTCGATGCTTCTCAGATCCTCGATGCGTGAGAGCTCGTAGACGCTCTGAGCGTTGTCGGTGACCGGACCGTAGGAGTCGACGGCAATGGTCACCGGTCCCATGCCCAGGAAACCGAATGCCACCAGACCGAAGGCGAAGACTGCGGGGGCCACCATGACCTCCGCCAGCTGGGATCCCGACAGGAGGAAGGCGCCGCCCATGAGACCCACCACGGTGATGCCGAGCCAGAAGGCGGAGAAATCACCCGCCACGACTCCCGAGAGGATGTTGAGGCTAGCGCCGCCCTGACGAGAGGACTTGACGGTCTCGCGCACGTGTTGGGAGCCGGTGGAGGTGAAGACCTTGACCAGCTCGGGGATGAGCGCCCCCGCTAGAGTCCCGCAGGTGATGATCGTCGCCAGGCGCACCCATAGTCCGGCGCCGAGCCCTCCCAGGACGATCCAGGTCGCCGCATAGGTCAAGGTGATGCACAGGACGCTGGTGAGCCACACCAGGGTTGTCAGCGGAGTTTCGAAGTTCATCCGCTCCGCGTCCCCGAAGCGCGCCCGGCACCAGGCGGCGTTGATTCCGTAGGCGGCCCAGGCGGCGATGATCATTGCAGCGCGTACCGTGAAAATCCACACGAGCAGCCTCGCCTGGAGTCCCGCCTCCGGGACAGCCAGTAGAACGAAGGTGACCAGAGCGACTCCGGTCACCCCGTAGGTCTCGAAGCCGTCGGCGCTGGGTCCCACCGAGTCGCCGGCGTTGTCGCCCGTGCAGTCCGCGATGACTCCGGGATTACGGGGGTCGTCCTCGTCGATTTTGAAGACGATTTTCATGAGGTCGGCGCCAATATCGGCGATCTTGGTGAAGATGCCGCCCGCGATGCGCAGCGCCGAAGCCCCCAGCGATTCTCCGATGGCGAAGCCGATGAAACAGGCGCCGGCCACGTCGGCGGGCAGGACGAGAAGGATGACGAGCATCATGATCAGCTCCAGGCTGATGAGCACCATGCCGATGCTCATGCCCGACCGGAGCGGGATCCTGTGCACGTCGTGGGGCTTGCCGCGCAGGGAGGCGAAGGCGGTCCGGGCATTCGCGAAGGTGTTGACCCGGATGCCGAACCACGCCACGCAGTACGAGCCGCCCATCCCGAGCAGGGAGAAGAGCACGACGATGCCGACTCTGGCCCAGCCGAAGCCGACCAGGGCCTTGTAGTAGACGACGATGACGGCGGTGATGAAGGCCCACAGGAGGATGAGGAAGCGGCCCTGCCTGCGCAGATACGCCTGGCAGGTGGAGTAGATGAGCTCGGCGACCTCCAGCATCGACGGGTGCACGGGGGCCTGACGCAGGCGCAGGAAGGTGACCGTGCCGAACCCGAGGCCGAGCAGGCACACGACGATGCCGGCCAGGAGCAGGGCCCGGCCGTCCAGGCCCCAGGCGACGGACACGCCCGTCAGGTCGGGGAGTACGAGGTTGGCCTCTCCGCCGCCGTCATCGGTGGTGGGAAGTCCGGCTGCGAGGGTGGGAAGGCAGCACGATAGGAGCATGAGTGATTCTCGGTTCGTCCATTGTGAGAGAGGCGTCACTGACCGGGGAGAGTCTAGCGACTTCGGGAAGGGCGGGCCAAGGGCCGGGGCGTTGGAATGCTCCGGGGACGCGGCCGGAGGTCGTGGGCTTCAGTCCTCGTCGCCGAGTCCCACGATGGCGCCAGCGGCGGTGCGTACGACGTCGTCGAGCCAGCGGGGGATCTCGGTGCCCTCCGCCAGGTGGGGGCGGACCAGTCCGTAGGGCATGGTCTGACACGCTGTCAACGTCAACTCCATCCGGTGGGCCGTGGCCCGTCCGTACCGTCTGACGACCAGCTCGCGGAGAGCGGCGTGGTAGTCGTCGTTGATGTGGCGAGCCTCCTCTCGGATGGATCGCGGCCCCCTCGCGGCCAGCACGGGCTGCCGCCACAATGTCATGGCGAGCGCCTCCTCGCGGTGATGCCGGCAGTAGCGCACGACGTGGACAGCGCTGTCGATCAGGGCGAGACCGGCGTCCTCCTGCTCCGCCAGCTCGAACAGTCCCGCCTGGAACCGTCTGACCGAGCGAAGCCACAGTCGGGCGAAGAGCTCGTCGCGAGAACCGAACCGATGGTAGACGGAGCCCGTCGTCACACCGATGGCGCTGGAGACGTCGGCGACGGACGTCTGCGGGCCATGCAGTGCGACGGCGTTCAGGGCGCCGTCGAGGATGTCATCCGCCGTGTACTTCGAGGGTCTTGCCACCCAGTGACCGTATGCCTACTGTGGACCCGTGCGAAATAGAGAGGCCCTTCTAAAACGTGGAGTCGGTCTGTCCGAGATCCTCCCGGTCGCGCAGTTCGGTGAGTGGCACTCCAGAGCCGTGCCCGTCCGCCCTCAGGAGGCGTGGCGCAGGCTCCTGGCGCTGCGCTGGGCGGATCTGCGCCTGACCCGCCCGTTCCTCCTGGCACGGGGCTTCGCCGTGGCGCGGCTGCTCGACCAGCGCTGGCACGAGGTCTTCCGACGTACGGCGGTCTTCGAGGAGCATGAGCCTTGCTCCCTCAGGTTCGTCATGGTGGGGCGTCCGTGGTCTGCGGTGCCCGCCGTCCACCGTGTCTCATCCCTGGAGGAGGCGAGTGCCTTCACCGAGGCCGGCTGGCTCAAATACGGCATGGACTTCCACCTCACCGCCCTGCCGGGCGGTTGGACATTCGTGGAGACCAGCACTCTGTGCGAGGCCACCGACGCCGGCGCGCGCCGCCGGTTCCGCGCCTATTGGACGGCGATCCGCCCCTTCAGCGGGCTTGTGCGTCGGGACGTCCTTACGGTTCTGGGTCGGTCACCCGAATAGATCGGCGCATCCGGCCGGGCATCGGACTGAGGCGGCGTAGCGGCGCTGCGCGAGCCGCCCGGACTCGCTCCGCCACCGGCCGGCGGTCTTCTTCATCCGGCCCGAGCGCGGACCCGTGCGGTTTCAGCCCAATGCGCCGACGAAGGCGCTGAGCCGCTCCATGCCCGCGGTGAGTTCAGGGCGCGAGGCCGCATAGGACAGGCGCACGTGCGTGCTGGCCATGGCGGGGCCGAAATCGGTCCCGGGGGTGAGGGCCACATGCGCCTCCTCCAGAGCCCGGGAGCAGAACGTGCTCGAGTCCAATCCTGTCCGCGAAATATCGAAGTAAACGTAGAAGGCTCCGTCGGGTTCGACCGGCACCGGTAGTCCGATTCGCTTTAAACCGTCCAGGGCGATTCTCCTGCGCGCCACTAACTCGACGCGCCTGGCCTCGCAGGAGGCGAGCGCCTCGGGGGTGAAGCAGGCGAGCGCCGCCATTTGCGTGGGCGCGGAGGCGCACAGGAAGAAGTTGACCGCCAGGTTGTCCGCCGCAGCGAGCAGCTCGTCAGGCAGCACCAACCATCCCAGGCGCCAACCGGTCATGCCGAAGTACTTCGAGAAGCTGGAGACGATCATGACTTCCCGATCGGTCTCCAACGCGGTACGCGCTGGGCGGCCGCCGGCGTTGGGGTCGGCCAGCGACAGGTAGATCTCATCGACGATCCGCCATGCCCCGCGCGCTCGGGCCTCCCGGCAGATGCGGACGAGCTCGTCGAAGGGGATCGTCGTGCCGGTCGGGTTCGACGGTGTGGCGAGCACGATCGCGTTCGTGCTCGAGGTCCACACCTGCGTCATCGTCCGGACGTCGAGCTGGTAGCGACTGGCCGCGTTCGTTGGTGCGAGCACGACTCGGCCGCCGAAGGCCTCGACGAGCTCGCGGTTGCACGGGTAGCAGGGATCGGCCATGACGACGTCGTCGCCGCTCTCGGTCGTCAGGGCGATGGCCAGCAGCAGGCCGGCAGAAGCGCCGGCCGTTATGAGGATGTTGCGCGGGTCCACGTCGACGCCGTGCCGTGAGGCGTACAGGTTCGCCACCGCCTGACGCAGGGCCGGCAGTCCTGCAGCGGGCGTGTAGGGCAGGGGCCGGCCGTCCATGGTGGCGCGCATGGCCTCGTGGACGCCGGGCGGGGCGCCGAAGTCGGGCTCGCCCAGGCTGAGCTTGGCCACGTCGCCACCCTCCGCCTCGATCTCGCGGGCGCGCGCGTTGAGGGACATCGCGTGGAAGGGCTGCGCGCTGCGAGCGCGCCGGGCGAGCTTCATGGGCACTCCTGCGGGACGGAACCGGGATGCGGAACGAACCAACCAACGCGCCAAGCGTAGGCCGACTGTGCGCGACGTGCCCGGTGGGTCCGTACCGCGACTGCGACCTGGGGTAAGGTGCCGACGTCGGGGCAGGGCGAGCAGCCCCGCCTCGGCAGGCCCCCATAGCTCAGTGGTTAGAGCAGCGAGCTTATACCTCGTCCGTGCCTGATAAGCACAAGGTCCTGGGTTCGAATCCCAGTGGGGGTACCGGTGCCCGGAGAGCGCTCGAAGAGCTCCGGCTCCGGATTCCTCCGGGAGTGCCCGGCCCCCGTGGTGGAACTGGTAGACACCGCGACCTTAAAAGTCGTTGCCTGCGGGCGTGCGGGTTCGAACCCCGCCGGGGGCACAACATTGCGCTCTCGCCGCGCCAACGCCCGCCTTTCTGATTCGGCCGACGACAGGCGGGACCGAGTTGATGTCCCGAAGCCGCCAGCCTACCCTACGGCCTCGTGGGATGCTCTGGATGCGCTTATACGTTGGACCGGCCACCAGCAGGGGAGTGGACGTCAGGACGTGCAGTGCTTCGCGTCATCGGTGTGGTGTGCGCGGCCGGATGGTTCGCCTGCGCCCTGCTCCATCTGCTGCTTCTCGTCGGCCTGCCCCTGGGAGCTCTGACGCTGGGAGGCCGATACACGGTCCTGCCCTTGACCATCAGGCCCGTCAGCCTCGTAATGGTGGTCCTGTGGAGTTTATGCGGGTGGATCTCCCTGGCCTACACCGGCGTCGTCCCATCGCGAGTCCCGCACCGCCGCCTGCATCTATACGTCGCCCTCATGGCGGTGTGGCTCCTGGCGGCCTCAGTCTTCAATCTGTTCATCACGGCGAGTTCGGCCGAACGGTACGGGACAGGCGCATTGACGGTCGTCATACTTCTGCTCACTGTGATCCTCCTGGTCATCGGCCGGAGTTCAGCCGGTGGCCGCCCAGGCCCGCAACCGCTGCATCGCCGTGTACGCCGGTGAACCGGATACTGGCGTGAATACGACGACCTGGGCGCCATCCTCCTCGGCCAGCATTCGAAACGGGATGGTGACGGCGCCAATGAGAGAGTGGAAGATCTTCTCATGACCCTGGGAGGAGCGCGGCGGCAGATCCTGATCGATCCACATTCGGCAGAACAGACGGCTGCGGGCGCTGAGCGTGCCGACGACGCCGATGAGCTCCGGATCGTTCGGATAGGTCTCAAGAGCCCCCCGCAGATCGGCGACAGCCCGTGTGATCACGTCGCCCCAGTCGGGCCAGAAGCTCTGCGCCGCCTCCTGGTCCAGAAAGGCGAACTCCAGCAGGTTCACTTTCTCCTCGTCCGCTCCCGCCCACTCCAGCACAGGGGCGTACAGGAGGCGGCCCGGCCGATTGACGGCCACGAGGTCGAGTGAGCGCGAACGCAGGTAAGCGGGCATGTCGAAGGAGTCCAGCAACTGCTTCATCGCTTCCGACGCCCCGTAGTGGTCCGCCTCCTGCTGGGGCGCGGAAGGCATCTGTTGCCGCGGTTCCTCGTCGATTCGCTCCCGTGTGACGGCACCGGCGCCCGGGTAGGCCGCATCGAGCAGAAGGTTGAGGCGGTGGCGGTCCTCCGGGCTCAGCGCGAGCACGTCGCTAAGAAGATCCTGCAATGACGCGTCGGGAGCGTCGGAGAGTAGACCCCGCTCGAGGTCGGCGTAGTACTCGGTGGCGACGCCGAGTAGTCCGGCGATCTCATCACGTCGTAGACCGACGACACGGCGCGGTCGGCCTTGAGCGGGCAGCCCCGCCATGGCGGGGGTGACCGCGGCGCGGTGCTCGGAGAGGAACACGCGCAGGTCCGTTTGAGCCTTGAATCCTCGACGCATACCCCTAGACTAAGAGATAAGGAGGGGATGTTGTCACTTTTTCACGACACCGTGATCGCTCCGGGCACAAAGACGGCGCAGCTGCCCTAACATTTACCCATGGTTGAACGCGTATTCGTCTAGCCTGCACCCATGAGCCAGATAGGAACGGATCCCGCCGATCCTCAGACAATCTTCGTCCACCCCTTGACCGTCGCCGACGTCGTCGCAGCACTGCGCACCGCGGCTCCGCCCCACCTGGCCGAGTCCTGGGACTCCAATCGGCTTATCTGCGGCGACCCCGCGGAATCCGTCGACTCCGTTCTGCTCGCCGTGGACCCGGTCACCGCCGTCGTCGACGAGGCCATCCGCCGCGATGTCGATCTGGTCATCACCCACCACCCCCTCTACCTGAGGGGCACCGACCACGTCTCCGCCACCGATCCCAAGGGCCGGTGCGTTCACCGCCTCATTCGCGCCGGCATCGCCCTGGCGAACGCCCACACCACTCTCGACGCCGCTCACGGAGGCGTGGCCGCGGCCCTCGCCGCCGCCGTCGGATTGCTCGGCGCTGCGCCGCTGCAGCCCAGCCCGAATGATCCCACCCAGGGAATTGGACGCGTCGGCAGGCTCGAGCACCCCACACGGCTGCGCGACTTCGCCGCTGCCGTCGCCGTTGCACTTCCTGATTCCGCACCCGGCCTCCTCGTCGGAGGAGACCTCGACGCCACCATCGAGACCGTCGCCGTCTCCGGCGGCGCCGGCGACGGCCTGCTTGGCACCGCGCGCGATGCCGGAGCCGACGTCTTCCTCACCGCGGACCTGCGTCACCATCCGGCCTCAGAGCACCTGGAGGCCGGCCGCCCCTACCTGTTGTGCGGCACCCACTGGGCCACCGAATGGGTCGGCCTGCCGCCGCTCGCTGCACGTTTGGAGCGGGCCGCCGCGGCGAAGGGACGTAGACTCGCCACATACGTCTCCGAGGTCGTCACCGATCCGTGGACCTTACGTCTGAGCACCGGCTCGTGAGCGAGTGCCCGACCGCCCAGAATTCGATACCCAGCCAGCGAAGGACTCCGCCGTGACGCACGCCCCTCTCAGTCAGCAGCGTCTCCTCATCGACCTGCAGAACCTCGATTCCCGACTCGCCCGTCTGAGTCATGAACGGACCCACCTGCCGATCCTGGAGCGTATCGAGACTGTTGTCAGGCGCCTGCACACCAACCGGCGCGACACCGCCGTCGCCACAGGGGCTCTGACCGCCGCCAGGGCGGAAGCCGATCGCGCCGAGGACGAAGTCAGTCAGGTCGCGCGTCGCGCCGAGGTCCTGCGAGAGCGTCTCGCCGCGGGCACCGCGAGCGCCCGCGATCTGGCCGCCATTCAGGGGGAGATCGATCAGCTCGGGCGGCGTCAAGCGGATCTGGAGGACAAGCAGATCGCCGCAATGGAGACTCTGGAGTCCGCTCAGAGCGAGGCTGATCGCCTGGCGGTCCAGGAGCAGGAGATCCGTGCCGCCGGCCGTGAGCTCACCACCGAGCGCGACGCCGAGTTCACCCGCCTCGACGAGGAGATCGAACAGGCACGGGACCGACGTCGGCGTCTCGCGGCCACGATCGATGCGACTCTGCTCGCCGAGTATGAAGCCGCCCGAGCCGTGACCGGGGGCATCGGGGCGCTGGCCCTGTACGGTCGCCGCGTCGAAGGCGGCACCGTGGAGATCAGCCCGGCTGAGCATGCGCGCATTGCCGCCGCGCCGGCCGATGCCGTCATCCACGCCGAGGAGAATGATGTCATCCTCGTGCGCATGGAGCAGTGAGATAGCAGTGAGATGAGGAAAACGGGTGCGGGGTCGCTCGCCGGCGCTACGGCTCGCCGCGTCCGTGTGTCCACATGTCCGCAACCGGATGCGTGGGCGCGTCAGGGACCGGTAGGATGCTGCCGCGGACGAGTCGACTGGGCGGCCGCGGTGCTCCTGGGCAACCGGGGGATCGAGGAACGTCCGGGCTCCACAGAGCAGGACGGTGGCTAACGGCCACCCGGGGTGACCCGCGGGACAGCGCCACAGAGAACAGACCGCCGGCCGGACAGCCAGCCGGTAAGGGTGAAACGGTGGGGTAAGAGCCCACCAGCACCGCAGGCGACTGCGGCGGCTCGGCAAACCCCGTTCGGAGCAAGACCGTACAGCAGGCGTTCGAGGGCTGCTCGCCCGAGCCTGCGGGTAGGTCGCGCGAGCCCACCGGCAACGGCGGGCCGAGATGGATGGCCGCCACCGCCGCGCCGGTAACGGCGGGCGGCAACAGAACCCGGCGTACAGGTCGGCTCGTCCGCTCCTCGACAGGGCTTCTCACCGGCCTCGGCCGACGGGTGCGGTGTCCGCCCTCCGACGTGCCTGCGCGGATGCGGCCCCGCGCCGATTGCGACAGCAGCAACATGGCGGGGTGTCCACCCCAGGCTGAGCCCGGATGGACGCCCCGCCATACGGTGACCGCATGCCGGCCCGGATGCAGGATCAGGCCAGCTTGGGCTTGACGTAAGTGCCGTTGTTGTCCATGAAGGCGGTGATGACCCACACGCCGGCCTTGTCGTTAGCCTGCTGCGTCGTCAGCTGGAAGGTGAAGTAACCCTTGGCCGTGCCCCCGTCCCGGGGCATGTCCTGAGCCGAGAACTCGTCCTTGGCCGAGTAGGTCAGGGTATTCTCAGCCGACGTCGTGTTGCCGTCCTGGTCATACTCGATTTTCAGGTTGCTCGAGTTGAATTTGCTCGTGCCGTGGTAGGTGATCTCCACCGGGACGCGCACGTAGACCTTGCCACTGTCCGGCTCATGCCAGCTGTACCTGTTCATCTGCGACTTGAGCGAATCATTGGCGTTCCACTCGACGACGCCCAGGGAGACGTCGACCGACGCTCCCTCGTCGGTACTGTACTTTCCCGCGCTCATGGTGATGGTCTGGTCCGCGGGCAGCGGGTTCTTCTCCGTTGTTCCCGGGCTGCCCGGACTGGGCGTGGATGAGGCTCCGGGGTTCGCGCCGCCGCCGGGGCCGCTGCCGCTGCCGGACTGCGACGTGGGGTACGATCCCTGGGAGGAGACCGCAGTAGGCCCGGTGGCATTGTTGTGGCTGTTGTGACTACGACTGTTGACGACCACGAGTACGCCCGCGAGCAGCGCCACCACGACCAAGACGATGATGAGCCAGAACCACCACTGCCTGGTGACGGGCTTGGGGCCCATGGGGGCGCTCATGCCGGGCTGCCAGCCCGGTCCTCCCTGCGGGGGGAGTCCTCCTCCGGAGCCGGGAGCGCCGCTCTGGTTGTGGTACGGAGTCGGGGACTGCGCGTAGTTCATACCGGGTGCGTACGGGGCGGCACCCGAGGAGGAGTCGCTCCCCGGTACGGAGCCGCCGAAGGGCGTCGAGCCGGTGTAATCCCCCGAAGGCGCCGATGCGGACTGGCCCGTCGGGTCGGCCACGGAGGAGCCCGTCGGGACCGCCTGGGTGGGCGCCCAGGCTGCATCGGCGGCCGAGCCCGTCTGCGGAGCGGATCCCGCACTGGTACCGGGCGTTGAGTCCTCGACCCACAGCTGCCAGCCCTCCGGCGCCGGCCCCCAGGCGGGATCGGGCTGCCATCCCGCGGGAGGATTGAATCCTTCCGGGGGCGCCGGCCAGTTCGGCGGCGGGTTGAAGCGAAGAGCCATGGAGAACCTCCGGGAGGGTCGGGTATGGGTCTATGGGTCATCGGACGACGTCCATCGTCTCAGATGAGAATGTACACGTGGTGGTCACGTTACCGTGACGTCGGAGCACGTCCCAGACCGGAGTGACCGGAGAGTACCGGGGAGTACTGCCCCACGCGGGTTGCTTCGGCGGCATCGGCAGTCACCATACGCCTTGAGCGGGGCCGGACGCAGCCGGCGATGTCAGATGTCAGGGCAGGGTGAGTACGTCCGCACCGTTCTCGGTGACCGCCAGAGTGTGTTCGAACTGGGCGGTGCGCGACCTGTCCCTGGTCACTACGGTCCAGCCGTCGTCCCACTGCTCCCACGTCTCGGTGCCCAATGTGAGCATCGGCTCGATGGTGAACACCATGCCGACTTCCATGACGTCGGCGTACATGGGGGCGGCGTCGTAGTGAGGAATGATGAGGCCCGAATGGAAGGCCTCGCCCACGCCGTGGCCCGTGTAGTCGCGCACCACCCCGTAGTCGAAGCGCTTGGCGTATTTCTCGATCACTCTGCCGATGACATTGACTTCGCGACCGGGCCGCACCGCTCTGATCCCGCGCTCCATCGCAGTGCGCGTGCGCTCGATGAGCGCAGCCGTCCCAGCGTCGATCTCGCCGACCGGGTAGGTCGCGTTCGTGTCGCCGTGGACGCCGTCGAGATAGGCGGTGACGTCCAAGTTGATGAGGTCGCCCTCCTTGAGGACGGTCGAGTCGGGGATGCCGTGGCAGATGACCTCGTTGATCGAGGTGCAGATCGATTTGGGGAAGCCCATGTAGCCCAGGCAGGACGGGTAGGCGCCGTGGTCGCACATGTACTCGTGGGCTATACGGTCGAGCTCGTCGGTGGTGACACCGGGGGCGATGACGGCGGCGGCCTCGGCCATAGCGCGGGCGGCCACCCGGCCGGCGGCGCGGATGCGTTCGATGGTCTCAGGATCCTTGACGTCGGAGGCCGTCACCCGTTCGGGACCGTCGTGGAACATGTACTCGGGACGGTCGATGGAATCGGGCACGTGGCGGCGGGGGCCCAGGGTCCCCGGCACGAGCGTGCCGCGAGGAGCACGGTCGGCAAGATTCATAGAGTCAGCATAGGTGCGCACTCGCCCCACCGGTCGTGATTCCGAGTCGACGGGACCCGATCGCGGGGTCTGCGTCGCCGGTCGGAGGATGAGAGCCGCCCTGCGTTCTCGGGCCGATCGGGGCCGCGGCTTCATCACCAAAGACGTGCCAGACGTGCCATACGATGGCCACATGGCCGAGATCCATTTCGTGCGGCATGGTCGCACCGTCCTGAACGAGCTGCACCGCACGCAGGGTGCGGTCGACTCGCCTCTGACGGAGTCGGGTCGTCGCGGAGCCGAGATCTGTCGTGATTTCCTGGCGCACGTTCCGTTGACGCGTACCTATCTCAGCCCGCAGGGGCGGGTTCAGGAAACCGCCCGAATCCTCCTGGAGCCCCATCCTGATGTCGTCCCGGTCGACCTCGTTGGGCTGCGCGAGTACAACTACGGCGTCTACGACGGCGGACCCGACGGCCAGATGCATGCCGCTCTGCCCGCAGCCGAGTTCCTCCCCTCCGTCATCGCCGGCACTCATCCCGGCGCCCCCGAGGGGATCACCGCGATGGACTACCTGGCTGATCTCGACGGCGCGCTCGCGCGCATCATGACCGATCTGCGTACAGGGCCGACGGCCGACGGCGCATATGATGAGAAGGTCCTCGTCGTCTCCCATGGCATGACGCTCATGACGATCATGAGTCGGTGGATCGGTTCCGAGATCTACGGCATGACGCCCATGGCCAACTGCTCGGTCACCACCGTCCGGGTCGACCCCGCCGCTGCTGACGGCGCGCCCCGCCTCCTGGAATGGGCGCGGGACCCGGCCGGCCAGGGCATCACCTTCCAGGTTGAGGACCTGACGGGCGTTTTCGCCGGCGTTGTCCCGGCGCCCATCGACTGGGGCCGTCCCGAAGGGCTGTGAGGGGTTTGCCCGACTCGTTCCGCTGGGACCGCTGAGACGGACTCGTGCAGTTCGGATGAAGAGGACGCTCTGCGCCGTGCGGGGCCGTGCACGGCCCCGCCGTTCGATCCGAGCACGGCGAGAATCCGACCGTACCGCTATCGGCGAGCGACATCGCGCGCCATCGACACCCCGCACCTACGGCCTTGGCCACCGTCGTCGGTATCGTCACTGGGATCCTCCTCTGGGGCGCGGCCGCCGGCATTGGCGCGACCGCGGTGCTCTCCGCCTCCCGAACCGCGTACCGACTGCTGTCGCTGCCGGGGCTGCGTACCTGGTATGAACGACGGGCGCTGGTATGCTCCTACGCTCGTTCCGGGGCTCCACGACCGGGAGGCGGGATGGGCGCAACGTCTGGAAGGATGGGGCCCTGCACGGCGGGGGCCGGAATCCGCGACGTCCGCGAAGCTGTCGTCCGCGGCCGGCCCGGGACGCTCCGCCGTCCCGCTGTGGCGAGGGCGGGTGACGGGGCTGACCACCGACTTGCTCAACCCGAAGGCCGGCGTTTTCTGCCTCGCGACCATCCCGCAGTTCATGACGGCCTGCGTCTCCGCTCGCCAGCCATGGGCGTCATGCTCGCCGCTATCCGCGGTCTGTGCTGCCTGATCTGGCTGGGTGCGCTCGTGCCGGGGCCCCTTGGCCGGCGCCGAGGACGGGCTCGGGTCCCGAAGGCCCGCTGGGACGCTGGACGGACCGCATCACCGGTACGATGCTCGTCGGCATCGGGGCCGGGCTCGCTCTCAATGCCCGTGTTTGAGCCACCGGCCCGCAGACGGCTGCCTCAGTGTGAGAAGGTGTGCTCCTCAGCGGGGAAGGCTCCCTCGCGCACGGCCTCGCCGTATGCCTGCGCCGCCTGTCGCAGGGCCTCGCCGACCTGCCCGAACTGCCGAGCGAAGCGCGGTGCCCAATCCGTCATGCCCGCCATGTCGGTCCACACCAGCACCTGGCCGTCGCACTGCGCCCCCGCGCCGATGCCGATGATCGGGGCCGGGCACGTCTCGGTGATCCGCGCCGCCACGGGCGCGGGGACCATCTCCAGCACGATCGCGGCGGCGCCGGCCTCGGCCAGTGCCATCGCGTCGGCCAGGAGGGTCTCGGCGGCCTCCTCGCCCCGGCCCTGGACGCGGAAACCGCCCAGGGCGTTGACCGACTGCGGTGTGAAGCCGAGGTGCCCGATGACGGGGATGCCGGCCTGGCCGAGCAGACGCACGGTGTCCGCGCGCGGACGCCCGCCCTCGAATTTGACGGCGTTGGCCCCCGCCCGCACCAGTCGGACAGCACTGGCCAGGGCCTGCTGCGGGCTCGCTTCGTAGGTTCCGAAGGGCAGGTCGGCCACCACCAGGGCCCGGCGCGCCGCCCGAGCCACCGACCGCGTGGCCACGATCATCTCGTCGAGCGAAACCGGCAGGGTCGAGTCGTAACCCAGAGCCACGTTCCCGATCGAGTCGCCGACGAGCAGCATGTCCGTACCCGCCCCATCCAGGATACGGGCCGTCACGGCGTCGTAGGCTGTGAGCATGGTCAGGCGTTCGCCACGCGCCTTGGCCTGGGCCAGGTGGTGCACGCGCACTTTCCTGACCCCTGCTGTACCGGGGTCGGCGAGGGAGGGGACAGCCGTCCCGTCGGGCGAGTCAGTGGTCGACATGAGAGCAAGCCTAGGCGCTTCGCAACGCGGCGGACACGCGAACGCAGCATGATGCGGCATGATGGGATCGACTCCGTACCGGCCGACGGCCGCGCCGGTCATTGAGTCGCGTCCAGGGACCCCGCTCAGGAAGGCGATGCACATGGACAAGCAGCAGGAGTACGTTCTGCGGGCGATCGAGGAGCGCGACATCCGCTTCATCCGCCTGTGGTTCACCGACGTCCTGGGGCAGCTGAAGTCCGTGGCCATCGCCCCTGCGGAGGTGGAGGGCGCATTCGAGGAGGGCATCGGCTTCGACGGCTCTGCCATCGAGGGGCTCACCCGCGTCTACGAGTCGGACATGCTGCTGTCCCCGGACCCGTCGACCTTCCAGATGCTGCCCTGGCGCGACGGCGCCAACGGCGTCGCCCGCATGTTCTGCGATGTCCTGACACCCGACGGCGAGCCCGTGCGCACCGACCCGCGGGCTGTCCTGGAACGTCAGCTGGCACAGGTCGCCGACGCCGGCTTCACCTGCTACATCCATCCCGAGATCGAGTTCTACCTCGTCAACCGGGACGCCGGGGGCCGAATTACCCCCGCCGACCACGCCGGGTACTTCGACCATGTTCCGGGCGGCACTGCTCACGAGTTCCGACGCCGGGCGATCCTCATGCTCGAGCAGATGGGCATCTCCGTGGAGTTCTCCCACCACGAGGGCGGCCCCGGCCAGAACGAGATCGACCTGCGGTTCGCCGACGCCCTGTCCATGGCCGACAACATCATGACCTTCCGCGCCGTCGTCGAAGAGGTGGCTCTCCAGGAGGGCAGCCTGGCCACCTTCATGCCTAAACCCTTCGTCGGCCATCCGGGTAGCGGCATGCACACGCATTTCTCCCTGTTCGAAGGCGACCGCAACGCCTTCTACGACCCATCCGGCGAGTACCAGCTGTCGACGACCGGGCGCTCCTTCATCGCCGGGCTTTTGCACCACGCCTCGGAGATCTGCGCCGTGACCAATCAGCACGTCAACTCCTACAAGCGCATGTGGGGCGGTGATGAGGCGCCCAGCTACGTGTGCTGGGGCCACAACAACCGCTCGGCCCTCGTACGCGTGCCCATGCACAAGCCGGGCAAAGGACAGTCCGTGCGCGTGGAGTACCGCGGTATCGACTCCTCGGCCAACCCCTATCTGGCCTATGCCGCCATTCTGGCCGCGGGCCTGAAGGGGATCGAGGAGGGATACGAGTTGCCCACTGAGACCGAGGATGACGTGTGGGCGCTGACCGGGGGAGAGCGGCAGGCGATGGGCATCGCCGCCCTACCGACCTCGCTCAAACGGGCGGTGGGGGCCATGAGCGGTTCCGACCTGGTCGCCGACACCCTGGGTGAGGACGCTTTCGAGTACTTCATGCGCAATAAGCGTCGCGAATACCAGGCCTACGACGCGCAGGTCACCGCCTTCGAGCTCAGCCAGTTCTTCCCGCGGGCCTGATGCGGAGGCGCGCCGTGACCGACAGATGGACGGAGACGCCCTCCGGACCCTTCGGGCGGCGGCGCACCAGTCCGCGCACACGGTTGGCGCGAGCGGGCTTCGCCAACGCCGAACGAGCCATCTCGTGCCTGCACGACGAGGCCCTGAGCCGACTGCTACCCTTCTCCCCGCCATCTCCGCTCGACGACGAGCTCGACTCGGTGCGGATCCGGCTCGTCGAAGAGCTCGGCGCCGCCGCGGACCCCGACCTCGCACTGCTCTCATTGACGCGCCTGGCGTCCGCCGTCGGCCCCGGCGGCCAGGATCTGCGTGCTCTTCTCGCGTCTTTGGACATCGACGACGGGCACGAGGATGCCGAAGAGCAGGACTCCTCGTCGCGGATGCGGATCGAGCACCGGCATCGGCTCCTGGCCGTCCTGGGGTCCTCTCAGGCGCTGGGGGACTTCCTGGTCAGTCACCCCGAGCACCTGTGCGCTTTGGATCCCGCGCACGCCGTCGATGCCCCCGCCCAGCCGCCGGTCGATGTCGTTGTGGGCGAGGCGGTTCGCTCCGCCCTCGGCGACGCTGAGGGCGACGAGCGGCGGGCGCGCGTCGACTCGGCCACCACCGCCATGCGGGTGGCTTACCGGGACCGTTTGCTGGCCATCGCCGCCGATGATCTGACCAGCCCCGACCCACTGGCTCATCTGACTGTGGTGGTCGAACGCATGACCCGACTCGCGGACGCCGCCCTGGATGCCGCTCTGACTATCGCCCGCGCCAGTGTAGGGCCGCGATCCGACCCCGTGTCCCTGGCTGTCATCGCTATGGGCAAGACCGGAGCACGCGAGCTCAACTACGTCTCCGACGTCGACGTCGTCTACGTCGTCGGGCTCGCCGAGTCGTTCGATGCCCCCGCCGCGGCCCCGTCCGATCGGAGCGTCGACGAGGACGAGCTCGTGCGTCTGGGAACCGAGCTCGCCGTCGAACTGGCGCACGCGACGTCGGCCACCGGGGATGAGCAGCCCCTATGGCCGTTGGATACGGCACTGCGTCCCGAGGGTAAGGACGGGGCGCTCGTGCGGACCCTGGCTTCGCACGTGACCTACTACGAGCGCTGGGCCGCCTCATGGGAGTTCCAGGCGCTGCTCAAGGCGCGGCCCTGCGCCGGCGACGCCGAACTCGGCGCCGCCTACGCACGGGCCGTGGACCCCTTCGTCTGGCAGGCCAGTAGCCGGGAGAATTTCGTGGACGACGCTCGAGCCATGCGCAGGCGCGTCGAGAACGAGTCGGGGCGCGTCGGCGAGGAGGATCGTCGTATCAAGCTCGGTCCGGGCGGACTGCGGGACGTCGAGTTCACCGTCCAGCTCCTCCAACTCGTCCACGGGCGCGGTGACGAGCGCCTGCATGTGCGTTCGACTCTCGGCGCCTTGGCCGAACTGTCCGCCGACGGGTACGTGGGACGCGCCGACGCGGCCGAACTCGATTCCTGCTACCGGCTGTTGCGGCTGTTGGAGCACCGCAGTCAGCTCTACCGCCTCCAGCGAACTCATGACCTGCCTCACGGTGAGGGGGCTCTTCGTCGGCTGGGCCGAGGCATCGACCGGCGTGTCATGGGAGAGCCCGAGGCCCTGTGGTCGATCTTCGTCTCCACGCGTCGACGCGTGCGTGCTCTCCATGAGGAGATCTACTACAGGCCGCTGCTCGCGGCCGCCGCCGCATTGACGGCCGACGAGATGACGCTGAGTCCGCAAGCGGCGCGTGAGCGCCTCAAGGCGGTGGGCTACCTCGACCCCGACGGCGCTCTGCGCCACATCCACGCCCTGACCGAGGGGGTCAGCAGACGCGCAGCGATCCAGCGCCAGCTCCTGCCCGTCATCATCGGCTGGCTGGGTCAGGGGCCGGACCCCGATAACGGCCTGCTGTCCTTCAGGCTCCTGTCGGAGACGATCGGCGGCTCTCACTGGTACTTGGCGATGCTGCGCGACTCCAGGGCCGCCGCTCGCTGCCTGTGCCACGTGCTGTCCGGGGCGCGGTGGACCACCGAACGTCTGGCTGAGCGGCCCGAGTCGATCGCCTGGCTTGACGGCGCGGATGAGCTGACCGCCCGCGATCCGAGGACTCTGCGCACGGAGGTCCGCAGTCTCCTGCGGCGCCGCGCCCTCAGCGGAGACGACGGGGCCGGGCTGCAGGACTGGGCGGCGGAGGCGGTGCACGCGCTCATGAGCGTGCGCACCCGCGAACTCATCCGCGCCGCCCTGGCGGACTCCTTGGACGGCGTCGATCCCGAACGCACCGCTCGCATTCTGACCGACGCCACCGACGCGGTCCTTGACGGGGTGCTGACCGTGGCGACCGGTGTGGTCATCGCCCTGCGCGAGGGCCCCGAGGCGGTGGCGACCGGACCAGACGAGGCCGGCACCTGGCCCGGGGCCCTGGCCCGGCACTCGGTGGTCGCCATGGGACGCCTCGGCGGGGCCGAGACCACTTACGCCTCCGATGCCGATGTCCTGTTCGTGCATGAGCCGAAATCCGGCGTTGACCCGCGAGCCGCCGCCGAGGAGGCCGACGCCCTGGCCCGATGGACCGTGCGTCTGCTCTCCGGGGCTCGGCCCCACTCCCTGGAGGTCGACGCCGATCTACGCCCCGAGGGCCACCACGGACCCATGAGTCGGACACTGGACTCCTATGCCAAGTACTACGAGCGGTGGTCGGCGGTGTGGGAGCGTCAGGCGCTGCTGCGGGCTCGGGCCTGCGCCGGTGACGCCGGACTCGCACGCGCCTTCGAAGAGCTGGTGGCGCCCCTGCGCTGGAGTCCCGAGGGGCTCACCCGGGAGGGGCTGCGGGAGATCCGCCGGCTCAAGGCGCGTATGGAGGCCGAGCGGTTGCCGCGTGGTACGGCACCCGCACGCCATCTCAAGCTCGGTCCCGGCGGTCTGTCTGATGTCGAGTGGGCGGCGCAGGTTCTCCAGCTTCAGCACGCCGCGTGGGTGCCGGGACTGCGCACGACCTCGACTCTCGCAGCGCTCGACGCGGCCCAGGAGGCGGGACTGCTGAGCGAGGACGAGGCGGGCGACCTGAGGCAGGCCTGGCTGCTCGCCTCGCGCGTGAGGGCCGCGACCGTGCTGGGTACCGGACGGGACCATGGGGCGCGTGTCGAAGTCCTGCCCGACAGTCCTCGGGAGATCCGGCTGGTCGGCCGTCTGCTGGGAATGGTTCCGGGGCGGGAGCGCGACCTCGAGGATCTCTATCGACGTCGTGCCCGGCATGCTCGCCGCGTCGTCGAACGGGTCGTCTTCGGGGATGGTGGGCCCGGGCCCGAGGAGGCCGGTGCGATGGGAACATCCGGTGGATCGGCCCCTCCGAGGAAGGAGCCGGGGACGACTCGCGGCATCGGCAGGGCGCCGACGTCGGATTCTTCGCGATCTTCATGGCCGCCCGCGCAGCCGCCCATGCGACCGCCGCAACCCTCGGTCAGGCCTTCCCGACGGTCGGCGACGCGTCGCAACAACGGTCCCTACCCGTGGTCCTGACCACCCGGGCAGCCGGGGAGCCGGCGATGAAATCCCTGGCAGGATGTGCCCGTGAAGCTTTTCCTCGTCCGCCACGGACGGACCATCGCCAACATCATGGGTGCTCTCGACACCGCTTTCCCCGGTAACTCCTTGGATGCCACTGGCCTGACTCAGGCCGCCTCGTTACCGGGCCGCCTAGAGGCCGGCGGGCACCTGGATGCCGTATCCTCCTTGTGGACATCGCCCATTGCGCGGGCGCGCGAGACGATCGCTCCGGTGGAGCGCGCCACAGGTCTGAGCGCCCATGTGGAGTCGGGCCTGCGCGAGGTGCTCGCCGGAGACCTGGAGATGCGCACGGACGCTCGTTCTGTGGCCTGCTACACGGACACGACGCGAGCATGGATGATCGGGCGCACTGCGGCGCGTCTGCCCGGCAGCCCTGAGGACGGGGCCGATACCTTCGGTCGATTCAACGACGTTGTGGCTCGCATCGCCTGCGCGACCCATCGGATCATCGGCCCGGACGGCGAGGGCACCGCACTGCTGGTCGCCCATGGCACCGTCCTGCGCCTGTGGACGGCTCTAGCCGCCGCGCCGGGCGGGGGAATCGACCCCGACTGGGTTGCCGAGCACCCCATGGGCAACGCGAGCACTTCACTGGTCGAGGGCGACCCGGATTCCGGCTGGCGTCTGATCAGCTGGAACGAGGGGGAGTGGAGGGCGTCGCCCTGAGTCGCTTCGCTCACCGCCGGATCGTGGGTCCAGGACCTCGCAATGCAATGCCTGCGGCCGCCTACAGCACCGAGGACAGGAACTCCCGGGTGCGGGCCTCGGTGGGGTGATCGAGGATCTCAACGGGGTCGCCCGATTCGCAGATGGTGCCGCCGTCCATGAAGACCAGCTGGTCACCGACCTCGCGGGCGAATCCCATTTCATGGGTGACGACGACCATTGTCATGCCGTCCGCCGCGAGGTCCTTCATCACCTGGAGCACCTCGCCGACGAGCTCGGGGTCCAGCGCGCTGGTCGGCTCGTCGAAGAGCATGAGTTCGGGGTCCATGGCCAGTGCCCGGGCAATCGCCACACGCTGCTGCTGACCGCCGGAGAGCTGGGAGGGGTAGTGGTCCAGACGCTCACCCAGCCCCACGCGCTCCAGCAGTTCGACGCCGCGGTGACGTGCTCCGTCCTTGCTTAGCCCTCTCACCTGGACCGGCGCTTCCATGACGTTGCCCAGGGCCGTCATATGGGGGAAGAGATTGAAGCGCTGGAAAACCATACCGATTTTGGAGCGCTGTCGAGCGCGCTCCCTGTCCGTCAGAGCATGCAACTGGATGCTGCCGTCGGAGCGCTCGACCTCCCGCATGCCGATGAGTTCGCCGTCGACCCACACCCGGCCGGCATCGATGGACTCCAGCTCGTTGATGCAGCGCAGCAGGGTCGACTTACCCGAGCCGGAGGGACCCACGAGCACCGTGACCGAGCCCGGCTCGACCCGCAGATCGATGCCCTTGAGAACGTGCAGCTCGCCGAAGAACTTGTGCAGGCCGCGCACGAGAACCTTGGCGACGGGGGGCGTCACGGACCCCGCGTCGGCGGCTCCGGCCGTCTCGCCGACCGCCGAGTCGGATCCACCGGTCCTGTCCTCGGTGCCGCCGCCGGCCGCTTCAGCCGTGTCGGACGTACTCATGGGGTGACCTCCAGGAAGGGATTGTCCTCAGCTGTGCGAGAGTTCAGGACCGCCTGCTGACGGGCCGACAGAGCGCGGCCGCGCCTGACCCCTTTGGTCGCCGCGCCCTCGAAGCCTTTGCCGTAGTAGCGCTCAATGTAATGCTGACCGACCATGAGGATCGAGGTGATGATGATGTACCACAGTGCGGCGACGATGAGAAGTGGAATCGTTTGGTAGGTGAACGAGGCGTAGGAGTTCGTCACGAAGGTCAAGTCCAGCGAGAAGGGAACCGCCAGGACCAGTGAGGTCGTCTTGAGCATGGAGATCGTCTCGTTACCGGTGGGGGGCACGATGACGCGCATGGCTTGCGGAAGGACGATGCGCCGCAGGATCTGGCCCTTGCTCATGCCCAGGGCGCCGGCGGCCTCAGCCTGCCCGGGGTCGACACTGGCCAGTCCCGAACGGACGATCTCGGACAGGTAGGCGCCCTCGTTGATGCCCAGTCCCAGCGTTGCCGCGATGAAGGGGGTGAACACCGAGGTCGTCTTGAAGGTCAGGAGTTCGGGCCCGAAAGGCACGCCCAGGCTCAGGTGCTGGTACAGGGCGGACAGCGCGCCCCAGAACACCAGCTGCGTATAGATCGGCGTTCCGCGGAAGAACCACAAGTATCCCAGCGACACCCAGCGCAGGACGGGATTAGTCGACTGTCGCATGATCGCAGTCGTCACCGCCAGGACGATGCCGATCGCCATTGCCAGGAAGGTCAGCAGTAGGGTCCAGCCGACGGCGTGGACCACGTGGACCTCTCGGAAGAAGAACCAGACCGTTGACCAGTGGAATTTGGGGTTCGTCACCAGAGCATGGACGAACATGGCGCCCAGGAGGAGGACGACCACGGCACTGACCCAGGTGCCGGGGCGCGGAACCGGCTTGAGATGGTTGAGCTGAATGCGCTGCTCGCCGGTCGCGGGTGCTGTAGGCATGACTCAATCCTCCACTTTCGGGTTCATCTCGGCGGTGGTCAGCGCCGCGTCGGTAATGCCCCAAGAGGCGAGGATGTCGGTCCAGATACCGGAATCCATGAGGTACTGGACCGCCGCCTGGATCGCCGCGTTGAACCGAGGGTCGCTCTTCGACAGGACGATGGCCTGGGGCAGGGCGTCCTCGGTCTCGCCGATCGTTTCGACCTCGCCACCGGTGTTCTCGGCGGCGTAGCCGGCCACGGTCGAATCGGAGTAGACGGCGTCGATAGTACCTCCGGTCAGTGCTGTGGTTGCCTCGGACTGGGTGTTGTAAGCGCGAAGGTCGATGGCGGATCTGCCGGCATCGACGCAGGTCCGGGAGTCGGCCCTGACCGCGTCGTCCTGGCTGGTACCCGTCTGGAATCCGATCGTCAGCCCGCACAGATCGAGGTGGTCGGAGGAGTTGACGCCCTCAGGGTTGCCGGCGACCACCGTGAAGCGTGAGCCGACGTTGATATAGGAGACCATGTCCAGAGCGGCCTCGCGCTCGTTGGTGACCGTGAAGGATGAGATGCCGGCGTCGTACTTGGTTCCCACAGCCGCGATGATCGAGTCGAACTCGGCGGTGTGGGTGGTGGAGGAGACGCCGAGGACCGCGGCGATGGCCTTGGTCAGATCGACGTCGTAGCCGATCGCGGTACCGTCGGTGTCGAGAAACTCGGCTGGGGCGTAGCCAGTGGAGGCGGCGACGTCGAGCACGCCGTCGGCCAGTGCCCCTTCAGGCAGCATAGCAATGATGCCGTCCTGGGGCTCGATGCCGGAGGTGTCGTAGCCCTCTGCGGAGTTGGAACCCCGGTTGTCCTGCATGGCCTTCCAGTCCGCGGCGTTGGTGCAGCCTGCGAGAGCGCCGGACAGGGTGAGGCACAGGCCGGCGGCCAGTACGTGGATGGTCCTCATCGGTGCTCCTCGGGGTGGGCGGACGAGTCGGAACAGCCCGGCTCATGCTGTTAATAGATTATGCACAAATAGAAATAATTATGCATTCGATCGAAGTGACATTTCGCACGTTGGCTGATCGTGCGCGCCGACCCGTCGGACGGCGGCGGCCCCGCCGGTCGAGGGCGGGCGGGGCCGCAGTGCCGGGGCCGATGCGGTCCCGCCTCCGCCCGTCACAGCCCGTAGTAGAGTTCGAATTCGTAGGGGTGCGGACGCAGCCGCATGGGCACGATCTCGTTGTCCTGCTTGTACTCGATCCACGTCTCGATGAGATCGGGGGTGAATACGTCGCCTTCGATGAGGTAATCGTGGTCGGCCGCCAAAGCGTCGAGCGCCTGATCCAGGCAGTACGGCAGTTTGTCGATGTCGTGGTACTCCTCGGGAGCCAGCTCGTAGAGGTCCTTGTCAATGGGCTCGCGTGGCTCGATACGGTTGCGAATGCCGTCGATGCCCGCCATGAGGACGGCCGAGAAGCACAGGTACGGGTTGGCCGATGGGTCGGGCACGCGATACTCGATGCGCTTGGCCTTCGGTGACGAGCCCGTGACCGGGATACGGATGCACGCTGAGCGGTTACGGGCGGAGTAGACCAGATTGACCGGGGCCTCGAAACCCGGCACCAGACGGCGGAAGGAACTCACCGACGGGTTGGTGAAGGCGAGCAGGCTGGGGGCGTGTCTCAGGATGCCGCCGATGTACCACCGCGCGTAATCGGAGAGCTGGCCGTAGCCGCGCTCGTCGAAGAACAGCGGCTTGCTGTCCTTCCACAGCGAGTGGTGACAGTGCATGCCCGAACCGTTGTCGCCGAAGATCGGCTTGGGCATGAAAGTGGCCGTCTTGCCCCTGCGCCAGGCCTCATTCTTCACGATGTACTTGAATTTCATCATGTCATCGCCGGCGGCCAGGAGGGAGGCGAAACGGTAGTTGATCTCCTGCTGACCAGCGGTGCCGACCTCGTGGTGGGCGCGTTCGATCTCCAGCCCCGCCTCCAGACAGGTGCGCACCATGGCGTCACGGATGTCGGCCATCTGGTCGGAGGGGGAGACCGGGAAGTAGCCGCCCTTGAATTGCGTCTTGTAGCCCTTATTGCCGCCCTCCTCGCTGCGGCCGGTGTTCCACGCCGCCTCGTTCGAGTCGATGGCGTAACGGGTGGAGGCAGGGGTGGTCTCGTACTCCACGGAGTCGAAGAGGTAGAATTCCGCCTCAGCCCCGATGTAACAGGTGTCGGCGATACCGGTGGATCGCAGGTAGTCCTCAGCCTTGGCGGCGATCGATCGGGGGTCGCGGGAGAACCGCTCGTCCGTGAACGGGTCCACGATCGAGAAGTTGATGACCAGGGTCTTCTCCTCGCGGAACGGGTCGAGGAAGGCTGTGGTGACGTCGGGGACGAGCTTCATGTCGGATTCGTGGATCGCTGTGAACCCGCGGATCGAGGAGCCGTCGAACATCAGACCGTTGGTCAGGGCGTCCTCCTTGAAAGCGACCACCGGGATCGTGAAGTGCTGCATGACGCCCGGCAGGTCGCAGAAGCGGACGTCGACGAGTGCGACCCCCTCCTTCTCAATGTAGGCGAGGGCCTCGGACGCGTCCTTGAACATGGTGCTCCTCCGTAGGGGTGTCCGCCTCGGCCGCCGGCTCGGTCTACTGCGGCGACGCGGTGTGCGGCTAAGAAAACAATAGCGGGAGAGCCGTAACGCGGGTGTGCCGCACGTGTGTCCCCGTTGTTTCGCTTCAGGTGCCCGACCGACCGCAGCGGGAGCCCTCGGCTTCGTCGGTTCCACCGACTCGTCGGGCTCAGCGGCCCCTCATGGCCCGTCGGTCCGGCCGAGCCCTGGCCGGATCGATGCCCTTAGGAATGGGCAGGCCCTTGGAGGACAGGGAGGACAAGCGCTTGGAGACCTGGCCGATCTCGGCGTCGGTGAGTCTGGTGGGCTTGGTCGGCAGTTTACGCAACGTGGATTGCAGATCGATCAGCCGAGTCTGTCCTTCGTCGGTGCCGACGTTGATGACGTGCACGGGCACCGTGGACAGGATGCGGTGCAGTACCTTCTGCTCATCGGCGATCGCTTCGCGGAGACGGCCGGTGGGACCCTCGGCCACGAGCACCACGCCGGGACGGCCCACCATGCGCCAGATGACATCCTGAGTCTTGGGATTGGTGTGGACCGGGTTCGACTCGACGTACCAGCCGCGGCTGCTCTGATCGAGCACGAACTTGGCCGCCCCCGGCCTGCCCTCGATCTGGGCGTAGGAGGCCCGCCGTACCGTCCACGACAGAATGGCCATGTCGACGACCGCTGCGAGCAGCACCGCCATGAAGATCCAGTACCAGGTCGCCTGGTGGGTCGTCAGAGCGAGGACCACGGCCAGGACGAGCAGGACGACCAGTGCCCCGAGCAGGGCCCACCCGATCCACGGGTAGGTCCTGCGGGAGATGGTGTAGGAGTCTTTGATGTTCTGGACGTACTGGCCGAGACGGCGCTTCTTCCCGGACCGGGCGCTGGGGGCTGTGCTCACGGTCCTCCACCATAGCCGACCGCGTCATGCCGTTGCGCACACGGCTGCGGCGCGGGTGGGAATGCTCGTTCAGGCGCTCGTCGCCGAGCGCCGTCAGGAGGAACCCGCCTCCCGCTGACGAGCGAGGATGGAACCGGCCTCCTGCCGGGCGGTCGTGGGAGCTGCGAGCGCGGCCATATCCTCGGGGATGGGGCGTCCCTTGGCGCGCATGGCCCTACCCCAGAGCATGCCGGAGCGGTAGGAGGAGCGCACCATGGGGCCGCTCATGACGGCGGCGATCCCCATCCCCTCGGCCATCGTCGCCAGGGCCACGAACTCCTGGGGCTTGACCCACCGGTCGATAGGATGGTGCAGTTTGGACGGTCTCATGTACTGGGTGATGGTGAGGATATCGACTCCGGCGTCGACCAGATCGCGGATCGCCTCTTCGATCTCCGCAGAGGTTTCTCCCATCCCCAGGATGAGGTTCGACTTGGTCAGCAGCCCGGCGTCGGAGGCCCGGGTCAGGACCTCCAGGCTGCCTTCGTAGGAGAATGCTGGACGAATGCGTCGGAAAATGCGCGGGACGGTCTCGAGGTTGTGCGCGAAGACCTCCGGTGCGGAGGAGAACACCTCCGCCAGAGGCTCGTCGCGACCCCCGAAGTCGGGCACGAGCAGTTCGATGCCGCAGCCGGGCACCATCGCGTGGACCTGCCGGGCCGTCTCGGCATACAGCCAGGCGCCGCCGTCGGGCAAGTCGTCGCGTGAGACGCCGGTGACCGTGGCGTAGCGCAATCCCATCTCGGCCACGGACGTCGCGACGCGCACGGGCTCGTCCTGGTCGTACTCGGTCGGGCGGCCGGTGGCGATGTCGCAGAAGTCGCAGCGCCGGGTGCACAACTCGCCGCCGACGAGGAAGGACGCCTCCCGGTCGTTCCAGCATTCGTAGATATTGGGGCAGTTGGCCTGTGCGCACACCGTGTGGAGCTCTTTTTGACGCACTAGGCCACGGACCTCCTGATAGGTCTGCGATACGACGGCGCGGGTTCTCAGCCATGCGGGCTTGTGCTCGATCGGCGTCCGAGCGTTGCGCGCCTCGACGCGTAGAAGGCGACGGCCCTCGGGGGCGATGGTGTCAGTCACGAGCACTCCTCAGACGATGGGGCGGCGCCAGTCTATGCCCGACCCTGGCGAACGTGGGACTGAGGGCCCAATCATGTGGTGCGCGTTGGCGTGTCCTGTACCACCAGCGGTGTCAGACTGCGGTCCAGTGAGGCGAGGACCGCGCCGGCCACGTCGACCGGGCGCAGACGCCGCCCGGTTTCCGCGGTCAGCGAGGTGACGCCGGCGTCGTCGATGCCACACGGCACGATTCTGTCCAGGCCGAAGGCGGCTAGGTCCGTATCCACGTTGAGGCCGATGCCGTGCATCGTCACGTCCCGCGCCACCCGCACTCCCAAGGCGCACACTTTGCGCTCGTCACACCCCGCTCGGGAGAACGGGCCGCAGGATGCGGGCTCGCCCGAGACCCATACGCCCGAGCGTCCTCCCACCCGCACGGTCGCCAGGCCGTAGGCGGCGCACACGTCCATGACCGCCGCCTCCAACGCTCTCACGTACCGGATCACGTCGACGGGCGGTGCCAGGTGCACGATCGGGTAGACCGTGAGCTGGCCGGGCCCGTGCCATGTGGTCTTCCCACCCCGGTCGACGTCGACGACCGGCACGTGGCCCGGTTCGACGAACGCTCCCTCGGGGCGCTCCCACGTATGGGCCCGCCGGCCCACCGTGTAGACGCTCTCGTGCTCCAGGGCGATGAGCGTCGAGGCGCGCCGTCCGCTCGCGACCTCATCGTGAACCCGCCGTTGGATCCGCCACCCCTCGTGGTAGGGAACCAGGCGGAGGCCGAGGTCGATGTCGAGGCGCTGCACCCTCCCACCGTATAACCACCGCGCAGACGTGATGCATGGACGTGGTGGATCGCAGCGCGCTCAGGGGCGTGCAGACGCGTGGGCTCGCGCATGGCAGTTCGGCTTCGGAGCGCAGGCGCGACTCCCCGTCGGACGGAAGTTATCCACAAGGCGTCTCGCATCTGGTGCTGCGCCGGGTCGGGCGCGGACCATGAGCGCTATGAGAGCCCCGATCCCGCCCCGCCCGCATCCCGATCCCTCACGCGCAGACGAGCCCGGTCCCGCCGGGGACACCGAGGATGTTGGGCTCCCCGCTCAGGTCAGTGATGAACTGGTGGCCGCCGGCCTGGCCGTCGGGGAGCCGATGGGGCGCGACCGTTCGGGCCGCCTGGCTCCCCGACGCGCGCTGGACCCCGACGGGCGCGACGTCGTGGTTCAGATTGTGGACCTGTCCGAGAAGGCTGCGGGGGCGAGGACCTTGCGCCGTTTGGCCGACCTGCGTTCGTTGCGCAACGATGCCATAGCCCCGGTACGGCAGGTCCTCGCGCTGCCCGGGGACCGCGTGGGCGTGGTCAGCGACCTTATTGCGGGCGCGGACCTGGCCGTCGTGCTCGGCGCGCGTGGAGGTCTGACCCGCAGCGAGGCGGCGCGCTTGCTCGACGACCTCGGGGGAGCTCTGGCCCACATGCACGAACGCGGCATGGCTCACGGCGACGTGGCTGCGGCCAACGTGATCGTGAGCACCGACGGGCGACCGGTTCTCATCGACCTGCTGGGCGGCGTCCTGGAAACCGGGACGCCGGCGAGTGCGGCTCCCGAGCGGAAGGCTGGCGCTCCGGCGACGGCCGCCGCCGATGTCTATTCCCTGGCCGCTCTCCTGCGTCAGTGCGCGGCGGGCTCTCCGGCCCTGGCCGAGCGGCTGGAACGAGTACTTCCCGACGCCCTGGATCCCGATCCCGCCGGCCGGCCCAGCGCGCGCGATCTGGCGGCCCGTGCTCCCGAGATCGGCCTGCCGGGGGTTATCGAGCTGCCCGACGGGGCCCGGCTGGCGGCGGGGGCCCTGCGGGCCGCGAGCTCTCAGCCGACGCGCGCTGTGGCCTCCAGGCGCGGCGGGGCCTGCGATCGCCGGCCAGTTCGGCGCTGGGGCCGGCGGAGCCCGTCACTTCCCCGTCGTCGCGGAGCCCGCCTGACGTTGGCGGTGCTGGTGCTCGCAGTCGCGGCGGGCGTCGGCATGGGGGCTCAGGGGTGGATTCCCGGTACGGCTTCCGGGCGGCGGGCCGCACCGGTCGCCGAGGCGACGCCCTCCGCGGACCAGGTCGAGACTCCCGGCTCGCTCGATGCGGACGCCGCCGGAGCGCAGAGCACCGACGGTGGTGATGCCAATGCGGATGGCGACATGCTGCCGGTCGTTGTTCAACTCTCCCAGGCGCGCGATACTGCCCTCAATGAGGGGGATGCGCAGGCCCTGATGGCCACGACGGTTCCGGATTCGCCCGCGGCCCTGGCCGATGAATCCCTGATGACGGCGCTCACCGAGGCGCAGGAGCACGTTGAGGGTTTGGACACCATGGTCTCATCCGTCACCGCCGTGCAGACCGACCAGCGGATCGAAGAGAGCTGGCCCGGCGCCACCGCGGTTCGCGTCTCGCAGTTCCAGGGGCCCTCGACGCGGGTCGGGGCTGATGGATCGAAGAGGACGGTGCCCGCTCAGGAGCGCCGGGACGTCATTCTGGTTCTGGTCCCCGACCCGTGGAGGGTGGCCGAGATCCTTCAGGCCGACTGAGCGCGGCGCCGGGCGGGTGGAGGTGGCCGCAGCGGTCGTCAGACGATCACCGGGCGGCCGTCAGTACGGCTCGGTGAGGATGTCAGCGACCCCTGCCCTATCGAGGAACGGACGGCAGTCCGCCACCATGGTCGCCGAGCCGCACAGGTAGACATCCGCTCCTGTCAAATCGATGTCGGCCCTCGCGAGCGCATCCGTCACCCGCCCGCGGAAGGAACCGGTGACCGTCTCACGACTCAGACAGCGCACGACGCGGCCGGGCAGAACGGCGTCATCGATCAGGGTCGTCAGGTCCTCCCCGCGGTCGCGGCAGCCGAACAGCAGGGTATCGTCCTCAAGTCCCTGCGCGTGATGGAACATGGCCAGGAAGGGGGCGAGCCCGGTGCCTGTAGCGATGAACACTCGGCGGTGACCGGTCGTCGTGAGTCCATAGCGGCCCAGGGGCAGTTCGACGACGGTGCGCGTTCCCTCTTCGACTTCTTCGATGAAGCGCGATCCCCGTCCGCCCGTGCGGGTCGAGATGAGCAGACGGAGCATCCCGTCCTCGAGTCCGGCGATGGAGTAGTCGCGCCATGCGTCCCCGCCCACGTGGAGGCGGGCGAACTGGCCCGGCGTCCAGGCGCCGACCGATCCCTCGAGGCTGAGCCTCGCCTCCCAGACACTGGGTGTCAGACGCCGTTTGACGACCAGGGCGGCGCGGTGCTTGCCGTCGGGCAGCGTGTACGGGCGCCCGACCCGTTTCTCGGGCCCCGAGCGCACGGCTCTGCTGATCATGGAGTAGCCGTGCGGGCCCAGCGCCTGGCAGGCGGCCGCCACACCGCCCATCATCGCCCCGACGACGCCCTCGCTTCCGGCGTCCTGGCCGGACAGGAGCAGACCGGGCACGGCGGTGCGCGGGCCCAATGATGGCGACGTGTACCGCAGGGGGGTGGCGGGCAATCCGTAGAAGGCCCCCGCGGGGTGGGCGGTGTAGTCCTCGTAAGTCAGGGGCGTGGAGATCTCCATGTAGTCCACCAGATCGGTCAGTCCGGGTACGGCCGATTCCGCAAGGGCGAGCATCCCCGAGGCGATTCGCTCCTTGAGTGCGGAGTAGTCGGGGCCGCGGTTCCCCCGGGGCCGGTGCGCCCACGGATGGAATGGCTCGGCGCTGCAGAAGGAAACGATTTCGGCGGTATGCGGCTCCTGTCCGGATTTCAGCGAGGGGAAGGAGATGAAAACCTCCTGCGGTTCGCCCTCCAGCAGAGCCCTCTCACTGGTGCCGGCGGCGTCGTGGTCGAGGCCGCGGCCGACCCAGACGTTCCCGCCGTCCACGCCGATGGTACGGGGATCGGCTTTCAGCCTCAGGTACACAGTGGTGGCCGAGCCCCCCGCGCCCAGCCGTCTGATGGTGTCTCGCGCCCGGGCCGTGGCGCGTCCGACGGCGCCGTCAGTGGGCAGTAGATGTTGAAAGGTCGTCGGCGCGCCGATGGCGGAGACGACGACGGGGGCGCGGTGGATCCGTTCGTGCGTCTCCGGTCCTCGCCGGTCCAGCGCCCGCACCCCGACGGCGGCTCCGCCCTCGGTGAGGATCTCAGTGACCTCGTGTGCGACTCGGACGGCTCCTCCCGTCTGCTCGATCCCCTTCTCGAATGTGCGTGCGATGCGGGCGCTTCCGCCGCGGGGGAACCAGGCGCCGTCGAGGTAATGGGCGACGATCATGGCGTGTACGGCGAAGGCCGACCGTGAGGGCGGCAGCCCGTAATCGCCCCACTGGCCGGTCAGAATCGCTTTGAGCTCGGGGGAGCGGAAACGGGCGTCCAGGTAGTCCTTCGTCGTGCTGGTCGCGGTGCGGCCGGTCAGTCGCTGGAGGAGGTTGAGAGCCGGAGCGAGGCGAGGAGGCACCATCGCCCCGACGAAGCCGAGAGTCGTCCATGCCGCGGTGCGGCGCACATCCTTGAAGTAGCGGCTGACCGCTGCGGCCTCGTCGGGGAAGGCTCTGATGAGGGTGCGTTCGTACTGCTCGGGGTCGGAGACGGCCGACAGGTCGATGCCCGGGTAGACGAAGCGGTCGTAGGCCTCCGGCATGCGGTTCCACTCCAGCTGCCCGCCGGAGAGGTAGTCGAAGTACGCGCGCGTCCGGTCGCCCGGGCCGACCTGCCCTATGTAGTGCACGCCCACGTCCCAGGAGGCTCCGTCGCGCCGGAAGGTGTGCGTCAGTCCCCCGGGCTCGGTGTGACGTTCCAGGACGAGGACCCGTTTGCCCGCGACGCGGGCCAGAAGTCCCGCGGTCGTCAGTCCGCCGATGCCCGAACCGATCACGATGGCGTCGTACATAATGTCTCACTTCACATACTAGACAATGTCTAGTAGGAGACTAGCCTCTTTCTGGACACTGTCAAGTTCGGTGATGCCGCACGGCTCCCCGCAGCCTTAGACTGCTGCGCGTGACATCCGATTCTGCGAGCCGTTCCAAGACGCGGGAGGAGCGCGACCTGCGCGCTGAGCTCCTGCGGACCAGTCGGGAGCTCCTCGACGACGATGGCCCGAGCGCGTTGAGCATGCGAGAGGCCGCACGTCGCACGGGGTGCACGCATCAGGCGCCCTACCACTACTTCCCCAACCGCGAGGCGATCCTCGCAGCGCTGGTGACCGAAGGCTTCGAGGAGCTCGCGAACCGGCTGTCGGCCGCGCACGACGGGCTGGAGGCCAGGGGGCTGACCGCGACCCTGGAGACCTCCGCGAACGCGTACATCGAGTTCGCACTGCGCAACCCGGGGGTATTCCGCATCATGTTCCGCCCCGACATGTGCGATCCGGAGAATTTCCCCGAAGTGAGGCGTGCAGGTGAGCGGGCTCGCGGCGAGCTCACACGCCTGGCGCAAATGGTGCAGGGAGGCGGGTCGACGCCCGAGGTCGAGGCCCTGTTCTGGGCCGGGGTTCACGGGCTGGCGTCGTTGCTGCTCGACGGCCCGCTGGCGGCCGAGCTCAAGACGCTCGGAGAGCGCCTCGATTTCGCCCGCCGAGTCACTGCGGCGGGCATTGCATGCTCTGGCTCGGTGGAGTCGGTCCACCGGATCGTGAGCTGAGGTCCGCACCCGTACGGGTGCGGACCTCAGCTCACGATCGACCCGGCTCGCAATGAGTCGCGGGATCCGGGGTCACAGACCGAGCTCGCCGGCGAAGTCGCCCTCCTCGAGGCGCTTCTTGACCGTCATGAGGTAGCGGGCGGCGTCGGCGCCGTCGACCAGACGGTGGTCGTAGGACAGCGCCAGATAGCACACCGAGCGGATCGCGATCGCCTCGCCGCCGTCGGTGTCCTTGACCACGCGCGGCTGCTTCTGAATCGCGCCCAGGCCGAGGATGGCCACCTCGGGCTGGTTGATGATCGGTGTGTCGAAAAGAGCTCCGCCGCTGCCGGTGTTCGTGATCGTGAAGGTCGAGCCGCTCAGCTCGTCGGGGTTGACTTTGTTCTCCCGAGTGCGCGCAGCCAGATCGTTGATACGCCTGGCCAGTCCCGGGATACTCAAATCGCCGGCATTCTTGACGACCGGCACGAGCAGGCCGCGCGGGGTGTCGACCGCGATGCCGATGTGCTCGACATCGTGGTAGGTCACCTGCGTGCCATCGATCGTGGCGTTGATCTTCGGATGGGCCTTGAGGGCCTCGGTCGCGGCCGCCACGAAGAAGGGCAGGAAGGTCAGCCTCGTGCCGTTCTTGGCGTAGAAGTCGTTCTTCGCCAGACCGCGTAGAGCGGCGACACGGGTGACGTCGACTTCGACGACAGTGGTCAGCTGGGCGGAGGTCTGCAACGAGGCGATCATGCGCTCGGCGATCACCTGACGCAGACGGCTCATCTTCTCGGTCTTGCCGCGCAGCGTCGTATCGACCGCGGGTCTGGACGAGGGCGCTGGTGCGGACGCCGGCGCGGCGGTCGGCGGCGCGGGACGGGTCATCTCGGCGGCTTTCGCCGCCCTCGTGGCCTTCGCCGCCTCGACCGCCTTGACGGCGGCCTCCTCGACATCCTGCTTGCGAATACGCCCGCCCACGCCCGTACCAGTCACCGTGGTGAGGTCAATTCCCTTCTCACGGGCGAATTTGCGCACGATCGGGGTGACATAGGCGGCGGAGGCGACGGCCGCAGCCGACGGCGCCGACGTCTTCGCCGCAGACTTCTTGGGCTCCCCGGACCCCGCCGCCGCGGGAGTCTCGGGGGCGGGGGCCGCAGGGGCCGCGTGCCTCGCCCGGGACGCCGCCGGTGCCGGTGGGGCGGCGGGTGAGGCGGTGGTCGGCGCGGGCGCTGCCGCCGGCGCCGGTGAGGAGGGGGCCGGGGTTGCGGCCTCGGAGGGTTGCCCGATGACGGCCAGGACGGTGCCGACCTCGACGGTCTCGTCCTCGGGGACGCGGATCTCCAAAATGGTTCCGGCGACGGGGGAGGGGACCTCGGTGTCGACCTTGTCGGTGGCCACCTCGAGCAGCGGCTCGTCGACCTCGACGGTGTCGCCGACAGCCTTGAGCCACGACGAGACGGTTCCTTCGGTGACGGACTCGCCCAGAGCGGGCATCGTCACCTCGGCGCCGCTGTCGGTGGCCGGTGAGGCGGCCGGTGCCGGTGGGGCGGCGGGTGAGGCGGTGGTCGGCGCGGGCGCTGCCGCCGGCGCCGGTGAGGAGGGGGCCGGGGTTGCGGCCTCGGAGGGTTGCCCGATGACGGCCAGGACGGTGCCGACCTCGACGGTCTCGTCCTCGGGGACGCGGATCTCCAAAATGGTTCCGGCGACGGGGGAGGGGACCTCGGTGTCGACCTTGTCGGTGGCCACCTCGAGCAGCGGCTCGTCGACCTCGACGGTGTCGCCGACAGCCTTGAGCCACGACGAGACGGTTCCTTCGGTGACGGACTCGCCCAGAGCGGGCATCTTCACGGACTCGGACATGGTGGAAACTCTCTATCTCTTCGCGATCAGCCGTGATTGTGCAGCGGCTTGCCGGCGAGGGCCATGGCGGCCTCTCCAATAGTCTCGTTCTGGGTCGGATGGGCGTGCACGAGCGGAGCGATGTCGGCGGCATCGGCCTCCCACGAGACGATCAGCTGCCCCTCGCCGACCTGCTCGCCCATACGGGTACCGATGGCGTGGAAACCGAGAATGGGACCGTCCTTGAGCGAGACCAGCTTGACGAAGCCCTGCGCGCCCAGGATCTGACTCTTGGCGTTGCCGGCCACGTTGAACTCGGCTGTTTCGATGTTCTGCGCGCCATGGACCTCGGCGGCCCGTTCCTCGGTGAGGCCCACGGAGGCGATCTCGGGATCGCAGAAGGTCACCTTGGGGACCAGGTCGTCGTCGATCGGCCGGGGCTCCAGGCCCGCGATCGCCTCGGCGACCGCGATGCCCTGGGCGAAGCCGCGGTGAGCGAGCTGGACGCCGGGGACGATGTCGCCCACGGCCCACACGTTCTCGATGTTCGTGCGCCCATAGTCGTCGGTCAGGACGAAACCGCGGTCCATGGCGACTCCCGCTTCCTCGTAGCCGAGATTCGCGGTAGCCGGACCACGACCGACGGCGATGAGGAGTATCTCGGCGTCGTAGGTCGTGGAATCGGCGGTACGGACGGTTACGCCCGAGGCCGTGCGCTCGACCGAGTCGAACATGGTGTTGGTCTTGAAGGCGATTTTCCGCTTGCGGAAGGCTCGCTCGAGTTGTTTGGAGACGGCCTCGTCCTCATTAGGAACCAGGCGGGGCAGCCCCTCGATGATGGTGACTCGCGACCCCATGGAGGCCCAGGCGGAGGCGAACTCGACGCCGATGACACCGCCGCCCAGGATGATGGCTGACGTCGGCACGTGGTCGAGCTCGAGGGCCTGCTCGCTGGTCATCACCGGGCCGGAGATCTCCTGGCCGATGGTCTTGGAGAACGAACCGGAGGCGAGCACGATGTTCCGGCCCCTATACCGCCTGCCGTTGACTTCGACGACGTCCTTGGCGACCAGGCGGCCCCAGCCGCTGATCACCTCGATGCCGCGGGACGAGACCAGCCCCTGGAGACCCTTGTACATCCGGGCCACCACGCCGTTCTTGTACTTCTGGACCGCGGGCATGTCGATGCCCTCGAAGGCCGCCCTGACGCCGACGGCGGCGGCCTCACGCACGATCCTGGCGGTCTCCGCCGAGTGCAGGATCGCCTTGGTCGGAACGCAGCCGCGATGAAGGCAGGTGCCGCCGACCTTGTCCGCCTCGATGAGCGCGACCTTCAGGCCCAGCTGGGCACCGCGCAGTGCGGCGGCGTAACCACCCGAGCCGGCCCCCAGTATGACCATGTCGTAGACGGTGTCTGTCACAAAAAACTCCTCATTGATGTCCTCCGCCCTTGTGGAGCGGCTCGGCACGTCTGCCATTGTTCCACCTGGGTGCGCTCCGCACGTGTCGGAACCGCTGCGTGAGAAGGACTTGGGTCCTGCGAGAACGGTGAGGCTGCTCACCTACGAGAGCGGATGTCCGCGCCCGACGCACTATTGGCGCCGGTGCCCGTCTCCCACGCGTCCGCCGGTGCCGATGAGGGACCCGGATCAGCATCGGCTCCGAAGAAATCCCAGGAGACTGGCGGCCCGACACCCGTGCCCCGAAGAGCACTGCGCAGATGCTCGAGCGCCGGCAGGGGCCCGAAGGCATCGCCGGCGCCGGTCAGGCATCCACCTGCACGTTCAGCGCCTGACGCGGCGCCGGAGCCGTGGTGAACGCAACGGCATCGTCCGACTCCCCTCCCGGACCCGCGTCGGCGACGACCAGAATGCTGCCGGCGCGGACGTTCGAACCCAGGACGCCGGCGGGGGAGGAGGCGGTTCAGGAGTGGCCGCGGTCGCGATGGTAGGGTCCTGGACCAGTCCACCGTCGTCCCGGCCGACGCCCCGAGAGGAGAGCCGCACTGATGCCTGCACCAGTGGACGACCGTCCTGAGGTCCGAGGTGTCGAGGACCGGCGCCGCCCCGCCCACGGCTGGGGCCGACTCCTCGTCGTCGTCTTCGCCGTCTTCGGGCTGGCCGTCCTCGCACCCGCCGCTGTGGCGCTGGTGCGCACGCCCACCGCAGCGCCGGTGGTCGGGTCGATTAATGTCGCCGTCGGCCTTCTGTTCATCCTCTTGGCGGTGTGCGTTGCGCACAACGGGCGACGGATGCGGCTCATCGGATGGATGAGTCTGAGCGCGCTGCTGACCGGGGCGGCGCTCATCGGCGTGCTGACCTGGACCGATGCTGCTGAGGGGCTCGAGGCCAGCGTGTGGGCCGATGGCGGTCGGCAACTGTGCTACCTGCCGCTCCTGCTGCCGTTGATGGCGGCGGGCTGGATGTGGTTGAGCAACCCGCGGCGCATCGTCATCAATGCCGAGCGGATGGACGAGCTGGGCGCCACCCTGGCAGAGCGCCGACACTCGGCGGACCGCTGACGGGCCGCCGGCAAACGGGAAGAGGAACGGTCGGCGACCCACCAGACGCGCGTCCGCACCTATGGTCGGCCGGTGGAGTTCCGACGAGCCCGCCAGCGCCTTTGCACACGGGCGCCGAACGAGGTGGGCGCTTGCGGGTCCTCGATGCTCATGCCGCGGCGGCGCAGTTCCTCGGTGTAGATGGTCGAGCAGGTTAGGAACCGTCCCGTCACCGTGGACAGTACCACAGCGAGCATGAGCGGGGTCAGCAGGTTGTACTCTCCGGTCATCTCGATGATGAGAACAATCCCGGTGATCGGTGCACGGGCAGCGCCCGAGAACACCGCCCCCATCCCCAGCACTCCGAAAACGGCGGCCGCATGGGGGCGATCGGGCGCCACGAAAGTGCCGAAGCATGCACCCAGCATGCCTCCGATGAACAATGACGGGGCGAAGACGCCTCCGGGCATGCCCACCGCCAGAGTCACTGATGTCGCCACGATCTTCGCCAGGACCAAGCCGGCCAGGACCAGCGCCGGGTAGCGCCCGTCGAGAGCCCGGCTGAGCACCGCCGAGGACTCGCCGTACATGCTGGGAATCCCCAGAAGAAGCCCCCCGACCAGCAAACCTCCCACGGCGGGGCGCGCCCACAGGGGCAGCTGGAGCCGGTCGGCTCCCGCGGACACGGCGTCGGCGCTCAGGTACCGGCAGCGGGAGAAGCCAGCTCCGGTCAGACCACCTAGAACGCCGAGCGCGGCGACCCACCCGAGCTGGGCGGTGCCCGCGAGGTTGAGGGCGGGCAGGGACAACGACAGCGACGTGCCCAGCAGGTGGTGGGAGAGCACAGTCGAGGACACACAGGCGAGCACCACGAACGTGAAGGCGTCGACTGTGAAATCGACCAGAACCACCTCCATGGCGAAGAAAGCGCCCGCGAGCGGGGCGTTGAAAGCCGCGGCGATGCCCGCAGCCGTACCCGCGGCCGCCAGAAGCCGCACCGCTTGCCGGGGCAACCCCAGGCGCCGGCCGAACAGACTTGCGCTGCTCGCCCCGAGCTCGGCGATCGGGCCCTCGGGCCCCACCGACCCTCCGCCGCCGATGGTCAGCACCGCGCAGACCACCGTCGTCGCGGCGGGACCTGGGGCCATGACGCCGTCGGAAGCCCTCGACGACCACAGCACGCCTGCTACACCGTGCCCCGTCGGCGCACGACCCGGCCACGTCATGAGGGGACCGATGACCAGTCCCGACAGCACGGGTGCGGCCACGATGAACCACCGCCCCAGGAAGGAGAGCGCGCCCGTGCCGGGACCCAGGGACAGCGTGTAGTCCTGCGCACCAGTCAGCGTTTTGGTCCAGGCATCGATGCCGAGGCGGAACAGGACGGCGCCCGCTCCCGAGACCAGACCGACGGCGATGGCCAGCATGAACAAGCCGCTGCGGTGGTGACGCAGCAGTCCCAGGATGTTGCTGCTCAGTCGTTCGCACGCGGGTCGGATGGTCATGGGCATAGACGGGGCGGCATCCGTCGGTGCGGGCCCGCCCCGGTGGCTGCGGTCAGTGGGCCAGATTCTCCACCTGCACCAGGACCGGGTCCTCCTCCGAGGACGCCATGCCCCACACCCGGGTGTAGAAGCTCAGTTCCGTGCGCAGTGCCCGGTGGATGTTCGAGGCGAGCCGCAGCCCGTGACCCTCGCCCTGGAAGACCTCGAGAGCGACCGGCAGACCCTTGGCTCTGACGGCCTCGTACATCGCGGTCGCCTGGTCCGCCGGTACGATCGGATCCTCGCTGCCCTGCAGGAGCAGGAGAGGGGCGTGGATGTCGTCGATGTGGTGCAGCGGCGAGCGCTCGGCCAGGATCGGGTCGTCGGCGTCTCGCGCCCCCGCCAGTGCGCCGATGTAGCGGGACTCAAATTTGTGAGTAGTGCGGGTCAGTCGGGCCAGGTCCGCCACGCCGTACAGAGAGGTTCCGGCGCTGAAAACCGTCGAGCGGGTGAGCGCGGCCAGGGCCGTAAAGCCGCCGGCCGAAGCGCCGCGTACCGCGATGCGGGCCCGGTCGACCTCACCGGAGTCGGCGAGGAACCGGGCGCCGGCGATGACGTCGTCCGCATCGTAGACGCCCCAGTGCCCGTCGAGCGCGCGCCGGTAGTCGGTGCCGTAGCCGGTCGAGCCCCGGTAGTTGACGTCCAGATAGGCGAATCCGCGGCTGGTCCAGTACTGGATGTTCAGATCGTAGCCGGGTCGGGCCGCCGCCGTCGGGCCGCCGTGGACGTTGACGATCAACGGGGGCAGCTCGTCGGCGGGGCCGGTGCGGATGGCCGAGGCCGGCGGGTAGAAGAAGCCGTGCGCGGTGGCGCCCCCGGTGGTCGGCCAGGCCACGGGCGTCGGCAGGGAGACGCCGATGGCCTCGGCCGCGAACTCGCCCGAGCCTCGCAGCACCTCGACGCCGCCGTCGCGCACTTCGACGATCGCGGGCAGCTCCATCTCATTGTTCGCCAGCAGGACGACGCGCCCCGCCGAGGAGGCGACGTTGCCCAGCGGCTGCCAGCCCACGTTCCACTCCTCGAGTTCACCGTTGGACAGCCGGATCGTACCCAGGTGCCACACGCCGTCACGGGCCCAGGAGGCGATGAGGTGCTCGCCGTCCAGCACGTCGTAGTGGTGGGGGCCCAGCACCCACGCGGGGGAGGTGAAGGTCGCCTCGGCCGGGTGCAGGGGGCGGGTGCGCAGATCGGCGGTCCATCCCTCGTGGTTGGTGCCGCGGCGGGGGAAGCCCTCGGTGCGGTACAGGTTGGAGAAGCCCGAGGCGTTGGAGATATGAACCAGTTCGCACTCCTCGGTCCACCGGGGCTCGGAAACGGCATTGCCGCCGCCGTCGATGACGGTCTGCTCCCCGATGCCGCCATCGGAGAGCAGGTCGCCCACATGCATGGTCGTGCTCTCCCACGGCATGCTCGGGTGGTTCCACGTGATCCACGCGAGGTGCTCGCCGTCGGGTGACAGGGTCGGAGAGGTTACGAAGTCCGTGCCCGACACGACGGTGGTCACCGGGGCGTCGTCGCGGGCCGCGGATCCGTCCAGTGGGATCGCCACCAGGGAGTTGACGGCCTCGCCCCGCCCGCGGTGGTCCTCGCGCACCGCGTAGACCAGGCCGCGCGCCGTGTCGATCTCGAGGTCCCCGTGCCGCACGTCCCCGTAGATCGTCAGGGGCACCAGGCCGCGCATGCGGTGGGCGACGTCGTAGCGGTACAGGCGCCCGTCGCCGGCATGGGAGACGACGACGATCCCCGAGTCGACGGCGTAGGCGTGCCCGCCGTACTCGTGGACGCGGGTGCGCACGTCCACGAGTTCGTCGGAGGGGGTCAGGGGGAGGATCTCGCCGACCGAGCCGTCCCCGCTGCGGCGCAGCAGCACGTTGCGGCCCGCCTGCGAGGCGCGCTGCTCGACCCAGTAGGTGTCCGCGCCGTCCACGCGCACCTGCGACAGGCGCACTGTCCGGGTGGTGATGGTGCCGGGCGTGATGGGAGAGGGCCAGGTCCCGAACGGAGCAGTGGTGCTCATGGTTCCTCCTGAGTGGGGTGCGGCGGGGCGCAGCGCGGGCGTGCCGCGCATTCTGGACCTCTACCCTACGTGCTCGTGCGCGGGTGCGGTGACGTCTCCGGGACCATGGCCCCGACGCTTATGCTGGGGGCGCCGACACACGTGCGGCGGGCCCGCGATGTCGCACGGGCGGGGCCGGTGCGGGTGCACGGGAGGACCAGGACCGGGAGGAACGCGTTGATGAGTGAGAAGACGGCAGTGGCCGATACCGCACTGCCCCGTACGCCGCTGCTGTCCTCCATCGCCCGTCCCGGCGACCTGGACCGACTGACCAGTGAGGACCTGGTCGTCCTCGCTGGCGAGATCCGTAGATACCTGGTCGCCACGGTTTCCCGCACCGGTGGGCACCTGGGGCCCAACCTCGGCGTCGTCGAGCTGACCCTGGCGCTGCATCGCATCTTCCGGTCTCCGCGCGACACGATCGTCTTCGACACCGGCCACCAGGCCTACGTCCATAAGCTGCTCACCGGCAGGCAGGACTTCACCCGCCTGCGTGAGCGCGGGGGACTGTCGGGGTACCCGGCTCGCGATGAGTCCGTGCACGACGTCGTGGAGAACTCCCACGCCTCGACCTCCCTGTCATGGGCCGACGGCATCGCCCGAGCCAACCGGTTCCAGGGGCACGATAACCGCCATGTGGTGGCCGTCATCGGCGACGGGGCGCTGACCGGAGGCATGGCCTGGGAGGCCCTGGACAACATCGCCGACTCCTCGGACAAGCATCTGGTCATCGTCGTCAATGACAACGGGCGCTCCTACGCCCCCACCATCGGCGGCCTGGCCCACCACCTGGACGCCCTTCGCACTAACCCCGGTTACGAGCGGATGCTCGCCGGGGTCAAGCGCGTCCTGCTGACCCAGGGGGCTCCGGGGCGCGCGGCCTTCGACGCGCTGCACGGCCTCAAGCGGGGACTGAAGGACGTTCTCGTTCCGTCGGCCTTCTTCGAGGACCTCGGCATCAAGTACACCGGGCCGGTCGATGGGCACGACGAGACGGCTCTGGAGTTCGCTCTGACGCGGGCGCGCGAGTACGCCGAGCCGGTCATCGTCCACGTCATCACCCAGAAGGGCCGCGGCTATACGCCCGCCGAGGAGGATGTGGCCGACCGTTTCCACGCCGTCGGACGCATCCATCCCGAGACGGGACTGCCGATCGTGCCCTCGCGCTTCGGCTGGACCTCCGTCTTCGCCGAGGAGGTGCTGGACCTCGCGCGTGCCGATGAACGGATCGTCGGGGTGACCGCCGCCATGCAGCAACCGGTCGGGCTCCAGCCGATGGCGGACGCCCTGCCCGACCGGGTCATCGACGTCGGCATCGCCGAGCAGCACGCTCTGACCGTCAGCGCGGGCATGGCCTTCGCGGGCCTTCACCCCGTGGTGGCGCTGTACGCGACCTTCCTCAACCGCGCCTTCGACCAGGTCCTCATGGACGTGGGCCTGCACCGGGAGGCGGTCACGATCGTGCTCGACCGCGCCGGATTGACCGGTACTGATGGCGCCAGTCACAACGGCGTGTGGGACATGGCGCTGCTCTCCCACGTGCCTGGGCTGCACCTGGCCGCGCCGCGGGACGAGGTCAGCCTGCGCGAGGGCCTGCGCACCGCCGTGGCGACCACCGACGCCCCCACCGTGCTGCGCTACCCCAAGGGGGCCCTGCCCGATCCCGTCCCCGCCCTGCGCGTCCTAGGGCCTCAGGACGCGCCCTTCGAGGCGGTCGACGTGCTGGCGGAGCCGTCGCAGGAGTTCGCCTGCGATGAGCACCTGCTCCTGGTGGCCGTGGGAGCCATGACGTCCACCGTCCTGGCGGCGGGGCGGGCGCTGGCCGGGGAGGGACGCGCCGTGACCGTCGTGGCGCCCCGCTGGGTCGTGCCGGTGCCGCGGACGCTGGTGGAGGCGGCGCTGTCGGCCGCGGCAGTCGTCGTCGTGGAGGACGGTCTGGCCGACGGCGGCATCGGCTCCCAGCTGAGGGACGCCCTCGACGACGCCGCCGTTCGGGGCGGGCGCCGCAGCCCGGCCGTGGCTCGCGTGGGAGTCCCGCGTCGGTTCCCGGGCACCGCCGCCCGTGCCCAGCTCCTGGCTGACTTCGGCATGGACGAGGCGGGCATCGTGGACACCGCCCGCCGTCTGCTGGACGCCTCGTGACGGGCATCGAGGTCGTGGGACGCCCGTCCTATCGACACGATGACCGACGCTTATGCGAAGACGGGAAGATGGCCATGACCGTCGGGAAACTCGGTGTCCGCAACAACGATTCCCGGAACGAAGGATTAGGACTTAAGTCCCTATAGACGAGTGCTCAGCCGTTGCTTGTGAGTGATCCCACCGGCCTGCTGGACGGGCGGCCTCCGCAGTCGTCGAGGACCGGCCTACGCTGGTACCGACGGCGCAACGATGTGCCGCCGCGCCTCACGAGGGCGTACACGATCGGGTGGCCGACCGGCCACTCACCAACAGGAGGGCACGGATGACCACTGAGGTCACAGCATCCGCCACAGCGGAGGACACCATCAGCCGCGATGCGTGGGAGGGCTTTGCCACGGGTCCGTGGACCGACGATATCGACGTCCGCGACTTCATCCAGCGCAACTACACTCCTTACGACGGAGACGCCTCGTTCCTCGCCGACGCTACCGAGAAGACCCTTCGCCTGTGGGACACACTTGAGAACAACTACCTCTCCGAGGAGCGCAAGGTCCGCATCCTCGACGTCGACACCGACACCCCATCGGACATCGACGCCTTCAAGCCCGGCTACATCTCCGAAGATGATGACGTTATCGTCGGGCTTCAGACCGACTCCCCGCTCAAGCGGGCCATGATGCCCAACGGCGGGTGGCGTATGGTCGCCCAGGCGATCAAGGAGGCGGGCAAAGAGGTCAACCCCGACGTTCAGAAGATCTTCACGCGCTACCGCAAGACTCACAACGACGCCGTCTTCGACATCTACACCCCGCGCATTCGCGCCGCTCGCTCGAGCCACATCATCACCGGGTTGCCCGACGCCTACGGACGCGGCCGTATTATCGGCGACTACCGCCGTGTCGCCCTGTACGGGGTCGACCGACTCATCGAGCTCAAGCAGAAGGCCAAGGACATCGATGCTGACGAGCCCTTCTCAGAGCACTGGGCGCGCTACCGCGAGGAGCACGCCGAGCAGATCAAGGCCCTCAAGAAGCTCAAGAACATGGCGGCCTCCTACGGGTTCGACATCTCCGGCCCCGCGCGCAACGCCCATGAGGCCGTGCAGTGGACCTACTTCGCCTACCTCGCCTCCGTGAAGTCCCAGGACGGCGCCGCCATGTCGATCGGTCGGCTGTCGGCGTTCCTCGACATCTACTTCGAACGCGACCTGAAGGCCGGCCTCATTGACGAGTCACGCGCCCAGGAGCTCATTGACAACATCGTCATGAAGCTGCGCATCACCCGTTTTCTGCGCACCACCGATTACGACCAGATCTTCTCCGGAGATCCGTATTGGGCCACGTGGTCGGATGCAGGATTCGGCGACGACGGCCGAGCCATGGTCACCAAGACCTCCTTCCGTCTCCTGCAGACGCTGCGCAATCTCGGCCCGGCTCCTGAGCCCAACATCACGATCTTCTGGGACGAGAAGCTTCCGCAGGGCTACAAGGACTTCTGCGCGCTCATCTCGGTTACGACCTCCTCCATCCAGTACGAGGCGGATGAGCAGATCCGCGAGCACTGGGGCGATGATGCCGCGATCGCTTGCTGCGTGTCCCCGATGCGCGTGGGCAAGCAGATGCAGTTCTTCGGTGCCCGTGTCAACTCCGCTAAGGCGCTGCTCTACGCCATCAACGGCGGGCGCGATGAGATGACCGGTAAGCAGGTCGTCACCGGTCTTCCGGGCGTCGAGGGCGACGGGCCGCTCGATTTCGACGACGTGTGGGACAGGTACGAGAAGATGCTCGACTGGGTCGTCGCGACGTACGTCGAGGCCCTCAACATCATTCACTACTGCCACGACCGTTACGCCTACGAGGCCATCGAGATGGCCCTCCACGACTCCAACATCGTGCGCACCATGGGGTGCGGCATCGCCGGCCTGTCGATCGTCGCCGATTCATTGAGCGCAATCAAGTACGCCACGGTCACCCCCGTGCGCGACGAGACCGGCCTCGTGATCGACTACATCACCGAGGGCGACTTCCCGCTCTACGGCAATGACGACGACCGCGCCGACGACATCGCCGCCACCGTGGTCCACACGATTATGTCCAAGATCAAGGAGCAGCCCTTCTACCGCGACGCGATCCCCACCCAGTCCGTGCTGACGATCACCTCCAACGTCGTCTACGGCAAGGCGACCGGAGCCTTCCCATCCGGTCACGAGAAGGGCACCCCCTTCTCCCCGGGCGCTAACCCTGAGAACGGCATGGACACGCACGGCATGGTCGCCTCCATGCTCTCCGTCGGCAAGCTCGACTACAACGACGCGCTCGACGGCATTTCACTGACCAATACGATCACCCCGCAGGGCTTGGGCCGCACGCTCGATGAGCGCGTGTCCAACCTCGTGGGTATTCTCGACGCCGGCTTCGTTCCGGATGACTGCGCCGAGGTTTGATCTCACCGGTCACCCACCGACTCTCTGTCGACCATATCTCTCACCACTAGAAAGGGGCCGATTATGGCCACGTATGAGGAGCGCCTCGCCTCGATGAAGGCGCAGCGTCAGGACAACGGCGGCGTGAAGGGTTTGTACCACGCCAACATCAATGTCCTGGATCGTAACACGCTCGAGGACGCGATGGAGCACCCGGAGAACTACCCGAACCTCACGGTCCGCGTCTCCGGCTACGCCGTCAACTTCGTCAAGCTCACCCGCGAGCAGCAGCTGGACGTCCTGTCCCGCACCTTCCACCACTCCGCCTGAGCCCTAGCGGGTGCGGAAGGGGCGCCGGTCTTCCGGCGCCCCTTCTCAGCGCCCACGCACCAGTCCCGGCGCCGGCTGTCGGAGCAGCGGCCGTGCCCGCGGACGATACGACCGCAGCCACGACGGACCACCACCGCGCAGAACGACCGCCTCGGCGGGCTCCAGCCGCCGACTCCGCTCCGGGCACCTCCGCGCGGAACAACGGTGCCGCAAGGCCCGGCCGTCGGCTCCACTCCGAGCACTGCCGTCGGCTCCGCTCCGGGCACCTCCGCGCGGAACAACGGTGCCGCACGGCCCGGCCGGACAGACCAACCACCGCCACCACGCCCACCCATTCGCGGGCGCCATATGATTGGGGGACCAATGTCGACCACCGCACTACCGCTTCCCACGTTCCGCGAACAGGATTTCCAGGCGCCCCAGGCCCGCACCGTCGGGCAGGGGGTGGAGGGCCTCGAGGAACTCACCGACCTCCAGCGCTCCGAGCGCCTCAAGCGCATGCGGGAGGGCACCCTCGGCTCCATCCACTCCTGGGAGCTGGTGACCGCCGTGGACGGCCCCGGCACGCGCATGACCGTGTTCCTCAACGGCTGCCCCCTGCGCTGCCTGTACTGCCACAACCCCGACACGTTCCTCATGAAGGACGGGGCCCCCATCTCCGACGAGGAACTGCTGGGCCGCATCGCCCGCTACCGGCGGATCTTCCGCGCCACGAACGGCGGCATCACGCTCTCGGGCGGCGAAGTCCTCATGCAGCCCGCTTTCGCTAAGCGCATCATCCACGGCGCCAAGCAGATGGGCGTGCACACCTGCATCGACACCTCCGGCTACCTGGGGGCGAACTGCGACGACCAGATGCTCGACGAGCTCGACCTGGTGCTCCTGGACGTGAAGTCCGGCAACGAGGAGACCTACAAGGCCGCCACAGGGCGGGAACTGGCGCCCACCATAGCCTTCGGCGACCGCATCGCCCAGCGCGGCGGCCCCACACGGGTGTGGATCCGCTTCGTCCTGGTCCCAGGTCTGACCGACGACGAGGAGAACATCCGCCAAGTCGGCCAGATCATCAGCCGCTGGAAGAACGTCATCGACCGTGTCGAGGTGCTGCCCTTCCACCAGTTGGGCAGGGACAAGTGGCACTCCCTGGGGCTGGAGTACAAGCTGGAGGACACGAAGGCGCCGTCCCCCGAGGCCACGGAGAAAGTCCGCGACTACTTCCGCTCCCTCGGCTTCGAGGTGCACTGACCACTGGGCCCGTCCGCGGCGGCGGTGCGGCGTGACGGTGCGGCGCGGCGGTGCGGCGTGACGGTGCGGCGCGGCGGTGCGGCGCGGCTCCTTCCCGGTCCCCGTGATCCCTGCTCCAACGCGCCTCGCCGTGCGGTTGACGAGGTGTGCCGTGCCTCGTCGCGCGATTGACTGGGCCGCCGTGCCTCGTCGCGCGATTAACTGGGCCGCCGCGCCTCGCCATGCGATTGACGAGGCCGCAGCCCCTCACCGTGCGGTTGACGAGGTGTGCCGTGCCTCGTCGCGCGATTGACTGCGCCGCCGCGCGCAAGATTGCCGCGGAGGCGCCTGAGGCTGACTGCCGCGTGCCGATGCCGACCGCACCCGTTCAACTGGCGATGCCGCATGGACGCGCGTTGTCGGCATGAGCGCGCGTTGTCCGCACCGACGCGCGTTGTTGACATGAGCGCGCGTTATATCCCCCTCGCGGTGCCAACGACCCCCTCGCCATGTCAACGTCCCCCTCGCGGTGCCAACGACCCCCTCGCGATGCCGACAATCCCCTCACGGTGTCGACAATCCCCTCGCCCTGTCAACATCCCCCTCACGATGCCGACCCCACCCTCGCGCGGTCGTGCACAAGCCTGCCCCCGCCTCGTCGACTGTCCACAACCCCTCCACGATGATTCGAAAGACGACGACGCCACCACGTATGACGGAGGCATGTCGCAGTTCCATTTCGCACTCGTCCGATCGACCGCCCAGAATTGCTCGGATTTCCTCCGGGACCCTTCCTTCGTCCGCCTGCGCAGGGGGTTCTTCCTCCACCCGCTGAACGTGGAGGAGCAACCACCCGTGTACGACGTGTGGCGCGAAGTGGCATACCACCGGCTTCAGGCGGTGCGCCTGTCCTCCGCCTCGCCACCGGTGTTCGTCGGAGAATCCGCGTTGCTGGCCCACGGAATCCCTCTATGGGAATCGAATCCGAACGTCGCCATCCACACAGCTGGGCGCGTCCAGCGCTATCCGTTCCCGCAAGTCCGCATCGGTGGGCTGACCATTCCGGGTTGCGCCGTCCGTTCCTTCACCAAGCCGCCCACGAACCAGACGTCTAGTATCTCGGGCCTCGAGTGCGAAGACGTCATCGACGCCCTGATCCGCGTCATCGCATCCGAGGAGCGGCTGCCCGCCTTCGTCGCCGCTTGCATGGGCATCCGGCACCTCTCACGGTTCGACGCGCGATCACCCGACGCGTCCCGCAGGCGCGAACGCGAGGTGAAACGTCAGATCCTCGCGCGAATGCGCTCATCGCCCTACCGGCGGTCGCACATCCTCATCGAACAGATCGTCGACAACGCGGACGCCGGATGCGAGTCAGTCCTGGAGGCGGCTCTGCTGTGGGTCGTGCTCAGCGTGTGCCCCTACGATGTGAGGACCCAGTTCGTGATCGACACGCCGGATGGGCAGTTCCGGGCCGACTGGGCGATCATCGAGCTCGGACTCGTGGGCGAGGCCGATGGCGCGGCCAAACTCGGATCGACGATCAGCGCCTTCCGCACCGCGCAGCGCGCATGGATGGCGCGCCAGCGGGCGCTGGAGCAGGAGGGGTGGACCATCCGCCGCTACCAGTGGGCGGACTTCGAGGACATACCCGCACTGCGCGAGCAGCTGGCCCGCGCGGTCAATCCCTATGACCTGCCCATTCCTCCATCGCGCGCGCGGTTGTGGAGACCACTCGGCCGCTGCGACAGCCAAGAGCGCCGTTTCCACATCCGTTCCGCCGACCGGTACTGACGTCAGTCACGTGCGGGCACAGGGTGCTCGCATCGTCGTGGGGTACTCGGATCGCGGGCGGGGCACCAGCATCGTTGTGGGCTACCCGCACCGACGCGCGTTGTTGACATGAGCGCGGGTTGTCGGCACCGACGCGCGTTGTTGACATGAGCGCGCGTTATATCCCCCTCGCGGTGTCGACAACCCCCTCACAATGTCAACAACCCCCTCGCGGCGCGAACAACCGCGTCCTGCAGTGGGCGCAGCGCTCGTCCACCAGAAGCACTGGCACCCCCGGAAGGCGCCCAGACCCCTCGGGCATCCCCAGGCGCGGGGGAAGCAGCCGCAGTCAGTGGTGCGTGGGGACCTGGCAACCGTTGCGCCCGCTCAGGCGGCCAGCGTAGTGGAGGCGCGTTCGAGGCGCGGGGCGCGCCGTGCGTCCAGGTGCGCCAGGAGCGCCCGCAGCTGGTCGATGTCGGCCGCAGGGTCCTCGGGGTGCCATTGGACGCCGATGATCGGAGCGTCGCGGTGCTCGACGGCCTCGACGGTGCCGTCCTCCGCGGTCGCGCACACCGCCAGCCCCTCCCCCGCTGCCTCAACGCGCTGGTGGTGGGCCGAGGACACCACTGTCGAGGCTCCGGTCAAGAAGGGACCGAGCGCCCGGTGCAGTTCTGTCCCCGCCGCCACCTGGACCCCATGGCGGACGAAACGGTGGTCGGTGAGGATCGAGGGGTTCGTGTGAGTGCCCTCGGCACCCTCGATGTGCTGTTCGAGCGTGCCACCGAAAGCGACGTTGATCAGCTGCATGCCTCGGCAGATCCCCAGCAGCGGCGTGCCCGTGGCCCTCGCGTGGCCGATGAGCGCCAGCTGTCCCAGATCCGCGCGGTACCAGTGGCGGCCCTCGCCCTCGTAGCCCTGCGCGCGCCCGTACAGGGCCGGGTGCACGTCCTCGCCGCCCATGACGACGATGGCGTCGGCGCCCCGGGCGCGCAGGCGGGCACCCTCCGGCCCGTCCTCCTGCGCGTACTCGCGGACCACGTTCCACGTCGGCAGCGCCGCGCTCAGCAGGCGGTCCCACAGGCGCATGCAGATCGCGTTGTACGCCGGGTCCCCCGGACGCGCCGGTAGGACGTTGGAGATCAACAACGTCGGCCTGTGGGAGTTCATGGGCCCATAGTGCCAGGCTACGGCGCCTCTTTTCCTGGGCGTCCACGCCGTGGCCGATTGTGACAACAGGGCCGGTCCGGGAACGGTCCAAGCGCCCCGGCACGCCGCTTCCTCCCGCGCGAGAGGGCCAGCCGTCCTTCGGGCACTATGTAGGTGTAGTGGAAACCGCTTCCGCCCCCGTCAGGGGCTGCCCTCCCCAGTGGACTGCGTCCCGCGCGAGGGGGTCAGACGAGGCCCTCCCCCGCCTCGAACGCGTCGAGGCCGGCCAGAAGGCGCGCCTTGTCCTGGTCGGGCGTCCAGCTGATCTCGATCGAGTTCCGCGCGATGCGCGCCAGTGCTGCGCGGTCCAGGCCGAAGCGCTCCGCGAGGGCGAAGTAGTTGTCCGCGATGTAGCCGCCGAAGTAGGCGGGGTCGTCGGAGTTGACGGAGACTTTCACGCCCGCTTCCAGGAGCTCGACGATCTCCTTGCCCTTCATCTCCTCCGTGACGAAGGAGTTCGACAGGGGGCAGGTGGTCAGGCCGATGCCGTGGTCGCGCGCGTAGGCGACCAGTGCCGGGTCCTCGACGATGTTCGTGCCGTGATCCAGCCGCTCGGCGCCCAGCTCAAGCAACGCGGAGCGTATGTGGTCGATGGAGCCCACCTGGTCGATGTCGCAGTGCATGGTGACGCGCAGTCCGTTGTCGCGCGCCAGGGCGAAGGCCTCGGCGAACTTCGTGGGCGGGTTGCCGCGCTCGTCGGAGTCCAGGCCCACGCCGATGAACATGTCCTTGTGGGGCAGGGCGGCGCGCAGCGTCTCCATGGCGGATTCCACGCTGAGGTCGCGCAGGAAGCACAGGATCAAGTCAGCCGACATGCCCTGCTCGCGGGCCTCCGCGATGGCGCAGTGGTAGCCGCGGATCACTGTTTCGATCGGGATGCCCCGGCCCGTGTGCGCCTGCGGGTCGAAGAAGCACTCGGCGCGCACGACGCCGTCCTGGCGGGCGCGGGCCAGGTAGGCGGCCGCGAGGTCGTGGAAGTCGTCCTCGTCGCGCAGCACCTCCATCGCCGGGTAGTACACGGCGAGGAAGGACGCGAGGTCGTTGAAACGGTAGCTGGCGCGCACCTCGTCGATGGTGGACTGTCCGATGTCGACCCCGTGCTTCTGGGCGAGGCGGAGTTTGAGGGCGGGCTCGAGGGTGCCCTCTAGGTGGAGGTGCAGTTCCGCTTTGGGCAGGGAGCGGGTGAAGGATCGGGTGACGTCGGTGGTCATTGGGGCCTCCAGGTTTCGGTGGTGCGACAGACGAATTGTCCCATCGTCGGCGCTCCCCGGTGTCCGTTTCGACGGTTTCCCGGGCGCGGACCGCAGGCGGCAGGGCTGGCAACCACAGCGCGCCGCCCTCACGCTCGGGTCCCGCCCGGGGGACGAGGCGGGAGCCGGAATCCGCGCGCTCCTTCCGCGGCCGCGCGGAGGCGCTGTGCGCGGTAGCGGCGAGGGCGCCCACTGGAGTGCCCCTGCCGCGTCCGCCTGGAGACAGCGGGGCCCGGGGCCGCGCACCCAGCGGTGGCGGCCCCGGGCCCCGGACACGGATCAGGCGAGGGTGCCCATCGGGTCCCACGCGGGCAGGTGCGCGGGCTCCTCGGTGAGCGCGCCGACCAGTTCGGCGGGCAGGGAATCCACGGGGACGACGACCTCGAAGACGTACTCGGAGAACCACGCGTCGTCCATCGTGAAGAACCCCTTGTCGCCGGGCTCCTCGCCCCACGAGTTCTCCACGCGCCAGCGGCGCGGCGCCCCCGCCTCGTCGACGTCGACGCCGGTGAAGAGCATGGCGTGGTTCATCGCGGACTCGCCGGTGTTGACGCGCTGCTCCTTCGTCATCGCCAGGTCCACGCCGAACAGGGAGGAGAAGTCGAACAGGCCCTCGACGAAGAGGCCGGACTTCCTGTCCGACTGCTGGGAGCAGTCGGCGCCGAACCACACGGGCTTGCCGGCGCGCAGCGAATCGGCGGCGAGGCGCTTGATCGTGCCCATCTCGGCGTTGATGTAGCGGATGGGCCGCCCGCCCACGACGTTGCCCAGGTGGTCGACGGTGAGGGCCCTGCCCTTGGGGTGCTCGCGGCGGGGGTCGTCCACCAGGCACACGTACTGCGTGAGGTCCGCCTCCACGTAGCGCGCGAAGAACTCGCGGGGCGTCAGGGCGCCGTCGCGGTGGAAGCCGCCCTTGTCGTCGCGCCACTCCCATTCGAAGGAGGCGGGCGGCTCCCCCAGGCTGATGACGAGGATGCGCCACACCTGGGCGAGGGCCTCCTCCTTGGCGGCGGCGACCGTCTCGTCGGAAGCCCCCTGGGCGACCAGTTCCCGCAGCTCCAGGGCGGTGCGCCGCAGCAGCACTTGGAGCAGGGTGTTCATGCGGTGGCTGTTGGAGGACGACTCGGTTTCGGGCATGGCCTGCTTGGGCACGAGGCCGTGCTTGACGTAGAGGGAGACCGCCATGTCCCACTGGCCGCCGTCGGAGAGCACGTCGGCGAGCAGGAACTGGAGGAGCCGCCCGTCGAGGTCCTCGGTGGCGGCGGTGGCGATGACGTCCGTGAGGAACCAGTTCGCGCGTTCGAACTTGTCCCAGAAGAACACGTAGTTCTGCGAGAACTCGAAGTCCTTGAGGCCCAGGCGCTCCCTGGCGGCGGAGCGGATGAGGTTGAGGGACGAGAACAGCCAGCAGCGCCCCGACTTCTTCTGGGAGGTCACCTTCCAGTCGTCGATGCGGTCGGAGACGACGGTGGGCGTCGCGACGACGCGGTCGCGGTCCGTCGAGGCCGCTTCGATGCCGGCCACGGTGACGGCGTTGCGGGCGACGATGCGCGCGGGGTCGCCGCTGGCGCGCAGGCGCTCGATGAGTTCTTCGCTGATCTGGTGCGGCATTGGGGGTGTCTATCCTTCCTTCGTGCGGCGGGGCGTTCACGCCTACCGGCCAGGGTACCGCCCCGGGGGTGACGCCCGCTACCATTCGCGCTTTAGAATGGGGGCACGACAACTCGGGTCCGCTTCGCGGGCCGGACAGGCAAGGAGGCCCTTGTGACCACGCACACGCTATCTGGTACGGAACTGACCCTCTCCTCGGGCGACTACACGGCGCGGGTGGTGACCGTGGGCGCGGGCCTGGCGGGCCTGGACTGGCGGGGGCACCGGATCGTCCTCCCCCACGGCGCCGACCAGGTCCCGCCCGCCTACATGGGCAAGGTCCTGGTGCCGTGGCCCAATCGCATCGCGGGCGGGGCGTACACGTGGCAGGGGCGGCGCTACAGCGTGCCCGTCAACGAGCCGGATCTGGGGACCGCGCTGCACGGGCTGGCCGCCTGGACCGACTGGCGGGTCGTGCACGCGGACTCCGACTCGGCGACGCTGGGCCTCTTCGTCGCCCCCACCTACGGGTACCCGTGGCCGTTGCAGGCATGGGCGACGTACGCGGTCGATGCGGCGCGCGGCCTGAGCGTGACGGTCTCGACGAAGAACACCGGCCAGGCCGCGGCCCCCTACGGGACGGGCGTCCACCCGTACTTGACGGTGGATGGGCACCCCGCGGACTCCTACGAGCTCACCGTGCCCGCCTCGTCGGCGCTCACCACGGACGCGAGCCTGATCCCGACCGGGCGGGTCGCGGTCGACGAGGCGGAAGTGGACTTCCGGGAGCCCGCCCTGATCGGCGGGCGCTCGATCGACCACGCTTTCACAGACATCGGGGCCGGGGGCGCGTGGACCGCGTCGATCCTCCACCGTGGAACCGGCATCGGGGCGGCCATCACCGCGGACACGCCGTGGGTGCAGGTGTACTCGGGCGAGCAGGTGTCCCGCAGGGGCGTGGCCATCGAGCCGATGACGTGCCCGCCCAACGCCTTCAACTCCCACACGGACCTGGCCGTCCTGGAGCCGGGGCAGACGCACTCGATGACCGTGGGGATCCACGGCTTCACCCTGTAGCAGGCGGGTGCCCGGGTGGGCCCTGCGGCCCCCTCCCGGTCTCCGGGGCCTGCCGACGAGGAGGGGCCGGTGGGGGGTTGTGTTGACGGGGCCGCTGCCCTTCCAACACACCGGGCCGGTGTTCCGCTGGGGCTGATGCTCCCGCCCCCTCCCTTCCACAGCGCGCGCCAGGCCGCTATTATTCGAATAGTTAGTGAGCGGACTCGTGGGACGGAGGGAAGAACGTGCCGCACCCGGGAATCGTCATGGCAGTGGCTCTGCTATTCGGATCGATTGTATTGTTCTTATGGCACCAGGAGATGTTCAGCGACGGGCACGTCGGGCGGTTCAGCCGCCAGTCCAACGCCGAGCGACCGAAGAACATCACAGCCCTGGTCGCACCAGCGATCGGGTGCATGTCCCTATCCGTAGGATTCTGCGCGCTCGCGGCATTCGTGACATCCTACAGCGATCCCCCGGTCGAGGAGCCGAGCGGGTTCTGGATGTATTGGGACACGTTCTGGGGCGCGCTCATACTCATCTCACTGATCGTCGCCGCCGTCGGCTTCATCCCACTCCCATTGCCGAAGTGGATGTACCCGCCTTACCACGAGGCGAAGCGGGAGGAGCGGCGCCGGCGGGAAGCCGACGAGCGCACAGGAGGGCGTTGACAGAGCAGACGGATGGCGGCTGCCAAGGAGACCGGTGCTGAACGAGAACATCGGAGGAATACTATGGGGAATCCACTACTCCTCGTCGTCGGCGTCGCGATGGGGTCTCGATGCTGTACTTCTGGTACTGCGAGATGTTCAGCGACGGCTATATCGGGTGGTTCGAACGGTTTTTCAACAGAATTCGGTGGCGGGGGAAGAACTTCACCGCCCTGTCCGAACCCGCAGCGGGACTCACCGCGTGCTTCGGCTGCATAGCCGCACTCGGAACAGTAATAGATCCAAACATATTCCAACGAGGCCGTGATGGCTTTCCGTTCTGGGAGGTATGGGCCCTATTCTGGGGCGTTCCAACAGTGCTGTGCGCGTTCCTCATCTTCGTTGGCTTCATCCCGTTCACTCTGCCTGAGTGGATGTACCCGGAGTACCACGCGGCGAAGCGGGAGGAGCAGCGCAGACGGGAGGCCGCCGAGCGCGGGGAGGCTTTGGACCGCAACCCGTTCCTGGACGACAACGGCGTGTACGCCTCACAACTGGGCAACGTCCCCGTCAACACGCCTCCGACAGTGGGCCTGCCCGCCACAGGCGATCCCCCGCCCCTCCAAGGCCCGCCCGAAGCAGAGGACCCTGCCCTCTACGACACCAGCGCCACTGCCGCTTTCGACATCACCGCCACTACCGCCGCACTGCCCCGCACCGGGGCGCCCACCAGCCACGGGATCCGCCCCGTCCGAGCCGCGCGCGCCCGCCGGGGCCGACAGGAGGGTGGCGACGCACCGACGGCGGGCAACGCCACGGACGAACCTGACAGCACCGACGAAACGGAGCATCCGTCGGCGTCTTCGGAGGCCCTGCCAATGCCACCTCCGGAATCGCCACCGGCAGAGCCATAGGAGGCATGTTTGGATTATTCTTCGGCGGGCATGGAGGGAACCGGATCAGTCAGTGGGTAAGCGGTTTCGCCCATGGGACATCAACCCGGTAGCGTAGCGGTAATCCACCGCGTATGGACGTTATGGAAGAACGAAGCACTACTGAAAGGGCACAACTTGCTATATATCATTGCAGCACTCCTTGCGCTCATGTTCGCCTCAACAACCTTCTTCTTCTGGTACCACGAAATGTTCAGGGACGGCTTCATCGGCGAGTTCAGCCGCACTTTCGATAGCGGAAGGGGGAAGAACTTCGTCGCCCTCACCCAGCCAGCATTCGGAGCACTGAGCATATGCTCGTCCATTATATTCATTTCGGAAGCAATTACATCAGACCCCTCGCACCAGATTGCCCGCACGAATAGTCCTTGGTACCTGTGGAAGCTATTACTGGCGACAATATGCCTGCTCTTGCTACTCGTTCTTGTCATCAGTATCATCCCGTTCACTCTGCCTGAGTGGATGTACCCGGAGTACCATGCGGCGAAGCGCGAGGAGCAGCGAAAGCAGGAAGCAGCCGAGCACGGGGAGGCCGAGGACCGCAACCCATTCCTGGACGACGACGGCGTGTACGCCTCACAACTGGGCAACGTCCCCATCGACATCCCGGAGGCAGTCGGCCTGCCCTCCACAGGCGATCCCCCGCCCCTCCAAGGCCCGCCCGAAACGGAAGAGCCAGCACTCTACGACACCAACATCGCCGAGGCCTTCGACATCACAGCCACTACCGCCGCACTCGCACTGCCCCGCACCGGGGCGCCCACCAGCCACGGCGCCCGCCCCACCCGAGCCTCACGCGCGCGCAGGGGCCCGCAGAAGGACAGAGTCGCCGAGGTGAAACAAAACACAGTGGAACAGACTGACAGGATCAAAGAGTGAGACGCATCGGTGGAGGGGCTTGACTGACTTGTCATCCGATCAATAGCGTGATGAGTGCAAGCAGCTGATTGGACGGTGGTTGAGATGGCGGACGGGATACGGATCCGGACCCTGTTGAGCCCGGGTGTTCCGCGCGGACTGCGCGCTGAGATGTTCAAGCACCAGTAGGACCTCGACGCCGTTGCCCAGGATCTGCAGGCTGCGCGGGACATGGTCGAGGCCGGGGACCTGCAGGGGGCCACCGCCGACCGCCTCTTCGACGCGATGACCGACAACACTGATAACGCCAAGAGGCTGATGGACGCCGTCAAAGCCCTAGTCGAGGCCCTGGGCGCCCTGGCGGACGCCCTGACCAGCACCGGCCTGTGGTTCGACAACCTCGCGGATGCCGCCGTCGCCGAGCACCTGGAGGTCACCGAGAACGAGATCGTGGCCCCCGCCGACCCCACGAACCCCGCTTACGACGCCCAGGTGGAAGCATACTCCCAGTTCTGCGAGGAGTCCTACGAGATCTACGAGAAGGAGCGCAATGCCTACGAGGACTTCGAATCAGCCTGCCAGGACATCGCAGGACCACTCGCATGGGTGGCGGGCCAGGTCCTGCCCAATGGGTCGTGGAGGGATATCCCGAAGTGGCACGGTCTGATCGATAACACCACTTCTGTGATCATGTGGGGCGCGGTTTATAAGGCGAGAGAACGTTTCGCCCCCCGGTGGCCGGCGGGAGCGACGAATGCGATGGGGCAGAGCCTTAAAGGAAAGTTCAGGAACGTCCAGCAGATGGGCTGGTTCAGGCGCCACTGGGAGATGACCAAGCACGAGAACTGGGTGTCCGGCTTCAAAAAGGGCAACAAGCCCACAGCAACCATCGGAAGAGCCGCACGGCGATTCGGCAACCTCATGGGCCGCGTCGGCATCGTGACCACACTGGCCGACGGCGTGCTATCCGCCGTGGACCAGTGGAACAGTGACGCCCTTAACCCGCAGATCGGCACCGGTGAGCGCGTCGCGCGCGCAACCACCATGGGAGCCGCAACAGCAGGCGGCGGATGGGTAGGCGCGTGGGGCGGCGCTAAGGCGGGCGCTTTCATCGGCACCTTCGGAGGTCCCATCGGAATCGCCGCAGGCACAGTCATCGGCGGAATCGTCGGAGGAATAGTCGGATCAGTGGCAGGGGGTTGGCTGGGTCAGTTCTTTAACAACAATGTGGTCAGCAAAGCGCTGCACGGCGGATAGTTAGGACATTTTTCTAACGCCCATTGAACCAGCCAACCAAAGGATACAGCATGTCTTCCGACCTGTTCTACGCTACGATATGCCTACTCATAGGAATAACCACATTCTTCTTCTGGTGGCACGAGATGTTCTCCGACGGCCCCGTTGGCGAGTTCAGCCGCTCTTTCGACAGCGATCGAGGAAAGAACCTTATTGCGCTCACCATACCGGCAATTGGAACGTCTCTTATCAGCGGTAGCGCGCTAGCTTTCTTCTTGGAGATCACATCACCTTCCGCATTCCAGTCAAGACACCAGAACATCTTATACTCCGTTTTATCTTCCCTACTGGGCACGGTCGGCATACTCTCGCTTCTTGTATTCATTGTCAGTTTCATCCCGTTCACTCTGCCTGAGTGGATGTATCCGGAGTACCATGCGGCGAAGCGGGAGGAGCAGCGCAGGCGGGAGCCGGCCGAGCGGGGGGGAGATTGAGGACCGCAACCCGCTCCTGGACGACAACGGCGCGTATGCCTCGCAACTGGGCAACGTCCCCACCGACATCCCGCAGGCGTCCGGCCTGCCCTCCACACTGCGGATCTCTACTCTCTCCAGGCCGTGCCCTCAGCAGAGGGGCCCCCTCCCCCACACGGCGCGCCCGAAGCAGGAGTGCCAGCACTCCACGGCCCCGACGCCGCCACAGGCTCCGACACGGGCACCGCAATCATCGACCCCGCTGCAATCGACGACATCACAGCCGCTATCGCCTCGCTGCCCCGCACCGGGACGTCCACCAGCCACGGCGCCCGCCCCGCCCGCGCCTCGCGCGCACGCCGGGGCCACGGCGGCGCGGCGACCACGCCCACCGGAACCCGGGAGGACACCAATGGGGACGCTTGACGACTACGGCCAGCAGGCGCGCGACGACGTGCGCCACGCGCAGAGCCAAGCGCAGGAGGTGGCCCAGTACTCCCAGCGCCTCAAACGGATACGGCAGACCGCCACCGACCCCACGCGCTCGGTCGCGGTCACCGTCGACGCCTCGGGCGCGCTCCTGGGCATCGAGACGCCCCTGGCGCCCCCGGCAGTCCTGGCCGCCATCGTCCAGACGTACCAGGCGGCCCGCAAACGCGCCAACTTCCTGCTCATCGACGAGGCGCGCAAGTCCTTCGGCGACGACTCGCGGATCGTGCGTCGCTTGGAGGACGACCTCGAGACGGTGGACCCCTCGCGCGACCGCCGGCCCTTCCAAGCCGACCGATACCGCGCCGAAAGAGAACGCCGCCGCGCAGAAAGGGAATCCTATGGATATTGAGATCGACACCGCACTGGTGCGCCGCATCGGCGGGGAGAGCCAGCGGTGCTCCAACTCGCTCAATGCCGTGTCAGTGGCGGACGGCAGCGACGGGCAGCTCGGCGGGGCCTACTCCTCCCTCATCGACCTCCTCCAGGCCGCACTGGGCGAAGTGGCGAAGGCCACGGCGCAGGCGGCCGAGAGCGCCTCCCAAGCCGCCGATCTCCACGACGCCACCGAGGCGCAGATCTCCGCCTCCCTCTCCGCCGACAACACCCAGATCAGCTGACCCCACGAGGCCCACATGGACAACACCCGCCCCACTGTCGAGCACACCGGTCGGACCACCGCGGTCACCGCCTCCGACCGATGGATCCGGCTCCCCCGCCCCGACGACCCCGACTTGACGCCGCCGATGCGCCTACTCGCAGACCAACTGCCGCCCGGCGTGCTCGACGACCCCCGCCTGGACCTCGTCCTCGTCAGGGCCCAGGGCACCGAGGAGTGGCACGACACCTTCACCACCGCGGTCGAGCCCTTCGGCGCCGAAGTCGGCGCCCAGCAATGGCAGCACCAGGTCACCAGCCTGTCGCTGCGGACCATCCCCGGGTACCAGATCGTCGACATGACGCCGTGGGCCACCGACGAGCAGGCCGGGCTGGTCACCACGGGCACGTACATCCTCGACACCATCTCCCTCACACTCACGCAGTGGACGTGGGTCGTCGAGGACGCCGACGGCGACGGGAAGGGCATCACGGTGACCGCGATCTGCCCCACGCACCAACTCGCCGACTCCTCCGCCGACACCATCCCCATGTTCGAGAGCACAAGGGTCCTGTGATGCTGAGACTGCACACCGAAACACCCAACCCGTACTTGTCCATGAGCGGCGAGAAGGAACTCCTCGCCATCACCGCCTACGCGGCGGGCGGGGCCGCCCACGACGAAGCGGTGACCGCGCCCCTGCGCAAGTGCGGCGTCCTCACCGCCGCCGGGCTGGCGCCGCCCGCCGACTCGATCACCGCCGGGCTGGCGGGGGCGCGGCGGCGCGTCTACATGATGACCATGAGCGCCACCGACGGCAGGCAGTGCGACGCCTACATCGCCCCTGGCGCCGTGACCATGGGGGACTACGGCACCGACGAGTACACCATGTGCGGCCTCGACCACTGCGAGTTGCCCATCGCCCTCCTCGCGTACACGGCGCTCAAACCCCGACCGGTGGAGCGCGAGGACCTGGGCCCCCTGCGCGCCCCCATCGAGTTCCTCGACTACCTCGACGCGGGAAAGCCGCACATGATCGCACGCGTCCTACAACGCACCGGCATGGAGTACGCGCGCGAGCGCGGCGGGGGGATCCTGGGGGCCCGCCACTCCACCCTGAGCCGCACGATGGTCGAAGGCACGTGGGCGATCACCGTCGGCCTCCTCTACGAAATGGTCGACGGGCAGTGGCAGCAGGCCGACAGCGTCCTCACCCTGGCCTCACCGCACACCCTCTACGAGATCGTGCGCGACCAGGACGGGCGCCGGCCCTTCGTCCGCTTCGACCCCATCACGGGCAGACTGGTCTGGATGCGCCTGGGCCAGTGGCTCGCCCCCGTCGGATGACGCGCGGCAGGGGCTCCGGCGCTAGCGGTACTGCCCCGCCGCCGCTAGGACCAGGGCGAGTGCCACCGCCCCCGCCGCCGACGAGCGCAGCACAGTGGGCCCCACGCCCACCAGCGCCGCCCCGGCGCCGACCAGCGCCTCCGACTCCCCGGGGCTGATCCCGCCCTCGGGGCCGACGACCACCGCCACCCGCCCTGGCAGCCGCCCGCCGGGCGAGTCCGCGCGCAGGCCGTCCAGCACCGATCCGATCCCGGCACTGGCCTCCTCGTGGCAGACCAGCGCCGCCCCGCCCGCCTCGACGAGGCGGCCCACCCATCCGAGCAGGCCGCGCGTGTCCAGGGGCTCGCCGACCTCGGGGACGAAAGCGCGGCGCGCCTGCTTGGCGGCCGCCCTGGCCACCCCCTGCCATTTCGCGCGCCCCTTGAGGGCCCTGGGGCCGCTCCACCGCACGACCGCCCGCTCCGACGCCCACGGCACCACCGCGCCGACGCCGATCTGCGTGCACACGTCGACGGCCTGCTCGTCATGGCCGCCCTTGGCGAGCGCCTGGACGAGGACGGTCCGCACAGCGGGGCCCGCCTCGTCGACCGCGCTCACCACCACCAGGTCGAGCCCCGTCTTCGAAGCGCCCACGACCTCGCAGACCAACCGCCTGCCGCGCCCGTCGACCACGTCGACCCACTCCCCCGCCCCGATGCGGCGCACCTGGGCGGCGTGGCGGCCCTCGTCGCCGCCCAGGCGGGCCCGCGCCCCCGCCTCCAGTCCAGCGGGGTCGGCGGACAAGCCGTCGGAGAGGAAAACCGGCCGGGTCACGAGGCGCCGAAGGTGTCGCGCAGCTTGTCGAAGAACGACGTGTGCTGGCGGTGGGGCTCGACCCGCACCTCGCCGCGGACGTCGGCCAGCTCCTCCAGCAGGCGCCGCGACTTGGCGTCGAGGCGCTTGGGGATCTCGACGTCGACGTGGACGTGCAGGGCGCCGCGGCCCGCGCGCTGCAGGCGCCCGACCCCCAGGTCCTGCAGGACGATGTCGTCGCCCGGCTGGGTGCCCGCCTTGATGGTGACCCCCTTCACCCCGTCGAGTGTGTCCAGTTCGAACTCGGTGCCCAGAGCGGCGGTCGTCATCGGAATGGTGATCCACGTGTGCAGGTCGTCGCCGCGCCGTTCGAACACCGGGTGCTTCTTCTCGTGGATCGCCAGGTACAGGTCGCCCCGCGGGCCGCCGCCGACCCCGACCTCGGACTCGCCCGAGACGCGCACCTGCATGCCCTCGCTGGCGCCCGCCGGGACGTTCACGGTGATCGTCCTCTGCGTGGGCACGCGCCCCTGTCCCGCGCAGTTGTGGCACGGCGAGGAGATGACATCGCCGTAGCCCTGGCAGGTGGGGCACGGGCTCTGCATCTGCATGCGCCCCAGGATGGAGTTCTGGACGCGGGTGACGAACCCGGATCCGTGGCAGGAGCCGCACTGGGCGGGCGACGTGCCCGGCTCGCACATGGAGCCCCCGCACACGTCGCAGACCGCGTAGGTGGAGTACTCGACTTCCTTCTTCGCCCCGAAGGCCGCCTCCTCCAGCGTGATATCGACGTGGACCTGGCGGTCGCGGCCCGCGCGCACCCGCGACTGCGGGGTCGAGGCGCCTCCGAAGGCGCTGGAGAACCCGCCGCCGAACATCGACGAGAACGCCTCGGCGAAGGCCGATCCGAAATCGGCGCCGCCGCCCCCGCCCCCGCGCAGGGCGTCGGGCCCGCCGATGTCGTACATCTTGCGCTTGTCGGGGTCGGAAAGCGTCTCGTAGGCGACGGAGAGCTCCTTGAACGCCTCCTCGGAGTCGGGCCCGGCGTAGTCGGGGTGCAGCTGGCGCGCCAGCTTCCTGTACGCCTTCTTGATCTCCTCGGGGCTCGCGTCGCGCTGAACGCCCAGGACCTCGTAGTAGTCTCTCACCGGCTCACTCATTTCCTATCGATGTGGTGGTCTTCAGTCCCCGCGCGCCTCATGTGGCCAGGAAGCGCGAGAGGTAGGCTGCGACGGCGCGCACCGACGACATGGTCCGCGCGTAGTCCATGCGGGTGGGCCCCACGACCCCGAGGTGGGCGACTCCCTCCCCGGCGGTCTCCCCGGCGCGGTAGGTGCCCGTCACCACCGAGGCCTCGCTCAGCGCCTCGTGCGGGTTCTCAGCGCCGATGGTGACGTGGACGCCGCCGTCGGACTCGGCCTGGGCGAAGAGGCGCATGAGGACCATCTGCTCCTCCAGGGCGTCCAGGACGGGCGTGATGTCGTGGAAGTCGACGGCGCCGCGCGCCAGGTTCGACACGCCGGATATGACGATCCTCGCCGACTCCTCGGGGGCCAGGAGCTCGGCGACCACGTCGGCCAGCACCCCGACCAGGGGGCCGAGCTCCGGGGGCGCCGCGGCCACCGCCTCGTCGCGCCCTGCGTCGACGTCCCGCGAGGTCGCGGCCCCCATGTGGGCGCGCAGCAGCCGCCTCGCCGAGGCCACGTCGTCCCCGCTGACGGGGGCCGACAGGGACAGGGAGCGCTCCACGACCTCGCCCTGGTCGGTGATGACGACCACGAGCAGGCGGGAGGGCGCCAGGTCGACGACCTCGAGGTGGCGCAGGGTGCGCACCGAGGTCGCCGGGTACTGGACGAGGGCGACCTGGCGGGTGAACTGGGCGAGCAGGCGCACCGTGCGCTCGACCACGTCGTCGATGTCGGCGCTGTCGGACAGGAAGCCCTCCACGGCCCGCCTCTCGGGGGCGGTCATCGGTTTGAGGGTGGCCAGGCGGTCCACGAACACCCGGTAGCCCCTGTCCGTGGGGACCCGCCCGGCGCTCGTGTGCGGCTGGTAGATGAGGCCCGCGTCCTCCAGGACCGCCATGTCGTTGCGGATCGTGGCGGAGGAGACGCCCAGGTCGTGGGACTGGGCGATGGCCTTGGAGCCGACGGGCTCGCGGGTGGCCACGTACTGCGTGACGATGGCGCGCAGCACGTCGAGGCGCCGGTCGTCCGCTGAGCTCCGGCTCATGGCGCTCCTTCCCCGCACTGTATTGGCACTCCGTGTCCCTGAGTGCCAATGCTACTCCCCCGCCCCACTCCTGGGCGCGCCCAGAGGGGCCGCTGCGCCGACAGCGAAGCCGGGCGCCCGCCGCGGTGTCCCGGTGGCCGCCCGTGCGGCCCCCGTCGCGTTCCCGGGGAGGTGCCCAACGCTCCGGGCGGACGGTCCCGCGCCGCCGTGCCCAGCGGGGCGTCAGTGGGCCCGGACCGTCCGCCCCCGCCTCGTCGCATTCCGCGGACCGGTGTCCAGTGGGCCCGGTGAGGCCGCTCCCGCCTCGTCGCGCCCGCGGGGTCTCAGTGCGCCCAGGGGACCGTCACGAAGTCGATGAGCTCCTCGACGCGGCCGAGCAGCGCGGGCTCGAGGTCGCGGTAGTTGCGCACGGTGGACAGGATCCTGCGCCACCCCGCTGCGATGTCGGCCCGCGTGGCATGCGGCCACCCCAGGTACTCGAGCGTCCCGTGCTTGATGTCGGTGCCCCTGGGGATCTGGGGCCACGCCTCCAGGCCGACGCGCCCGGGCTTGACGGCCTGCCAGATGTCGACGAAGGGGTGGCCGAGGACCAGCACCGACTCCCCCCACCGGTCCTGGACGGCGCGCGCGATGCGGGTCTCCTTCGACCCGGCCACCATGTGGTCGAGCAGGATCCCCGCGCGGGCGGTGTCGGTGGGGCCGAACTCCTCCAGGACCTCCTCCAGGTTGTCGGCGCCGTCGAGCAGCTGCACGACGATCCCCGCCTCCGCCAGGTCGTCGCCCCACACGTGCTGCACCAGTTCGGCGTCGTGCTTGCCCTCCACCCAGATGCGCGAGGCCTTGGCGACCCTGGGCGCGGACCTGGGGGCGGCGATGGACCCCGAGTTCGTCACCCTGCGACCCCCGGGGGTGGTCAGCCCCGCCCGGAACCCCGCCTCCGCGGCGGCCCCGTCCGCCCGTGAGGGGCCGGGGGACGTCCGGGGCAGGGGCGCGAGCGCGATGATCGGCTGGCCCTCCAGCCAGAACCCGCCCCCGAGCGGGAAGGAGCGGCGCTTGCCCCTGCGGTCCTCCAGTTCCACCAGGTGGACGCCGCCGGACTTCTCCACGCGGGTCACCGCCCCCACCCATCCACTGCCCACGTCCTCCAGGACCATGCCGATCTCGACGTGGACCTGCCGGGACCTGGGGTTGGGCGCGCCGGGGGCGTCGCGGTGCGGGTCGCGCGCGAGCACGTCGGCGCCGTAGGGGTCGATGGGGGTGAAAGCCACGCCCCCACCTTACATTCCGGAACCGGGCTCCGCGGGGACGGCCCAGGCGCCCTGCGCGATGCTGGTGATGAAAACGGCCGCCGCGGCGGCCAGGCCCCACGAGACGAGGGAGCCGATGAGGAACTCCTCCGCTTTCTCGCCGGTGTCGTCCTTGGAGACCTCCGGGAATCGGATAACGCCCTTGGCGGCGATGATGGCGGCGATGGCCGCCTGGGGCCCCGAGGCCGCCATGAGCACGATGAGCAGGCGCTCCAGCGGCCCGATCCACCGCCCGCCCGACAGGCCGCGGCGGGGGGCGGGCGCACCGGCTCCCCCGGCCGCTTCCAGGGCGGCGGCCCCTGTTTCCGGCACTCCTGCGGGCCCCGTTCCCGGCACTCCTGCGGGCCCCGCATCGCACGCTCCGCTGGGCTCCGCGCCGCGGTGGGCGGGCAGCGGCTCCCCGCCCCTGCCCCGCGCGCACTGGAGGACGGCGGCCACCAGCCGGTTCGCGGGCACCGTCAGCAGGAACACCGCCGCGAAGGACGCCTCCAGTGGGCGGGTGGCCTCCTGGGCGAACAGGGTGGACTCGTTGGTGAACAAGGGCATCATGCCCGCCCCCGGGGGCGTCAGGACCGCCATGGCGGCGACCGCGACGGCCCACCGCACGACGACGCCCGCGGCCCGGGCGTCCGCCTCGGCCCACACGAACCAGGCCGCGCCGACCAGGGCGGGCAGGGCGCAGGCGGGCGCGGACGAGCCCAGGGCGAGCGCCGCGTGCACGACGACGGCGGTGAGGAGGGCGGCGAACGCGGCGGCGCGCCACAGCCTCCGGGTGGTCACGAGGGCGGACGCCTCGGCGGCCGCTATCGACAGGATGAGGGTCTCATGCACGGTTGGCCTCCTGGATGAGTGCCGTCGATTGGAGGACGCCCGCTCCGGCGCCCCGGGCGAAGTCGGAGACGGCCTGTTGGGAGATCTTCTCGGCGCGGGCGATGGCAACCTGGGGCTCCCCCATGGCCAGTGCCCCGGCGATACGGCGCTGGCGGGCGCTGAGGCGCCAGACGGCGTGGTCGCGCAGGGTGAGCAGGGCGTTGACGACGGCGTCCGCCGGGGCGCCCTCGGGATCCGAGGCGTACCAGGTGCGCTGGAAGGGGCTGGCGCCGTCCTGGCGGGCGTGGGCGCGGTCGATGGCGGCCCGGGCGGCCCACCAGGCGGAGCCGTCCTGCAGGTAGTGGCCGTGCTCGTCGGCGCCCAGCGCGTCGAGCACCAGGATCTGGCCCTCGCCGATGCCGAAGCGCAGCGAGAGGCCGTCGGGCACCAGCAGCTGGACGCGGGCCGTGTAGACGAGGGCGTCGGCGAGGGTGCGCGTGGCGAGCTGGAACTCGTCGCCGATGGTGGCCACGGGCTCTTGGAGGAGGTCGAGGCCCTGCGCCGCGCGGGCGAGGACCGCCTCAAGGGCGCGCTGGGCGCTCGGCCTGTCGCTGAGGGCGCGCGAGCCGACGATGTCGGCGATGAGGGCGCATTGCGGTGCCATGGGTCCACACTATTACTTGTATCCACCCGATTACAAGCAGAATCGCGGAGTGGGTGGGCCCGGCGCGGGCGGGCGCCTCACGGCAGGGCGCGCACCCAGGCCCTCTCCTCGGGCGTGGTCCTGCGGCTCTCGAGGATCTTCCTCAGGGCGCGCCGCCGCACCGGGTCGGGCAGGGGCCCGGGCTCCGCCACGTAGGGGACGGCGTCCTCGCGGTGCGCGTCGAACGCCGTCGCGAAGTACCAGGCGCACACCATCTGCACGTAGTAGTCGTCCCAGTCGATGCCCGCCACCCAGTCGAGGTGGTCGGCGGCGTAGGCGCTGGTGCGCAACGCGCCCATCAGGACGCACACGCCGACGCGCACGGTGTAGGCGTGCTCGGAGCCCGTCCACTGGCGCGCGGCGGCGGCGACGGCACCGGGGTGGGCGCCCATGCAGGCCGGCTTCACGCTGTCGGCGACCATCCAGTTGTCGACGAGGGGCAGGAACTCCTCCATCTTCCGCTGCCACTGGTCGGGGTCGGCCTCGGTGTTGAGGCAGAGCATGTGCACGATGTCGAGTTCGACGTAGGCGTGGGGGGCGCTGCTGTAGAACTCGTCGCTCCTGCCGGCGCGGCGCAGCGCCTGGGCGGCGCGCCGCATCTGCGCCATCGGCACCCCCAGGAAGCGCTCGGCGTCGACGGTCGGGGTCAGCCGCGCGTTGAAGGCGGCGAGCTTGTCCGTGCGGGCGCCCTCCAGGGAACGCAAGACATCATCGGTGGCGCTCATGGCCCCAGTCTAGGCCGCCCGGGGCGGATCCGACAGGGCCCTCCCCTCGTCTCCCGTCGGGGTCCGCTTCCCTCCGGTGCCGCACACAAGGGAGGGGATTAGACAACACCGGACCGCACACAAGGGCGGGATCAAGCCCTTGTGTGCGGCGCGTGTTGCTTAAATCAGGGTCCTTGTGTGCGTAACCCGGAGGGGAGCCGGTCCTGGGCCCGGTCCGGGCGCGGGCGTTCCCCTGGCGCGGGCGCCCGCCCTCAGTACCCCATGAGCTCGCGGGTCACGTGGTCGGCGAGCAGGCGCCCCCGCAGGGTGAGCACGGCGCGCCCAGCGCCCGCCTGAGCGGCGTCGATGAGGCCGTCGGCGACGAGTCCCTCGACGCGCTCCTGCCCTCCGGATACGGCCCCGGAGCCCGCCGGGGTGTCCGCGAGCGCCACGCCCTCGCCGGTGCGCACGGCCAGCATCACGCGTTCGAGGTCCCGCGTGGGCGCGTCCAGGGCCTCGCCGGAGTGGGCGGGCGAGAGCCCCCGGGCCAGGCGCGAGGCGTAGGCCGCGGGGTGCTTGACGTTCCACCACCTCAGGGCGCCGATGTGCGAGTGCGCGCCGGGGCCCAGTCCCCACCAGTCCCAATCCCGCCAGTACGCCAGGTTGTGGCGCGACGCGCGGGCCAGCGCCGTGGGCGCCAGGGCTCCCCGGTCCAGGGCCCCCGCCTCGTCGGGCCCGACGAGGGCGAAGTTGGAGATCTCGTACCAGCGGTAGCCCGCCGCGGACAGGACCGCGTCGGCCTCCTCGTACTTCGCGGCCTCGTCGTCGGGGTCGGGGGCGGGCAGTTCGCCGCGCGCCACCTGGGCGCCCATCCGCGTCCCCTCCTCCACGACCAGGGCGTAGGCGCTGATGTGGTCGGGGCGCATCCGGGTGGCGGCCAGCAGGGAGGCCCGCCAGTCGTCCAGGGTCTCGCCCGGGCACCCGTAGATGAGGTCCACGGACACGTCGAGCCCCGCCTCGCGGGCCCACGCCACGGCCTCGGGTACGCGCTCGGGCGCGTGGGTGCGGTCGAGGGTTGCCAGGACGCGGGGCACGGCGGACTGCATGCCGAAGGAGACGCGCGTGAAGCCCGCGTCCGCGAGCCCGGCCAGTGCGCGGGCGCTGACGGTGTCGGGGTTGGCCTCCAGCGTGACCTCGGCGCCCGGGGCGATGCCGATGCGCTCGCGCAGGCCGTCGAGGGCGCGGGCCAGTTCGCCCGGGGCCAGCATCGTGGGGGTGCCTCCCCCGAAGAACACCGTGGAGGCGGGGCGGGGGCCGATCCCCGCGCCGTCGAGGACGCGTGTGGCCAGGGATGCCTCTGCCAGGACGGAGCCGGCGTAGGTGTCCAGGTCGGCTCCCGCGCCGAACTGGGCGGTGTAGGTGTTGAAGTCGCAGTACCCGCAGCGCACCCGGCAGAAGGGGACGTGCACGTAGAGGGAGAGGGGGCGCCCGGCGTCCTCCTCGACGAGGCGGGGGTCGAGTGCGCCGTCGGCGGGCCACGGGGCGCCGTCGGGCAGGGCGGGGCTCATGGGTCCTCCTCCGCGCGGGCCTCAGGCGCGCGGGACGCGCGCGCCCACGATGTCGTGCGCGCGCCTGCCCGCGTCCAGGCCGCGCGTCTCGAAGTGGGTGGTGATCCGCCCCTCGTAGCGGGGCGCGAAACCGCCGCAGTCCGGGCGGGGGTCGGCCGGGTCGGGGCGCTCGCCGGCGTGGGGGTTGTCCAGCAGGGGGCATGCCTCGACGACGTCGCGCATCTGCCAGGCGTAGTCGTCCCAGTCGGTGGCCATGCGCCACACGCCCCCGTCCTCCAGCAGGCGCGCCACCTCCAGGGCGAAGGAGTCGCTCACGAGGCGGCGCTTGCGGTGGCGGGCTTTGCGCCACGGGTCCGGGAAGAAGGTCCACACCTCGCGCGCGGTGGCGTCGTCCAGCAGGTGCGGCAGGGCCTGGGCGGCGTCCGCCTCCAGGACCCGGATGTTCTCCACGCCCGCGCCCGCGGCCTTCGACAGCAGTTTCGCGATGCCGGGGACCCACACCTCCAGGGCCAGGTAGTCCCGGTCGGGGTGGGCGGCGGCCGCGGCGACCAGTTGCTCGCCGGTGCCCGATCCGACCTCGATGGTCAGGGGCGCGCAGCGCCCGAAGACCTCCGCGGGGTCGAGGGCGAAGTCCTCCGCCACCGTCGTGCGGCCCACGCCGCGCCTGGGCTCGATGACGTAGCGGGGGGCCACCGCCTCCCACGTGCGCCGCAGGTTCGGGGGGAGTTCCCGCGAGCGCCTCGTGAAGGACTTGGTGCGCGCCATGAAGACGCCGCCCTCCTGGGCGGATCGGCGGCGCGGGGAGGCCCCTGGGGCGGGCGGGAGCCTGCGCGCGGCGGTTCCCGGGACGCCGGGGACCGGGCCGGCGGCGCTCCCCCGGGCGGGCGGAGGCGCCGCGGGGGCGTCCGGCCCGGCGGCCCCGGGGGCACGGGGGCCCGGGGCGCCGGCGCTCACTTCTTCCCCGTGGGCACGTCGGAGGTGAGGGCGGCGATGAACGCCTCCTGGGGGACGTCGACGCGGCCGATGGACTTCATGCGCTTCTTGCCCTCCTTCTGCTTCTCCAACAGCTTGCGCTTGCGGGTGATGTCGCCGCCGTAGCACTTGGCCAGCATGTCCTTGCGCAGCGCCTTGATGGTCTCGCGGGCGATGACGCGGGCCCCCACGGCCGCCTGGACGGGGATCTCGAACTGCTGGCGCGGGATGAGCTCCTTGAGGCGCTTCGTCATGCGCTGCCCGTAGGCGTAGGCGCCGTCGCGGTGGACGATGGCGCTGAAGGCGTCCACGCGGTCGCCGTTGAGCAGGATGTCGACCTTGACCAGGTCGGCCACCTGCGACCCCGACTCCTGGTAGTCCAGGGACGCGTAGCCCCGGGTGCGGGACTTGAGCTGGTCGAAGAAGTCGAAGACGATCTCGGCCAGGGGCAGGCGGTAGTGCAGTTCGACGCGCTCCTCGCTCAGGTAGTCCATGCCCTTCATGGTGCCGCGGCGGTCCTGGCACAGCTCCATGACGGTGCCGGTGAACTCGGTGGGCGTCAGGATGGTCGCGGTGACGACAGGCTCGTGGACCTCGGAGATCTTGCCCTCGGGGAACTCCGAGGGGTTGTCGACGCGGACCTCGGTGCCGTCCTCGGTGACCACCGTGTAGACGACGTTGGGGGCCGTGGCGATCAGGTCGAGGCCGAACTCGCGCTCGAGGCGCTCGCGGATGATCTCCAGGTGCAGCAGGCCCAGGAAGCCGCAGCGGAACCCGAATCCGAGGGCGGCGGAGGACTCCGGTTCGAAGGTGAGGGCGGCGTCGTTGAGCTGGAGGCGCTCCAGGGCGTCGCGCAGGTCCGGGAAGTCCGAGCCGTCCACCGGGTAGATGCCGGAGAACACCATGGGGTTGGGGTCGCGGTAGCCGTCGAGCGCCTGCTCGGCGCCTTTGACGGCCGAGGTGACGGTGTCGCCCACCCGCGACTGGCGCACGTCCTTCACACCGGTGATGAGGTAGCCGACCTCGCCCGCGCCGATGCCCTCGCAGGGCGTGGGCTCGGGCGAGATGACGCCGATCTCCAGCAGTTCGTGGGTGGCGCCCGTCGACATCATGCGCACGCGCTGGCGGGTCCCCAGGGAGCCGTCGACGACGCGCACGTAGGTGACGACGCCCCTGTACGTGTCGTACACGGAGTCGAAGATCATGGCCCGAGTCGGCGCACCGGGGTCGCCCACGGGGGCGGGGACGACCTCGACGATGCGGTCGAGCAGCGCCTCCACGCCCTTCCCGGTCTTGCCCGACACCAGCAGCACGTCGTCCTGGTCGACGCCGATGAGCTGGGCGACCTCGTGGGCGTACTTCTCGGGCTGGGCGCCGGGCAGGTCGATCTTGTTGAGGACGGGGATGATGGCGAGGTCGTTCTCCAGGGCCAGGTAGAGGTTCGCCAGGGTCTGGGCCTCGATGCCCTGGGCCGCGTCGATGAGCAGGACGGCGCCCTCGCACGCCGCCAGGGAGCGCGACACCTCGTAGGTGAAGTCCACGTGGCCGGGCGTGTCGATCATGTTGAGCGCGTAGGGCTGGTCGCCCACCGCCCACGGCATGCGCACCGCCTGGGACTTGATGGTGATGCCCCGCTCGCGCTCGATGTCCATCCGGTCCAGGTACTGGTCGCGCATCTCCCGCTGGGCGACGACCCCGGTGAGTTGCAGCATGCGGTCGGCCAGGGTCGACTTCCCGTGGTCGATGTGCGCGATGATGCAGAAGTTGCGGATGCGGCTGGCATCGGTGCGGGCGGGGCGGATGAGCGCCTCGAGGGCGGGCGTGGGGATGGGCACGTGTACCTCCGTCAGAATTTCCTCCTCATGGTCGCATCTGCCCCCCGGATCCGCTAATCGGAGGACTGCCGGGTCGCGCACAGCGCCGCGGCGCGCCCCGCAGGGCACGAGGCGGGCGGCAGCCCACTACCACTACCAGCGGGCTCCAGTGCCCGGCGGCCGCGCCGACCGCGGCCCTACCGGCGGGCGGCGCGGCGGCAGTCCTCGACGAACGCCTCCACCGAGGCGCGCTCGTCCGGGCCCCATTCGGCGGGCAGCGCCGACGCCGCCGCCTCGGCCCAGCGCAGGGCCTCCTCCCATTCCTCCATCGCGTACTGCGCGCCCGCCAGCGTCAGACGGCACTCGGCGGTGAAGGGGTCGTCCTCGCCCATGTGGGTGCGGGCGTCCTTGGCCAGGACCATCCACAACCCGATGGCGCGCCCGTGCTCGCCCGCCATCCACCAGTTCCGGGCGATGGCGTCGCGCACCCGCAGTATCCGCCAGTCGCCGCTGGCCCACATGCCCGCCATCACGTCGATGTTCGCCTCGTACAGGCGGGTCGACTCCTCGAAGCGGCCGTCGGCGCCCAGGGCCTCTGCGAGGTTGTCGCGGGCCGTGAGCAGCAGGACGTCGTCGGGGGAGGCCGTGGCCTCCATGTCGGCGAGCACCCCGCGGTACACGCGGGCCGCGCGGTCCCACCTGCCCGCGCTCTTGTGCGGCATGGCGGAGTTGTTGCGGGCGGCGAAAGCGAGTTCGCTGTCGCGACCGAGGACGCGCTCGATGTCGGCGATCAACGCGGGGAACCGGTCCGACGCCGCGTCGGAGAAGCCGAGGACGCACATCCAGTACGCCTCGGAGTTGCGCAGCACCAGCACGGCGGGGTCGTCGGCCCCCAGCTCCGCGGCGCCGAGGGCGGTCCCGGCGCTGGCGAGGCGTTTGCACTCCGTGTAGTCGCCGTACTCCGCGCACCAGTCGATGCGGGTCTTGTAAGCGGCCAGGCGCACCCCCATGGGGAGCCCGGCGTTGTGCATGATCGCGCCGCACGCAGCAACCGCGCGCTCGTAGCCCTCGATCGTGTCCTGGAAACTGACGGGGGTGGTCATCGGATCCTCCTTCTGCCCGGCTTCCGCGCTCCCCGCGCCGTGCGGGCCGGGCCGGTGCTCCAAGGATCGGCGCGCGCCGCTCCCCCAGTCACCTCGCGCGCCCGCGCCTGTGGACGGGGAAGCGCCGTGCGGCCCGCCTGTGGACGGCGGGGGCCGCCCCCTGTGGCGGGGCGCACGGCCCGCGCGCCGGCAGCCCGCCCACCGGGCACGCGGTCCGCCGCCCACCGGGCGCCAGTAGGATGGGCCCCATGGCCCCACCCCTCGAATCCGTCGTCCAAGCGGCGGTCTCATTGATCACAGGACTGTTCCGGCGCGACACCGGCGCCCAGGGAGCCCCCTCCGCCCCGGAACCCGCCGGGTCGGCGACCGGACGCGCCCCTTCCGCCCCCACCGCGCCCGGGCGCCCCGCCGGGTCGGGCAACGGGCCGCGTCCCGGGGCCGCCCCGCACCGCGGGCCGGGGGACGGCCCAAGCGGTTCCCACGGCACCGGATCCGGGGCCCACGACGCCTCCGGGCAGCCCCGGCCCTCCACCTCGATCCGTGAGGCGTCCGTCGCCGACGCCCTCGCCCACGCCTCGTACACCCCCGTCATGGACGGGGACGCCGACCCCGGGGAAGTGGTGTGGACGTGGGTCCCCTACCAGGAGGACGCCAGCGTCGGCAAGGACAGGCCCGTCGTCGTCATCGGCGCGGACGGCCCCGGGGTGTACGTGGTGCAGCTGACGTCGAAGGACCACGGTCTGGACGCCGAGCAGGAGGCGCGCAACGGCAGGTTCTGGCTGGACATCGGATCCGGGGCGTGGGACCCCAAGGGGCGCCCCTCCCAAGTCCGCCTCGACCGCGCCCTGTGGGTCCTATCCACGGACGTGCGCCGGGAGGGCGCGGTCCTGCCCCGCGCCACGTGGCAGCGCGTCGTCGACGCCATCGACCGCCACCACCGCGCCCACTGAGCGGCCCGGTCCGCTCGCTTCCGGGAGCCCCGGTTGGCCCGCGGCGGTCGCGCAGTCGGTCGCGGCCTCTGCGGCCGCGCGGGGGTGTGGGGGCATTCACTGGACGGCGACGGCACATGGTTGTGAGGCGGAACGGCGGGCTGGTAGACTTGACCGTTGGACTCCCGGCCTGGTCGGGCAGGGGGTCTGGTTGGAGCCGTTTGCGGGTGCCCCACGCCCCAGTCCCGGCTCCGGCACAGCCCTCACCGACCCTGACAGACGAAAAAACCAAGGAGTAATCCGACTGTGGCAAACATCAAGTCCCAGATCAAGCGGATCCGCACCAACGAGAAGCGCCGCCTGCGCAATCAGGCCGTGAAGTCCGAGCTCAAGACCCTGGTGCGCCGCACCCGCGAGGCCGTCGAGGCGGGCGACCAGGAGAAGGCCGTCGCCGCCCTGCGCGTCGCCTCCCGCAAGCTCGATGTCGCCGTGTCCAAGGGCGTCATCCACAAGAACCAGGCCGCGAACCGCAAGTCGAAGCTGGCGCGCCGCGTCGCCTCGCTGAACAAGTGAGTCCGCGCCCCTGAAGCGCTTCCGCGGGCCGCACCCCTGATCCGGGTGCGGCCCGCTCGCGTGCGCGCACCCTCCTGAATCCGCCGTAGGGCGGCCGCGCCACCGCGGCACGGCAACCCGCTCCGACCTCGGCCGATCGATCCGTTCGAGGGGCGCCCCGGCCCCTGGTGAACCGGACGCCCGGACCCGTTCCGGCGCCCGGGGAGCCGATAGACTGGGCAGTGCCCGTCTGCGGCGCCCAGTAGGCCCCGGGCTCCTCCGGGTTCCGCCTCCGCCGCTCCCGCTCAACGATGAGGATCCCATGGCCCATATGAAACCCGCACTGGTCATCTGGTGCGCCGCCGCCATCGGAATCGCCGTCTACTACCTGGTCCTGCGCCAGCACGTGCTCCGCATCCAGGACACGCGCGCCGAGGTCTGCGTCGCCGTCGCGCTCACCGCAGTGGTCCTCGGCGGCCCCGTCGTGGCCCTGGGCATCCGCGTCGTCACGGCACTGGCGCGCCGAAGCGCCGCAGCGGCGGTCACGTCTTTGAAGGTCTCGCTGCTGACGGGGGCGCTGCTGGCCCTCATGGTCGCGCTGTCGCAGTCCACCGCCTTCACGCCCGCCATCGACGGGCCCGACCCGATCGCCGAGCTGCGACCCATCACCATCAACGGCCGCGCCGAGTGGCTGTCCCTGCGCGGCCAGGACCGTTCCAAACCCGTGCTGCTGTTCCTGTCCGGCGGTCCCGGGGGCTCGCAACTGGTGACCGCGCGCCACTGCTTCGCCGACCTGGAGCGCGACTACGTGGTCGTCACCTGGGAGCAGCCGGGGGCTGCGAAGGCCAACGGCGCGATCAGTGCGGACGACATCACCCTGGACACCTACCTCTCCGACGGCGCGGCCGTCACCGGACTGCTCAGGGAGGAGTTCGGCCAGGACCGCATCTACCTCATGGGCGAGTCCTGGGGCTCGGCACTGGGGCTCATGATGGCGCGCGACCACCCGGAGCACTACCGGGCCTTCATCGGCACCGGGCAGATGGTCGACTTCCTGGAGACAGACCGGATCGACTACCAGACCGCCCTCGACGACGCCCGGGCGAACGGGAACCAGAAGCTCGTCGGCCAACTCGAGGAACAGGGGCCGCCCCCTTACGAGTCGGGCACCGCGTTGAAAACAGCCGCCTTCCTCTCCCCCTTGAACGGCCTGTCGGCGCGCTCGGGCCAGCTCCACAGCGCGGTCTTCTCCACGATGGACGGAGTCTACGGCGTCGAGTACGGCCTGCTCGACAAGGTGCGCTTCTTCTGGGGGCTGCTCAGGGTCCTCGACGCCTTCTACCCCGACCTCTACCCGATCGACCTGCGCCAGAGCGCGGCCGAGCAGCAGATCCCGATCCACATCTTCCACGGCCGCTACGACTACAACGCGCCCGCCAGCCTGGCTGAGGACTACTACGCGCGGCTCAGCGCGCCGAGCAAATCACTGGTCTACTTCGAGCACTCGGCCCACAACCCCTGGCAGACGGAGAACGGGCTCTTCAACGACGGGGTGCGGCGGGTGTTCGCCGAAGCGGACTGAGCCGGGCCCGCTCGCGCGTCCGGGCAGGCGCCGGGCCGCGCCCCCCGGGGTACGCACACAAGGACCCCGATTTAAGAAACACGCACCGCACACAAGGGCTTGATCCCGCCCTTGTGTGCGGCGCCGTGTTGTCTAATTCCCTCCCTTGTGTGCGGCATCGGAGGGGAGCGGACGACGAAGAGAGACGAGGGCCGGGCGCTGCCCGGAGGCGGACGCAGCCGCGCGGGCCGGAGCGTAGGATGTGCACGTCGTCGTGGCCCCGTCCCCGCTAAGGAGAGCAGCATGGCGGATACCGCAGACAGCGCACCGGGCGCAACCCCCGAATCCGCCGAGCCGACCGCGCCCACCGGGCCGACCGCCCCCGGGGAGGCGGGCGCCGGGGAGGGACGCCGCGCGCCCGACCGGTCCAGCGCCCACGAGGATGTGACCGCCCCCGTCGGCGGCCCGCTCGCCGATGGAGCCGCCAACCCGCTGGACGGGATCGACATCGGCGTCGAGCACCCGGTGTTCCTCTCCTACGCCCACGCCGTCGCCGGCGCCCGGCCCGAACTGGTCGTCCACGTGGGACGCGCGCCCGCCGAGGCCGGGGCGCCTCCGCTGCGGCTGTCCCTGGAGTTCTCGATCGAGTGCGACGGGGTGGTCCTGGCCGTGCCCGCCCCGCTGGTGGACGTCGAAGCGGACGACGGGCCCGTGTCATTGAGCACGCCCATCGCGCTGGAGCGAACCGAACTGCTGGGGATGGCCGAGCAGCGCCCCACCGTCCTCGTCGTGACGATGCGCGCGGGCGACTGGTGCCGCGAGGAGCGCATGAGCGGCCCGGAGGTCCTGGCGGCGCGCCAGTGGATCGTGGGGCAGGATCAGGCGTGGGCGGCCATGACGCTGTCGACCTTCGTCCAACCGCAGCACCCCCGCCTGTCCGACCTCGAGCGCGAGGCGGCCACGCTCCTGGACCAGTGGACGGGCTCGGCATCCCTCGACGGCTACCAGGGCGGGCCCGAGCGGGTCGACGCCGCGGTCGACGCGCTGTGCCACGCCTTCGCCGCGCGCTCCATCGCCTACGCCCCTCCCCAGGGCAGCTGGTCGGAGAGGGGCCACCGCCTCCGCGACGCGGAGGACGTGCTCCAGGGGCGCCTCGCCTCGCGCCTGGACGCCGCCCTGGTCCTGGCGTCCGCCCTCGAGCACCTGCGCGTCGAGCCCCTCGTCGTGGTGTGCGGGGCGACCGCCGTCCTGGGGTACTGGAAGTCGGAGCGCCACTCGGCGGAGAACGTGGCGATGCCGGGGTGGCAGCTGGTCAACCAGATCGACCGGGGCCTGATCGGCCTCGTCGACACCGGTTCCCTGGTGGAGTCGCCCCCGCCGCCCCTGCGGGAAGTGGCGGCGCGCGCCCGCAGGATCCTGCGGGCGGACGGCTCGGGCGCCCGGTTCGTCGTGTCCGTCCGCCAGGCGCGCCTGGAGGGAGCGCGCCCCCAGCCGGTCCGCTCGGTCGGCCAGGACGGCGCCGTCGTCGAGATCGCCGCGCCCGTCGTCGAGCGGTCGAACACGATCACCCTGGAGAACCTGCCGGAACAGGGCGGCCCCCGGCCCTCCCTGCCCGCCGCCCCTCCCCGCGTCGAGGGGTGGAAGGCGGCGCTGCTGGACCTGAGCGCGCGCAACCGCCTCATCCACTGCCCCGACTCCGCCATCGCCTCGCACAGGCTGGTCGAGTTGGCGGTCCCCGAGGCCGTCATGGGCGCGGTCGAGGACCTCATCGCCTCGGGGAGCGCCATCACCCTGGAGGGCGCGGGCGAGAGGGCGGCCGCGTGCCGCCGCACGGGCAGGGCGTTCCACGAGGAACTCGACCCACCGCTCCTGGCCCCCGGGATCGCCGACCACAGGCGCGTGCAGGTCGACGTCTCCAACGACGCGTACTTCTCGGCGCTGCGGGCGCTGCGCTCCCAGGCGCGCACGCTGGTCCAGGAGACCGGCACGAACAACCTGTACCTGGCGCTGGGCTCGCTGGTGTGGACGACGCGCGGCACCACCGTGCGCTCCCCGCTGGTGTTCGTCCCAGTGGAGCTGTCGACCCGGTCGGCCCGCAGCCCCTACACGCTGCGCATCGACCCTGCGGGGGCGCCCACCCCGAACTACTCGCTCGTCGAGAGGCTCCGCCTCGACCTGGGGCTGGTGGTGCCGGGGCTGCGCGAGCCCGCCGCAGACGAGGCGGGCATCGACGTGCCCGCCCTGTTCGACGCCGTGCGCGCCGCCCTGGCCGAGGCCGGACTCCCCTTCCACGTGGAGGCCACCACGTACCTGGGGATCTTCAACTTCGGGAACTTCCGCCTGTGGAAGGACCTGGAGGAGTCGTGGGAGCTGCTGGCCCGCAACCCCCTAGTCCACCACCTCATCCACTCCCCCGACGCGGCCTTCGCCGACCCCCGGGCCGACGTGGCGCCCCCTCCCGCCGAGGAGGTCCTCCCCACTCTGCCCATCCCCGCCGACGCCTCCCAGGTGGGCGTCGTCGCCCGCGCCCTCGCCGGCCACACCCTGGTCGTCGAGGGGCCTCCGGGCACGGGCAAGTCGCAGACCATCGCGAACCTCGTCATGCGCTTGCTCGCCGAGGGCAGGAAAGTCATGTTCGTCGCCGAGAAGCAGGCGGCCCTCGACGTCGTCTACCGCAGGATAGCGGCACAGGGGTTCGGCCCCCTCGTGCTCAACCTCCACGACCGCAAGCAGAAACCCGCGCTCGTGCGCCGCAGGATCCTCGACGCCTCGGAGTTGGAGCCGCACCCCAACTCCGTGCGCATCGAGTCGGTGCGCCACCGGGTGGAGGCGGGCCGGGAGGCCCTCGACGCCTACGCGCGCGCCCTCCACGGCACGACCGCCTCGGGCATGTCGGCCTACGAGGCGCGGGCCTCGCTGGTGGCGTACGGCGACGCCCGCCCGGCGCTGGCGATCACGGGGCCGCAACTGGCCGCCCTCGACGGCGCGGGGGCCGCGGAGCTGCGGGACGAGGCGGTCCCCCGCCTGCGCGACTGCCTCCTGGGCCTGGACGGGGACCGGGGGCGCGCCTCGGCCTTCCTCGGCGCCCCCGTGGACGACGCCGATATCGATGCGGTCGCGGACGCGATCGGGGAGCTGCACGAAGTGGCGCGCGCCGACGACGACGGGCTCCTAGTGGCCCTCGCCGCGCTCGACGAGGCGGAGGCGGAGGTCGTCGCGAGCGTCCTCGGGGCCACCGCCTACCCCCTGCCCGCGCTCTCGCGCCTGGCGGATCCGGCGTGGCGGGCAGCCGCGCGCTCACTGCGCGACCGCCTGGCCGCGCCCCCGGACGCCCCCGCCCTCGACTACTTCCAGCCGGGCGCCCTCGAAGCCGACCTGGCCCCCGTGCGCGACGCCGTCAGCGACGCCACGCACGCCCTGCTGCGCCGCAGGACGAAGACCGGCCGCGCTTTCGGGCCCCTCGCCCAGTACCGGATCACCAGCACCCCCCTGCCCCGGTCCCCGCGCGCCGCGCTGGACCTCATCGACGACCTGGTGGCCTGCGCCGCCCAGGACCGGGAGCTGCGGGAACTGTGGCGGCGGGTCCTGCCCGAGGCCGCGGGGCTCCACGTGGGCACGTGGTCGGCGGCGCGCGGGGAGGACCGCAGCGCGGCACTGCGCGAAGTCGAGTTCCTCATCGGGCTCGAGGGGGCGTTCGACGGGCCGCCCGGCACCGCGCTTTCCCGCGCGTGCGGGATCGCGCTGGCGGCGGCGGGCGCGGGCGCCGGGGAACGGGAGCGGGTCCGCCAGTGGGTGGCCCGGGCGCGCGACTGCCTCGGGCGCATCGCCGCCCAGCCCGTCCTCCGCCCGCTGCCCATCGACCGCCTCGTCGCCCTGTCCGGTGCGCTGGCGGGCATGGGACGCGCCGACCGGTGCGCCGACCTGCGCGCCCACAGCGCTCTGGAGCGGGCGCTGGAGCCGCTGGCGCGCCTCGGGCTGGTGGACGCGGCCGCGCAGGTGCGCGAGCGGCAGATCGGGCCCTTCGAGCTGGCGACGGCGCTCGAGGTCGGCCTGGCCCGCGCCACCATCGACCAGCGCCTGCGCCACGGTCCCCTGCGCGCCTTCACCCGGGCCGTCCACGAGCACAGCGCCGACGCCTACGCCGACGACCTGGCCTCGCTGCGGGCCCTGCTGCCCCAGGGCCTCATCGCCCGCGCCCTCGCCTCCCACCGCGAGCGCTTGGAGGGGCAGGGGACGCGCCTGGACGACCTCAAGCGCGAGTTGGCCAGGCGCGTGCGCGCCCGCGGGATCCGGGACCTGGTCGGCCAGTACGGGGACCTCATCACGGACATCACCCCGTGCGTGCTCGTCTCGCCGGACTCCGTGGCGCGATTCTTCCCCGCCGAGCGCCAGGACTTCGACGTCGTGGTCTTCGACGAGGCGTCGCAGATCACCGTGGCCTCCGCCGTCGGCGCGATGGGGCGGGGGCGCAGCGCGATCGTGTGCGGCGACTCGAACCAGATGCCCCCCACGTCCTTCGCGAAGCTGTCGCGCGAGGCGGAGGACGCGGACGGCTTCCCCGACGAGGAGTCGATCCTCACCGAGTGCGTCTCGGCGCACGTCCCGCGCGCCTGGTTGTCGTGGCACTACCGCAGTCAGGACGAGGCCCTCATCGCCTTCTCGAACCGCCAGTACTACGGGGGCAGGCTCTCGTCCTTCCCCAGCCCCCAGGCGCCCGCCTCGGCGCCCGGGCGGGGCCACGGGGTCTCGATGCGCCTGGTGGAGGGGCGTTTCATCCGTTCCGTCCCCCGCGGGGGCGAGCGCAGGACCCTGCGCACCAATCCCGAGGAGGCGGCGGCCATCGTCGACGAGGTGCGGGCGCGCTTCGCCGCCGAGGCGTCCCCGTCCATCGGGGTGGTCACCTTCAACCTCCCCCAGCGGGACCTCGTGGAGACCAGCCTCCGCGACCTCGACGACCCGCGCATCACCTCGTCCCTGGACGCCGACGACGGCCTTTTCGTGAAGAACCTGGAGAACGTGCAGGGCGACGAGCGGGACACGGTCCTCTTCTCCGTCGCCTTCGCCCACGACGAGTCGGGGCGCGTCCCCCTGAACTTCGGGCCCCTCAACCTGCCCGGCGGGGAGCGGCGCCTCAACGTGGCGGTCACGCGGGCCAGGCGCGAGGTCGTCGTCTTCGCGTCCTTCGAGCCCGACGAGCTCGAGGCGGAGCGCTCCCAGTCGCGCGGTCTGAGGGACCTCAAGGAGTACCTGCGCCTGGCCCGCCTGGGGCCCGACGAGTACGCGCGCCACTCCCCGCGCCTGCCCGAGCCCGACGACCACCGCGAGCAGATCGCCGCCCGGCTGCGCGAGGCGGGCGCGGTCGTGAGCACCGACGTGGGCCTGTCGGACTTCCGCATCGACCTGGTCCTCGCCCCCCGGCACGACCCGGGGGCCCCGTCACTGGCGGTCCTCCTGGACGGGAAGGGGTGGGCGGCGCGCGGCACCGTCTACGACCGCGATGTCCTGCCCCGCTCGGTCCTGTCGGGCCTGATGGGATGGCCCGGGGTGGAGCGCGTGTGGCTGCCCGACTGGGTGGCGGACCCGCAGGGCGTCGTGGACCGGCTCATGGGCCGCCTGGAGGAGGCGTCGGCGGGCGCGGCGGCCGAGGCCCGTACCCGGCTGACGGCACGGGAAGCGCCCGGCGGCCAGGCCGGGTAGCCGCCTACTCGAGTTCGAAGGCCCCCGTGTACAGCTGGTAGTAGACGCCGCGCTGCTCGAGCAGCTGGTCGTGGGTGCCGCGCTCGATGATGCGCCCGTGGTCCAGGACCATGATCGCGTCGGCATTGCGCACCGTGGAGAGGCGGTGGGCGATGACGAACACGGTGCGCCCCTCCATGAGGTTGTCCATGCCCTCCTGGACGAGGGCCTCGGTGCGCGTGTCGATCGAGGAGGTCGCCTCGTCGAGGATCATGGCCGGCGGGTCGGCCACGGCGGCGCGCGCGATCGACAGGAGCTGTGCCTGCCCCTGCGAGAGGCTCGAGCCGTTGCCCGTGAGCATCGTGTCGTAGCCGTCGGGCAAGCGCCGGATGAAGGAGTCCGCGTTGGCCAGCTTGGCGGCGGCGACGCACTCCTCGTCGGTGGCGTCCAGGCGCCCGTAGCGGATGTTGTCCATGACGGTGCCGGTGAAGAGCCTCACGTCCTGCAGGACGACGCCCAGGGAGCGGCGCAGGTCCGGCTTGTGGATCTTCGTGATGTTGATGCCGTCGTAGCGGATCTTGCCGTCGTCGATGTCGTAGAAGCGGTTGATGAGGTTCGTGATCGTCGTCTTCCCGGCTCCGGTGGCGCCCACGAAGGCGATTTTCTGCCCCGGTTTGGCCCACAGGGATATGCCATGCAGGACCTCCTTCTCCCCGTCGTAGGAGAAGTCGACGCCCTCCATGACGAGCTCACCGCGCAGGCGCGTGTAGGTGACGGTCCCCTCCGCCTGGTGGGGGTGGCGCCACGCCCACATGCCAGTGCGCTCCTCGGTCGGCTCGATCGTCCCATCGGCCCCCTCCCGCGCGCGCACGAGGGTGACATAGCCGTGGTCCTCCTCGCCTTCCTGGTCGATCAGGGCGAACACTCGTCCCGCCCCCGCCAGGCCGAGCGTGATCATGGGGACCTGCATGGACATCTGTCCGATGGTCTGGGAGAAGTTGCGGACCATGCCCAGGAAGGACACGACGATGCCGACTGTCACCGTACTGATGCCGAAGAGGTGGGGATTCGGCGTCTGGCGCAGAATCATGATGCCTCCGACGATGGCGACGACGACGTACATGATATTGCCGATGTTGCCCAGAGCCGGCATGAGGACGTTGCCGTAGACGTTCGCCTTCTGGGAGGAGTCGAAGAGCTTCTGGTTGTAGGCGGCGAAGTCGTCCTTGGCGGCCTCCTCGTGGTTGAAGACCTGGACGACCTTCTGGCCGTCCATCATCTCCTCGATGAAACCCTCCTCATCGGCCAGCGCCGCCTGCTGGTCCTCCATGAAGCGCCCCGACAAGCCGCCCAGCTTGCGCGTCAACGAGGCCATGAGCCCGCCGACGAGGAACACGACGAGGGCCAGCCACACCGAGTAGTACAGCATCGTTCCGATGAGGACCACGATCGTCAGGCCCGACTGGATGAGGGTGGGGATGGACTGGCCGATCAACTGCCGGATGGCGTCGGTGTCGTTGGTGAAGGTCGACATGATCGCGCCGTGCGGGTGCGTGTCGAAGAAGCGCAGGGGCAGGCGCTCCATCGAGTCGAACATGTCGTCGCGCATGTGCTTGAGGGTCCCCTGGGTCACGATCGCCATGGCCCGGGTGTAGATGAAGCTGCCGATGATGCCCGCGCCGAAAATGATCCCCATCGTGAGGACCAGGCGCACGAGGGTCGCGCGCACCGCGTCGAAGCCGCTGGCCAGGCCGGGGGTGACGACCGTGTCGACGATTCTCTGCATGAAGACCGCGCCCACGGCGGAGGCGATCGCCGCCATGATGACGCACACGACCGTCAGGCCGATGCGCACCGGGTAGTGGCGGAAGACGTAGCGCACCAGACGCGGGAAAGGGCACTCGATGCCCTCGAGCCTCTCGCCCTCGTCGGTGCGCGCGCCGCGCATGCGCGCCATGTCAGGCCACCTCGCTGTCGCTGGACGTGTTCTGGGAGTCGTAGATCTCGCGGTACTCCCCGCCCGCCGCCATCAGCTCGGCGTGGGTGCCGCGCTCCTTGATGCGCCCGTCGTCCAGGACGATGATCTGATCGGCGTGCTCGACGGAGGACAGGCGCTGGGCGATGATGATGGTCGTGGTCCCCGGGATCTCTGTCTCGAAGGCGTTGCGGATGAGGGTGTCCGTCCTCGTGTCGACCGCGGACGTGGAGTCGTCCAGGATGAGGACCTTCGGGTCCTTGAGCAGGGCGCGGGCGATGCACAGGCGCTGCTTCTGGCCGCCCGACACGTTGGTGCCTCCGCGGGCGATCACGTAGTCGTAGCCGCCGGGCAGCTGCGCGATGAACTCGTCGGCCTGGGCGAGCCCGCAGGCATGCTCGATCTGCTCGTCGGTGGCCTCCGGGTTGCCCCAGCGCATGTTCTCCTTGATCGTGCCCGAGAAGAGCACGTTCTTCTGCAGGACGACGGAGACCGCGTCGCGCAGCACGGTCAGGTCGTAGTCGCGCACGTCACGCCCACCGACCTTCACGGAGCCCTCGGAGACGTCGTAGAGTCGGCAGATGAGCTGGATGAGCGAGGTCTTGGCCGAGCCGGTGCCTCCCACGATACCCAGCGTTGAGCCGGACTCGATGCGCAGGTCGATGTCGGACAGGGCGTTCTCCTCGGCGCTGTCGGAGTACTTGAAGGAGACTCCCGTGAACTCCACGGCGCCGTCGGCCACCTCGGTCGCCCCGCCGACCGGGGAGGACAGCGAGGGCCTGTGGTTGAGGACCTCGGCGATCCGGTTCGCGGACTCGGCGGCCATGGTCGTCATCACGAAGATGAAGGCGAGCCCGAGCATATGGGACAGAATCTGGATGCCGTAGGTGATCAGGGCAGTCAGGCCGCCCTTGGTGAGCTCAGTGCCGCCGGAGTTGACGATCATGGTCGCTCCGAAGTAGTCAACCGCCATGATCGCCGCGAAGATGAACAGCATCATGACGGGGCTGTTGAGGGCGACGAGTTTCTCCGCGTTCGTGAAGTCCTTGCGCACGCTACCGGAGGCCTCGCGGAACTTGGCGGTCTCGTGCTCTTCGGTTACGAAGGACTTGACTACGCGGATCGCGGCCACGTTCTCCTGCACCGAGTTGTTCAGGGCGTCGTACTTCTTGAAGATGCGTCGGAAGATCGGGAAGGCAACTAGAACGATGACCGCCAGGACGATCGCCAGAACCGGGACCATCCCAAGGAAGATCAGCGCCATCGAGGAGTTGATGCGCCACGCCATGACGACGGAGAAGACGATCATGAGCGGGACGCGCACGGCGATGCGGATCAGCATTCCGAAGGCGTTCTGGACGTTGGTGACATCGGTGGTCATGCGCGTCACCAGGGAGGACGTCGAGAAGCGGTCGATGTCGGCGAAGGAGAAGTCCTGGACCGCAAAGAAGAGGTCCTGGCGCAGGTTCTTCGCCAGGCCGACCGATGCGGTCGCGGAGAAGCGCGCGGCGAGTAGGCCGCAGGCGAGCGAGGCGAAAGCCAAGCTCACGAGGATGGTCCCCAGGCGCATGACGGGCACGAGGGAGGCGCCGTCGAGGGCGTCGACCAGGGACACCATGATCAGCGGGATCAGGCACTCGAGGACGACTTCGCCGATGATGAAGAGCGGCGTCAGGATCGCGGGGGCCCTGAACTCCCGCAGCCGCCCCAGCAGTGTTCCAATGGTTTTCATCTAGTTCCTTCGTTCTCCGTCTGCGCGCGGGGCAGCCGCGCGGGGCCTCGGCACCTCAGCGCCCGCGGAGGCGGCAGATGGTGATGACCGCCTTCTCCACGGCCCTCTGCGGGTCGCGCGAGGCGCCCTTCGTCTCCTCGTCGGCGGTGGCGATGGCCTCGAAGGCGCCCGCCAGGGAGCGGTCGGACCATCCGCGCAGGTCCCTGCGCGCCCGGTCGATCTGCCACGGCGCCATCTTCAGGGCGGCGGCGTTCCCCCCTATGGAGGCCTTCGCCATCGCGCGGAACTTCATCGCGAGTGCGGCGACCAGCAGCTGCGGCGCCACCCCCGTGACGAAGGCGTGGCGCGTGAGCGTGAGCGCTTTGGCCGCCTCTCCAGCGACTGCCGCGTCGGCCACGTCGTAGCCGCTCGCCTCCACGCGGCCCGCCTGGTAGCGGTGCACGTCCTCGACGGTGACGCGCCCGGGCACGTCGGACAGCAGCTGGGCGAGCGCCCCCGCCATGGCGCGCGGGTCGGATCCGAGGGCGTCGACGAGGGCGCGCATCGCCGCGGGGTCCATCTGGCGCCCGGCGGCGCGCACGTCCGCTTGGACGAGGGCCAGCTTGTCGCGGTCGCTCTTCAGCGGTTCGGCGGGGATCACGGGCCACTTGGCGCGCGCGACCGCCTCGACGACCTTCTTGCCCCGGGCGCTGCCCCCGGGGTGGACGAGGAACATCCACACGTCGGGCGCGGGCGAGGCGGCGTAGGCCACGAGGTCAGCGGCGAGCGCGTCGCTCATGGTCTCCAGGTCGCGGATGATGACCATCCTGGACTCGCCGAAGAGCGAGGGCGAGGCGATGAGGTCGAGCTGCCCGGGCCGGTAGGTGGCGGCGACCAGGTCGGTGCGCTCGACGTCCGGGGCCGCTTGGTGGGCGAGTGCCCGCAGGCGGTCCAATGCGCGGTCGATCAGCAGCCCCTCTGTGCCTTTGATGAGGACCACGGGCGCCAGGGAGATCTCGGTCGGCGCGCTCGTCCGCCTGGGGCGCTGGGCCATGCGTTCCTCCTCCGCCTGCGCGAACGGGTGTCACTGCCAGAAGCCTACGCCCGGGCGCATGGCGCCGCGTGCGGTGCGGACCCGCGTGTGACTCTTCACCCACCGGTGGGGCCGCCTCCCGCGCGCGGGCCGACGGGTCAGCGCCGCGCTCCCCGCCGGAGCGCGCGGGCCCTCACCGCCGCGTAGGCGCCCGCCCCCACCAGGTACGCGCCGACGACCGCGGGCACGGGGACCTCCAGACGGGCCCCGGGAAGGTCCGCGCACGCCTGGGCGACCCAGGCTATCCACCCGGTCGCCCAGCTGGACGCCCACGCGCACCACGCGGCGCCCGCCTGCCAGTAGGGGCCCAGGAGCGCCGCGGAGAGCGCGGCCACGGTGGCGGGGGCCACGGCGGGTTCGGCGAGGGCGTTGGCGAGCACCGCCCACGTGGGGACTGAGGGGTCCAGGGTGAGCAGCACCGGCATGACGAAGACCTGGCACGCGGCGGGGACCGCCACGGCCCCCACGAGGCGGCGCAGCGCCCTTCCCAGGGCAGTGTCCCCCCGGAGTCTGCGCGCCGACCACCGCACGGCCGCGGCCGCCGGCCCGATGACCGCGAGCGCCGCCAGGACGGACAGGGCGAAGCCGTAGGACCGCGACGCCCACGGGTCGATGATGACGGTCGCGGTGACGACGGCGCACAGCGCGGCGCACGCCTGACCGGGCCTGGCGGCGATCAGGGCGAGCGCCGAGACAGCGGCCGTGGCCACGGAGCGGACGACGGAGGGCTCGGGCCCCACCAGCAGGAGGATGAGCGCGAGGACGGCCCCGGTGCTGAGCGCGCGGGGGATCCGCCTGCCCGGCACGGCCAGGGAGACCACGGCGAGCACGATGACGATGTGTGAGCCGGAAACGGCGGTGAGGTGGGTGAGGGAGGTGGTCCTCAAGGCGTCCTCCAGGCCGGCGGGCAGGGCGCGGTCGTCCCCGATGGCCATGCCGGGCACGAGGGCGCGGGCCTGGGGGCTCATGGCCGAGCAGGTCCGCACCAGGTGGGCGCGCACGCTCCTCGCCCACGCCCACACTCCTCCGGGGCGGTGGGGCGTGCTCGCGCGCTTGACGCGCAGAACGCCGGCGTTCGGGGCCTCCGAGTAGGAGGAGGGGTCGATGGTGCCGACGACGTCGAGTTCGTCGCCCCTGGCCGCGTCCACGATGCCCGGGCCCCGCAGGAGCGCGTAGGCGCCCGAGGGGGCGCCGTCGACGGTGAGGAGCCGGGCCCGGGCTGTGGTTTCCGCGTGGCGGGAGCGCGCGGGCGCGGGGTCCTGGACGAGACGGACGCGGGCCGTGACCGCCGTGCGCCCGCCCCCGGGGGCGCGGGCGGGGTCGGCGTTGTAGGAGTCGGCGGCCGCCCATCCCGTGGCGAGGGCGCCCAGTGCCGCCGCGCACACGATGGCGGCGCCGAGGCGCGCCGATCCCGGTGCCGTCAGGGCGTGCTTCGGCCGGGGGCAGTGGGGCCGGGTGAGGACGCAGGCCGCGGCGGCGCCCGCCAGCGCGCAGGCGATGAGGAGGCGGCAGGGGCCCGGGGGCGTGGCGCTGGTGGTGGTCGCCCACCAGCTGGCCGCCCACGCGGCGATGGCGCAGGGCAGCAGGCGCAGGTCGACCATGACGGGCGCGCGCCTGGGCTCTGCGCGGTCGGGCGCGGCGCTCACGGGCACGCCCCCGACCGGATCTTCTCGAGCAGGGCCGGGCCGATGCCGGGGACGTCGTCGAGCTCGTCGACGCTGGTGATGGTTCCGTGCGCCGCGCGGTACTGGGCGATGCGCGAGGCCATGGCGGGGCCGACCCCGTCGAGTTCCTGCAGTTCCTGCTCCGAGGCGGCGTTGAGGTTGACGCATTTGGCGCCCTCGGGGGCCCCAGCGCCCGCGGGCGCTGGGGCGGCGCCCTGGGCGGGGACGACGATGTGCTCGCCGTCGGCGATGACGCGCGCGAGGTTGAGTGATTCCAGGTCGGCGCCCTCGACGGGGCCGCCCGCCGCTTCGATGGCCTCCCCGACGCGGGATCCCGCGGGCATCGTGAGGACTCCGGGCGAGGCGACCCGGCCGGTGACGTAGACGACGGCCCGGGTGGTGCCCGCCGCCTGGGAGCCGCGTCCTGACCGGGCGCCTGCGGCCCGCGCGCCGCTGGGCCGGGTCCCATCGGATGCGGGCGCGGCGCCCTGGGCCGCGTTGGAACGGCCGTCTTCGTCAGAGGCGGCGGACTGGGCGGCGCCGGACGACTGCGCTGGGGTGCCCGGGGCCGGCGCGCCGCTGGGGCCCAGTCTCCACAGGGCGCACAGGGAGACGACGATGATCGTGACGATGACGGCGCAGGCGGACGCGCCCGATGGGGCCAGGCGCGCCTTGCGGCCGGGGTCGTCGGCGTCGACGGGGTCCTCCTCGACGGCGCTCGTGTAGACGGCGCGTGTGAGCGCCCGCAAGCGCCTGCGGGCCAGCCATTCGTGCACGGGTGTTCTCATGCGGCCACGGTACGGCGGCGCGCCCGCCTGAGGACAACGCGCGCCCGCCTCCTGTGGACGGCGCCCAGGTGCTGCCCCGGCCTGTGGACGGGCCCCCGAGCTCCACCAAGGGCCGGAATGGCGCGCGCATTCTAGGATGGAGCGAGGAACCGCCCGGCCCGACGATGGGAGAACCCGATGAGCGAGAGCATCGCCGACCTGAAAGCACAGCTCGCCGCCGCTGAGGCCGCCGCGAAGGAGGCCGAGGCGCAGGCCGCCCGCGCCAGAGCGGAGGCGCTGCGGGCGCGGCTGGAGGCGGCCGGAGCCGCGGAGGGAAGCGCCCCGGAGGGCACCCCACCCGCGCCCGTGGAGAACGCCGCACCCGACCCCGGAGCAGGCGCTGCCGCCGCCCCCACGGCGGGCTCCTTCGCGGCCATGATCCAGGGCGCCTACTCGTGGGACGCCCCCACGATCACCATCGGCACCCTCATCGACGGCGGCGCGCGGGTCCCGGGCACCACCGCGAAGATGCCCACCGCCATGTTCAACCGCCACCTCCTGGTGGCCGGGGCGACGGGCACGGGCAAGACCCGCACCCTGCAGCTCCTGGCGGAGGGGCTGTCGGCGGCGGGCTCCTCGGTGCTCCTGTGCGACGTCAAGGGCGACCTGACTGGCCTGGCCGAGGCGGGGGCGGGCTCGGACAAGCTCTTGTCCCGCACGGCGGCGAACGGGCAGGAGTGGGCGCCCGCGGCCTTCCCCGTCGAGCTGCTGAGCCTGGGCGGCGCGGACTCGCAGTTCCCGGGCGTGCCCGTGCGCGCCCAGGTCTCCGACTTCGGCCCGATCCTGCTGGCACGCGCGCTCGCCCTCAACACGACGCAGGAGCAGGCCCTCCAGCTGATCTTCGCGTGGGCCGACTCCCAGGGGCTGGAGCTGGTGGACCTGCCCGACCTGCGTTCCGTGATCTCGTTCCTGACCAGCGAGGACGGCAAGGACGAGCTGGCGGGAATCGGCGGCGTCTCGAAGGCAACGGCGGGCGTGGTCCTGCGCGCCCTGACGGCGCTCGAGTCCCAGGGAGGCGGCCAGTTCTTCGGCGCGCCCGGCTTCGACACGGCCGACCTGGTCCGCTCGGACACGGCCGGGCGCGGCGTCGTCTCGCTGCTGGGCGTGGGGGACATCTCATCCCGTCCCGCCCTGGTCAGCGCGGTCATCATGTTCCTGTTGGCGAACCTGTTCTCGACCCTGCCCGAGGTGGGCGACGTCGAACGCCCCAAGCTCGTGTTCTTCTTCGACGAGGCCCACCTGCTGTTCGCCGACGCGACGAAGGAGTTCGAGCGCCAGGTCGTCCAGACGGTGCGCCTCATCCGCTCCAAGGGCGTGGGCGTGGTCTTCGTGACGCAGACGCCCAAGGACATCCCCTCCGATGTCCTGGCCCAACTGGGTTCGCGCATCCAGCACGGGCTGCGCGCCTCCACGCCGGAGGACTTCAAGAAGCTCAAGGCCACGGTCCAGACGTTCCCCAAAACGGGCCTGGAGCTGGACGAGGTGCTCACCACCCTGGGCACGGGCGAGGCCGTGGTCACGGTCCTGGACCCGAAGGGCAACCCGACTCCGGTGACTCCCGTGGGCATCTGGGCGCCCGCCTCGGTGATGGGCCCCGCCTCGGACGGCACGGTGGCCCGCGTCAACCGCTCGTCGTCCCTGATGGGCCGGTACGCCGATTCCGTCAATCCCGAGTCCGCCGAGGAGAGGCTCGCCTCGCGCGCCGCCGAGGCGCAGGCCGCCCGCGAGGCGGAGAAAGCGCGAGCGGCCGCGGAGAAGGAGGAGGAGAAAGCGCGCGCCGCAGCGCAGAAGGAGGCCGAGAGGGCCCGGGCCGCCGCCGCGAGGGAGGCGGAGAGGGCGGCCCGCGAGGCGCAGAGGGCCGTGGAGAAGGAGGAGGCGGCCCGACAGCGCGCGGCCGAGCGGCGCGCGCGGGAGGTCGAGTCGGTCCTGGGCTCCGTTCTGCGCACCGCGGGCCAGGAGATCACGCGCTCCATCTTCGGCACGCGCAAGCGGTAGGGGCAGCACCTACGGCCCTGCGGCCCCGAGACCCCTACGGCCCTGCCGGTTAGCGCGCCGTGCAGATCGGCAGGGAGGCGCCGTCGCCCTGGGCGATGGCGTGGACGGCGTCGGCAGCCTCGCCCAGTGTGGCGACCCGCACGACGCGCAGCCCGTCTGGGACGTTCCCGACGACCTCGTCGCAGTTCGCGGCGGGGGCGAAGAACCATTGGGCGCCGTCCTCCTTCGCGCCCCACATCTTCTGCTGGATCCCCCCGATGGCGCCCACGCGCCCGTCGTAGTTCATGGTCCCGGTCCCGGCGATGACCGCTCCGCCCGTCATGTCGCCGGGCGTGAGGCGGTCGATGATGCCCAGCGAGAACATCATCCCCGCCGACGGACCGCCCACGTTCTCCAAGTTGAAGGAGATGTCGAGGGGCAGCTGCGCGTCGATGCTGAGGTAGACCCCCAGTTTGGAGCCCTCGGACCCCTCCTCCCCCGCGACGGTCGTCACGGGGATCTCGAGGGCGGTCCCGTCGCGCTGGACGGACAGCCTCACCGTGTCCCCCACGGGGACGCGCGACATGATGGCGAATGGCGCGGACGCGCTGTCCACGGGGTGGACGGCCCCGTCGGCGGTGGTGATCGCGGTCAGCGCGTCGCCCTTGGCGACCTTGCCCGCCGCGTCCGTCCCCTCGACGCCCCCCTCGATGGTCACCGAGGCGGGGACCCGCCATCCCAGGTACTCCAGGGCGGCGACCTGCGAGGTGGACTGCGAGGACTGCATCTGCGCCTGGTTGGCGCTGTCGACTTGCTCCTGGGTGGCCGTGGGCGGGTAGACGGAGTCGTAGTCGAGGATCCGCGAGCGCGAGTCGAAAGTGGCGCCGACGAGTTGGAGGAGGTTGAGGCGCCGCCCGGGGCCGCCGCTCTCGGCGACCGTCACCATCCGCAGTTGTCCGGGCCCGCCGTCCCCGGACGGGGCCTTGGCCGCGTAGGACGAGGACTGGGGGGCGTCGACTGCCACGTCCGCGCCGCTGGCGGGGTCCGTCCCGGAGATCGAGATCATGGGGGTGCCGCTGTCGGAGCCGAGGACGTTGAAGGTCGGGCCCGGGCTCTCCACGACGTAGGGGACGGGGACCCACGACAGGCCGGCAACCATGAGGGCGAGGGCCGTCCCGGAGGCGGCGAGCCTGGCCCACAGGGGGACCTCCCGGCGGCGGCCAGCCGGCCGGGTTCCGCTGGCGCCGGCGTGCTCGGCGCAGGGGCGCTGGTCGGGGGCGTCGGCGGCGGGGGCGTCCCCCGCCGGACAGGCCTCCGCCGGGCCGCGCTCGGCGGGCGCGCTGCCCGCGGGGCCGGGACCGGCGTCCTGGGCGGAGGGTGCGGTGTCGTTGTTCTCGTCCACCCGGACATTGTGGCGCACCGCTGGCCGGGCCGCACCTGTTCGGCGCCCCGATCGCCCGTTCCCTTTATGCTTTCAGCGCACACCCAGTGCGCTTCCAGCGCCCCGCCATATTGAGCCACTAGGCTGGCGTCATGAGTGACGAGTCCGATGGCACCCCGTTCGACGACTTCCTCCGCAGCCTCCTCGGCGACGAGGCGGGCGAGGAGGCCGCCCGCGCGATGCGGGCGCAGGGCTTCGACCCCTCTTCGATGCCCGCCGAGTACTCCGACCCCGCCCACCTGGAACAGGTGCTCAACCAGTTCCGCTTCATCATGAGCACGACGAGCGGCCCCGTCAACTGGGGCCTGGTCGAGGGCGCGGCGAAGCAGCAGGCCTTCACCGCGGGGGATCCCCGCCCCTCCGCGGCGGAGGCGGCGGCGGCCAAGCAGGCGATGACGGTGGCGGACCTGTGGCTCGACACCGTCACCGACTTCTCCGCCGGCCCCGCCGAGCGCCAGGCGTGGAGCCGCGCGCAGTGGATCGACGCGACACTGCCGATGTGGAAGCGGATCTGCGAGCCGGTCGCGGCCAACGTGTCGCGGGCCCTGTCGGCGGCGCTCGAGGACCAGATGGGCGAAGGGGGCGATCTGCCCGCGGGCGTCGCCGCCATGCTGGGGCAGACCCAGGAGATGATGCCCAAGCTGTCCGCCATGATGTTCGCCTCGCAGATCGGGCGCGCCCTCAGCGCGCTGGCGCAGGAGGCGATCGGCTCCTACGACGTGGGCGTCCCCCTCGCCCCGGCCCGCACGACGGCGCTGCTGCCCCACAACATCGCCGTGTTCAGCGAGGGCCTCGACATCGACTTCACCGAGGTCCGCCAGTTCATGGCCGTGCGCGAGGCCGCCCACCGCCGTCTCTTCGCCTCTGTGCCGTGGCTGTCGGGCGACCTGCTGCGCGCGGTCGAGGCGTACAGCGCGGAGATCGCCATCGACCCGGCCGCCATCGCGCGGGCGGCCGGCAGCGTCGACCCCTCGGATCCCGAGTCGATCGAGCGCGCCCTCTCGGGCGGGGTGTTCGCCATCTCCGTCACCGAGGCCCAGCACAGGGCGCTGACACGGCTGGAGACCCTGCTCGCGCTCATAGAGGGGTGGGTGGAGGTCGTCACGGCCGCCGCGACGGCCCCCTACCTGCCCCACTCCGACCAGTTGCGGGAGATGATGCGCAGGCGGCGCGCCTCGGGCAGTCCCGCCGAGGAGGTCCTGGGGCGCCTCATCGGCCTCAAGATGCGCCCCAGGCGCGCCCGGGGCGCCGCGTCGATCTTCTCGCTGGTCGCCGCCGACGGCACCGCCGCGGCCCGCGACGCGCTGTGGTCGCACCCCGACATGGTGCCGACCATGAACGAGCTGGACTCCCCCGACACCTTCCTCACGATCCGCCGGGCCGCCCTGGAGCAGGACGCCGACATCGACGCCGCCCTCAACTCCCTGCTCGACGGGACGATGGGCTGGGCGGAGGGGCTGTCCCCCCAGGACGACCCCGAGGCGGAGACGCTGCGCGAGGCGGGTTTCGCACCGGAGGGGGCGGACTCCGACGACGGGGCCCCACAGGAGCCCGGCTCCCCCGGAGAGGGCGGCGAAGAGCCAGGAGCCCCGGAGGGCGGTGGCGGAGGGCCGGACGGGACACCCGGCTCCCCCGGGCAGTAGGCCACGGGCGGACGCGCCACAGGGCACGACCAGCACCGGGCCCGTTCCCGGGATGCAGCGCCCAGTCGCCGCGCCCGGACAGTCCGCCAGCGCCCCGGGCGCTCCGCCGACCGAGGGGCCGCAGCCGCTCCGCGTCGGCGGTCCCGGGCGGGAAGTCGCTGCGCGCGCTCGCAGAAGCCGCAGTCGCCGCGCCTAGCGCCGGCTCTATCCACAGATCTCCCATTTACCAGCGGAACCCCCACCGACCGATCCATAATGGATTCACTTATGCGAATCGGGAGGAACAGCTATGAAGCTGAGAAAAGGGACTGCGGTCCTCTGGCACGGGCAGAACGCCGTTCAGATCGGATCCGATCACTACCACCACACCGTCATCGAAGGCCTCGACGACGCCGAGCGCGCCTGGCTGCTGCGGGCGTCCCTCCCAGAAGGCGGGGGCAAGCGCGCGCGCCCCGCGGGCCCGCCTCCCCGCCATGCGCTGATCGAATCCGCGCTGCGCCGCACCCGGTTCCTCGACGAGGGCCCCACTTCCCCGCTCTTCGTCGGGGCCGTGGGCCTGACCCCCGCCACAGTCGTCGCACTGGGGGCGCTGGCCGACGGTTTCGCGCTCGAGTGCTCCATAGAGGACTCCGGCCTCATCGACGAGGACTTCCAGCGCTTCTTCCCCTCGACCGCGCTGGGGCCCCTCCGCGCCCCCTCGGCGCGCAGGCTCCTCGCCCACCGGATCCCACTGGCCCGCCTCCACTGCCAGTCCCAGCCCCACATCGCGATCGTCAGCGGCGACCGGATGATCGACCCCGCGCGCACCGAGGCCCTCACAGCCGTGGACACCCCCCACCTGCTGGTCACCCGGGGCGAGACGGGGTACGAGGTGGGCCCGCTGGTCCTTCCCGGCGCGACCCCGTGCCACCACTGCGTTGAATCGGCGCGCATCGCCGACGACCCCTTCCGCCTGACCCACCTGCGCCACGGCTGCGGCCAGCCGCTGGGTGTGCTCACCGCCTCGGCCCACCTGGCGGCGGGCCTGCTGATCGCCCGCCTCGTCCGCGCCCTGTGCACGGGCGCCTTCGACTTCGCCGACCTGCCCGCGATCCACGTGGTCGGCCCCGACGGCGGCACGTCCGTGCGCGAACGGGCGCGGCCCGACCCCTCGTGCGCCTGCGGCATCGGGACCGCGCGGCCCCCGGGCCAGTCCCCTACGGCTCCGGGGGAGCAACCTCCTCCCCCCGCACCAGGGCCAGCACCGGGGCGGCGAAGCGCTCGACCTTGACGTCGCCGATCCCCTTGATGACCCGCAGCTGGGCGACGGTCTTGGGCCTGGTCACCGCGATATCGCGCAGCGTCTGGTCGGTGAGCACCGCGAAGGCGGGGACCGAGGCCGCCTGCGCCACCCCCAGGCGCCACGCCTTGAGCCTGGCGAAGAGGTCGAGCGCCTCCTCGCCGGCCTCCGCCTCGAAGCGCTCCCTGCGCTCGCGGGCGCTCTCCTTGGCCGCCTGGCGCTTCGGCTTGCCCACGCTCCTGCCCGCCGGCCACACGCCGTCGAGCAGCCGGGAGCGGTGGCGCTTGCCGCGCCCGCCCGTGGCGCGCATCCGCGCCCACGACACCTCCAGCACGTCGCGCGCCCGGGTGAGCGCCACGTACAGCAGGCGGCGCTCCTCCTCGCGGGCCGCGGGCGTGGAGGCGTACGAGATCGGGAGCAGCCCCTCGGCGACGCCCGCGACGAACACCGCGTCCCATTCGAGGCCCTTCGCGGTGTGGATGGTCGCCACCTCCACGCCCGTTTTGTCGGGCTCGACCTGGTACTGGGCGCGCTCGTCGAGCTCGGAGAGGAACCCCGCCAGGTCCGAGGCGTTCGTGTCGTCCGCCCACGCCACGATCGCGGCCATGTCCGCCCACCGCTCGCGGGCGCTTCCGCCGACGGGGGCCTCCTCGCTCCATCCGACGCCGCCCAGGGCGTCCCTGACCGCCGCGCCGACGCCCCCCGCGCCAGCGCCGTCCCCTCCCTGCGCCGTGGCCGCCGCGCGCAGCGCCGACAGCGCCCGGCGCACGTCCTCGCGGCGGAAGAACGGCGTCGAGTTCGTCATCGCGACCGGGATGCCGCGCGCGCCGAGCGCCTCCTCGAACACCTGGGACTGCCCGTTCGTGCGCAGCAGCACCGCTATCGAGTGCGCGGGCGTCCCGCCCGCCATGAGCTCCGTGATCCGCTGGGCGATGCCCTCGGCCTCGGCGACGTCGTCGTCGTAGGTCCGGTAGGCGACGGGCACCCCGCCCTCCCGCTGGCTCACCAGGCGCACAGTGCCCTCGCGCTGCGCGGCCCCGGCGAGGACGCGGTTGGCGGCCTCGACGATCGCGGGAGTCGACCGGTAGTCGCGGGTGAGCTCGAGCACTCGGGCGCCCGGGTGCTTGCGCGCGAAGCCAGTCAGGTACTCCGGGCTGGCCCCCGTGAAGGAGTAGATGGTCTGGGCCACGTCGCCCACCACGCACACGTCGTGGCGCCCGCCCAGCCACAGGTCGAGCAGCCGGGACTGCAGGAGGTTCACGTCCTGGAACTCATCGACCACGAAGTTACGGTACTGGCCGCGGACGAGGCGCGCGATGTCGGGGCGCTCCTGCAGGATGCCGCACATGTAGACCAGCACGTCCTCGAAGTCCACCACGCCCCTCTCGGACTTCGCGTCCTCGTAGGCGTCGAGCAGGCGCGCCGCCTCCGCCCCCGTCAAGTCGGCGGGCGCCTGTCGGCCAGTGCGGCGCAGGTGCGCCTCGTAGCGGTCCGGCCCCACCATCGACACCTTCGCCCATTCGACCTCCGCGGCGAGGTCACGCACCGTCGTCCTGTCCACCGTGATGCCCAGCCTCGCGCAGGCGCTCGACACCAGTGACGCCTTGTGCGGGACCACGTCGGGCATGGGGCCGCCGACGACCGTGGGCCAGAAGTGCCGCAGTTGGCGCAGCGCCGCCGAGTGGAAGGTCCGCGCCTGCGCCCTGGGGACGCCGAGGGCGGCCAGCCGGTGGCGCATCTCGTAGGCCGCGCGCTTCGTGAACGTCACGGCGAGCACGTTCGACGGGTCGAAGGCCCCGACGGCGGCGCCGTAGGCGATCCGGTACGTGATCGCACGGGTCTTGCCCGTGCCCGCGCCCGCCAGGACCGCCAGCGGGCCCGCGACCTGCGTGGCCACCGCGCGCTGGTCGGGGTCGAGTGCGTCGAGGAGTTCGTTCGGGCTCAGGCTCATAGTCCGAATCATCCCACCTCCGCCGCGCATGTGCGTGCCGCCCGCCCCGCCCCGCACGCGGACCGGCCCACCAGGAGGGCGGGGAGTGGGGGCGACGGCCAGGGCCAGGGCCGGTTCCGCCGGCACCCCTCAGACGTGCCGGAAACGGGGCGACGGCCACGGGCCAGGGCCGGGTGCGCCCGCGGCCCCTCAGGCGCGCCCCGGGAGCGGGAGCTCCCCTCCGTACCACTGGCGGAGCATGGCGTAGGCGATCGACGACCGGCCCGGCGCCAGCAGGCGCCCCGACCCCACGGCGTCGGCCAGCTCCTGCCGGCTGTAGAAGCCCGCCCACTCGATCTCGGCGCCGTCGGGCGCGGGCGCGGGGGACTCCTCGAGGGTGCGCGCGACGTAGCCCATCATCTGGGAACGGGGGAAGGGCCACGGCTGCGTACCCACGTAACGGGGCTCCCCGATGCCGATGGCGATCTCCTCGCCGACCTCGCGCGCCACCGCGCGGTCGGGGCTCTCCCCGGCCTCGACGAAACCCGCGATCACGGAGACGCGGCCCGGCTCCCACGCCGCGTTGTGGGCGAGCAGGGTCCTCCCCCGGTGGTCGTCGACGCGCACGATGACAGCAGGGTCCTGGCGCGGGTACTCCAGGCACCCGCAAGACCCGCAGCGCGCCGCCCACCCGCCGCACTCCGGCACGAGCGCGCCCGCGCACCGCCCGCAGTACCGGTAGTCGCGGTGCCACGCCGCCAGGGCGACGCCGCTGAGCGCCAGCGCCGCGTCGTCGCCGCCCATCAGGTGGCCCACGGAGCGCAAGTGCCGCCACCGGCCCCCCGCGCCGTCCCCTCCGTTCTCGACCTCGACCGCGACCACCGCGCGGCCGCCCACGGCTCCGATGAACGAGGCCCGGGCGCCGCCGCGCACGAGCGCCGAGGCGCGGCCGGGGGCCATGCGCGCCAGGCGCACCCGCCCGGAGCCCTCCTCCGCCCCGTCGACCATGACGTGGCCGCTGGGGGCGACCCCGATGGCGGTGGCGGCGCCAAAGCCGCCGGGCAGCGGCGCGCCCGAGAGGATCCGGTCCGGGGCGAGGGAGTCGCGCAGGCCCACGCACGGGTCGACGCGGCCCCGCACGAGTGGGAGGTCGAGTGCCATGACCCCACCGTACCGCGCTGGGCTAGGCTGGTGCCCATGAGCACACCAGCGACGCGCGCCGACGGGCGCGCCCCCGACCAGCTGCGCCCCGTCTCCATCACCCGCGGGTGGTCGGGAACGGGCGAGGGCAGCGTCCTCATCGAGTTCGGAGCGACGAGGGTCCTGTGCGTCGCCTCCTTCACCACGGGGGTGCCCCGGTGGAAGCGCGACTCCGGCGAGGGCTGGGTCACCGCCGAGTACGCGATGCTGCCGCGCGCCACCGACCAGCGCTCGCCCCGCGAGTCCGTCAAGGGCAGGGTCGGCGGGCGGACCCAGGAGATCTCCCGCCTCATCGGGCGCAGCCTGCGCGGCGTCGTCGACACGCGCGCCCTCGGGGAGAACACGGTCACCCTCGACTGCGACGTGCTGCGCGCCGACGGCGGGACCCGCACCGCCTCCGTCACCGGCGCTTACATCGCGCTGGCCGACGCGGTCGCGTGGGCGAAGCGGAACGGCGCCGTCTCCCCTGGCGCGAAGGTCCTCATGGACTCCGTGTCCGCGATCTCCGTGGGGATCGTCGACGGCGCGCCCGTCCTCGACCTGCCCTACGCCGAGGACGTGCGCGCCCACACGGACATGAACGTCGTCCAAACCGGCGACGGGCGCTTCATCGAGGTCCAGGGGACCGCGGAGCACGCCCCCTTCTCCCGCGCCGAGCTCGGCGCCCTGCTGGACCTGGCGGCCCTGGGCAACGCCCGCCTGGCCGATGCCCAGCGCGCCGCCCTGTCGGGCGCGCCCGGCGAGCGCGTCGAGGTGGCGCCGTGAGCGCGCCCCGCCTCGTCTTCGCGACGGGCAACGCCCACAAGATCAGCGAGCTGGAGGCGATACTCGCGCCCGCGTGGGAGGGGTTCGACAGCCCGATGATCGCCCGGATGAGCGACTTCGACGCGGAAGCGCCCGTGGAGGACGGCGCGTCCTTCGAGGAGAACGCGCTCATCAAGGCCAGGCACTTGGCGGCGCTCACGGGGCTGGGGGCGCTCGCCGACGACTCCGGCCTCACGGTCGACGTGATGGGGGGCGCGCCCGGGATCTTCTCCGCCAGGTGGTGCGGCCGCCACGGCGACGACGCTGCGAACCTCGATCTGCTGCTCGCCCAGCTCGCCGACGTCCCCGATGCCCTGCGCTCGGCCGCCTTCGTGTCCGCCGCCGTGCTCGTCCTCCCGGACGGGCGCGAGTTCGTCGAGCGCGGCGAGGTCCGCGGTCGCCTCCTGCGCGAGCGGCGCGGCGGGGGCGGATTCGGCTACGACCCGGTCTTCGTGCCCGACGGGCACGCCCTCACGACGGCGCAGATGAGCGCGGAGCAGAAGAACGCCATCAGCCACCGCGGCCGGGCGTTCCGCGCCCTGGCCCCCGCGGTCATCGACTACCTGCGGTCCTGAAGCCGGAGCCGCGGGCGCGGCCGGGCAGGGCGGACGGCTGGCGGGCGGTCGCGCCCGGCGGTGTTCAGGGCACCGGGCCGCAGGGGGAGCCACGGGGGCAGCGGCCCGCCCCGGCCCCCGGATTGTCTGATGAATAAGCGCCAAGAGGAGTATGATAGGTCACGTCTTCTTGACCGCGACCGCGCGCGCCACGCGCAGATTCCGAAGGTGAACCCATGAGAATTGGTATTTTCAACGACGAGGACCAGATCGCCTCGCAGGCCGCCGACCGCATCATCGAGGTCTACCGGGCCAAACCGGATTTCGTGCTCGGCCTGGCCACCGGATCCTCCCCCCTGGGGCTCTACGCCGAGCTCGTGCGCCGCCACCAGGCGGGTGAGATCTCCTTCGAGCGCGTCCGCTCCTACAACCTCGACGAGTACGTGGGCCTGCCCCGCGACCACTACGAGGGCTACGCGAACTTCATCCGCCGCAACCTGGTCGGCCTCGTCGACATGCCCGAGGGCGCGGCGCACGGCCCCGACGGCTGGTGCGACGACCTCGAGGCGGGCGCGCGCGCCTACGACGAGGCCATCAAGGCCGACGGCGGCATCGACATCCAGGTCCTCGGCATCGGCTCCGACGGGCACATCGGCTTCAACGAGCCCGGGGGCTCCCTGGTGTCCAGGACGCACGTCGGCGTCCTCACCGAGCAGACGCGCCGCGACAACGCCCGTTTCTTCGACGGCGACATCGACGCGGTCCCCACCCACTGCGTCACCCAGGGCCTGGGGACCATCATGGACTCGCGCGCCCACGTCTTCATCGCCACCGGCGAGGGCAAGGCCGACGCGGTCAAGGCCATGGTCGAGGGCGGCGTCACCCAGCGCTGGCCCGCCTCCGTCCTGCAGCACCACCCCGACGTCACCGTCCTGCTCGACGAGGCCGCCGCCTCGAAGCTCGAGCTCGCCGACTTCTACAAGGAGGTCTGGGCCAAGGAGCGCGCCGGGCGCTGACCGCGGCGGCAGCGGCGGACAGCGCGCTGAGGGCGGATCCCGAGCGCGCCGCCCGCCCGGTCCCCGATGCGGAGCCGCACCGGGCATCGCGGATCCCACTCGCCGCCCGCCGGCGCCGCTGCCAGCGGGCACGAGGGGGTCGCCGATCCCACTGGCGCGCCGTCCCCGCGCGACCTGACGGGGCGCGGGGACGGGCCCTACAATGGGCCCATGCGCGACGCTCTTGACGAACCCACTGGACCGGGCGGGCCCTCCACCCAGTCCTCGACCGGCCTGCTCGAACGCACCGAGGTCGAGCAGGAGAAGTCCCCCGGCGACGGCGACCGGTTCGCCCATTTCGTCCGGCGCGACAAGGCGGACTCCTCGATGGTCACGGGCCAGCCCGTCGTCGCCCTGTGCGGCAAGGTGTGGATCCCCACCCGTGACGCCTCGAAGTACCCCGTGTGCCCCACGTGCAAGGAACTGCGCGACTCGATGGGCAAGAACGGGCGCAACTGGCCCTTCTCCGACGGCGGGAAACCAGGGTCCGGCGAGTGAGCCCGGCACTGACGCGGCGCGCGCCGAACGGTCGGCTGCGGGCCTGGCAGTCGCGCGCCCTCGACGCCTACACGAGCCGCTCCCCGCGCGACTTCCTGGCCGTGGCCACCCCCGGCGCCGGCAAGACCACCTTCGCCCTCACCCTGGCCACCGAGCTCATCGCCCAGGGGGCCGTCGACAAACTCACCGTCGTGTGCCCCACCGAGCACCTCAAGGGCCAGTGGGCGGACAACGCGGCGCGCTTCGGCATCCACATCGACCCCGATTTCACGAACTCGCAGGGAGTGGCGGGCTCGCACTTCGACGGCGTCGCCGTCACCTACGCCCAGGTCGGCTCGAACCCGGCCGTCCACGCGGCCCGCACGCGCGCCCACCGCACGCTCGTGGTCCTGGACGAGATCCACCACGCCGGCGACGCCCTGTCGTGGGGCGACGGCGTGCGCGAGGCGTTCACGGACGCCACGCGCCGCCTGGCCCTGACCGGCACTCCCTTCCGCTCGGACACCTCCCCCATCCCCTTCGTCACCTACGCCGAGGACACCGAGGGGATCCGCCGCTCCCGTGCCGACTACACCTACGGGTACGGGGACGCCCTGCGCGACGGTGTCGTGCGCCCGGTCCTCTTCATGTCCTACTCCGGGCAGATGGCGTGGCGCACCAACGCGGGCGACGAGGTGAGCGCCCGCCTGGGAGAGCCCCTGACCAAGGACATGATGAAGCAGGCGTGGCGCACCGCCCTGGACCCCAAGGGCGAGTGGATCCCGGCGGTCCTGCGCGCCGCCGACCAGCGCCTCGACGAGGTGCGCCGCGCCGTCCCGGACGCCGGCGGCCTCGTCATCGCCTCCAACCAGGACCAGGCGCGCGCCTACGCGCGCCACCTGAGGCTCGTCACGGGCAGGGCCCCCGTCCTGGTCCTGTCCGACGACGCCGACGCCTCGGACCGCATCTCCGCATTCTCCGACTCCATGGACAAGTGGATGGTCGCAGTGCGCATGGTCTCCGAGGGGGTCGACGTGCCCCGGCTGGTCGTCGGCGTCTACGCGACCAACGCCTCGACCCCGCTGTTCTTCGCGCAGGCCATCGGCCGTTTCGTGCGCGCCCGCAGGAGGGGCGAGACCGCCACCGTGTTCATCCCCTCCGTGGTCCCCCTCCTGGAGCTCGCCGGCGGGATGGAGGTCGAGAGGGACCACGCGCTGGACCGCCCCGAGCGCTCCGGCCCCTCGGAGGACGACATGTGGAACCCGGAGGACGCCCTGGTCGCCAAGGCGAACCAGTCGGAGAAGGCGTCCTCGGACCTGCTCAACCAGTTCGAGGTCCTCGGCGCGGACGCCGAGTTCGACGGCGTCCTCTTCGACGGCTCCTCCTGGGGCGCGGGCGCCGAGGTCGGCTCCGAGGAGGAGCAGGAGTACCTGGGCATCCCCGGCCTGCTCGACGCCGACCAGGTGGCGACGCTGCTGCGCGCGCGCCAGGCCGACCAGATCGCCTCACAGAAGAGGAGCCGCGACGCGGCGCGCCAGCGCGCCGACAACGCCGGGGTTCCCGCCCACAAGCGGCGCGCCGCCAAGCGCAAGGAGCTCCAGCACCTGGTCTCCACATGGGCGCGCCGCTCCGGCGACACCCACGCCGTCATCCACTCCCAGCTCCGCCAGCGCTGCGGCGGCCCCGAGGTGGCGCAGGCGAGCACCGAGCAGATCGAGGCCCGCATCGCGCTGCTGCGCGAGTGGTTCGTCGGACGGCGGTGACCCCTGGCCCGGCGCGGCCGGACCGGCCCGTCGGTACGGGAACGGGGTGGGGCCGAGCGCCCCACCCCGTTCCCGCCGTATCAGCGGCGGCTCACTTGGCGACGGCCTTCTTCAGGGTGGAGCCGGCGGAGAGCTTCACACCGAAGCCCGCGGGGATCTTGATCTCCTCGCCGGTGCGGGGGTTGCGGCCGGTGCGCGCGGCGCGCTCAACGCGCTCGACCGACAGCAGGCCGGTGACCTTGACGGGCTCGCCCTTGGACAGGGACTCGACGAGAACGTCCTGGAAGGCACCCAGGGCGGCGTCGGCCTGGACCTTGGTCAGGTTGGCGCGTTCGGCAATCTGAGCAACGAGCTCGGTACGGTTGACGGACATGGAGGAACCTCATTCCTTTTCGTTCTTGGTTACCACTTTCGTGGTCACGAGGAAAACACTACGAAATCTGCACGGAATTTGTCGCCTATACGGCGGTATTTCGCGGAAATCACCCCGATTCCCAGCGATTTATGAGAAAAGACGCCTAATTTTGAGGCGCAGGACACTAAATCGGGCGGATTCCGCTGGCGCGCGACACGCCGAAACAGGGCACCACTGGGATATTGGCCGGTAACCCTCGGGGCGCGGACCCCGTCGACGGCCACGCGGAGCCGCCGCTCCCCTCGCGCACTGCGGATCGGGTGCGCGGCACGTTCCGGGAGGCGACCGCGGCCCCGCCTTCGGGTCAGTGCTGCCCGTAGACGTTCTGGTAGCGGGCGTACAGGGAATCGACCAGATCGGGATCGATCGGGACGGGTTCGCCGAGCTGGCGGGCGATGTGGACGGTCCTGGCGACCTCCTCGACCATCACCGCGGCCTTGACCGCGGCGCGCGCGTCGCGCCCGATGGTGAAGGGGCCGTGGTTGCGCATGAGCACCGCGGGCGAGCGCGAGCCGGAGAGCGTCTCGACGATGCCCCTCCCGATGGAGTCGTCGCCGATGAGGGCGAAGGGCCCGACGGGAACGGGGCCGCCGAACTCGTCGCCCATCATGGTGAGCACGCAGGGGATCTCCTCGCCCCTGGCCGCCCACGCAGTCGCGTAGGTGGAGTGCGTGTGGACGACGCCGCCGATGCGGGGCATGTGGGAGTAGACGTAGGCGTGCGCCGCGGTGTCCGAGGACGGCGCCCCCTCGCCGAGCACGAGGCGCCCGTCGAGGTCGCACACCACCATCGACTCGGAGGTGAGGTCGTCGTAGGACACCCCCGACGGCTTGATGACCAGCAGGTCCGCGGACCCGTCCGCAGCGGGGCCGGGGACCCTTTGGGAGACGTTGCCCGCCGTCCACACGACGAGCCCCCAGCGGGGCAGCTCCGCGTGGAGGGCGCAGATGGTGGCACGGGTCTGTTCGACTAGAGCTGAAAAACCGGCGTCCCATGTGTTCGGTTTCGTGTGGTCCATGGTGTCCTCCTCGTTGAGCGGTCGTGGCCCCACCACAATGTTAACGTTAACACGCCGGGCTGTCCACACCGCGCCATTACCCCATTGCGCTGCGGACCCCTAGCCCCGCAAACAACATCACACGCTCAGACACCTAGCCCCGGCGGTCCGCCACACTCCCCCGCTCCACCAGACGGGTCGGCACCACGACCGCACCGGGAGCCGCCTCCCCCGCGATCGCGCCGCACGCCGCCCGCACCGCGCAGCGCCCCAATTCCGCGAAGTCCTGGCGCACCGTGGTCAGCCCCGGCCCGTAGAACGCCGAGGCCGGCTCGTCGTCGAAACCCACCACCGAGACGTCGTCCGGCACCCGCGCCCCCGCCTCGTCCAACGCCCGCAGCAGGCCCAGGGCGATCGCGTCGTTCGCGGCGAACACGGCATCGGGCAGCCCCTGCGCGGCCAGGCGCCTGCCCGCCTCGTAGCCGCCCGCGCACTCCCAGGAGGACCCCAGGGGCTCGCGCGGCACCAGGTGGCGCTCCTCCATCTCCGCGCGCCACCCCGCTTCCCGGGCCCGCGCTTCGTACCAGTCCCCCGGCCCCGCGATGTGGACGATATCGCGGTGCCCCCGCTCGACCAGGTACCGCACCGCTGAGCGGGCACCGCCCACCTGGTCGGCGCGCACGGAGCGCAACCGGGGGGAAGCGCACTGGACGGCGCTGACGGCGACGACCGGGACGGGAGCGCCCATGGCGCCCATGGCCTCCGCCAGGCCCGCCACGGGGGCGGCGACCACGACCGCTTCCGCCGCCAGCCCCAGGAAGCGGTCGATAGCGCCCGCCAGGGACGCGGCCGAGTAGTCGGACAGGGCGGTCACGCCCGTGAAGAACCCCGCTTCCCGCGCCGCGGCCTCCAGGGACACGAGGAGCGACGCGGAACCGTAGTGCGCGGACGTCGTCGTGATGACGCCGATGATGGAACTGCGGCGGGTGACCAGTGCGCGCGCCACCGAGTTGCGACGGTACCCGAGCTGCTCGATGGCGGCCAGCACCCGCGACCGCGTCTCCTCGGCGACGTGGCCGGTGTCGTTGACCACCCGCGAGACCGTCTGGTGCGACACGCCCGCCAACCTGGCGACGTCCATCATCGCGGGCTGCCGGCCGCCGCGCGCAGTCCCCATTGCCGACCTCCCTCCATCGGTTCCCCACCCACCATAGCCCCCGCGGCTCCGGTCCCGCCGCGCGCCCCGCCGGACCCGCGCCCCGGAGCGCCCTTCCCGCGTGGAGCAGGAGCCACCCCGCCACAGCCGTTGAGCGGCGCGGGACGGAAGAGCCCGGCCCACTCGGGCCAAGGGCCGGCGCGCCGGAGCCCAGCGCGCCGGCGGGGCGGGCGTGCGCGACAATACCTTTGTCCTCCAACCAGTCCCATCGTCCAGGAGACGCCCATGGCGCACACGCCCCGAGCGGCATCACCAACCACCACCCACCCCGTCGACCGAGTCCCGCCCACGGGGAAGCTCCTCGTCCTCGCCGTCCAGCACGTCCTCGCCTTCTACGCCGGGGCCGTCGTGGTCCCGCTGGTCATCGCCTCGGGCCTCGGCCTCGACAACCGCACACTGGTCCACCTCATCAACGCGGATCTGTTCACCTGCGGCATCGCCTCCATCATCCAGTCCGCGGGGATCGGCAAGCGCATCGGCGTGCGGCTGCCCCTCATCCAGGGCGTCACCTTCACCGCCGTGTCGCCGCTGATCGCCATCGGCGCCGCCGCGACCCCCGCGGGCGCCGACCCGAACACCGGGCTCGCCACGATGTACGGCTCCATCATCGCCGTCGGCCTCATCGTGTTCTTCGCGGCGCCGTACTTCGCCAAACTGCTGCGCTTCTTCCCTCCCGTGGTCACCGGCACCCTGCTGACCGTCATGGGAACGACCCTCATCGCGGTGTCAGCCGGGGACGTCGTCGGATGGGCCTCCACCGCCGACGACGCGTCCAAGGCCGGCGCGCTGCTGGAGGGCCTCGGCTTCGCCCTCGGCACCATCGCCATCATCGTTATTGTCCAGCGGGTCTTCACGGGGTTCGCCTCCACCCTGTCGGTGCTGATCGGGCTCGTCGTCATGACCGGCGTCGCCTTCGCCCTGGGCAGGGCCGACTTCTCCGGGGTCGGAGGGGCGTCGTGGCTGGGAGTGACCACCCCTTTCTACTTCGGGCTGCCCAAGTTCTCAGCCTCCGCCGTTTTCTCCATGCTCATCGTCATGGCCGTCACGGCCGTGGAGACCACCGGCGACGTGTTCGCCACTGGCGAGGTCGTCGGCAAGCGCATCACCCCCGCGCACATCGCGAACGCGCTGCGCGCTGACGGGCTCTCCACCTTCCTGGGCGGCGTCCTCAACTCCTTCCCCTACACGTGCTTCGCCCAGAACGTCGGGCTCGTGCGCCTCACCCGCGTCAAGTCCCGGTGGGTCGTCACGGCCGCCGGCGCCCTCATGATCGTCCTCGGGGTCCTGCCCAAGGCGGGAGCGGTCGTGGCCGCCATCCCCCAGCCCGTCATCGGCGGCGCCTCCTTGGCGATGTTCGCCTCGGTCGCCGTCGTCGGCATCCAGACCCTCTCCAAGGCCGACATGCGCGACAACCGCAACGCCGTCATCGTCTCCACCTCGGTCGGCCTCGCGATGCTGGTCACCCTGCAGCCCTCCATCGCCGAGGCGATGCCCCCGTGGCTGCGCATCCTCTTCGGCTCCGGCGTCACCATCGGCTCCCTCACCGCCGTGGTCCTCAACGTGGTGTTCTTCCACATCGGCCGCCCGACCAGCGCCGCCGTTGCCCTGGTCGGGGGGCGCTCCGTCACCCTCGACGAGGTCGGGGCGATGGGGCGCGACGAGTTCGTCTCCGTGTTCTCCCGACTCCACGAGGCGCACACCTGGCCCGCCGAGCGCGCCTGGGAGCACCGCCCCTTCGCCTCCGTCGAGGAACTGCGCCGCGCCTTCGAGGACGAGGTGCTGGCCGCGTCCCCCGACGAGCAGGAGGCCCTCATCGGCGCCTACACGGACATCGTGGACCTGCTCCTGACGGACTGCGGCGACGAGCGGGCCGAACTCGACACCGCGTCCATGGCGCTCGGCGAGTTCGACGACCACGAGGCGCAGGAACTGCGCGCTTTGGACGCGGCGTACCGCGAGAAGTTCCCCCGGCCCCTGGTGATGTGCGTCGACAACCTGGCCGACCGCGCCCAACTGCTAGCCAGCGGGTGGCGGCGCGTCGAGTCCTCCCCCGCGCGCGAGGCCCGCTTCGCCCTCGGAGAGGTGATCGACATCGCCGACGCCCGTTTCACTTCGCTGGTGGCCGACGCCAACCCGCTGCGCGCCGCGTGGAGCGAGGGCTTCGAACAGCTCGACTGAAACCCGTTCGAGCAGCTCGACTGGAACCGGACGCGCCGCGGGGACCGGCCCATCGGTCGGCCCCCGCGGCATCCCATCAACACAATGCGCTAGCTCTCGAACAACTCCTCGTGGATCACTGGCGGGGCGTGGCCCCGCTTCCTCCGTCGTGCCCACAGCGTAGGGGGCGGAGCTTGGCGGAGGACTGGAATCCCCTCGGAGTTCCCTGGGAGGCGCGCACGGGTTCAGATGATGACCGCCGTGCCCGTCGCGATGGCGGCGAGCATCCCGTTGTCCGCGCCGGCCGTGAAGTAGTCGACGTGGACGCCGACAACGGCGTTGGCGCCCATCTGCTCGGCGCGCCCGCACATCTCGCCGACCGCGGTGCGCGCCGCCTCCTGCAGCTCGTTCTCGTAGGAGCCCGCGCGGCCCCCGAAGAAGTTGGACAGGCTCGCGCCGATGTCCTTGACCACGTTCACACCTTGTATCGTCTCGCCCGAGACCATGCCGAGGTACTGCTGGATCGGGTGGCCCTCCAGGGTGGGGGTGGTGATGACCAACATGCGCGTTCCTTTCTCCGATTCATGTGCGGCAGGTCCAAGACTAGCGACCGGCGCAGTACGGGGAAAGGGGAACGGGGGGCGAGGACCGCCCGACGGCCTACTACGCGTCCACTCGCGCCAGCAAATACTGTTCCGAACGGGCCAGGTACTCACGGAAACGACGGAACTCGTCCTCGGTGAAAATAGACCGAAGGCCGTCTTCGACCGGCTTGACCATCCGATCCGCGTTGGACACCAGTTCACCGCCGACTTCCGTCAGATGGCACACGAGCACTCTGACGTGCAACGCCGACGCCTCCCGTTTGACCAGTCCTTTCGCTTCCAAATTGCCGAGGATGGTGGCCATCGTCTGAGGGGACACGAGCGTCGCCCGCGCGAGCTGGGCAGCGGACCGCCCAGGGGCCTGGGCGAGTGTCGCCAGGGTGGCGTACTGGGGCACCGTCAGTCCGAAACCGCGTAAGACCCGGGCCTTCTCCCCCATCAGGAGCTGTTCGACCCGCTTGATCCCATTGCCGAGGCGCAGTGCCATGTCCTCATCACAACGACACCGCGCACGATCTGAGTGGCTTGCCACACTTTCTCCATCTTCGACCGGCCCAATACTGTCCTTTTCAGTGTATCGGAGAGCGGATCCCCCAATGGGCGACTACGCATCGGCGCGCACGAGCACCGCCACCCGCCCTAATGATCGAACTCTGGCATATGACAGAGTTCGTATGTTAGCCTGTCGCCACACTCCTCGTTGACCACTGCTCGAACCTGGGAGGCGGCATTGGCGCGATCCGCGCTCACCGCTCTAGCAGACGGGCTGATCAGCAGCCGAACGGGCTCCGCCGCCACGGCACCGGCCGCCGCGCACAATGCCCACAAGAGCAGCATCGCGGCCAACGCGGGGAGCACGCTCCGCCAACAGGAGCCCCATTCGCGCCGTCAACGGCGCGCTGCACAGCCGCAAGGCCTTCGACGGGCGCACTGGCCCGGTCTGGGCCTTCCACAACCAGAACCCTCCGGATGAAGAAAGAGACCCGCCTATGCGCGCACTCATCATCAAACGCCATGACCGCTTCAACGGACTGGAGCACACCGAGGTCGAGGCGCCGACGCCAGCCGATGGCGAAGTCAGTATCGACGTCCACTTCGCAGGAGTCGGCCTCATCGACGCGCTGTGGACCACCGGGCGGATGCCGTCCCAGCTCGGCCGCATCCCCGGACTGGAGGTGTCGGGGACCGTCCGCGAGCTCGGCGCGGACGTGGACGCCTTCGCCGTCGGTCAGAAGGTTGCCGCGATCCTGCCGAATACTGGAGGGTTCGCCGAGGCGGTCTGCGCGCCGGGCCAGCTGGTGGCGGCGGTCCCCGACGCGCTGGCGATGGACCTCGCGTCCGTTGTGCCGGTCAACACCGTCACCGCCCACTTGGCGCTGACCACCGTGGCCCGCTTCGCAGCCGGTGAGAGCCTGCTCGTCCACGCCGGCGTCGGCGGCCTGGGCTCGCAGTTCGCCCAGGTGGCCCGCGCACTGGGGGCCGGACGAGTCGATGCCGTGGTCGGCACGGGCGCCAAGAAGGAGATCGCGCGGGGGTTCGGCTACGACAACGCCTACCTGCGCGAAGACCTCGCCGCCATCCCCGAGGACATCTACGACATCGTCGTCGACCCTGTTGGCGGCAAAGCGACGGAAGACGCCTTCCGCGTCCTGCGCAGTGGTGGCCGTCTGCTCCGCGTCGGCAACGCGTCGCAAGCCGAAGACGTCGCCGTGAACTCCACACAGCACTGGCTGCAGAACAAGACCACCGCCGGGTTCAACGTCGGCGCTTGGCTGGCGGCACACCCGGAGGAAGGGACCGAGTCATTGCGATGGTCACTCGACGCCGTCGCCAATGGCGCCATTCGCGTCGACCTCACCGACATCGCGGACATCACCGACGCCGCACGGCTGCTCGAAGCCCTCGAAGCGGGCCGGACCACGGGCAAGGTGGCACTGCGCGTCCGCTAGCAGCGCCGCGGGCCGCCGGCGGCACGGGGCGCACGGGATCCCGCGCATGCGCGGGATCCGCCGTCGGGGTGGGCGACCGCGTAGTCCACCCCGGCCCCGGTGGGCCCCTCCCCGACGGTGGGCCCGCGGAGCGGCATGTCACCCAGGTGGAGACCGGTTCCCCGAGTCCTGATCGCCGCAGGGCCGCGCCGCCGTCCAGGCACTGCGCGAACGCGCCACCGCCCCAGGAGCTGGGGCATCACCGCCGCAGCCCCCGCCCTCCGCCTCCGCAGTGATGGTGGTTGCCGCAGAACGGGGCCGTACCAGCGGGTTTGCCGCTACACTGGGAGCCGTTCGCGTGCGAGAAGGGAAGTGTGTGATGCCGGGGCTTGAGGGAAAGGCAGTCGGTCGACTCCGCGTGATGGCGCGCGAGTGCGCCAAGAACACGTTGGACCAGTACTGGGACGGGGTTCGGGAGCCGCGCGACGGGGAGCGTTCCCTCATCAACACGGGCGACCACTTCGGGGCCCGCCCGCAGGCCACGGCCCACCGGATGGGGGTCCTGGGAATTGACTGAGCCGAGCACCCCCGAGCACGAAGCGGATCCGTCCCCGGGCGAAGACGCTGCGCCCTCGCCCGACGTCCACTTGCCGAAGCCGGACCATGCCGACGCGCCCGCCATCACAGCCGAGAAGCACGACGGCGCCGGCCTGGACGCCCCCGTCCAGGCGGATCTGGACATCCTCAACAGCGGCATCAGCCCCAAGTGGATCATCGAGGTCGCCAACTGGCACCCGTTCCTCGCCCTCTTCGCCGCCTACGCCTACTCCCGCTATCCCGGGGCCAGATCCCGCGCAGAGAAGATGGACCGCGCCGCCGTCGAGTACAAGTTCTTCTACGCGGCCGTGAAGGTCTTCGACTGGATGTTCCTGCTCGCCATGCTTCTCGCGCCCGCGGTACTCGTGGGTTTGACCCTGTGGAAGCTCATCATCAAGTAGCACGAGTCACACACAGTCCAGATTGAAGTGCTGACCGGGCGGCGGAGCGCGCCGCCTATCGGCAGGAGCCGGGCGACGGGTCTTGAGCGGTCGGGCTCATATCCCGCCTCACTGCGAGCGAGGCCGTCGACCTCGCCCAACGGGCCGCAGATTCCTCGACGATTGACGAGCTGACCCACGCCAGCGACGTGAACAACCCGGCCAACGCGCTGTCCGATCGGTGCGCGCGCAACGGCGAACCGACGGTTCCGGTCGCCGCGATCAAATGGTTCGGCGAGGCGCTGGAAACGGCAGTGAAGCGGCCGGTCGAAGCCTCCGGATATGCTTGTGAGCCTCGGGCTCGCGTTGGCAGCGCGCCCAGGACACGAGATCGACGGATGACATGGATCAGGTCCTTCTGCATCTGGGGCGCTCCACCGACATCACACCAGACTCGCACCCACCGAATCTCGAACCTGTTCGACCCGTATCAGTACCGGTCGGCGATGCTCGAGGAGTACGGGAACCGCGCCTTGGCGCTCGAAGATGCGAGGCGCACGATGAAGATCGGCCGGGAGGCAGTTGAGGCCGCGGAGGCCAGCGACGCGCGCTTCCTGCCCGTCCTCGTCCAGGAGGCTCTGCGCGGCGTCATCGACTCGGCTGACGGGTCCCATCTCGCGCCATCGACCATGGGCACGGTCGTGGGGCGGGGCTCTGCGGGCAAGCACCTGCGGACGTCGAAAGCTGCTTCCGATTTCACCCTACGGGTTTATGGGTAAATCTCGCCCACTTCATCGAGACACTCAGGGAATTTGCCACCGATAGTCGCGTCGTGACCTGGCGATAGCCTACTCCGACAAATGTCGAAGCATACTAGTACGCTAGTTCCTGGCTAACTTAAGGAGAAACCATGGGGCGTCGAGTCCTGACCATCTACGAATTGAGTTTCCACCAGAAGCGCAAGCACAACCCTTCCTCGTTCGCTCCTGCTGACCTGAACGGCGAGGATCTTCTAGACATCTTTCAGACCTGGGTCAAAAATCTGACGACACAGGAAACACACAACGAGGACCGCTAAACCTGGGTAAGCTTGGCCAAAGTATCGCTCTACGCGCCGCGGGTTCTTTTGCTAGACCTGCGCGTCGGCACCTATGGCGAGGCGGGCGACATCGTCGACGTCAACACCGGCAATCCGGTGGGGAACATCGCGGACAACCAGGCACCGACCGGCAGCAACCGCGCACTCCTTTTCGTCCCCGAAACGGGCGAGCGAGCGTACTTCTTGTCGGAAGAGTCCTCCCGCGGACGGGCTGGCGGATGCATCCGAGACCTGTTCCGCTCCCACTTCAGCAGATACACCGACAAGGTGACCATGGTGATGGCCCCGGTGACCGAGAGCGAGGTATGGGCCGAAGCGGCTGAGCTGACGGAGGTGGAGGTCCGTGTGGAGGGCACGAGTATCGACATAGCAGACGGGCCACACGTGAAGGTTGGCAAGCTGTCCTACATCGCTCGACCTGAGCGCCGGAAACGGTTCCCGGGCAAGCTCCTCAAGGGTCTCAAGGACGAGAAGATCCTCAAACGCATTGTCGCAATCGAGGACCTACCGGAGGATCGTACGGTGTGGGTAACCATGGAGCACGACGGACGGACCAAGAAGTTCGAACTGGGCACTGAGGGGGCTCCAGCCATCCGCGAGGTGCTCAACGAGACCACCGAGCCCACGCTCGAGACCCCAGAGCTAGTCAACAAGTGCATAGATCGTGTGGCCGACCTGTGCGAGCGCCGTGGTGTAACGTGGGATGCGTCGTGGAGCCGACCGGCGAGGCCGCCTCGAGGAGAGTGAAGACGGTGGGCAAGGCATCCCTGTGGAGAGTGCCAGCCGACCATTTCAGCACCCTCTACGACAACCGCACCGGCCGCCCCGACTGGCGGGGCATCGCCGCGCAGGCGCTCCTGCCGCTGATCGCAGGCACGGCAACGTGGAAGCTGGGCGCGAAGATCACCGACGTCAGCGGCGCCGTCTCGGGCATCTCCATCGTCGCTGGCCTGCTGTTCACAATGGCGGTGTTCCTCTTCCAACTTCGAACCACCCTGGACAACGACAAGCGTCTGGGCGAGGACGACTTCGCACTAGTCGACGAGTGCATGGCCAACACACTATGGGCCATTCTCTGGGGGGTGACGCTGGCGGTCTACCTCATCGTGTGCGATGCCGGGAAGTGGATCTGCAATGACTCGTGGGGACCCGTGCTCACCGGGATAGCGGTCGGCGGCACCGTCCACTTCCTGCTCGTGATCGGCATGTGCCTCAAGCGGCTCCGCCGAGCGTACGAGCGCATCGCGATGAGGCGCCCATGAACAGGGACGCCCACCTGGTCACTTGGATAGTTCACCGCTGCGGCCGGAACCTCACGGCGATCCGGCACCGGCTGATAGCGGTGGAAACGCGCATCACTACATCGAGGGAATCCCCGAGCGAGCCCTCCAAGTCGGTTCTCGCGAAGTTCTTCTTCGATAGATTCGCAGGGGCGACTATCACCACCGTAGGAATTCGAAAACAGCCGCTGCGTTACTTCATCGGCAGGATTCTCATCAGACGTGAGCAGATAGTCCTCGCTTCGTACTACCACACAGTGCTCAGCTTTTCGAGTTCGAGGATGTCAAAGCAGCGCTCCACAATGGAGAAAGCGCGAGCCCACGACCGAAAGCGAGAGTTCGGCACTTCCCCCTCGGGTGCAGACGGGGGGAATCGAACCGGAGCGTTGGAACCGCAACGGAAACCGGGCGCGGACCCCGATTAGCGCCACTATCACCGCCAACTCGCAGAGGCTCGCAGCCCGACCCCGCCCCTTGATCCCCCCTGCGGCCATGTGCGACACTGGCCATGAAGGGAGGGGACCGTGGACACGACACTGACGATCCATGTCGCGGGCAGAGCGGACGAGATCAGCCCGAAGACAATGGCCAAAGCGTTCGCCGCGTTCGCGGACCTCCTGGAGGCCCCGGACGACGGCAGCCACTGGACGATGGTGGGGGCGCACCTGGGTTCGCTCACCCTCGAAGCGCGCCCCTCCGCGCGCACCGCCGAGGAGGAGCGGGCGATCTTCGACACCCTCGTTTCCGGCCTCTCCTTCTTCAACGAGTCCGGCGAAGCCCCCGAGTCCTGGTCGCCACAGGGCCGCGCCGCCGTCCAGACACTGCGCGAGCTCACCACCGCCCCAGGGGTCGAGGGAATCACCGCCGCAGTCCCCGACCAGACCATCGTCTTCACCCCCGTTGACGGCGCTTCGGAACACGAATCGCGTCGGCGCGCCTCCATCGGCTCCGTCACCGGGGTCATCGACCGGATCAACACACGCCAGGGATGTGAGTTCGGCCTGATCGACGAGGCGGAGCGACACCCCGTCAAAGTGCTTTTCAGCGCCACTCAGCTCGACGCCATCAAACCACTGGTGGGCAAACGGGTGCGCGCTCGCGGGGAGCTGACCCGCAACGCCCAGGGTTGGAAGACGCACCTGCGCCTGCGCAAGGTCGAAATCGCCGAGAAGCCGGACCGGGTGCCGCCGCTGGAGGAGCTTTTCGGCGTGCTCGGCCCCCTCCCGAACGGGATGAGCGCCGAGGGAATCGTCCAGGAGATGAGGCGTGCCTAGTCGGAAAGCCTCCCAGACCTCGACAGCCCGTTATCTGGTTGACACCTGTGTTTTCGTGCACGCGTTCTGCGATGGCGCGAATGGCCCCTCTGACATTGTGGAGGCGTCCCGTCAGCTCTTCGCCCGCGCTGAGGCGGGCGGCATCCATGTGCACGTGTCGGCGGTGACGATCGCCGAGGTCCTGGCGATCAACTACCTGCGCGATGACGACCCGCGCCGCCCGAAGTCGACGCGGCGTCGGACTGAGGAGCGCGAGAAGCTGAAAACCTGGCTGGCCAGTCGCACCACCGCCGTCGAGGTGGACCAGTCCCTGGCCCTCGCCGCAGGCGAAGCCGGGCACCAGTACCAGCTCAAGGGGGCTGATGCGATCATCTACGCCTCCGCGATCGAGGCCGGAGTGGATGCCCTCATCACCACGGACAAGGGACTGCTCAAAGCCGATAGCCACGCTATGCCGGTACTGGCGCCCACGAGGATAGGCGGACAGGACATCATCAGCATCTGAATGCGGGTTTTCCACGAACACACCTGTGGTTCTTCACACCGTCGCAGGGAGTCCACACGCCCCTGAAAGGCTTCGCCGGAACAGGAAAACCCCGGGATTCCAGGGGAATCCCGGGGGAGGAGTGGAGATGGGGGGAATCGAACCGGAGCGTTGGAATCGCAACGGAAACCGGGCGCGCGTCCTGTTCTGCGCCACTACAGCGCCACAGTGATGTGCGGAAGCCCGCGCTGAAACCCGTGACACCAACATTGCCCGTGGTTACACTGGCCGTAAGCCTAGGACGTTCGGGAGGTGTGAAGTGGACCGCAGAACCCAGACCGTCGACGAAATCCGCAGCGACGCAAGGAACGCAGCCGAGGCCGTTCTCGAAGCGTACTGGCCATCACGCGCCATCCCCGTTGATCCCGTCAGGATCGCCCGGTCGATGGGCCTATCGGTTTTCGAGGCGCAGCTGGGCGAGGACACCTGGGGCATGATCATCGCCGACCAGGGCGGCAGCGCGAACATCTACCTGGATGAGGACCAGCCCCCCACGAGGGCCCGCTTCTCCTGCGCGCACGAGCTAGGGCATTACGTGGACCACCAGTGCGGCCTGGAGCCATCGACGGGGTACGAGGACAAGCGCAGCACCGCTGGGGCCGGCCAGCCCAGCGAGGTGTACGCGAACGAGTTCGCCGGAGCACTCCTCTCCCCCGAACCCGAGTTGCGCGAGCTCGTGGAGCAGGGGCTCGACACATTCGAGATCGCGAGCGCGTTCCGCGTGTCACCGGCTTCCATCGCCTACCGCCGACAGCTGCTGGCGGTCTGATGGGGAGCGCCTCCTACCCGCCCGAGCTGGGCGGTCCGCAGCGGCTCTCCCGTCCCACCCTCCCGGCCCGCGCTGTGGATACCATCAGGGAGATCGACGACTCGAAACTCACTCCTAAGACCAGCGGGACGGACGTGTCGTTCGGCTCACTGGTCTCATTGTCCAGGTGGCACCCGTTCCTGCTGACGTTCATCGCCTACGCGCGCGTCCAGTACTGGCAGATCGATGACGAAGTGAAGAAAGTGGACACCGCGAAGCGTCAGCACCCGAGGCTGTTCCGGTGGCGCAGGATCAGCGACTACGTCTTCGCCGTCATCCAATGCCTGTTGTTCACAGCACTCGCCATTGTGCTGATATGCAAACTATGGAACGGCATTCACATCTAGTAGGATGTGTTTTATTGGGGGAACGCTATTCCCTGAGTAGCATTTCAAGAATAGTACCCCCCACCTTCGAAGCCGCTTGGCGCGGCGCGTCGGCCGCTTACGACATCCGCCCAGCACCGTACACCGCGGCCCACTTGCGCGTGCGCGCCCTCGCGGACATAGTCAGTGGAATAGCCGTGGAATAGCGCCGCGCTCGATGATTCGCGTAAGCGCGTTTTTGTAGAAATTATGCGCGGCAAAGTGGTTGCGCATAATATGCCCCGTTTTCACATGCCCAACGGCATTTCTATGATCCGATTACACCCGTCGGGCGGCCACGAGGAACGCCGGGGCTGTTCAAGCCGGCAGGAACGCGGGCGTTTGTTCGAACCCGGCCCTCGCCCTGGGCAAGCGGAACGCCCGGACCACCCAAGCGGGCAGGCCGAGCTCGTCGGCGATCAGGACGGGGTCCGGGCCCACCAGGCCCTCGGCGCGCGCGTACCGGACGGGATCGACGAACAACCGGGCCACCCGCTCGTCGATCAGCCGCTCGATGCCGGGCCCCTGGGGGCCGGTGTGGCCGCGGCGCACGTGCTCGAGCTCGTGGGCGAGGACCGGGGCCGCCCACGCGTCCGAGTAGGCCGCCTCGATCCAGATGGTCCGCGCCGCGCAGTCCCACAGGCCCCGCGCCCCGTGCAGGCGGGCGCGGGCGACGCACGCCCCGAGGCCGGCGGCCTCCTCCTCGAGCGCGTCGAACGCGGGCGGGAGATGGTGGCGATCCGCTTCCATGCTTCGACGGTAACCCACCGCACGCGCGCCTAGAACCCGATGGCACAGCGGAAAGCCCCTCCCACCAGGGATCATCCCTGATGGGAGGGGCTTTCAGTCTTTCCTCGGCATTCACGCGCCGTCACGGCGCGGGGACTCTTCAGGCGACGAGGGCTTGGACTGCTGGGTCATCGCCGCCCGCAAGGAGCGGCCCGTCAAAGCCCACGCCTGTGCGACTGAGTCCTGCTGGGGTGTTCGGATCCTCCGGTAGGTCTGCGGGGTCGGGCTCATGGCCAGGCGGGCGCCCCGGGCCATCCCCCTGCGGACCGCTTCACTGATCGACGCCATCTCCAGGCCCCCCTCTTCGCCTCCACGAACCGGCGGACTGCCGTGCGGGCACTGCCCACGGTACAGCAAGAGGACACACACCCGCTGATCCCGTTCTACGATGGAGGGCATGACACACGCGGTGACCGGCTGGGGATACGAAGGACGCACAATCGACGACCTGCTCGGCGAGTGCGCCCGCCTGCGCGCCGCCTACGTCGTCGATATCCGCCTCAACGCGATCTCCCGCAAGAAGGGCTTCTCCAAGACGGCCCTGTCCAACGCGCTCGCGGGCGCGGGCGTGGAGTACGTGCACCTGCGCGCGCTGGGCAACCCGAAGGACAACCGCCCAGGGTTCGCCCACCCCGGAACCCCCGAGGCCGAACGCGCGCACAAGCGCTTCAACGAGGAAGTCCTCGACACCCCCGAGGCCGCCAGGCAATTGGGGGAACTCGCTGAACTCGCCCAGCGGGGGGCCGTGATCGTCCTGTGCTTCGAGGAGACACCCAAGTGCTGCCACCGCCACCTGGTTATCCAGCGCCTGCGCGCTCTAGAAAAGGCTGGAGCGCTCGGCTGAGGAGACACCCTCGTCAGGGTAGTAGAGGCCGAGGATCTGGAACGCTTTGCGCTTCGCCGCGTTGTGGAGGTTGCCGGCGAAGAACCGGAGGTCCTTGCCCGGCGCAGTGGGGTTGTCCTGGAATTTGGCGGTCAGCAGTTCCTTGAGCTTCTGGTCCCCGAGGCCCTTGTTGTGGTGCTGGAGGGCGGCGAACTCCCAGTCGATGAAGCCGAGCTTATGGCCCTTGCACTCGGGCTCGCCGTCGCACTTGAAGTGGAACCGCCCTGCGAGGCGCGGCGGTTCGGCGAGTTCGACGAGCCCGCGGTCCGTGAGCCCCGCGTCGAGCCCGAGGTCCAGTGCCTGGCGCATCAGGATGCTCCGGCGCTTCTCCACTTGTCCGGGCGTTTCGGGAGGAGTCGCTTCAAGCTTCAGCTCCACGCTTCCGCGCCGGGGGCGCACGAGGCCCAGGGAAGGGCCGTTGATGTCATGGTCGATGTCGCGGCGCAGCTGGCACATGGAAACCTCCACCACCTGCTCCACGTACCGGGCCCGGGCCCTCCAGCCGTTCTCGCTACTGAGCTTCCTGATGGAGCGTATTGAGGAGGCGTCGATTTTGAGGCTCTCGAAACGCGGGTCCTTGTCTGCGCCGCTCACTGCCACTTTGACGATCGTGTACTTCGTGAACTGGTTCCCCGGCGCCAAGTAGCGGAAGGGCACGGGGTAGAGGCGCACCCACCGCAAAGGGTCCAGGGCGAGGCCGGCGACGCACACGGTGTCGTTGTACTTGGTCGAGAGTTGGGGCATGGTCTTCACCAGGACGAGGACCCGGATCGTCCGCCCCGCGCGGTCCATGTCGCGCGCCCGCAGCACCCCTGGGTCCTCCCAGACGATGGGCCCGGCTCCCCCCGGCGCGGAGCTCTGGTCGGCCCAAAACCCATCTCCGGGTTCCTCTTGCTTTGCGGACACAGTCCCTACGATACCGCACAACACCGCACACAGGGGCGTTGGACCCCGGCCCCTCAGCCCTGGGGGCCCTCCCCCAGGCCGTCGGGGTACTCGAAGTCCTCGTCCGCGCCGCCCGCGAGCGCCGCCATGCGCCCCTGCTCCCCGATGGCGGGCCCGCGCCGGGGCGGCTCCCGCACCCCGGCCCACCGGGTGCGGTAACCCGTCGGCGAGGCCGGGGTTGTGGGCTTGGGGGCGCGCGCGGCGCTCGCGGGCGCAGCCTCCACCTCGACGCGGCCTGGTTCGGCCGCGATCCGTTGCTCCGCATCTTGTACAACGCGCCAGCCGACGAGGCCAAGCTCGGCTGCGACGGCATTTACCTCACTGACCGTTGCCGGGCGGCCGCGACGCAAGATATCTCCCAACCTGGTCAGCTTCACGCCAGACCGCCGCGACAGCTCGCGCAGGCTAATGGTCAGTTCTTCCATCTTCGAGGCGAGGATATCGGCGACTTCAGCGTCCAGTTCTCCTGAATTCAGCGCGTTACCCATGCGGTCCATGTTCGCAGACGCGAACAAAAGTTGCAAGAGCCGCTTGACAATGTTCGTTGTTGCGAACATACTTGCCTCATGCGTTCGCAACAACGAACAACTTTGGGGGCAACAGCGATGCGGAAGGCCATACGCGCCCAGATGAAAGCCGGGGGATGGACTGTGACCGCCCTTGCGAAAGCGGTGGGCCTCAAGCGTCCCTATCTCTCCCAGCGACTGAACGGGCATGCCGAGTTCAAGACCGGCGAGCTCGGTTCAGTCGGCGCGGCCCTCGGAGTCCCAGCCTGGAAGTTGATGCGTCTCGCTGAGGCGGAGCTGGAGCGCGCGCTCGCGGACGGGGCGCACACCCCGCCCGCACCTGAAACCCAGCCAACCAACCCCGCTGCCACGGTGGCGGCGGACCCCCACACGGAGGTGGAGTCATGAGCAAAGTGGCTAACGCGGAGATCGCGATGCGGACCGTGCTCTTGGAGTACTGGAAGCTGCACGCCCGCATGGACGACGTGCTGGCATGCTGCGCGGCGCTGGCGAAGGATTCACTCGCCTACGACCCGGCGGTCCGGGTGACCGGGCCGTTCCGGATGGGTGTGGTGTGCCCGCGTGCCCGCGCCCACATCCTCGGAGGGGCGCTCGCCGACCTCGGGGACCAGGCACGGGCACTGGCGGAGCAGCTACATCACTTCAAGGACCCGCAGTTTCTCACGGTTCTCCCCCAGGTAGTCGAGTGCGCAGCCGTTCGGGCCGATATAGACGCAATGGCGGGGAAGCCCGTCGGGGGACTTGCCCAGCCACATGTCGATGAGCATGTCATCGCTCATGGTGGACCCGCGCAGCCCTTCCACGGTGAGGGTGATGGCGGGGTCCTCGATGCTGAGGGTCGCGAGGTGGGTGTCGTCGGCGTTGGTGAAAACGAGATCGACGGGTCTCCCCAGTTGGCGGGCACGCTCAATGGCGCGGATCGCGACTGCGAGGGACACGGGTGCGGGGAATTCGTGCATGGTTCTTCCTCCTCGGTGAGGTGCGGAGGCGGGGGTGCCCCTGCCGGTGACTGCGATTCCCACCTTACCGGGGAGGAGCCCCCTCGCGGAGCCTCTTCGGAGGAGGACCGGGCGTGAGCGCGTGGCTCTCCCCCCAGGGCGCCGCCGACTACCTGGGCGTCTCGAAATCGACTCTGTACAACCTCCGGCGCGCCGGAACGGGCCCGAAGCACTTCAAACGCGGACAACTCATCCGCTACACCACAACCGACCTGGACGCGTGGATGCGCCAAGAAGACGACGAAGGGGGCCGCGATGCGGACAACCATTGACACAGGGGGTGGCCCCGCCGGTACTCTGACCGGCGAGGCCACCCAGCACCAGGCAGTGCGGATCAAGGGGCGTCGGGCGTTACTTCGACTCCTTGACCGTCGTGCTCGGGTGGCTCTTCGCGTACGTCCGAGTGACGTACCTGCCGGTCACTGCGGACCGGTGCGAGCCCTTCGCAGAGGAACCCTTCGGGCCGCCTCCGCTCTTCCCCTTGGCCATGTGCTTCACCTCCTCTCACGAGCAGGTTCGCGCGCCCAAATGGACGCAAAGCACATGATACAAGCAGCGTTCGCGATCCTCTTCGTCGCATCGTCGGCGCGGCGGCCCCGCCCCGCCCCGGGAGGACCCGCCGTCGCCTCACCCGCCGATATGACGGGCCAGCGCCTCCCCGCCCATGGCGAGCAAACCCCCCACGGCCCCCGACGTCACATCACCGACCCACGGGAGGACCAGGGCCCCCAAACGCTCCCAGAACCCCCGGCGGGCGTCCTCGGGCAAGAACCTGGCCACCGGGATGACAGCGCCAGCGACCTCGCAGGACACCGCGCGCACATCCTCGGCCGGCGCGCCCGGATCGTCGAGGAGCCGCAGCGCGTGCCCGACGAGCTGGAGGAGCCTCTCGCGCTCTTCAGCCGGAAGCTCGGGCACTACCCGGAGCTGCACGCGCAATTCCTCAAGGGCCTCGCGCAGACCCTCGACAACCTCGGGGGTGAGATCGGTGAGCGGCGCTGACTCGCGCTCCATGCGGCGCCCGACCTGCCGCAGCATCGACCGCGTCCCCCGCGAAATGTACCTGGGAATGAGTTCCGCGCACCAGTCCTCGCGCGGCGGGAACAACTCCTGCCACACCTCGGCCAGGGTCTCGGCCTCGTCCCCGTACGACCCGTCGTCCTTGAGGAACTCCTCGACCCGCATCAGCAGCCCGGCCGCCCGCTTCTGCGCCTCCCAGAACTCCACCGACGCGCCACTGTTCGACGCCCCGGCGGTGCGGCGCATGACAAGCGTCCCGTCGGATTCCCAGGAGTCCATCAGATCAAGCAGTTCATGCGCGGGGTTGCCCATGAGCGCATCCTACCCCGCGCGCCCCGCCCCGGGGGGCCGTCGATGACCAGAAAGCGCCGTCAACAGCAGGTGGAGGTCTTCGACCCTGGCACCTGGTACACCTCCACCACCATCCAGGAACGGTTGTCGGTGTCCCGCGACACCGTCGAGCGGTGGGGCTCCACCGGCCAGGTCCGCGCCCTGCGCGTCGGCCGCAGATCCGTGCGCTACCTGGGCGAGGACCTCAACCGCCAACTGACACCCCTCGGCGCCACCACCCACTGACACCACCAACCTCCGACCCCGACCACCACGGAAGGACCCACTATGTGCACCGAAGCCGATGCCCTCGTCCGCCTCACCGCCACCGAGGAGTACTACCTGCGCACCGCCCTCGACCTCCTCATCGACGAGAAGGGCGAAGGCCTGGCCGAACTCGTCGGCCTCGACCCCGCCAGCACGGGCCGGGACATCGCCATCGAGGCCATCACCGAGCAGATCGACAGCATCCGCCGCCTCAACGCGCGCCTCAAGAACGCTTTCGCCGTGCTCATCATCCCCACCCCCGAAGACTGACCCCCACCCCGTCCACCACCCCAATCGAAGGGAAACCGCGATGACCACCCCAGCCGCCCGCCACCGGGGGCGCCGCCGCCCCCGCTTCAGCCCCCTCGTCTTCGCCACAGCCGTCTTCTTCCTCGCCTCGTTCGCGGCCGCCATATGGGTCAACTTCGACCCCCGCATGACCATCTGGACACGGCTCGCAACCGCCGCCCTCACACTCCTCCTCGCCCTCGCCCACTCCATCGCCGTCGAGGACGCCGAAGACCGTCGCACCCCCAAGCGGCGGCCGCGCCTCGAAGTCATCCCCGGCGGCGCCGACAGCGACCAAGGACCCGGGGAGGCGGCATGAGCGTCATCACGTCTGATGATGCGCAGGCCCGCGCTGTCGCGGAGCGCCTGCTCGGCGTCGCCGACGACGAGGGGCGGGCGCGGATCTCCCGCGCGGCCCTCGCCGCCGGAACGGGATTGGCCACGCGGGCCCTGGGCCGGGTGCTGTCCCGCCTGGAGGGCGCCAGGTGGATCGAGGTTGAGGAGGCGGGCAGGGGGACCCGGCCCACTGTGTACAACGTCGCGGCCCTCGCGCGTGAGGCCCGGGCCGTGGGCCTCGTCGCCCGTGCCCCCGAACCCCCCGAGGATCCCGCACTCTCCGGAGGGGACGCGGGCACGATCCGCGTCCTGGACGAGGAGGAGGCCACGGCGCCCGTCGGCCGCGTGGAGCCGGGGCGCAGGTACTTCGTGGCCCCCGGGCTCCTCCAGGTCAGCGCGAACATCCGCGGGTCCCTGCGCGTGACCGACGTGTTCACGGATTCTGTCCGCGGCCTCGGGGTTTTGAAGGACATCGACGTGTACCCGTCCCTGACGGGCCTGGTGATCCTCGACGGGCACCGCCGCGTCACGGCCGCGATCGCCGCCGACCGGGACCTGGTCCCAGTGCGCGTCGTCGACGTCGTGGGCGGGGCCGAGAGGATCGGCCTGCAGCTCGTCGAGAACGACGCCCACGAGCGCATGACGGCCGTGGAGCGCGCCCGAGCGATCGAGCAGATGTGCCTCCTGGGCCTGTCGCAGAAGGACCTGCGCGCCTACGGGGTGCGCCGCTTCGAAGCGGGGCCCGCGAAGAAGGTAGCAGCCGCGTCGGAGAAGATCCAGGCGCTGGAGGGTACTGCGGGGCTCGACATGATCGCGCTCGCCAAGCTCGCGGACCTGGAGCGGATCGCATCTCCGGAGGTCATGGCCACAGTGGTCAAGCAGGTGGGCGAGGAACCCGGGCGCGTCGACCACATCGTCGAGGTGTGGACACGGCAGGCCCGCATGGACCGGGCCGTGGACGTCAAGACACTCGAGTTGCGCCAGCAGGGCGTGCGCGTCGTGCCGAAGCAGGAGGTGCAGCGAGGGTACCCCAAGACGGTGCTGCCACTGTGGAGGCTCCGTGACGCGCACGGCCTCGAGATCACACCCGGGGTGCATGCATCGTGCCCGGGGCACGTCGCGGTCGTGGAGTGCCGGGACTGCGGGTTCGGCCGGGACGCTGAGGACCCGACGGCGCAGGTGGACTTCTACTGCGTCGGCTTCGCCGACCACGGGCACTACGACTCGTTGTCGTCGAAAGGCCCCACTGCGTTGGCCCCCCAGCCTCCCGCGCCCGAGGAGATGGACGCCGGGGACCGCGACGAGCGCGGCGGGGACTGGGAGGACGAGGACGCCCTGGAAGCGGCGAAAGCCTCCCAGGCTGACGCCGAGGCGGCCGTGCGCCGCCGCTGGGTGCGTGGAGTGCTGCTCGCAAAGCCGCCGAAACGAACCGCCTTGTTCGAGTTCCCCATCATGGCTGCCCTGGTGAGCTGGATGAGCACCTCGGGAGTCGAGGAGGGCCTCGAGTACCTCGGACTCGCCGACGGTCCCCTCACCCACCCCCGGACAGAGCTGGAGGCGGCCCGCGCGCGGCTGCTGTGGACGTGCGCCCAGATGGAGACGCACCTCGAATGGCACGACTGGGGCCGGGCCCCCGAGTCCTGCGCGTCGAGCGCCGCCGCCCGCCTGTACCTGCGCTCCCTCGAGATCTGGGGGTACACCCTGGGCGAGGTCGAGCAAGGATTCTGCGAGCAAGTGGAAGCCCTGGAGGACTGCTCCCAGTTCGAGCTCCCCGAACGGATCGGGGGCACGTTGTGACGCGGCCGGTGTGGGTGATGCCCCAGATCGAGATCCCGGCATCGCAGATGCTCTCGCTCAACGACCGCCGGGACCGCCGGCGCACGGCGGGCACGGTGCGGTCACTGCGCTCCCAGGCGCGCGTCAGCGCCCGCGCGGCCGGAGCCCCCGCCCTCGACCGGGCGCGCCTGGTCGCGTGGCTGCGGTTCCCCGACAACAGGCGCCGGGACCCCCACAACTACATGCCCGCGTTGAAGGCCCTGGTCGACGGGCTCGTGGACGCGGGCCTGGTCCCCGACGACGACAGGCGATACCTGCAGGGCCCGGATCCGCGTTGGGACCCCGAGCCCACCCGGCCCAGGCTCGGGGAGCCGATGTTCGCCGTGGCCTTCGAGGCGTACCCGTTCGAGGGCCGAGGCGGCTCGTTCCAGTTCCTCACACCCGCAGACGAGAAAGACGCGTCAGCATGATCGAGACGCTTCCGCAGACACCACCAGCACGGGCGCTGTGCGACGTCTGCGCGCGCAGATTGACCCGCCGCACCCCCAGCGCGCTCCTCTGCTATTCCGGGATCGAGCTCGCCCTGTGCGAGCCGTGTGTCCGCGTGTGCATCGCGTTCGATCAGGTGCACGGATACCTGGCGGGCGACCCCGCCGACATCCGCGCCTGGGCGAGCGAGAACGTCAGGGGCTTCTCTTCCAGGAGGCACAGGTGAGCGCCGCATGCGGACGCCGCGGGATCCGCGAGGGGTGGGGCGTCGACTTGAGCTCCCCGGACCCGGACCCGAGGCGCTGCCCCACATGCGGGGCACCGATCCTCCCCGGCCGCGCCCAGTGCCGGACGTGCTACACGCGCGCCGAGTGGCACAACCGCTGCGCGACGGAGCGGGCGTGGATGACCCGCAACTTCCCGGGGTACCGGCCCCGTGCCCTGTTCCCCGAGGACTACGAGGCGGCCCTGTGATGGCGGGTAGGAGCCCGGCCCGAGGGCGCAGCCCCCCGCGGCAGCCCCTCTGGACAATCCGCTGGCGAGCCAGCGACACGACGCAAGCCCCGTTCTAGGGGAGGAGAAACGAATGGCATGGGTGAGAGTAGGGGACGAAGCGTTGTCCCACCCGAAGCTCATGGGGATCTACGACGTTGACGGCGGGGACCGGTTCTCGCCGCTGACAGTGTTCGGCTTCCTCATGGCGCTGGCGACCTACTCCGCCAAGCACCTCACGGACGGCATCATCGAGAGGGGGGCCGCGTTCAAAACCGGGGACGCCCGGAGCACGGTCACCAGCCTGATAGACGTCTGCGTGGCGGCTGGCCTCCTGACGTGGGTGGACATCGAGGGCGTGCGCAAGCTCAAAATGTTCACCAGCGAGGAGTTCATCCACATTCAGCCGAAGGAGGAGGTCCTGCGGCGCCGGGCTCGGTCACGGGAGAACCGGGACCCCGCGAAGAAGTCCGCCGTCATCTTCCGTGATGGCGACCGATGCCGGTACTGCAGGAAAGTGGTCCGGTGGACCGGCCCCCTCGGCTTCAACCTTGGGACTCTCGACCACCTGGCCCCCGACTCGGTCGGGGACGCTCCCATCGAGGGGCTGGTTGTCGCCTGCCACGAGTGCAACAGCTCGCGCCAACGCGCGCGCGAGGCGTTCGAGGAGGCGAACCCCCTCCTTCCCCCACCCGCTTCCCCGTACTACGGGGAGTGGTCCGCTGATTTCCTTCGACGCCACGGGTACACCGTCAAGCCGACCGTGGATCCGGGACGGCCGTGCCCCCCAGCCTCAGACGCCCCCACGCAGGGGACGATCCCGGGCAAGGAGACCACAGCCCCTGTTGATCCCGGGCTCGACGGTCCGGGAAGCGCTTTGGGTAGCCGCGAGGAGGTTGACCCCGGTGCGCCTGATCAGCGCACGTCCGCGGGACCCTCCACGCGTGACCCCGCTCCCCCGTCCCGTGGTGGCACTGAGGAGGCTGACCCCGGCGCATCCACCGGATGCGCGTCCGCGGGACCCTCCGAAGTGCGGACCGAGTCCGGACTCAGTCCGGACTCGAGTCCGACGTTGAAGGGTGTCAGGTCCGTTTTCCTCGGGTCGGGTAGGGCCGGGCCGGGCGGGGACGAGAAGGCCAGGCGAGGGCCGGGCCGGGCGGGGACGGGAAGGCCAGGCGAGGGCCGGGCCGGGCATGGGAGGCCGGGGCCGGAGGGCCCACCCCGCACAGGTGGGGACTCTTCACAGAACGGGGCCAATACGCCTGCGGAGGGAGTTCGACGCTCGCGCAGGAAGAGGAGGAGACGATGACTGCTTGTGCAAGCGGGTGTGCCCTGAGGGGAGAGCACCTGCCCGACTGCCTCGATGAATCGTGCCGGGGGTGCGTGCCGTCCCCCACCGTTGTGGGCGTGTTGTGCGCGAATGGTCCTCCCCGCCCACCGCTGCAACGCCCCGCCCCTCCCCCACGTCCCCATCCCACTCACCCTCCCCACCCACGACCCACCACACCCCTTTGCTACCCCCGACTAGGAAGGCCCCCGCATGGGACGCGCACGCCGATCCGCGAAAACCACCGCCACCCCCAGCCCCCAACTCACCGACCCCACCCCCGCGAAATGACCACCACACCCACACCCCGGGCAGCGCGCCGCATGCTCGCCCACATCATCGCCTGGCTCCCCCTCCTCGACCACCAGGCCCAACCCTCCCCCACCGCTGCGCCCCCGGGCCCCGGCGGCCACGGCGGCTCTCGGGCCACCGTAGCGGGCCGGGGCCGCCGCTCCGCGCCGCCCCCCGGCCTCGCCCGCAGCCTCGACCAAACCAGCCAGGGCCCCGACGGCGTTCGCACCAGCCAGGGGGTCAGGGAGATACTCGCGCCCTGGGCCCGCCAACTCGCCACCGACAGAAACGAGCCCATCCCACCAGGAGCCGACCCGCTCCACGCGCTCCGCACCACCCTCCTACCCTGGGCCCAGGACACCGGCTACCCCGACCTTGACGCCCTCCACGACACCATCCAGCACCTCCACGGCCGCATCGCCCACGCCACCGGCCACGCCCCCGCGCCCATCGACACGTGCCCCCACTGCGGCGCCCCCGTCCTCGCCCAACCCACCCCCACGGGCATCCCCGGCCACGGCGCCTGCGCCCGCTGCGACACCTGGTGGAGTGGCCCCCAAGCCCGCGCCCGGGCGCGCCGCGGCCACCTCGCCACCACCCTGCGCACCACCACCGACCCCCGCGTCCACGCCCCCTGGCCCGCCATCCACCACGCCTACCCCGCCCTCACCCACGCCCGCCTGCGCCAATGGGCCCACCGCGGCAAAGTCCACCACACCCCCGACGGGTACCGCGTCGCCGACATCAACCGCCTCCTCGGACTCACCCGCTAACCCCCCGCGTCCACGCCCCTTTTTATTCCAGCCGCCCGCCCCCGCCCACGGGAGCGGGCGGCCCCCTTTTGCGCTGACAAACAGGAGCACGGATGTGCCGCCCAACACAAGCGGTTACCGGGTAAGACAGTCACTATATTCGGTCACTGAACCATCGGCACAGTCACTGAGGGCCCCGAACCTCCCGCGCCCTCCACCCGCATCCGCCGCCCCGTATGCGCGAAACCGCCCCAGGACACCTCCCTTCAGTGACCGGCAGTGACCCACCAGTGACCGGGCAATAGCGTTCGGTCACTGGACTTTTCCCAGTGTTTCCAATGGGTTCGCCCGCTTGAGTGACCGTAGTGACCGTAAAACCGGCATAACAACAAATGCGAAACATACAGTAAAGAAAACGTAAAGCCTATAGGGGATAGGAACTATGTCCCGAAGTTCGGTCACTTCGGTCACTCGTCACCCCCGCACCCGGGCGTGTCGCAACCCCCAGGCCCCCACCCCGCAAAATAAACAACACCCCCCGGGGGCGCGCGGCAACGGCAGGGGGTGTGGTACTGTCACACCCATAAGGGGACAAGTGCGCCCCCAAGACAAGCGGGGAAGGCGGAGAACAACGATGACCTCCAAGCCCAATCCCCGCCGCGCCAACGGGCACAGGCGCCGCCGACTCCGCGCCCGCATCCTCGCCAGCCAGGACACCTGCCACATCTGCGGCCGACCCGTCGACAAGACCCTGGCCTGGCCCCACCCCGCCAGCCCGGTCGTCGACGAGGTCGTCCCCATCGCCCATGGTGGCACCCAGACCCACGCCAACTGCCGCCTCGCCCACGCCCACTGCAACCGCGTCAAGGGCGCCCACTCCCTGGCCTGGGCCCGCCACCGCCTCACCCGCACGCCCACCGCGACCACCGCTTGCGCGACCGCGGAACGCGCCGAGCCACAGGCGAGCCAGTGGTGAGCGCCACCACATCGCCTTCTTGTGGTGGGGGCGCCCCAGGGGGGCCACCCCCCTTGGGGGGGCGGCGGCCACCTCGGGTGCAGGGCCTTTCCCTCCCCAAGCAAATAACGCCGTAACCCCTGCTGTCACGCCCCGCACCATCACCCGGCGCGGGGTTTCTCCTGTGGCCGTCCTCCGCCACCGCCGAGCCCCGGGAAGGAGGGCCCCGCCGTGTTGTGCCAGCATTGCGCGAGGACCCTCCCCCCGGGGACCCAGGCCTCCGCGCGCTACTGCTCCGGCAGGTGCCGCCAGGCCGCGTACAGGCGGCGCAAGAAGGACCGCACCAACCCAGCGCCAGCGCCCGCCGCCCACGCCCCCGGGGGCGACGGCCCCCGGGTGAGTGTCAGGAGGGGGCAGCGCGCGGAGGTGGAACTCACCCCCGAGGCGTTCGAGCGGATGATGGGCGGCGACGGTGCGCAGGAGGAGTCTTACGAGGATCTGCTGAGGTTCGCGCGCGGCGTCCTCAAGGCCGCTATGGCGTCCCCTTCGACGTCGGCGAACGCGTTGGCGCCGTTGGCGCGCCAGCTGCTGGCCGTCGGCAAGGAACTGGACGCCGCGGGCCGGGCCGGGGACGTCTTCGCCGATGACGGCTCTTTGGACGAGGAGTTCTCCCTTGACTCGATCTGAGGCGCAGGGGCCGCGCTTGTCCGAGGCCGCCAAGCACCTGCTGGTGCCCACGGGGATCGTGTCGTCGTCGTTCCCCGGGGTCGAGCGGGCTGCCGCGCGGTGCGGGGTGCGCTTCGACCGGTGGCAGCAGGGCCTGGGGGCGCTGCTGCTCGGCAAGCGCGCGGACGGCAGGTACGCGTGCGGAGTCGGGGGCGCGTGCTTGTCGATCCCCCGGCAGACGGGGAAGACGTTCACCGTGGCCGTGCTCGTCGTGTTCCTGTGCTTGGCGCGCAGTGGGACGAAGGCGCTGTGGACCGCGCACCGGTCGCGGACATCGGCCGAGACGTTCAAGTTCTTCAAGGGCTTCGTGTCCCGGCCAGTGTTGCGGGGCCGGGTGGCGAATGTGCGCCAGTCGAACGGGCAGGAGGAGATCGAGTTCTCCAACGGGTCGCGGATCCTGGTGGGCGCCCGCGAGTACGGGTTCGGCCGCGGGTTCGACGACGTCGATGTCGAGGTGTTCGACGAGGCGCAGATCCTCACGGAGCGCGCGCTGGACGACATGCTGCCCGCGACATCGGTGGCCCCGAACCCGCTGGTGGTGTACATGGGGACCCCGCCGCGTCCGACGGATCCGGGCGAGGTGTTCTCGGGCAAGCGGGCGGGCGCGTTGGAGATGGGGGACACGGAGACCCTGTGGGTGGAGTTCGGCGCGGACCGGGGCTGCGATCTGGACGACCGGGCCCAGTGGGCGCGCGCAAACCCGTCGTTCCCGCACCGCACGAAGCCCGGGACTATCGAGCGGATGCGCAAGCAACTCTCCGATGACTCGTTCCGCCGCGAGATCCTGGGCGTGTGGGACGTGGTGTCGGTGTCGAGGGCGATCCCCGCGGGCGTGTGGGAGCGTGGCGCCGTCCCCGCCCGCAGCGGGGCGCGGGGCGTGGACTCGTTCGCGGTGGACATGCCGCCGGACCGCGGGGCCGTGACGATCGGGGCGTGCAGGCGCTTCGACGACGGGCGCGCGCATATCGAGGTGGCCGCCCGCCGGAGCGCCGACGAGGGATGGGGGTGGGCGGTCGAGTGGCTGGTCCAGCGGTGGCCGAGGGCTGCGAGCGTCGTCATCGACTCCCAGTCCCCTGCTATGGCGCTCGTCCCCGAGCTCGTGGAGGCGCACGTGCGGGTGACGGTCACGAGGGCCGCCGACATGGGGGTGGCGTGCGGAAGGGTGATCGACATGCTCAAGGCCGGGCGCCTGGAGCACCTCGACGACGGTGCGCAGCCGGATCTGGCGGCCGCGGTCGCCGGTCTGACGACACGCCCGGTCGGGAAGGCGGGCGCGTTCGCGTGGAACCGGGCGGGCGGTGACGTGGACATCAGCCCGATGGTGGCGTGCACGCTCGCCCTCCATGGGGCGTTCACGAGCAAACGGAATCCGAGGAGGAAGGCGAAGGTGGTGTGAGATGGGCGCGTGGGCGCCGGAGGGCGGGAAGTACTTCTCGGTGGACTCCGCGGATGTCCGTGCCATCGCGGGCGTGGACGACGACGACATGCGCGTTGTCCGCCAGCTGCTGCGGGTGTGGCGGGACAAGTACCCGGGGAACGTGCTGCGGTCGCGGTACTACGACGCGCGCAACCGGTTGAAGGACTTCAGTATCGCGATCCCGGAGAAGATCCGGGGCGGTGTGACCGCGATGATCGGGTGGCCGGAGCTGGCGGTGAGGTCGTTGTCGGATCTGTCGGAGTTGCAGGGGTTCGCCGCCGGCGGGTCCGACAGGTTCGGGGTCGGCGCGTTGTTCGAGGACAACGAGTTGGATTCTGTGGTGGCCGAGGCCGTCGTGTCGGCGTACAAGCACTCGTGCTCGTTCCTGACGGTGTCGGAGGACCCGGACGCGGCGGGGCGGATGCTGATCACGCCGCGCAGTGCGGAGTGGAGCGCGGGCCTGTGGGATTACGCGGCGCACCGGCTCCGCGCGGTGCTGACGTTGACGGACTGCGACGAGTCGGGGCGCGTGACGGGGTTCCACGTGTGGCTGCCGGGCCGCGTGTACGCGTGCGCGAGGCCAGCGGGAGGGGGCCGGTGGGGGGCGGAGCGGTTCGACACGTTCCTGCCCGAGCCCACGGCGGTCGCCCTGGCGTACGACCGGCAGTTGGACAGGCCGTTCGGGTCCTCGCGGATCAGCCGCCCACTTATGTCGTTGGTCGATATCGCGTTCCGGTCGATGGCGCGCATGGAGGCGACGAGCGAGTTCTACTCGTCGCCGAAGCTGTGGGCGCTGGGCTTGGACCCGGAGGCGTTCACGTCGGACACGTGGTCGCACCTGATGAACGCGATCAACAGCGTCAGCCGCGACGAGGACGGGAACGTCCCGGAGATCAAGCAGGTGGAGCAGGCGTCGATGAGCCCGCACACGGAGATGATGCGGTCCCTGGCGATGCTGTGCGCGTCGATCACGCGGGTGCCTGTGGACTACATGGGGATCACGTTGTCGAATCCGACGAGCGCGGAGGCGATGGCGTCGGCGGAGCGGCGGTTGACGCGGATCGCGGACCGGCAGAACACGATGTTCGGGCGGGCAGTGAAGCGGGCGGTGCGGATCGCCGTGCAGCTGCGGGACGGGCTGCGGGAGGCCCCCGCAGAGCTGGCGGGGGTGTCGCCCGTGTGGGCGCCGACCCGTGAGGACTCCGACGCGGCGAGGGCGGACGCTTTCGCGAAGGTCGCGGGCCTGATCCCGGGGTACGCGGAGTCCGACGTCGGGTTGGAGCGGCTCGGGCTGGCCCGGGAGGAGATCGTCCGGTTCCGCGCTGACCGTGCGGCGGCCAGGGCGCGGGAGGGCATCGACAGGCTCCGCGAGCAGGCCGGCGCCGCCGCTGACGGCGAGTAGACGACGAGGAGGCGGGGGCGTGGACTTCCCGGACGGGGCGCGCGAGGCGGCCCAGAAGATCCTCGATGCCGCGTGGGGCCGATACCAGAGGGACCTCGCCGCCCTCGCCGCCGCCGCGGCCGACGCCGTGGAGGACGCCCTCGAGCGGCGCCCGGAACTGGTGCGCGACGTCATCGGCGAGTACTCGCGGATGGCGTCCCAGGCGGCCGACGACTACTACCGCGTGGTGCGCGGCGTGTGGGAGGAGTACGGGGGCGCCAGCCTGCCCCCCATGCCGGACGCCGGGCCGGTGCCGCCCGACAGGGTCCTGTGGCAGGTCCAGGGAGGGTTCAACGACTCCGACTACGCGGGACTGACGTACAAGCAGGTGGTGGAGGGCCAGTCGCGCGCGGGCCTGACCGTCGACGACCTGTGGCCCGGCCTGGGGGACCCCGGCCGGGCGAGGCAGTTCGCCTCGGACATGGTCCATGCCGCCGCCCGCCTCACGGGGCAGCGCAACGTGCGCATCGACCCGTCGGGGCCGAGGTGGGCGCGGGTGCCCATGGGAGCGGTGACGTGCGCGTTCTGCGTGATGCTGGCGTCCCGGGGGTTCGAGTACTCCAGCGAGGAGACCGCGGGGCGGGGCATGCAGTACCACGACCACTGCGACTGCCAGATCGTGCCCGCGTGGGGGCGCGCCAGCCTGCGGGGCTACGACCCCGACAAGTACGCCGCCATGTGGCGGGCCGCGCGCCGGGACGCCGGGGCGGGGGCCGGATGGCGGCGCGCTTTGGAGAGCATGCGCCGCATGTACCCCGACCAGCTCACCGACGGCGCCGTGGGCGCCGGGGAGTTCGTCGAGATGGAGGGGTCGCGCATCGACCCGGTGGAGCGCCTGGTCGGTCGGCAACTGGCCGCCCTGGGCCGCCGGGTCCGCGCCCTGCCGGTGTCCACCGTCGACGGGCAGGCGAGCCCCGACTACGAGATCGACGGCGCCGTGTGGGAGATGAAAACCCTCCACGGCGCGGGCCGGTGGGCAGTCCACAACGCGCTGCGCAAGGCGAAGAGGCAGAGCCCCCTGGTCATCCTCCACATCGCCAACGACGATCTGGACGACGAGCGGGTCGCGGACGACGCCGCCGACGTGCTGCGCCGCTCCAGGCGCATCGAGCGGGTGTGGCTGTTCCGCGACGGGCGGACCGTCCGCGTCATCGAGAACGAGAGGCAAAGGACCGGGGCCCCCCTGAACCAGCCATAGCGGCTTTTGAAGGGGTTGAAGGAGGCCCCGGCGTCACTTCGAGAATACCCCAACTGCTTCCCGCCCGCACGGGCGGGCGGATCCAAGGGGGCCGCACGGCCCCGCCCCATCAGAACAACACGAATGGAGGCCCGCATGGGCGTCACCGACAACACCGACAACACCCAGGACGGCGCGGAGGACCGCGCCCCGGACACCGCCCCCAACGCCGCGGCTGGCGACGGCGGCGAGCGGTACCAGGCGCTGCTGGCCAACGCCCGCCGGTGGGAGGGGCGCGCCAAGAAGTCCGCCAAGACCATCAGCGGCCTCGAGGCCCGCATCAACGACCTGGAGGCCGCCGCCAGCGCCAGGGAGGCTGCGGACGAGGCCGCGCGGATGATCCAGGAGGTCGCCGACGAGACCGGGGTCCCCGCCGACCTCATCCGCGGCGCCACGGCCGACGAGGCCCGCGCCCACGCCCTGCTCCTCAAGGACGTCCTCGACCCCAAGCCCAAGGGCGCGCGCGTGCGCGAAGCCCACAAGACCCCCAGCCAGCCCGCCGATCCGCAGCGCGAGTTCGTGCGCCGCCTCCTCGGCCGCGACTGACACCCCACCACACCACCGGAAGGACAAGTAATGGCCCTCACCACCACCAAGGTCGCGCTCCCCAAAGAGGTCGCGGCCGTCATCATGGCCAAAGCCAAGGACACCTCCACCATCGGGGCCCTGTCCATGGCCGAGCCCCAGCTGTTCCTCGACAAGGACCACCTGGTCTTCAACGGGAGCGCCGAAGCCGAAGTGGTCGCCGAGGGGGAGCAGAAGAGCTCTTACGAGGAGGCCCCCAACGTCGTCGTCGGCAAGCGCTCCAAGGTCGTGACCACCACGCGCGTCTCCGAAGAGCTCAAGTGGGCCGACGAGGACGACCAACTGCAGATCGTCACCGCGATCCAGGCGGACCAGGCCGCCGCGCTCGGCCGCGTCCTCGACTACATCGTCTACCACGCGTGGGACCCCAAGAAGAAGACCGCGCTCACCGGGTACACCGCGCTCATCGGCGCGGCGACGGCGGTGACCTCCACGGGCAAGCCCGTCGACGACCTCGACGCCCTCGTCGATGCGGTCTCCGACGAGTTCGACTTCAACGGGATCGCCCTGTCGAAGACGTGGGCCGCGCAGCTGCGCAAGGTCCGCGCCGACGGCACCGGGATGCGGCTCTTCCCCGAGATCCCCGTCAACCTCCAGCCCGGTGCCCTCGACGGGATCACCGCCGCCGCGTCGGGCACCGTCAACGGGCGCCTCATCACCCCGGCCACGAAGGTCCTCGCCATCGCCGGGGACTTCACGAAGATCCGGTGGGGCATGGTGCGCGACATGACGGCCGAGGTCATCGAGTACGGCGACCCCGACCAGACCGGGAAGGACCTGAAGGCCAACGGGCAGGTCGCCTACCGCACGCAGGGCATGTACGCGACCGCCGTCCTGGACCCGAAGGCGTTCGCCGTCCTCAAGTCCAAGTGAGGGCCCCATGAGCGAGCCCCCCTGGGTTGTCGCCGTCGAGGACCTGGAGAAGCGGTGGCGCCCCCTCACGGGCGCGGAGAGGGGCCGCGCGGAAGTGCTCATCGGCGACGCCGTGGACCTGGTCCGCGCCGAGGCGCGCGGCCGCGCGGTCCGGGCGGAGACCGTTGTCCGCGTCGTGTGCCAGGTCGTCAAGCGCGCCATGACCGCCCGCGAGGACGCCGTCGGCGTCTCCCAGATGCTCGAGACGACCGGGCCGTTCACCCAGCAGCTGGGGTTCTCCAACCCCGACGGGGACATGTACCTCACGAGCCAGGAGAAGCGGTCGCTCGGCGCCGGCCGGCAGACGGCGTTCGCCGTCATGCCACGGGGCGGGGGGTGAGCGGCGTGGAGCTTGTGACGTTCTTGCGCGAAGGCGCCGGGGGGGCCCTCGAGGAGGTGGGGACCATGCCCTGCCTGGTCGCCCCCCAGGCCGCCCCGGTCCCTGCGACCGGGGTCTCCCATGGTGAGCGCGCCGCCTACACGGTGTACGCGCGCTCGCCCGCGCCTCTGGGGGTGCGGGCCGGGGACGTGGCCGTCGTGCGCGGGGCGAGGCTTCTGGTCACCGGCGTCGCCGAATGGCGCAACCACAGGGGCGGCCACGTCGGCGACGCCATCACCACCGCCTGGAAGAAAGGATGACCTATGGGCGGCACGCGCTTCGTGTTCAACCGGGAGGCGTTCTCCACCCAGGTCCTCAAATCCACGAGGATCCAGGACCGGATCGACGCCGCCCTCATCCGCGCTGTCGGCGACCGCCACAGGTACTTGACCGTGCGCCGCCAGACCCAGGGGCGGACCCGCAACGGCGGCGTCGTCATCGCCCCGGCCCGCAACCGCGCCCAGCTCCAGCAGGTCCTCGCCGAAGTGGGCGTCCAATGAGCGCGGCCCCGCCCCACACGCCCACCAGCGGCCTCACCGCCGAACTCGTCGACTTCCTGCGCCCCCTCCTCCCCGAGGGCGTTGTCGTGGGAGCCCGCCTCGCGCGCCTGGACGCCCCCTACCGGCAGGTGGTCCTCGAGCCAGTGCCCGCGGGACGGGCCACGCCGATCACCCGGTGGGTGCGACTCCAGATCACGGCAGTCGCCATCACCGCGTCCCTCCAATCCGACTGGGAGACGGCCGCCGCCCTGTTCGACCGGGCGTGCACGGCGATCACCGGCCGCCTCCCGGGGCGCGTCGTCTCAGCCGCCATCGACTCCGGGCCCGTGCGCGTGCCCGACGACAACGGGAACCTCGTCGCATACGGGGTACTCCTCCTCACCACCTGCTAACCCAACTCCCTACCACTGGAAGGAACGATCCTCGTGCCGGACACCGACTACATCGCCGCGAGCCACGACCCCGACAACGTCAAACTCATCAAGGACTACGCGCTCTTCCTCCTCAAGAAGGGCACCCTCCAAGAGAGCGAGAAGCCCAAGGGGAAGACCTGGACACCGCCCTCCACCGTCAAACCCGTCGGCTACAACAGCGAGGACGGAGCGACCCTGCACCCCGAGGCCGGGGACACCAACGACTTCAAGGGCCACAACGGCGCGATCGTCCTGTCGGAGACGTCCGGCGGCTACTGGACGCTCAAACTCGCCGGGATCGAGTGCAAGAAGGGCATGGCCGAGGCGTACTTCGGCGTCGAGGCCGACGCGAACGGCGGCGTCCACGTCAACGACGCCGCCAACTCGCAGGCGTGGGAGGTCGTCCTGGCCGCCCTCGATCAGAAGGGCCGTCCCCTCGTGTTCTACGCGCCCGACGCGCAGATCTCCGAGCGCGAGGACGTGGCCCTCAACCACACGAACCTGCTGCAGATGGGCGTCACCTTCAAGCTCCGCAAACCCAAGGGGGCACCCATGTTCAGCCTGTGGGGCCTCGTCGAGGACGTGACGGCCGCACCGCCCCAGGGCGGCGGCGGAACCCCCGGGCACTGACCACCACCTGGAACGGAGAAGCACATCATGAGCAACGCCGACTACCTGCCCGTCGAGGTGGCCCTCGACGACACCGACCAGCTCGAGGACGTCCACCTGGAGGTCCTCGAGATGAAGCTCGACCTGCCCAACCTGGGGAGCGCGAACCTGCCCCTGGAGCTCGTGCAGGTCGTCCTCCTCATCAAATCGAAGCCCGTCCTCGACGACGAGACCCTCTCCCATGCGGCCGCTGTGTTCCTCGCCTACTTCCAGGAGATGCGCCCCGACTTCTGGAACCGGCTCCGCTCCTCGGCCAACCCCCTGGCGTACCTCATGGCCACCGTGAAAGCGTGGGCCGACCAGTCCGGACTGTCCCCAAAAGCAGTGTCCTCATCTGGCTCCACCAGGAGCACAGGGCCGCGCTGACAGCGGACTGGCACCGCGCCTACGGGTGCGTGTGGCAGCCCCTGACGTGGCACGAGTGGGAGGCGTCCAGGCACAGGGCGAGGTCGCGCATCAGCTTCAGCGGCGCATGGAAGGCGACCCGGGTCATCCTGCAGGACCACTCCACGCACTCGTGGGCGGCCCTGACCGGCGCCTGGTACGCGCCCACCGGCGCCGAGCGCGCCATGTGGGACCAGGCGCAGGCCGAGGGCCGCCTCAACCGCCAGGACCCGTCCTACAGGCCATGGCTCGACCAGGGGGCCGACCCCCTGGCGGGCGCGCCCCCCGCGCCCGTGACGCGCGAGCACCGCGACGCGCACAACCGGATACGCGACCTGTTCGGCATCCACGACTAATCCCCGGAGCAGCGGAAGGAAAGGAGGGAGGGCGCTCTTGGCGCAGAACGTCGGAACCGTTTACGTCCAGGTTGAGCCCTCCGGCCTCGGATTCGGGAAAAAGATCGAGGGAACCGTCGACAAGTCCGTCCAAGGCGGCGCCCGCACCGGCTTCGCCGGGCTCGCCTCCCGCGCCGCCGGCGCGTTCGGGACGGTGGCCAAGGTCGGGGTCGGGGCGGTCGCCGCCGTCGGGGCCGGGATAGCGGGGCTCGCCGCGAAGGGCGGGTTCGACCGCGCCCTCGCGATCGAGCGAGCCGAGGCCAAGCTCAAGGGACTGGGCCACGACGCCGACTCCGTGCGCTCCATCATGGACTCCGCCCTGGCATCCGTGAAGGGCACGGCCTTCGGGCTCGGGGACGCCGCTGGGGTCGCCGCCTCCCTGTCCGCCGCGGGCGTGGCCTCCGGCGAGAAGATGACCAGCGTCCTCAAGACCGTGGCCGACACCGCGCAGATCAGCGGCCGGTCCTTGACCGAGATCGGAGCGATCTTCGGGTCGGTCGCCGCCCGCGGCAAACTCCAGGGCGACGACCTGCTCCAGCTCATGAGCTCCGGCATCCCCGTCCTCGCGCTCCTCGCCAAGCACCTCGGGCTGACGTCCGCTGAGGTGTCCGACATGGTGTCCAAGGGCAAGATCGACTTCGACACCTTCGCCGCGGCCATGCAGGAGGGCCTCGGCGGCGCCGCCCTGAAGGCCGGGGACACGTTCGACGGCGCGATCGCCAACGTCAAGGCCGCGTTGTCCCGCCTCGGGGCGACGGCCCTCACCCCTGTCAAAGACGGCATCCGCGACGCCGCGAACCAGTTGGTCCCCATCCTCGACGGCCTCGCCGCCCGGTTGAACCCGGTCCTCGAAGCCGTCGGCACCAAGCTCGGGAGCGCCCTGTCCCGTGCTATCCCCGCGGTCCGGGGGTTCATCGACACGTTCAAGGCGTCCCCGCTGGGCCAGGAGCTCATCGCCCGGATCCCCCAGGTGCGGGACGCCGTCGCCGGGCTGGCCGACGCGCTCGGCGGCGCGGCCTCCCTCGTCGGCCGCCACATCGTGGGCATGGCGTCCAAGGCGTCCACCCATTTGCCGCTGCTCGTTGATGCTCTCACCGGCGTGCTCGACGCCCTCACCCGGGTCGTCGGCTTCGCGGTGGACAACGCCGACTGGCTCGTGCCGATGGCGGGCGGGCTCATCGCCCTGCGCACCGCGTCCTCCGGGATCGGCATCGTCACAGACGGACTGTCGCGGGTGACGACGATGGCCGGAGGGGCGACACGCGCCGTGAAGGACCTGACCGGCGCCCTCGAACTCATCAAGGACGCGGGGGGCCTCGCGAACGCCGCCGCCCAACTCGGCGGCCTGGGCGGCATCATCGGGGACAGCAGCGGCAAACTCGGCAAGCTCGCGTCCGAAGCCGGGAAGGCCGGGCCCTCCCTCGGCGGCCTCGTCAAGGCCCTCGGCGGCCTCGCCCCCGCCATCGGCGGCCTGTCCGGGCCCCTCCTGCCCATCGTCGGCGCGGTAGCCGCCATCGGAGGCGGCCTGGCACTGTGGGTCACGAAGACCGAGAGCGGCCAAGCCGCGTGGGGGAAGCTCATGGACTCCATGAGCGGCCTCGGGGAGAAGATCATGCCCGTCCTCGACCAAGTCGGGAAGGCCATCGGCGACGTGCTCTCCCACCTTGCCGACGCTGTGGGCCCCGCCCTCGAGAGGATCGCGCCCCTCGTCGGGGACGCTGTGGCGTCGCTCGGGCAGGCGCTGGGGGGACTGCTGGACGCCACGGGCCCGATCATCGACCGGCTCGCCCCCATGTTCGAGCCCCTGTTCAACGCCTTCTCGCAGATGGCATCCGAACTGGGCCCGGCGTTCGCGGACTTCGCGAACACCATCGGGCAGGCACTGGCCGACCTGGCTCCGGCGTTCGCCGGCCTCGGCACCGCCCTGGGGACCGCGTTCACCCAACTGGCGGGGCTCCTCCCCCAGGTGGCCGAGGCGTTCGCCCAGCTGCTGCCGCCCATCATGGAGGTCGTCACGGCCCTCATCAGCGCCCTGGCCCCTGTGATCACCACGATCATCGAGGCCATCGCCCAGTTGCTGCCGCCCATCATGGAGGTCGTCACCACCCTGGTGGATGCCCTGGCCCCTGTGATCACCACGATCATCGAGGCCATCGCCCAGCTGCTGCCGCCCATCATGGAGGTCGTCACCACCCTGGTGGGCGCTCTCATCCCCGTGATCACCACGATCGTGGAAGTCATCTCGGCGCTCGTGCCCATCGTGACGACGGTGATCGAGGCCGTCCTCGGCGTCGTCCAGCCCGTCATCCTCACGATCATCGGCGTCATCCAGGGCGTGGTCGATGTCCTCACCGGCGTCATCACCTTCCTCACGGGGGTGTTCACAGGTGACTGGGGCGCCGCGTGGGACGGGGTGCAACAGATCTTCACAGGCGTGTGGGACGCCATCACGGCGTTCATATCCGGAGTGTGGAGCACGATCACCGGCCTGTTCAGCGGGGCACTGGGCGTCATCCAATCCGTGTGGAGCGCGGCGTGGAGCGCCGTGTCCAGTGTGTTCTCCAGCATCTGGGAGGGCATCAAGGGCGCCGCCTCCGCGGCGATCGGCGCGGTCGTCGGGGTCGTCAGCGGCCTCAAGGACCGTATCCTCGGGTTCTTCTCCGGCGCGGGCTCCTGGCTCGTCAACGCGGGCAGGGCCATCATCGACGGGTTCCTCGGCGGCCTTAGAGCCGCATGGGACGGCGTCACAGGGTTCATCGGCGGCATCGCCAGCTGGATCGCCGACCACAAGGGCCCCATCGACTACGACCGCAGGCTCCTGGTGCCCGCGGGCACCGCGATCATGCGGGGCCTCCAGTCGAGCATGCGCGCAGGATGGCGGGATGTCCAGCGCGATGTCCTCGGGTGGAACACCCAGCTCGCGGGCGCGTTCCAGGCCCCCCGAGCGGACTACTACGCGGCCGCCGTGGACGCCCGCGACCCGGCCGTGGGGGAGATGGTCGAGGAACTGCGGAGGCTGCGCCGCGACATGCCGAGGTTCATCGCAGAGTACACGCCGGTCCTGTCCGCCAGGGACCTGCACCGCATCACCGCATAACCAGGAGGGCCCGTGGAGAGCATCAAACTGGTCTTCGGCGACGACTACGCGCCGCGGGCCTTCTCCCTCGACGGGGACGAGGACCTGTACGCCGAGACCGCCGATGCCCTGCGCGGCTACGCCCCCGAGTACACCCTCGCCGCCCACGCGGTGGCGGGGGTGTCCCGGCCCGCCCGGGAAGCCCCCATCACCCTCAAGACCCACGGCCCCAAGGGGGAGGCGCGCCTGCGCGCGCTCATGGCAGCCGCCGCCAGGCAGCTCGACACGGTCCCCGCCGTCATCGACATCGACGGGTGGCGCCAGCGCGTCCAGATCCCGCGCGTGGCCGCCAGGACCATCACCCCGGGCATGTGCGAAGCCGAACTCACGATCGCCCTCCTGGACGGCTACTGGATATGCCCGTGCCAACCCACACTGGTGTCCCTCGTCGAATCCGGGGACACCGACCTCGACCACCCCTACGACCACCCCCACGACTACAAGCAGGCGTCCACGGCGATCAGCGTCGGCTGGGAGGCCGACTCCGTCGACGCGGACACGATGCTCCTCGGCCTGCGGTTCTTCGGGCCCGCCCAGAACCCCTCCCTCCGCATCGGCGGCAACCTGTACGAGGTCAGGACCAGCATCCCCGCCGGCGGGCACGTCCACGTCAATCCCATCGACCGCACAGTCACCCTCGTCACCGTCGCGGGCAGCACAACGAACGTGTTCTCCGCCGCCACGCGGGGCACGGGCCTGGACGGAGGCTCCTACATCTTCCAGCCCCTGGCCCCCGCCCGCTACGAGATCCACAACCCGGACAAGCTCACCGTCAGCATCAACCCCTACTACCGGAGGAACCACCTATGGTGACCGCGGCCCCTCCCCTCGTCGTCGCCGCACCCACCAAGGAGCCCGTCCGCGAGCTCACCAGCTACACCCTGGACCTGGCGTACGGCGACTCGGAGAACAACTTCGAACTCACCACCCCCGAGCGCCTGGCCCCCGGGTCCCTCATCTGGATGGACGGAACCGCCTACGGCGGCATCATCGACGTCGTCCAAACCAATCAGACCCCGCTGCTCACCTACAAGGGCCGCACGTGGACCGGCATCCTCGACACCCGCGTCATCGAACCCCCGCCCGGCGCGGACCACAGGACCGTGGAGGGCCCCGCCCACCAGATCCTCCAGGGCCTCCTCGACGAGGCGGGGCTGTCCGGACTGTTCACCGTCGCCTCCACGTTCCCGCCCGTGACGATGCCGACCTTCCAGTTCGACCGCTACACCACCTTGTGGGAGGGCCTCACCAAACTCCTCACCGTCAACATCGCCAAGCTCAGCGTCCAATGCGTCCACGACCGCATCGACCTCACAGTCCTGGTCGGCGCCAGGATCCGCGCCGACGGCGAGCACACGCGCTTCACAGCGGCCCGGGACTACCACCCCGTCAACCACCTCATCGCCCTGGGCAAAGGAGAACTCAAAGACCGCGAAGTCCTCCACCTCTACGCCGACGCCGACGGCGGGATCTCCCGGACCCAGACCCTCACGGGCCTCGACGAGGTCCAGGCCGTCTACGAGCTGTCCAACGCCGACACCACGGCGGAGCTCGCCGCGGGGGCCGAGAAACGGCTCCGCGAGCTCCAATCCGGCCAGTCGGCTGCGGACATCGACTTGTCCGACGCCAGTGCCGCAGTCGAAGTGGGGGACATGGTGACCGCGTCCGACCCGGTCACGGGGCTCACCACCACTGTCCGGGTCGTGAAGAAGATCGTCAAAGTCAACGCCTCGGGCGCGCTCACCGTGAGCGCGGACGTGGGGGACCCCAACAAGAACACGCGATAGGAGAAACCACGTGGCAATCAACCTCGTCACAGGCAAGGCCGGCGCCCCCCACGTGTCCTCCGAGGACATCGGGGCCTGGCAGGGCGCCCTATGCGGGTGGGGGGCCATCCAACTGCCCGACACGCGGGGCCAGTTCCCCGCCTGCGCGCTCTCCGGCGCCAACCGGGTCGTCGTCCCCGCCGCCGACTTCCTCATCGACGGGCGGCTCGTGCGCGTCACCGCCCAGGAGCAAGCGACCATCGAGTCCGGCGTGTCCGGCGACAACCGGATAGACCTCGTGTGCCTCCAGTACTCCAAGGACGCCGGGACAGGCGTGGAGGCCATGCGCGTCACGGTCGTCAAAGGGGCGCCGGTCCGGGGCGGCGCCCCCCAGCCCCCGGCAGTGGCGGCCGGACGCATCACCAGCGGCGCGCAGACGGCCACGTACCCAGTCTGCTCGGTCCAGCTCAACGGGGTCTCGCCCCAGCAGCCCGTCATGCTCGCCCGAAAGGGCATCGACCCCTCCCCTCCGGGCGCCATCCAGGCCCACGTCGGCGCCACGGAGCCACCAGGATGGCTGTTCTGCAGGGGCCAGGTCCTGGACCGCGCCCCCTACGCGGCGCTCGCAGACGCCCTCGGCGTCCCCGCCAGTGACAGGCAGTTCACCCTGCCCGACCTCCAGGGCCGTGTGCTGCTCGGCGCGGGCCCCGGCTACGCGCTGGGGTCCCAGGGCGGGCAGAACAACATCACGATCACAGTGGACAACCTGCCCCCGCACAAGCACGACGTCGTCGGCCATGGGATGTTCGAGTCCGGAGTCGGCATCTACCAGTCCAACGTCGGATCCGGCGGCGGCTGGTGGATCCCCGCGGGGTGGGACGGGTCGGGGTCCGCGTGGCTCGAAACCTCCCTCACGGGCAAGGCCGCGCCCATGACGAACCTGCCCAAGTACCTGGCCGTCAACTGGATCATCCGCTGCTAACACCCCTCAAGGAAAGGAACCCCGATGCCCTCTGAAGTCGTAGAGACTCCCGAACTGGTGGCGTCCATGCCGCCGGCCGACAACACTCCCCCAGACGTCGCTCCCCCAGCTCCCATCACCTACGAGAGTAAGGAGGCAGGCGAATGATCACCGCTCCCCAGGTCCTCGCCGTCGCGGCTTCCCAGATCGGCTACAGCCGCTGGGACGACCCCGAAGAAGGCACGAAGTACGGGCGCTGGTACGCCGAACTCACCGGCTCCCCCTACTTCGGCACGTCGGGCGTGCCCTTCTGCGCCATGGGCGCCACGTGGTGCTTCCACGCGGCAGGTGATTCCCAGGCGATCCCAGGGGGGCACTTCGCCTACGTCCCCGCCGGAATCCAGGCCGCCAGGAATGAGTCGCGCCTGGTGCCCATCCGCCAGGCGCTCCCCGCGGACCTTGTGTGCTTCGACTGGGACGACGATGACGTGGCCGACCACGTCGGCATCGTCGAGGCCAATGCGGGCTCCTACCTGCAGACCATCGAGTTCAACACGTCGTCGGGCGGGGGCGGCTCTCAGTCCAACGGAGGGGGAGTCCACCGGCGCACCAGGGGGTTCGAGTCCGTGTGCGCGGTGATCCGCCCCTACCTCGCGGACCACGACTCCGACGCGGGGCCGTCTTCCCTGGCGGGGTACCGGGACATCACGGGCCTGCAAACCGCTGTGGGCGCAGAAGCGGACAACGTTTGCGGACCGGACACGAGGCTTCGACTCTTCGTCGTCGCGGCCGCCTCCACGTGGGGCGGGCACACGTTCCCCATGGGCGTTGAGTACGTGCAATCCGTCGTCGGGGCCACCGCCGATGGCATTTGGGGCGACGAATCGGACGCCGCTCACGACCGCACGGTCGGACGCATCCAGCGCGCCGTCGGGGTTGCCGATGACGAAGTGTACGGAGCCGTCACCAACGCAGCCGTCAACGCTGCGTTGGCTGGCGCGGAGAAGCCGTGAAAGGAGGTGGAAGCAGTGAGTAAATACGCGCGTAAGAGCTTCTGGTCTGGCGTGGCCGAGCGGGCCACCAAGACTGCGGCGCAGACCGCACTGGCGGTGGTGACCACGGGGACGGTGATCTGGAGCATGGATTGGGCGCAGGCGGCGGGCCTGGCCGCCACCGCAGTCGTCGTCTCCGTCCTAACGAGTCTGGCCGACCCGGACCGCACGGACACTGCCGTGGCGACGTCTGAGGCAGCGCCTGGTGCGTGATCTGTTCGCGGACCCGAAGGTCGTCGATGCCGTGGTCGGGCTGATACTGGCCGCGCTCGCGGGCGTCGGCGGCCTCGGGGCGCTCGCGTACAAACTCGCCCGGGGATACCTGGAGAAGAAGTTCTCTGCCGTCCTCGAGACGACTGTGGACGCACGCGACGCCGCTCAATCCGCTACTAAAGAGGTGCGGAACAACCACCAGACGAACGTCCGCGACGACATCGACAAGGCGATAGAGACGATCTGGCTCGTCTCCGACCAGCTCTCGCAGCTGAGCGGAGCAGTCACGCGCACTGAAGCGGCGGTCGGCGAAGTCAAAGCCCGGATGGGCCGCCTCGACGAACGCATGGACCGCCTCGACGCGAACTCCCATGACACGCACACGCGCCAGTGGGAGCGCATTGACCGGCTCTCCGACCGCATCGATGAACTCGAGGACGATCCGTGACCGCGTACCACCTACGGCGCCCCCCTCCAACCATCCGGGATTTCCGGATGGTTGGAGGGGGGCGTTTTCGTTGTGCCCGCCGTGCCTAGACGCGGACGCGCGCGTTCATGTGCTCCGTGAGGGCCTCGTCGCGCTCGCGGGTCGCGTGCTGGTAGCGCAGGGCGACGTCCACGTCGGAGTGGCCGCCCCTGTGGAGGAGCTCTGCGAGCGTGGCGCCCTGCTGCGCGAAGATCGTGAGCCCGGTGTGCCTGAGGTCGTGGAACTTGAACCAGGGGATGCCGGCAGCCCCCCTGGCGTGCTCCCACGCGCGGCGGAGGGTGTTGGGGTGGATGGGGATGCGGCGCGAGTCCTCGGGGTGCAGTACCCATGCCTCGGGGTCGGCGTCGACGTGGGCGCCGAGATGCGCGCGCAGCACGGGCACCAAAGACGCGGGGATGACGACCTCGCGCGTGCCCGCGGCGCTCTTGGGCGGGGTCTCCACCGGACCCTGCCCGGTGATGTACTGGATCTGCCGCTCGACGCGCAGGACGGCCGGCGCTTCGTCGAGGCGGAGGTCCTGGCGCTGCAGGCCGATGGCCTCCCCCAGCCTCGTCTGGCACCAGGCCGCGAGAAGTACTGCGACGCGCAGGTGGTCGGGCATGGCGTCGGCCGCTGCCCGCACCTCCTCCGGGGTCGCGACCTGCCTGACCTGCTCGCGCACGGGCCTGTGCTTCTGCCCGCCGGGCACCCGGCACGGGGTGGCGTCGATCCGGCCGGCGCGCACAGCAGCAGACATACATGCCGATAGTGTCATGTACACGGGCCGCACGACCCCGGGGCCGCGCTCGTCCCACAGCCGCTGGTACCAGCCCGTGATGTCGTCGGCGGTGATGTCGGCGAGCCGCTGCTCACCCAGGTCGGCGATGATGCGACGCATTCTGTACCTGTGCGTCTGCAGCGTTTTTGGGGTGCGGCCGAGTCTCTCCAGGGAGGCCAGCCATTCGCCTGCCCATTCCTCGAGCGTGAGGGTCCTGCGCGCGACGGCCCGGCCCTCGGCGCGCTCGCGCTCGCGGGCGGCCGCAGGGGATGTCCATGAGCCGTCGCTGATGGCGGCCTCGGTCCTGGCCAGCCAGGCGCTGGCGTCGCTGCGGCGCACGAACGTCCGCCCGGCGGTGTACTTGCCTCCGTCGGGCCCGGTGTAGCGTGCTTGGAATCGCCCGCCGCTGATCTTCCTGATCGATCCGAAGGCCCTACGTGGTGGCATGGCCCCTCCTCGCGTTTGTGGCACTGCATCTAATGCCACTGGCAGTGCCTCCCCAGTGCCACTGTCAATCATACAATGTGCGGTAACCTGCACCATGCCGCCCGCTCCAGCGCTACCCATGAGTCCAGTCCGGACAAGGGAAAACCCCGGGATTCCAGGGGAATCCCGGGGGAAAAGTGGAGATGGGGGGAATCGAACCCCCGTCCAGTGGCAGGCCCCGAGTTCTTCTCCGAGCGCAGTCTGCGAATAATTTCTCGGCCCCCGGCGTCATGCAGACCTGCTACCGGATGGGCTCAGTTGATTGAGTGTCGGAGGCGCCCCACCAACATGGGCGCTCCCCAGTGGCTCCCTGAACGACGCCAGACACCGGGCTGGGAGCACCACCCGGGCTGACGGACTAAAGGTTCACGCGGCGAAATCAGGCGGCGAGAACGTAGTCGGTGCGGTTCTGTTCGGCACCTATTGGTTCGCACGCAGCGTTAACGAGTTGAGCGCGCGTTCTCGGCTCGCTTCTCCTCGATCGACTACCACTGTCGAAACCGATCATCCCCTTTTGAGTTCTCATCCCGGGCACTGCCGTTGCCGACGGCACCCGCGCCCACATTATATTCCCGCACCGGGGCTCCCGCAACACCACAGCGATGCGCGGCCCGGTCTCAGATCAGTTTCGTCGACTCCAGTTCCCCGACGAGCGCCCGGTTCTTCGATACGAGGAGGGGCCGCAGCGCCAGCCCGCCGAACGCGCAAACGGGGATGAACGCCGCGAGCATCCACATGGCGTCCACGTACTCGGCACCGGAGTACCCAGCGATGGCCGCACGCAGCGCGGTGATCGCGTGCGTGGCCGGCAAGAAGGGCGAAACCGCTGAGAAGAACGGCGGGAGGAGGACGAGGGGGAACGCTCCCCCGGCACCGGAGATCTGCAGGACCAGTAGGAGGACGCCGATAGCCTTCCCGGCGTTCCCGAAAGTCGCGACCAACGTGTAGAGCATGAAGGAGAACACGACGGCGGTCAACCACCCGACGCACATGAAGAGCCACGGGTGCGTGTGCTGGACCTTGAGGAAGACGATGTCGCCCCCAAAGACGAGTGTGGCTTGGAGAAGGGCGATCGTGCCGAACACCAGGTACCTGCCGATGAACCCCGACGCCAACGGCACACGGTGGGAAGCGAAGTAGCGGCGCAGGGGGTCGTCCTCGTTCAGTCCATCGGCCGCGTTGTCGTCGGTGACGTCGGAGCGCATGGCGATGACCATGAGGACCGAGCCGACCCACAGGGCGAGCACCGAGTACAGGGGGGCCATCTGGGAGCCGAAGTTGTCCACCGGGAATACGCGGTTCGTCTCGATGCCCACGGGAGCGGCCAGGGCCGCCGCGAGCGCCTTCGGATCCGATCCGATGATGGCGCGCACCCGTGCGATGTCGCCGCTGGTGAGGGCTTCGGCGAGGGAGTCGTGCATGCTGGTGAGCTTCCCCTCGGCCTCGCGCAGCGACTCCGCTGCCCCCTTGAAAGCGTCGCGCAGGCGCGTCAGTCCCGAGCGCGCTCCGCCGGTCCCGTCGTTGACGCCGCTCGCCGCGCTGGCCAGGGCCGCGCGCACGTTCTCCAGGGACCCGGCCCCCGCTTCGAGAGAGGACGCCAGCGAGTCGAGTTGCGGTTTGAGGGTGTTGTCGTAGTCGCCGCGCACGGTGGACACGGCGCTCTGCGCGTCGGCGATGAGCTGGGCGACGGTCGCGTGGTTGGTCTGGACCGAGGTGTTCTTGCCCTCGAGGGCAGTCGCGGCGGAGCGCAGTCCCTCGGCCAGGCCGTTGAGTCGATCGACCGCGCTCTGGAGACGGTCCAACTGCTCGGACGGGACGGGGGAGCCCCTCAAGCCCGCCAGGGTGCTCTTGATACTCGCGTACTGCGCGGCCTGGCCCTCGAACACGCCGGCCTGTGAGCGCAGCGACGCCACGGCCGAGGCGGAGGCGCCGTCGGCCTGGGAGTACACGCCCTCGATCGACTCCGACAGCGCGGACAGGGAGGACTGCGAGGCGGAGAGCGCTCCCACCACGGAGGCGGTCGCCGTTTGGACCGCGCCGGCGAGCCCAGTGCCCCCGGAGGCGAGTCCGCTCGCACCGGATTGGGCGGCGGCACCTGCGCCCGAGGCGTTCGACACGAGCGCCGAGGTCGAGTCGAGCAGTGTGAGCGAAGCGTCCACGAGGGCCGCGTAGGCCTCGGCGCTGTTGGCCGCGGCGGCGAGGCGGGAGGCGACGGTCTGGATCCGCGTGTCGAGTGCGCCGAGGGCGCGCGTGTTCGACGGGTCCTCCATTGCGCCCGCGATGGAGGAAGCGGTGTCGAGCGCGATCTCGGCGAGCGTCTGGGCGAACACCTGGTTGACTTGGGCGGAGAGGTGCTCGGCGCCCTGGCCCGCGATCTTGGGGGCGAGCCCGTTCTTCTTCTCGTTGATGTAGTAGGTCAGGGGCGCCGAGCGCGCGTCCGGCGAGGAGAAGAACGTCATCATGTCCTTCGAGAAGTCGGCGGGGATCACGACAGCCGCATAGTACTGGCCCGAGCGGGTCTTCTCCACGGCGCCCTCCTCCGACTCGATTGCCCAGTCGAAGTCTTCGTTCGCGCGCAGGGCGGCGACGACCTGGTCGCCGATGTTGACGGTCAGGGGGACCAGGTCGGACTTGTACCCCTGGTCGGTGTTCGCTATCGCTATGGTGAGGTTCTTCGTGTTCGAGAAGGGGTCCCACGAGGCCGCCACGTTGAACCATGTGAAGAGCGCGGGGATCGCGGTCAGGCCGAGGACGACGACGAGGCTGATAACGCTCCTGCGGGCCCGGCGCAGGTCCGCCCTGTAGACTGCCCAGATCGTTCTCATTCGCCACCCCGCGCCCCAGCGCTGTCGGCCCCCGCGCCCTCGTCGGCCCCTCCGCAGGAGCACGAGTCGGCACCGCGCGACGGTCCGCCGGAACCCGATCTCCCGTCAATGCCTCCGGCGCCGTCGGCCCCCGCATCCTCGCCGGCGCGTTCTGCGTCCGCCCCGTGGGGCGGTTCCTCCTCCCCGGCCTCGGACCGGCCAGTGTCGAAGACCGACGTGAGGGAGGCGGTGACCGCGGCGGCGCCCGCCATGACGCGCGCACGCGCCCCCGCTGCCCGGCGGCGCAACAGGGAGCGCACGTCGGACTCCCCCATCGTGGAGAGCAGCCTCTGGCGGTCCAGCGCTTCGCGCAGGTACTCGACCCCGACCAGGAAGAGGATCACGAGGAGGAGCCACACGATCCAGGCCCCGAGCACGATGGGGACTTCGGCCGCATTGGTGACCGAGAGCACTGCCAGGACCGCGGGGACGACGATCCCCGCGGCCAGGCCGCCGCGTTTGATCGCGGGGTACCGGCGTTCGAAGCGCTCGATCCTGCGCGCGACGCCGCGCTGGTACCCTTCGTGGTCGGCCAGCACCGAGATGATCTGCGTGAGGCGGTAGCGGCTGGAGGGGACGCGGGTCGCCTCCGCGACGAACAGGCCCGACTGGGACAGTTCGCGCGTCATCATGGCGTTGAGGTTGACCAGGTGGGGGCGCAGCGCCAGGCCGATGGCGAAGGCGATGAGCGTGTGCGCGCCCAGGACGCCGATGTCGAGGACGTAGTGGTTGCCGTAGAAACCCCCCACCGTCTCGCGCAGCGCGTTGATCCCGTAGGTGAAGGGCAGGGCGGGGTGGAGGGCGCGGAAGAACGACGGCATCATCTCGATGGGGTACAGCCCGGCTGCACCGGGGATCTGCACGACGACGATAATGACGCACAGCCCCTTGCCTATGTGCTGCAGGCACGTGGCAAGCATGTAGATGATCGACAGGAACGCCAGGGAGACCAGGACGGCCGTGCCCACGAAGGCCGTCCTCGACGCGGTCTGCACGCCGATGACGAGGTCGCCGGCGGACACGACGAGCGCCTGCGCCACCGCGAAGACCGCCAGCAGCATCCACCTGCCCAAGTACTTCTGCGCGGATGTCAGCGGACCGGTCCCCTCCTCGTCGACCTCGAGTTTGAAAAGGATGACCAGCGAGAACGCCCCGACCCACAGGGCCAGGTTCGTGAACAGCGGCGCCATCGCCGAACCGTACGCGGCGACCGGGAAGACGGCCTCAGTCTGGATCGATGTCGGCGATGCCACGAACGCGGCGATCGCCTCCGGGCTCACGCCGAAAGAAGCGGCGAGGGCCGTCAAGGAGTTCGACGAGGCGATCGACTGGATGTCCGTGGACGCCGACGACAGGTCCGACTCGATGGCCCCGAGGTTCGCAGCGGACTGGGAGGACGCGGCGGAGGCGCCGTCGAGCAGAGAGTCCATCTGGTCGAGCAGGCCGGACACCTGGGCCCTGAGGGACCGAGCCGTGGCCAGCGCGGCGCGCAGCTGGGCCGAGGAGGCTGCCATCTGGTCCAGGGCGGACGAGATCGCGGGCACCTGGTCGTCCAGGGCAGCGCGCCCCGACGAGACCGCGCCCGAGACCGCAGAGGCCGCCGAGCTCATGGAGTCCAGCGCCGTCGCCACCGCCGTCGAGATCCCCGAGATGGAGCTGTTCAGCGCCGTCAGGTCCGTGATCGCGCTTCCGACCGCCGTGTTCTGCGCGGACAGCGAACCCAGGACGCTGGAGACGGCGGGATCGGAGGCGATGGGGAGCCCCTGCAGGTCGGCCAGCAGCTGCCCGTTCGCCGTGTTGATGGACGAGGCCTCGCCCAGCAGGCCCCCGACCGCGCCCGCGGCGCCCTGGAGGCCGCCGTCCAGGGTTCCTCCGGCGCTGGCTGCCCCCGCTGCCGCCTGGGACGCTTGGGAGGCCAGTCCGTCGAGGCTGGAGGACAGCCCGGAGGAGAAGGACGACAGGGAGGTGCGCGCGTCGGAGACCAGTTGGTCCGCCGTGCCCAGCGACGCTTCCGCCGACGAGGCGGCCCCGTCGATCCCGCTGAGGGCTGTGCGCGCGGTCGACACCGATGCCTTCGCCCCCTCGATCTGCGGGTCCAGTCCCTCCAGGGAGGAGCGGGCACTGCCGAGCCCCGACGCTGCGCGGCCCATCGCGCCGACGAGCTCGGACTGGCCCGTCTCCAGCGTGGAAGCGAGGGAGGCGCCGGCTTCGGAGACGCGCTCGGAGAGGGTCCTGGCGACGGTCGCGACGAAAGCGGAGTTGATCTGGTTGTCCAGGGCGGTCGCTCCGGCCCGGGTGATCTTCGGAGCGACCGCGTTGTTCTTCTCGTTCACGTAGTACGCGATGTCGGGCCTGGTGAAGGTGCCGTCGACCACGCCCGTGAGGCTCTTCGAGAAGTCCGCGGGGATGACGAAGGCCGCGTAGGAGTCCCCGCGCTCGACCTCTGCGCGCGCCTGGTCGGCCGACACGAAGTGCCAGCCGAGTTGGTCGTTGTCCTCGAGGCGCTCTTGGAGCATGGCCCCCACGTTGACGAAGCCGATGGGTTCCCTGGTCCACCCCTCGTCCTCGTTCGCTACGGCGACGCGGATCCTCGACGTCTGGTTGTAGGGATCCCAGAAACCGACGATGTTGAACCACGCGTACAGGGCGGGCACGAACGCCAGCCCGATGATGACGATCCAGGCGGCCGGAACGCTCACCAGCCGGAGAAGATCACGACGAAGTATCCTGACGGACCCCCGCACACAATCGCCTTCTTTCCCTTACCTGCGGGCCTGCTTCACGTAGCGGCGCATCGCGCGCTCGGCCTCGCGCTGGTCCTGCTTCTCGCGCAGAGCCTGGCGCTTGTCCCACTCCTGCTTGCCCTTGGCCAGGGCGATCTCCACCTTGGCGCGCCCGCCCACGAAGTACAGTTCCAGCGGGACGATCGTGTAGCCCTTCGCGCTGGCCTTGGAGGCCATCCGGTCGATCTCGGCGCGGTGGAGCAGGAGCTTGCGCTTGCGCGTGGGCGCGTGATTGGTCCACGAGCCCTGGGCGTACAGGGGGATGTTGGCGCCGTACAGCCACGCCTCGCCGCCGCTGACCTCGACCCACGAGTCGACCAGTGACGCCCTGCCCATGCGCAGGGCCTTGACCTCGGTGCCCATGAGCGACAGCCCAGCCTCCCACGTGTCCTCGATGAGGTAGTCGTGGCGGGCGCGCCTGTTGCGCGCGACCGTCTTCTTCGCGTCCGAGGCGGCTTTGCGCCGCTCCCCCTCCGTGGCTTTCGGCTTCTTCCATTCCTTGGGCACGACTGCCCCCCCTCCGACGACGGATCCCTTTTGGCCGCAAGGGAAGGCCCCCGCAGCGGAAACACTACGAGGGCCAATCCTAACGCGGATCAGAGGTAATCCATGGGTTCAACGTAGCTTCCGTTCTCACGAACGCCGAAATGCAGGTGGCAGCCGGTGGCGTACCCGGTCGAGCCGACCTCGCCCAAGGCGTCGCCCGCGTTCACGTACTGCCCGGGCGAGACGTACTGGGCCTGCATGTGCAGGTACTCCGTGATCACCGAGTTGCCGCCCACCATGCCGTGGTTGACGTCCACGTAGTTGCCCGCGGACACGTCGGCGGACACGGCGTTGACATAGCCCGATGCGACCGCGCGGATGACCGTCCCGCAGTCAGCGGCCATGTCGGTGCCCGAGTGCCCCTTCATGATGCCCAGAACCGGGTGGTAGCGCATCCCGAACGGGCTGGTCACGACGATCGGGATGTCCAGGGGGCTGCGGAAGCCGGAGGACGACGTGTAGGTGGCGCCCGAGGCCTGGTTCGCCTCGTCGATCTGGGACAGTTCGGCACTGCGCGCCTGGTAGTCGGCCTCCGCCTGGGCCAGCGAGGCCTCGACCTCGCCCTTGCGCGAATCCCACTCGGTCTGCTTGGCCTGCGCGTCGGCCCTGAGGGTGTTGAGCTCGGCCAGCGTCGAGTCGGCCTCCTGCTTGGCGGCCTGCGCGTCCTCCTCGGCCTGCCTCGCCTGTTCCTCCAGGGAGCCGATGCGGTTCGTGATCGCCTCCTGCCGGGCCTGCTGGGTGCGCTGGGAGGACTGGACGTCCAGGGCGGCGTTCACCGTCTGCGTCTCGGCGCGCAGCGCGGCGTCCGCAGCCGAGGCCCGCTGCTCGATCGAGGCGGAGCCCTCGGCGGTGAGGGCGAGCGTCACCGCCGACGCACCCCCCTCCCGGTACTTGCGGCGCACCAGTTCTCCGATCGCGGCCGACGCCTGGGACTGGTCCTGCTCGGCCTGGGTGATCTCCGAGTCGATGGACGCCTTCTCGGACTTCGCGGCCCGCAGCTGCCCCTCCAGGACCGCGTGCTCGCGCACGGCCGTGTCGTAGTGCGTCCCCGCCTCGTCGGCCTTGGTCTGCGCCTCGGGGATCTGCCCGTTGAGGGACTGCAGGTCGACGAAGACCTGCGCCAGGTTCGCGTCGATGCCCTCCAGCTGGGCCCGCAGCTCGTTCATGCTGGCCTCGGCCGCCTCCTTCGCCGCCTCCGCGGCGTCGCGGTCGTCATCGGCGACCGTCGTGGGCGCGACCACCGCCCCCAGGGCCAGAGCCACCGCGAGGGCCCCGCACGCCCGGGCGAACCGCGCCCTGCTCCGTCTCCTGTCCGCACCCATCGCTCATGCCCTCGTGTACTTGGCCAGGGAGAACGCCGAGGCGATGACCGCCAGCAGGACCGCCGCCGCTATGAGGACCGGCGACATGATCCCCACGTGGGCCATCCCGATGAAGTTCGTCCACTTGAAGGAGGGCGCCAACCAGCCCTGGACGATGAAGTGCACGCCCGCGAAGAGGGTCCCGATGGCGAGTCCGGCGCCCACCAGGGCCGCCAGCGCGCCCTCGATCATGAACGGGGCCTGGATGAACAGGTTCGACGCGCCCACGTAGCGCATGATCTGGGTCTCCTGCTCACGGCTCATCGCGCTCAGGCGGATCGTCGTGGAGATCAGCAGGACCGCGGCGATCACCATGATGCCGCCCAGGCCCAGGGCGGCCGTGCGGGCGGCGCCGAGCACTTTGAACAGGGGCTCGACGATCTCGCGCTGATCGCGCACTTCGGAGACCCCGGGCGTGCCCGAGAACTCCTCCTTGATGACCGAGTACTGCTCGGGGTTGACCAGCTTGATGCGGAAGGAGACCTGCAGCATGTCCGGGGTGGTCCACTGCCCCAGGTTGGAATCGCCGTTGAGTTTGACGAAGTTCTCGTACGCCTCCTCCTTCGACTCCTCGTAGTACTGCTGCACGTACTGGCCCATCTCCTGGGAGTCCAGGCGCGCGCGGACCGCCGCGATCTGCTCCTCGGTGGCCTCGGCGCCGTTGCAGTTCTCCGACCGGTCGTCGATGGCGCACATGTAGACCGAGACCTCGATCTTGTCGTACCAGTCCGTGCGCATCTTGGACACCTGCATCTGCGACAGCCCCGCGATCCCCACGAAGAGCAGGGACACATAGGTCACCAGGATGACGGCGACGCTCATCGCGCGGTTGCGCGACAGGCCCTTGCCGACCTCGGAGAAAATAAAACGCAGTTTCATGCTCTACCCCTGTTCGCCTCTACCGCGCGGCCCCGTAGACGCCGCGCGACTGGTCGCGCACCACCGCGCCCTGCTTGAGCTCGATGACGCGTTTGCGCATCTGGTTGACGATGTCCGCGTCGTGCGTGGCCATCACGACGGTGGTCCCCGTGCGGTTGATGCGGTCGAGCAGGCGCATGATGCCCAGGGAGGTCTCGGGATCGAGGTTGCCCGTCGGCTCGTCCGCCAGCAGCACCTCCGGGCGGTTCACCATCGCGCGCGCGATCGCCACGCGCTGCTCCTCGCCGCCCGACAGCTCGTGCGGGAGGCGCTGCTCCTTCCCGGACAGGCCCACCAGCTCCAGCGCGTCCGGCACGGCGGACTCGATGGCGTGCCTGGGCTTGCCGATCACCTGCATGGCCAGGGCGACGTTCTCGTACACCGTCTTCGAGGGCAGCAGGCGGAAGTCCTGGAAGACCGTGCCGATCTGGCGGCGCAGCTTCGGGACTGCCCAGGTCGACAGGCGCGAGACGTCCTTGCCCAGGACCCACACCTTCCCGGATGTGGCCTTCATCTCGCGCATGACCAGTTGGAGGAAGGTCGACTTGCCCGAGCCGGACTTGCCGACGAGGAACACGAACTCCTCCCGCTCCACCTCCAGGGACACGTGGTCGAGCGCGGGCTGGGCACCAGGCGTGTACACCATGGTGACATCATCAAAACGAATCATGGGGCCGTCCGATCAGAATCAACAATCATGACCAGCCTAGGCACCGGCCCCCTGCCCCGTCCCGCGACACGCCCTAGGTGTCGAAGCCCTCAGCGATCGCCGCTCTGCCCGTTCTTGCGCCAGCGGATTCCGGCGTTGATGAACCCGTCGATGTCCCCGTCGAAGACGGCCTGGGGGTTGCCCGACTCGAACTCCGTGCGCAGGTCCTTGACCATCTGGTACGGCTGCAGGACGTAGGAGCGCATCTGGTCGCCCCACGAGGCCTTCACGTCGCCCGCCAGCTCCTTCTTCTTGGCCTGCTCCTCCTCGTGGCGCAGCACGAGCAGCCGGGACTGCAGGACGCGCAGTGCGGCCGCGCGGTTCTGGATCTGCGACTTCTCGTCCTGCATGGACACGACGATCCCCGTGGGGATGTGGGTCATGCGCACGGCGGAGTCCGTCGTGTTCACCGACTGGCCGCCCGGGCCCGAGGAGCGGAAGACGTCGACCTTGAGCTCGGACTCGGGGATCTCGATGTGGTCGGTCGACTCGATGAGGGGGATGACCTCCACGGCGGCGAAGGACGTCTGGCGCCTGCCCTGGTTGTCGAAGGGGCTGATGCGCACCAGGCGGTGGGTGCCCGCCTCCACGGAGAGGGTCCCGTAGGCGTAGGGCGCCTGGACCTCGAAGGTGGCGGACTTCAGGCCCGCCTCCTCCGCGTAGGAGGTGTCCATCACCTTGGTGGCGTAGCCGTGGCGCTCGGCCCAGCGCAGGTACATGCGCAGCAGGATCTCCGCGAAGTCCGCGGCGTCGACCCCTCCGGCGCCGCTGCGGATCGTGATGACCGCGTTGCGCTCGTCGTACTCGCCGTCGAGCAGCGTGCGGATCTCGAGGTCCGACACGTCCTTCTTGAGGGCGTCCAGGTCCGCCGCGGCCTCGTCGAGGATCTCCTCGGCCTCATCGGGGTCCTCCCCCGCCATCTCCACCATCGCCTCGAGGTCGTCGATGCGCTCGCCCATGCGCACCACCCGGTCGAGCTCGCTCTGGCGGTGGCTGAGCGCGCTGGTCACCTCCTGGGCGTGGGCCGGGTCGTCCCACAGGTCGGGGGCGGCCGCCTTCTCGTTGAGCTCGGCGATCTGGGCGCGCAGGCGCTCGGGCCGCACCACCGCCAGGACGTTGTCCATGGTGAGGCGCAGGGACTGGATCTCTTCAGTGAATTCAATGGCCACGACGCCAGGTTAGCCGATCCGCGCCCCGGCCACCCACGCGCGCGCCCGCGGCGCCGACTCCCCCCGCTCACGCACACAAGGACCCCGATTTACGAAACACGCGCCGCACACAAGGGCTTGATTCCGCCCTTGTGTGCGGCTCCGTGTTGTCTAATTCCCTCCCTTGTGTGCGGTACCGGGAGGGAACGGGCGTTGAACGAAGGGCCGACCCCGGGCCGGTCCCGGGCGGATGCGCCCCAGGACGGGCCCGTGGGACGCCCTCCCGTGCGCGGGCGTCAGGCGCTCGCCGTCTCCCCCGACTCCAGCAGCCACGCCTTCTCCGCCTCGATCCCGATGCGCACCACCTGCCCCTCGGCGAGGATCTCGTCCTCGCGCGGATCCGACACGACGCAGACCAGGGAACCGGATTCCGTCTCGATCTCGTACTCGACGGTCTCCCCGTAGAAGATGCTCGTGACGATCTGCCCGAGGCCGCCCGTGAGCGCCTGGGGCGCCTCGTCGAGCGGGGACAGCCGCAACGACTCGGGGCGCACCAGAAGGACCACGTCGCCGCCGGAGCGCGCCGCCGCGAGCGCGTCCGCCTGGGCCCGCACCTCCAGCTCGCCGCCGAGCGCGCGCACCCGCACCCGGTCGCCCTCGGCGTCCAGCACCTGCGCCGGCAGGAAGTTCGCGCGCCCCACGAAGTCGGCGACGAACACGGAGGCGGGGTGGAGGTAGATCTCCGCGGGGGTGTCGACCTGCTCGATGCGCCCCGCGTTCATCACGACGATGCGGTCCGACATGGCCATCGCCTCGGACTGGTCGTGGGTGACGTAGACGGAGGAGATGCCCAGGCGCTTCTGCATCCGCCGGATCTCCACGCGCATCTTCACCCTCAGCTTCGCGTCGAGGTTCGACAGCGGCTCGTCGAAGAGGAGGACCTTGGGCCGCACCACCATCGCGCGCGCGAGCGCCACGCGCTGCTGCTGGCCGCCCGACAGCTGCGAGGGCGCGCGTCCCGCCATCGCCGTGAGGTTCATCGCCGCCAGGGCGACGTCGACCGCCTCGTCCACCTGCGCGTCGGGCATTTTGCGCAGTCTGAGGCCGTAGGCCACGTTCTCGCGCACCGACAGGTGGGGGAACAGCGCGTAGGACTGGAAGACCATCGACATGGGCCGCTTGTTCGGGGGGACGGACACCATGTTCTCGCCGTCCAGCAGCACCTCCCCACTGGTGGCGTCCTCGAATCCCGCGATCATGCGCAGCGTCGTCGTCTTGCCGCAGCCGGAGGGCCCGAGCAGGGTGATGAACTCCCCGGGGAGTATGTCGAGGTCGACGTGGTCGACGGCGGTCACCGCGGAGTCCCCCTGGCCGAAGGTCTTCGTCAGGGACGCCAGGGAAAGGCTGCCCTGGGCCTCGTCGGCCGGCGCGCCGTCACCGGCGGCGCTCTCCAGGGAGGATTGGGTGGTGGACATTGTCTTCTCCTTGTTCTCCGGGCTCACAGGCCCGCGCGGCTCTGCGCGGCCACGGACTTGTCGCGCACCAGCAGGTTGGTGAGGCCGATCACGGCCATGACGATGACGATGAGGATCGTGCAGAACGCGAACGCGTTGCCGAAGCGCCCCGCGTCGACCTCGGCGAGGATCTGGGAGGTCATGATCTTCGTCTTCGGCGTGGTGATGAAGACGATCGGGGACAGCGTCGTCATAGACCGTGCGAAGGCGTAGGTCAGGCCCGCGATGAAGGCGGGGCGGATCAGGGGCAGCGTGACCTTCACGAAGGTCTGCAGGCCCGAGGCGCCCAGCGAGGTCGACGCCTCGTCGATGCTCTTGTCGATCTGCTGCAGGCTGGCGATGCCCGAGCGCTGGCCCGACGGCATCGAGCGGGCGACGTAGACGAGGATGATCGCCAGCGCCCCGCCGAAGACCGCGCTGCCCCCGGCCAGGGCGGGCAGGAGCATCACGTGCCCGATGATGACGGGCTTGTTGTAGGTGATGAGGTAGCCGATGCCCAGCACCGTGCCCGGCACCGACAGGCCCAGCATCCCCAGGAAGTCCATGACGCCCGCACTGGCGCGCAGCCTCACGACCACCAGCCACGCGACCACCATGCCCAGCAGGCCGGCGATCGGCGTGGCGATGAGCGCGAGGATGGTCGTGTCGATCATCGCGTCGTTGCCGATCCCGGAGAGCACGTACTGGAAGTTGCGCAGGGTGAAGGTGTTGTCCACCCCGAGGATGTTGACGAAGGCCCCGATGATGACCGTCGCGTAGACGACGACCACGAAGCCCGCGAGCACGGCGGTCACGGCGCCCAGGGGGATGCGCGCGGCGTTGGCCCGCACCATGCGCACCCGCCCGGTGGGCTTGCCCGTCACAGTCACCGCGGACGAGCGCCCCGCCCAGTAGCGCTGGAGCAGGAAGACCAGCAGCGCGGGGACCAGCAGGACCAGCGAGTAGGCGCTGCCGGCGGCGGTGTTGAACTCGCCGTTGATCGCGATGTAGGCCCGCGAGGCGAGGACCGTGAAGTCGCCGCCGATGACGAGGGGGTTGGCCAGGTCCGCGATCGCCTCGACGAAGAGCAGCAGGAAGGACGCGGCGAAACCGGGGATCAGCATCGGCAGGGTCACCGTGCGGAAGACCCTCCACGGGGAGGCGCCGAGGGAGGCGGCGGCCTCCTCCATGGCGGGGTCGAGGTTGCGCAGCATCCCGAGCATGTTCATGTAGGCGACGGGGAAGAAGGACAGGGTGAGCACCAGCGTCAGGCCGGACAGTCCGTAGATGTCCCACCGCTGGCCGAAGATCTGGCTCGAGATGATGCCGTTGCGCCCGAAGAGGGTGATCGACGACGTCGCCACCGCGAAGGGCGGGGACACGATGGGGACCAGGCAGATGAGGTGGAGGAGTTTCTTGCCCGGCATGTCCACGCGCGCCTGGACGTACGCCATGAAGAAGCCGACGAGGGTGCCGGCCAGTCCGACGACGCACCCGAGGACGATGGTGTTGACGATGATCGTGCGGTTCGTCGTCGATGACAGGATCGAGCTGAGGACCTCCGTCCCCTCCTTGGAGAAGGCGCGGGAGAGGACCGTGGCCAGGGGGGCGAGCACGAGGAGGACGAGGACCAGGGCGATGACGCCGACGATGGCGACCGTCACCGGGTCCTGTCGCACCCTGGTGCGCGCGGCGCGCGCCGGGCGCGCGGGCGCGGGGGCTTGTGGGGGCATGGCTGTTCCATTCGTGCGGGCGGGATCCCATGCGGACCCCGCCGCGGGTCGGGGCGGCGGTCGGGCTGGGCAGGGGCCGCCCCCGCCCTGCGCTGAGGGCGGGGGCGCGGGGGTCACTCGCGCGGCTGCGCGGCGATCTCCTCGTCGAACCTGGCGGTGAGGGCAGGCTTGGCGGCGGACGCCGCGGCGAAGTCGTAGTCGATGAGGGAGACCTCGTCGAGTTTGACCATCTTGTCGTTGGCCTCGGCCTTCGGGTTGGTGAGGACCTGGTTGGATCCGACGGTCTGGCCGATGTTCTGGGCCTCGGGGGAGATCGCCCAGTCGATGTACTTCTTGGCGGCCGCGGAGTGCTTCGAGTTGGCCACCAGGGCCACTCCGCCGATCTCGTAGCCGGTCCCCTCCTTGGGGAAGGAGACGACGAGGTCCTTCATGCCCTCGTCGCGGTATTTCACGCAGTCGTGGGAGAAGACCAGGCCGACGCCGACCTCTCCGCGGCCGGCGATCTGGCCGGGGGCCGTGCCGGACTTGGTGTACTGCAGGACGTTGTTGTGCATCTGCTTCATGTAGTCCAGGGCGCCGTCCTCGCCGCCGCGCAGGACGACCTGGGTCCACAGCGTCGTGAACGCGGTGCCCGAGGTGGAGGGGTGCGCGGTGGAGATCTGCCCTTTGAGGGCGGGGTCGAGCAGGTCGTCCCAGGAGTCGGGCACCTCGACGCCGAGGTTGTCCAGGACGGCCTTGTTCGAGCAGAACCCGAGGACGCCGACGTAGACGCCCGTCCAGTTGTGGTCGGGGTCCTTGTACTTGGCGGGGATCTCGGCTGCGGACGGCGAGTCGTAGGCCTCGATGAGCCCCTTCTCGACGGCGGCCCCGTAACCGTCGACGGGCCCGCCGTGCCAGACGTCGAACTCGGGGTTGTCCTTGGCGGAGTCGAGGCGGGCCACGGCCTCGCCCGACGACAGCCGCACGTAGGTGGCGGTGATGCCGGTGGACGCGGTGAAGGTCTCGGTCCACTTCTGGCACAGATCCTCCATCGCGCCGCACGCGATGGTGATCGTCTCCGAGCCGGCGGCGGACTGGATCTGCTCGTCGGTTACCACGCAGGCGCTGAGCGCGAGCATTCCGACTGCTGCGACCCCCGCGAGCGGGGCGAGGCGTCTATTCGTCATTGGGACTCTCCTTCGAATCGGACGGGGCGGCGCTGGGACGGGGCGGCCCGCTGCCTGCCCCAATCATCCCGCCGCGCGCCGCGGCCCCGGGGCACGGCTCGGTAACGCACGGTAACGCCGCGGTTACCCGGGGGCGATGACGGGCATCATGTAGCCCACCCCGCGCACCGAGCGCACGTACTGGGCGCCCTGGGGCCCCAGCGCCTGGCGGACCCTGTACGCCGTCGTCTTGATCATGTCCTTGCCGCCGCTGGTCTCGTGGGTGGACCACACGAGGTTGAGCAGCTCCCTGTAGGTGACGGCCTCCCCCACACGGGCGGCGAGGACCCCGAGGAAGCGCTCCTCCGTGGCGGGCAAGCCGATCCGGCGCCCCGACAGGAACACCCGGTGGGCGGCGGCGTCGACCTCGAGGGCGCCGTTGCGCACCACTGCGCTCCCTCCGCCCCGCCACCGGCGCACCAGGGCGAGGGCGCGCAGCGTGAACTCCCGGGGGCTGAAGGGCTTGGTCACGTAGTCGTCGGCGCCGGTCTCCAATCCGCGCACACGGTCGCCCTCCTCCGACAGGGCGGTGATCATCATGATGGGCACGTCGGAGACCGCCCGTATCCTCTCGGCGATCACCAGCCCCGACACGACGGGGATCATGAGGTCCAGGACGACCAGGTCGAAACTGCCCGACTTGAAGAGCTCCCACGCCTTGGCGCCGTTGCCCGCGGTGACGACCTCGAACCCGGCGGTCTCCAGCGCGAAGCGCATGATCATGAGGATCTGCGGCTCGTCGTCGACGACGAGGGCGCGCGGCGCCTCCCCCTGCGCGCCCATCACGCGGCCCCCCGCGCGGGCGCGGGCCACTGCCTGCGCGGAAGGGTGAGGTAGAACGTCGTGCCCCTGGTCGCGATCGTGTCGACGAGGACCCGGCCGCCGTGCAGCTCGACGATCTTCTGGGTGATCATCATCCCCAGGCCCGTCCCGGGCCGCACGCTGCCCCCTGTGGCGAAGGGGACGAAGAGGCGCTCGCGCTCCTCCGCGCTCATCCCCGCCCCGTTGTCGCTGACACTGATGGTGACGTCGTCCTCGGAGTCCGCGACGGCGACGAGGATCGACACGCCCTCCCCGGCGTGGCGGGCGGCGTTGTTGACGACGTTGGCGATGGCCTGGCCCATCAGCCGCGGATCCACGCGCACGTGGATGGGCGCGCCGTGGTTGTCCAGGCGGATGTTCGCGCTGTGGAAGCGGCGCATCTGGGCGACGTTGTCCCGCACGAGGCCGCGGATCTCGACGCGCCTGGGCCTGAGGGTGAACAGCTCGGACTCCATGCGGATCTCGGCCAGCAGGTCGTCCGCCATCTCGATGACCTGGTTGGAGTTCTCCGCGATGGTCTTGGCGAAGCGGTGCTGCACGGGGTTCAGGGGCCCCGCGCTCCCGTCGAGCAGGAGCTCGGCGGCCCCTCTGACGACGGTGAGCGGGGTGCGGAGCTCGTGGAAGAGCACGCCCGGGCGGCGCACCCGCTCCTCGTGCACCGCGCGCAACGCGGCGAGCTCGGCGCGCGCCCGCCCGGCGCAGCGCCACTGCCGGACCGCGAGGACCGCGCACACAGCTGCCGCGAGCGCGGCGGCGGTCAGCGCCCACTCCATCGTCCACCTCCTCGCTGCCCAACGCTACCGCATGCCCTGGGCAGTGGCGAAGGGCAGCGCGGGGGAGGGAGGCGCCCGCCTCCCTCCCCCGCGCCCGGGTCACGTCAGATCACGCCGAGGGAGACCATCGCGTCGGCCACCTTGCGGAAGCCCGCCAGGTTCGCGCCCGCCACGTAGTCGCCGGGAACGCCGTACTCCTCGGCGGTGGCAACGGTGTTGGCGTGGATATCGACCATGATCTGGTGGAGCTTCGCATCGGTCTCAGCGAAGGGCCACTGGGTGCGGCCGGAGTTCTGCTGCATCTCCAGGCCCGAGGTGGCCACGCCGCCCGCGTTGGAGGCCTTGCCGGGGGCGTAAGTCACGCCCGCCGCCTGCAGCGCCTCGATCGCCTCGGGGGTGGTGGGCATGTTCGCGCCCTCGGCGACCAGCTGCACCCCGTTCTTGATGAGCGACTGGGCGCCCGAAAGGGGGAGCTCGTTCTGAGTAGCGCACGGCAGGGCCACGTCGCAGGGAACGTCCCAGATCGCGCCCGAGGGCACGAAAGTGGCGCTGGGGCGCTCGGCCGCGTAGTCGGAAACGCGCCCGCGGCGCACCTCCTTGACGTCCTTCAGCAGGGGGACGTCGATGCCTGCCTCGTCCAGGACGTAACCCGAGGAGTCGGAGACGGCGACGACCGTGGCGCCCAGTTGCTCGGCCTTCTCAGTGGCGTAGATCGCGACGTTCCCGGAGCCTGAGACGACGACGCGCTTTCCGTCGAAACCCGAGCCCTTGGCGGCCAGCATCTCGGCCGCGAAGTACACGAGGCCGTAGCCGGTTGCCTCGGTCCGCACGTAGGAGCCGCCCCAGGTCAGCCCCTTGCCGGTCAGGACTCCGGCGTCGAAGCGGTTCTTGAGGCGCTTGTACTGGCCGAACATGTAGCCGATCTCGCGCCCGCCCACGCCGATGTCGCCCGCGGGCACATCCGTGTCGGGGCCGATGTGGCGCGACAGCTCGGTCATGAAGGACTGGCAGAAGCGCATGACCTCGGCGTCGGACTTGCCCTTGGGGTCGAAGTCCGATCCGCCCTTGCCCCCGCCCATGGGCAGGCCGGTGAGGGCGTTCTTGAAGATCTGCTCGAAGCCCAGGAACTTGATGATCGACAGGTTCACGGAGGGGTGGAAGCGCAGGCCGCCCTTGTAGGGGCCCAGCGCCGAGTTGTACTCGACGCGGAAGCCGCGGTTGACGCGCACGCGCCCGGCGTCATCGGTCCACGGGACCCGGAAGAGCAGTTGGCGCTCGGGCTCGACGACGCGGTCGATGACCGACAGGTCGGCGTACTCGGGGTGGCGCTCGACCAGGGGGGCGATCGTCAGGAGGACCTCGTAGACGGCCTGGTGGAACTCCGCCTGGGCGGGGTCCCGGTCCAGCACTGCCTGGAAGACGGTCTGCAAACTGGGGCTGAGTCGCGATGGATCAAATATGCTCATGCGCCATAGTTTAAACACTCTTTACCTTTGTTTGGGGAGCGGCGTTCACATTGTGGCCATCGAGGGCACCGGCGCCCGCCAGCGCGCCCGCAGTCGCGGGAACGCCCCCTCGCGGGCGGGCGCCCGACGGCACGGCTACTGCGGGCCGGTCTCCGGCGGGTCACCCCTCGTGCACGCGGGCGCTCGACGAGCGGACCAGGACGGGGGCGGCCGCCGTGGCCAGGAAGGACGGCAGGAATGCCACGGTCGCCCGCGCGCGGACGCTGACGCGCAGATCGCCGTCCGCCAGGGACGCCGACTCGATCCGCACCCCCTCTCCGACGGCGCACGTGGTGCCGCCCATCTGGGCGAGGGCGCGCTCGGCCGCCGCTGTCGCGTCCGGAAGGCTCGCGGGGACGCCGTCCGCGTCAGCGCCTCCCCCGTCCGCGTCCGCCGCCGCCCCCGGGTCCGCGTCGGCGCCCTCATCCGCACCGTTGCCCGCGCCCTGGCCCGCACCGGCGCCGGAGCCAGCGCCTGCCCCGTCGGCCCCGGAGCCCCCGGCGTAGACGCTGGCGCCGTCGATGACTCCGGCAGCCGTGGCCGCGACGCGGTCCGCGCACGCCAGGAGCCTGCGGTCCTGCACCGCCACGCCCGTGACCGCTATCGACACCAGCAGGAACACGCACACGAAAGCGCACGCCGCGCAGGTGAGCAATCCCACCCTCCCCTCCTCGGGGTCGCGGCCGGGGACAGCGCGCCCGGACCCCCTACCCATCGGCGTCCACCTCCTGGACGGGGCTCACCGCACTCGATTGGACGGGGATGCCCGGAGCGCCGAGCCACCGGGGCACCAGGGGCAGGGGGACCACAGTCGACACCGTCACGGACGCCTGGCCGCCCGGCGAGGCGCACCCCTCGCACGACGCCTCCACCACCGGCTGGCCGGCGACCCCGAAGTCGGCGAAGGCCAGGCCGACCTGGGCCTGCGCCCGCTCCTCCCCGTCGTCGGGGTGGGAGGCGATGATCCGCACCGCCTCGCGCGCTCCGGCGTCGGTGGCGAAGACCGCGGCCTGCACCCACGACGCGGCGACGATGATGTAGACGACGGGGACCACCAGCACCGCGAAGAACCCGATGAACTCCACGACGGCGTCCCCTCGCTCCCCGTCGGCCCGGCCCCTATCCGCCGTCATCGGCGCCCTCCTCCACCAGCGACGTGCCGCGCACGCTCATCCACCTCGGCCCCATCCCCAGCAGGAGCGGCAGGGGGGCGCGCACTGTGACGACCAGGACGCTGCGTCCGCCGACCTCCTCGTAGGAGGTGGTGACCTCGCTGTCCCGGGCGCCGCCGGCGATGGTGGCGAGCACCTCGTTCGTGCGGGCCACCGCCTCGGCGGCGTCCCCGCCGAGCAGCCCGCCCCGCCTGGCCCCCTCCGAGGCCGCCGAGACCGTCAGGCTCCGCACGTGCAGGGCGAACGCCAGTTGCACGAGCGCCAGGACGACGAGCACGACCAGCGTCTGGACCAGGACCGTCGAGGCGACCTCCGACCCCTCCTCGCCGCCGGCGCCCTCAGATGCCCGCGATCGAATCCATCGCACGGTTGAAGATCTCCACGAGCCGGTCCGAGGCCACGCCCCAGATGAGGACGACGAGGGCGGCCGTCATGAGGGTGATGAGCACCCACCCGGGCACGTCCCCCCGTTCACGGTCGTCCTCGGAGCGCCGCAGCGCGGCGCGCACGCGGTTCAGCAGGGTTCTCATAGTGTTTCCTCTCACTGGTGTTGCGGTTACGGGGTGATGTCGAGGGCCATGAGGCCCGGGTAGAGGGCGAAGAGGACTGTGACGGGCAGGATGAGGAAGACCACAGGGAAGAGCATGGCGATCTCCCTCTTGCCGCCCTCCTCCATGAGGCGCTGGCGCGAGGCCTCGCGGATGTCGCGCGCCTGGTCGTGGAGCACCGCCGCCAGGGGGCTGCCGCGCCCGATGGCGGTGGACAGCGTCTGGCACAGCCGCGACAGGGCCGGGGAGTCGTTGCGGGCGGCCAAGTCCGTCAGCGCCCGCACCGACGGGGCCCCCAAGCGGATGTCGGCCACGGCGCGGGCGAGCTCGTCGCCCAGGTCCGAGTGGGACAGGGACGCGACGCGGTCGAGGGCGGCGGGCACCGACTCCCCGGCCCCGACCGCCAGGGCGAGCAGCTCCGAGGCGTCGGGGACCGCGGCCTCCACGCGCCGCTGGCGGCTGCCCGCGCGCGCCGTCAGCAGCCGGTCCCACGCGCTCATCCCCACGACGCACCCCAGGAGGGCGACGACGACGATCCCCGCGACGCCGCGCCCGCCGCGCCCCGCCATCGCCGGCGAGGCGGCCAGGGCGCCCGCGCACAGCCCCGCGACCCCCGCTCCGGCCTGGGCCGCCCGGAAGCCCACGGCGTCCGTGGGCGATCCCGCCAGTTCCAGGCGCCGCTCCACGGACCGCGTGGTCGAGCCCAACGAGTCGAGCAGCCGCGCGCCCCACAGGCGCGCCAGGCCGGACCACGTGGGGCCCCGCGGCGCGGGGGCGGGCGACCCCTGGGCGACGCGGGCGCTGAAATCGGGGAACTGGTCGCGGGCGCAGACCGCCACGAGGACCAGGCCCGCTCCGAGCAGCAGGCCGGCCGCGACGGGGGCCAGATGGGACGAGAGGACGAATAGCACCGGGCTCCTCCTACCTCATGGTCCTGGGGTCGGTGGACAGGCGCGAGAGCACCCGCATGAGGGCGTAGGCCGCGACGCAGCACGCGCCCCCCAGGGCCAGGACCGCCATGCCCTGGGGGGTGTTCCACACGCGGGCGCTGCGGGCGCCCTGGGAGATGAGCAGCAGCACCGCCCACGGGGCGGCGACCCCCAGGCGGGCCGCGCCCACCGTCCACGACTGGCGCGCCTCCAGCTCGCCGCGCACGCGGGCGTCCTCGCGCAGCAGCACGGCGAGGTCGGTGAGCAGGCGCGCCAGGTCCGCGCCGCCGACGCTGCGCGCCAGGCGCAGGGCCTCCACGATCCGGTCGGCCACCGGGTCGGCGAGGCGGTCCTTGAGCCGGTCGAGCGCCACGTCGAAGCGCCCGTGCGCCCTGTAGTCCTGCCCGAAGGCCTCGAAGGCGCCGCGCAGGGCGGGCGGCCCGCCCGAACCCAGGTCGGCCAGCAGCGTGGGCAGGGCCGCGCCGGCGCGCACGCCCGACACCAGGGAATCCACGACCTCGGGCCACGCCTCGCGCGCCTCGCGGGCGCGCCTGTGGGAGCGCGAGGACACCCAGGCCGCGGGCAGCGGCGCGGCGACCACTCCCATGGCCAGGCCCACCGCCCACGTCTCGGTCACCACGAAGGAAGCGACCAGGGCCAGCAGCGCACACGCGAGGCAGACGAGGACCAGCCTGGGCCCGTCCATGCCCGGCAGATCGGCCCGGCGCACCATGTCGCCCCACCGCCTGGCCCACGCGGGCGCCGCCAGGCGCACCGGGGGCGCCCCGACTGCGGCGGACAGGCACAGGAGGGCTCCGATCCCGCCGATGAGCCCTGGGACGACCGGGCTCATGGCCGCCCCCAGGACAGCAGGTCCGACAGGGAGTGGCCGGCGGCGGCGAAGCGCTCGTGCATGTCCAGTGCGCCGCTGCCGCGCTCGAGGCGCGCGCCGTCGTACTCCCACAGCACGGCCGTCTCGATGCGTGTGCCCTCGACCCGCCCAGGCACGGCGAGCACCTCCGACAGGTGGCGAAGGCCGTCGGGGGCGCGGTGGACGTGGCACACCAGGTCGACACTGGCGGCCAGGGTGGGGACCACGAAGCCCGAGGTCACGTTCTCCCCCGCCAGCAGCGGCAGCACCGCCAGCTTGTCCAGCGCCTCGCGGGCGGAGTTCGCGTGCACGGTCGCCATGCCCGGCACACCCGCGTTGAGGGCGACCAGCAGGTCGAGGGCCTCGGCGCCGCGCACCTCGCCGACGACGAGGCACTCGGGGCGCATGCGCAACGACTCGCGCACGAGGTCGCGCAGCGCGATCTCCCCGCGCCCCTCGACGCTGGGCGGGCGCGTCTGCATGGCGACGTGGTCCCAGTTCGCCAGTGACAGCTCGAAGACCTCCTCGCAGGTGACGACCCGCCGCGAGCGCGGCAGCTCCCCCGCCAGCGCCCGCAGCAGCGTCGTCTTGCCCGCCTGCGTCCCCCCGGACACGACCACGGACAGCCCCACGGCGACCGCGGCGCGCAGGAAGGCGGCGACGGGGGCAGGCACCATGCCTGCGTCGACCAGGTCCGCCAGGGTCCGCGCCCTCTGGACGTGCTTGCGGATGTTCACCGACCACGACTGCGACGTGACGGGCGGGATCACGACGTGGAGGCGCTCGCCCGTGTCCAGGGTCGCGTCGACGAAGGGGTGGGACAGGTCGAGGCGCCGCCCGGAATGGGCGAGCATGCGCTCGACGAGGTCGCGGACCTGTTCCTCGCGCAGGATCAGGGTGGTGAGCTCGGACACCCCTGCGCGCGCCGCGAAGACGCGCGAGGCGGAGTTGATCCACACCTCCTCCACCTCCGGGTCGTCGAGGAGGTCCTGGATGGGGCCGAGCCCGCAGATCTCGGCCATGAGGGCGCGGACCAGCCGGTCGCGCTCCTGGGGGGACAGGGGGTGGGCGAGCGCCTCGACCGCCTCGTCGACGGTCCTCGCGACCCGCCCCGCCTCGCGCGCCGGATTGATCGCGCGCGCGGCCAGGCGCTCGCGCACCCACGCCGCGTGCTCTTCGACCAGGGCATCGTCCATCGCCACCTCCACGTGACATGCATCTCAGACCCGTTTACAGAGAAGCTAACAGAGTTTTCAAACAAGGATCAAGACCCCCGGCCAACTGTGGATAACTCGAGCGCCGTTCCCCCATACACGCGCCAGGCGCGGTACCTTGGGACAGTGACTATGACACCGCTCAAACTTGCCGCCCTGGCCACCGTCGCCGTCCCAGGGCTACAGGTGACGGGCCTGCGCGCCGATTCCTACAGCGACGAGGTGCGCTCCGTCGCCAATATCGTGGACGCGTCCGGCAACAGGTGGACCGTCACATGCTCCAACGAGACGATCGCCGGTCCCGCCGCCGAGGCCGAGGCCGCGATCCTCCAGCGCCTGGCCACCACCCACGACGTGAACCGCATCCCCTTCGACGTCCCCCGCATCAAGGGGACGACCCGCACGCGCGACGGGAACCGCGTCTACGTCCACCAGGACCTCGGGGGCAGGCCGTTGGAGGACTCGGACCTGGCCGACGACCCCCTGCTGCCCGCTTCGCTCGGGCGGGCCCTCGCCGCCCTGCACAACCTGCCCGAGCGCGTCTACACCGACGTGTCCGTGCCCTCGCACAGCGCCATCGAGTGCCGGGCGGGTCTGCTCTCCATGCTCGACGAGGCGCCCGCCCGGGCCGCCGTTCCCGTGAACCTGCGGATAAGGTGGCAGGGCGCCCTGGACGACCTGTCCCTGTGGCGGTTCCCGCCCGCGCCCATCCACGGGGACCTGCAGGGCAACGCCGTCTACGTCTCACGCGGTTCCGTCGTCGGCATCGCGGGCTTCACCTCCGCGTGCGTCGGCGACCCCGCAGTCGATATCGCGTGGGTGCAGGCCGTCGCCTCGGACGCGTTCCTGGAGAGGTTCCGCGAGGCGTACTCCCACGAGCGGGAGGCCACGGACCTCCACTTGTTCACCCGCGCGCAGCTCATGAGCGAGCTCGCCCTGGTGCGGTGGCTGCTCCACGGCGCCCACACCGACGACCACTCGGTGGTCGAGGAGGCGCGCGCCATGCTCGCCGACCTGTCCTCGGACCTGGGGGAGCTGAGGCTGGTCGAGTCGCGCCCCCACTCCAGCGCCGACGACCTGCTCTCCGACACGCCCATCGCCTCCGCGACGGCGCGGCGCGCCCCGGGGCGCGAGGAGCGGGCCGGACAGGGGCAGCGCGGGGGGCGCGGCGACCGGTCGGCCGCCCGCACCCGGGCGGAGCCGGGCAGGACCAGCGCCCGCGCCGGAGCGGAGACGGGCAGGACCAGCGCCCAGCCCCCCGCCCGCGGCGGGGACGGGACGGGAAGGTGGCGCGCCGAAAGGGACGGGGCCGACCGCGCGGCCGAGCCCCGGCGCACGCGGATCGCGGCGCCCCCCGCGCCCACCGAGCGCCGCCGCGCCGGCTCGCCCGCCCACGCCGCACGCCCGGGGGAGGCCGAGGAGCGCACGCCCCCAATGCCCTCGCGCCTGGCGCGGAGGCTCCAGCGCGGCGAGGCGGACCCCCACGCCGCCACTGAGCGCCTCACCCTGGGACCCGACGGGCGGCCACGGCGCTGAGGGCGGAGAACCCCCGCACCGACGGCGTGCGGGGGAGCCGGGCACCCGGCTCACAGGTCCTTCTTCGCGGCCTCCAACTCGGTGACGCGGGCGTCCAGGTCCTCCACCTGCGCCCTCAGGATCGCGGCCTCCTCCGTGAGGCGCCGCTTGTCCTCGTCAGCGCGCGACAGATCCACCGAGTAGCGCAGCGCGAGGAGCAGCAGGACGACCCCCGCCAGGAAGAAGCCGAGGTTGAGGGGCACCACCACGCCCAACGAGCGGGCCATCCACTTGAGCACTGGCGGGAACAGCGAGAACAGGGCCGTGAAGAACGCGATGACGAACCACCACAGGCTGTAGCGCTCCTTCATCCCGGAGTTGCGCATCTTGAGGAAGACGGTGACCAGGATGATCACGGCGAAGACGAGTCCGAGGATGTACGTGGGGCTCATGCGCCCTCCTTCACGCCCTGGGCGCCCGTCGTCGGGGCGGGCGCGCCCTTCTTCTTCCCCGGGGCGGGCCTGGAGAGGGCGACCACCAGGGCCACCATCGCCCTGACGAGGAACTTCGCGGATTTCACGGGGTTGTGCGACGGCTCCCCGCCCGCGCGCGGGCGCATCTCGACGCCCACCTGCCGCACGGTGAGGTCCGAGCGCGCCGCGATGACGAGCGCCTCGATCGTGTCCCCCAGGTACTCGGCGGGGTAGTTGTGGATGAACAGGGCCAGCGCGCGGGGCCCGTAGAGCTTGAAGCCGCTGGTCGTGTCCTTCAGGGGCGTGCGGCACACGCGCGACAGTATGGCCGACAGCATCCCCATCGCCCACTTGCGGGGGCCCCGCACCGAGTAGTCGCCCTTGCCGGAGAAGCGGGCGCCGATGACGACGTCCGCCCCCTCCTCGTGGGCGCGGTCGATGAGGGCCTGGATGTCCTTCGGATCGTGCTGCCCGTCGGCGTCGAGCTGGCAGGCGTGGGTGTACCCGGTGCGCACCGCGTACTGGAAGCCGGCGCGCATGGCGCCGCCCACCCCCAGGTTGAGCGGCAGGTCGAGGACCCGCACCCCCCGGGAGCGCGCGATGGCCGCCGTGGCGTCCGTGGAGCCGTCGGAGACGACGAGGACGTCGGCGTCGGCGGGCTTGTGCTCGAGCACGTCGTCGAGGACCACGCCGAGCACCTCCTCCTCGTTCCACGCGGGGATGATGATGAGAAGACGGTCGGGCATCGCGGGCATCACTCGGCGTCGCGCGCCAGCAGGTCCAGCAGGTACTGGCCGTACCCGGACTTCACCAGGGGCTCGGCGCGCCGGCGCAGGCCCTCGTCGTCGATGAAGC